>Ga0209810_1006540_pt1 | contig 10056 bp, 8 predicted proteins | sample Coa_R1_7_FD_187159 | JGI IMG/M metagenome (GOLD analysis project Ga0209810, IMG submission 187159) | Surface soil microbial communities from Centralia Pennsylvania, which are recovering from an underground coalmine fire - Coalmine... | ecosystem: Environmental > Terrestrial > Soil > Unclassified ...
TCGACAAGACCAACTGGGCGCAGCCGCTCGACACCCCGCCCTACGAGGCCTATGCCGTGACCGCCGGCGTCACCTTCACCTTCGGCGGGCTCAAGATCGCCAACGACGCTGCGGTCGAGGACACCGCCGGCCGGCCGATCCCCGGCCTGTTCGCGGCGGGCGAAATCGTCGGCGGGCTCTACTACCATAACTACGCCAGCGGCACCGGCCTGATGGCCGGCACCGTCTTCGGCCGCATCGCCGGCAAAAGCGCCGCGGAGTACGCGAAGCGGGGGTAATGAAAGAGAGGGCCGACGGCCCTGATGGCGTTATGATTAAGCGACGGGGGGACGGGGCGGCCTCAGTGTCGGTTCGCGAAGATAAAGCTCACGGAGCAAGGCACGCACGAACCTGATGCCTCTTTCTTCCGTCTCGACCGGGTTAACGATCCGCTGGCCCGCCGGCTTTCGTGTATCGATGCGGATCAGCCAGGAGCCCTCAAGCAGCCCCTGATTCCACAGCGGTGCCTGACGAATCGTTATCTTTGCAAGGCAAGTTTCGAAAAAGTCGATCCACGTTTCATTCTTCGTTCGACCCCGAAAGAAGTCTAGCTTTTCATCCATAATTACAACATACCCGATTACAAGTTCTGGCGATAATTGTTGTGCATTGGCGACTTCGCCCATCAGATCATCTATGCGGTTGGGAATCGAGCCGCCGATATTCTTTAGAATTGACTTGAGAGAAACCAGCAACCGAGGCTTACCGGCCAGGACGAAGGCCAAATCCCAGTTCTTCTGACGGGCAAGACCACGGATTCCCACCTCGGCAGCTTTGCCACCGCCGACGCCCGTCAGTCCTTCCCGCGCAAACGCCTCGATACAGTACTGGCCGAGAAGCCTGAGACGCGCCGTGGATTGCGTCTCACTGCTAAGCAGAAACTCGACAGCGTCGGATAGAGAAACCGGCATTTTCGTCGGCCAACATTGTCAATGTCGGCGGACCGACGCGCCCATGACGATGGCCGTGTGGCTGGCAATGCAAGCCTTTCCCGGTTCTTCGGCGGCCCTGCGCGTCGCGGCGTTCAGGTATTCTTTCTCGACTTCAACCGAGATTGAATTCCGTCCGGCGCGGATCGCCGCGACGGCGGTCGATCCCGAGCCGGCGAACGGGTCGAGCACCGTGTCGCCGGCAAAGCTGAACATCCGGATCAGGCGCTCGGCCAGTTCCGCCGGAAACGGCGCCGGGTGCCCATCCCGCAGGCTGGCGCCGCGGATATCGGACCAGACCGGACGCATCCACGCGTCCATCTCGTCGCGCTGTAGCATCGACAGCGCCTTTTGGATCATCGGCGTTGTTCGATAGCCGCCGGGTTTCCGCAGCATCAAAATGTGTTCGTGGTCATTCTTGATGATCGCGCCCGGCTGGTACGGCTTGCCGTAATACCCGCTCGACCCGCCGCCCGCTTCGTTGGTGCGGTTGCCGATCTTGAACCACAGGATCGGCGTCAGATTGTCGAGCCCCACCTTGCGGCTGCGGACCTGGATGTCGGCGGGCAGCGGCAACACCCGGTGCCGCCCGTCCGCCCGTCGCGGGATCAAAATATCGCCGATCACGCAACACACGCGTCCCCCCGGCACCAGCACGCGCTGGCACTCGCGCCAGACCTCGTCGAGTTCGTCGAGAAACGCCTCGTAGTCGTCGATCCGGCCGAGCTGCGCGCCGCCCGCCGCCGAGGCGTAAGGCTTGAGATTGAAATAGGGCGGCGACGTCACGACCAGATGTACCGACTCGTCGGCGATCGTGCTCAATTCGCGGGCGTCGCCGAGAATCATCTCGTGCCGGGTCCGGTCGTACGGTGCCGGCCAGCGGCGACCGCGCAGGTCCCGGTTTATCTTCAGCAGCGTCTCGACCGCGCCCGGCCCGTTATCGGTCGCGGGAAGGACAGGCAGAGCATGTTTCGCGTCAAAAGCGACTGCTTCCTCGCGGAGGTGCCCGGCGACAGTTCCCCTCCCTGGCATGCGCGTACGCCCTCCCCAACGCCTCGGTCCCAGCATAGTGTATGCGCCGCTGCCTCGACCGCAACAAATGTGGTGTCGCTGCATTGACGGGAGCGGATGCTCTCACAAACCGAGAGGTTGTGGCAATAGCGAAGTTCATGTTATGTTCACGAGGTTTCCGTTCTCTCGCGACGCGGCGGCGGCGCGCGTTCGCTGTAGATTTTCTGCGGATGTAGCAAGAGCAGCGGGAGGTCCCGGCACGTCGTCATCGCTGCCGCGGATCGTCGGGCGGGGCGAGGGCCGGCTGCTGCGGTTGGCGGAACCGCAGGCGAAGCACCGCGAATCGCCGACGGCCGGGCGTGATGCCGCCGCCGCGCTAGCCGCCCACCGGGCCGGTGGCGGTCTGGCCGATGCCGCCGCGCAGCGCGCCGGCGGCGATGTCGCCCCACAGCACCTCGTGGCCCTCGGGCAGGGCGCGGCTGTTCGGCATCGCCAGCCACAGCCGCAACAGGAGGCGGTCGCGGCCGCTCGCCGGATCGTCCGTAAAGGCGGTGCGGGCGTGGTAGATCACGTGGTTGTTGACGAACTGGATGTCGCCCGGGGCAAAGCTCATCGCGAAGCTCACCTCGTCGGCCAGCTCGTGCAGCAGGTCGAGCGCTTCCGCCTGGGCCGGGGTCAGCCGCGGAATCTCCGGTCGGCGCTGCGCCACCTCGATGAAGGTGCGCGAATAATGGCTGGTGAAGCGGCTGTCGCGCTGCCCCCACACCGGCAGCGGATAGGCCAGCGTGTCGCCCTCGTCCTCCTCGCCGAAGCGGCTGCGCCAGACATCCTCGTACAGCGCGGCGGCAAGCTCGGGGCGGCGCTCCAGCATCAGGTTGTGCACCGCCGGCGAGCTGCACAGCCGGCTGAGCCCGCCGGTCAGCGCCTGGCGGATGCAGAACAGCGCGACCACGTCGCAGCGGTCGGTGTGGTAGCGCAGCGGCCCGTTCGACAGGGTGCGCGAATAGGACGACAGGAAGGCGCCGCCGTCGAGGGCGCCGAAGCGTCGCCCGACATCGGCGCCGATATCGCGGATCTCGCGCATGATCTCGCCGCTGCGGTTGGAATAGACCGGCGTGCCGATCTGTCGGCACAGCCCGGCGTACAGCAGCTTGGCCTGGGCGAGCGTGTAGCGGCTCGGGTCGAGGCCGCGCAGCAGCAACAGCCCGCTGCCGTCTTCCAGCTCGTCGCGGATGTCGGCAATCAGCGGCGCGAGGCCCGGCAGCGGGAAGTCGTCCGCCGTCATCGTCTCCCAGGCGAGGCCGCGCGCCTCGGCGCGGGCGAGCGCGGCGTCGAGCTCGGCGAGCTGCGCCGCGTCGAGCCGGCGTTGCCAGCGCGGCGACCCTGCCATGTCGCGGCCGTGCCAGACATTGGCGCCGGCGATCGGGCGGATCTCGCGCATCGCTGCCTCCCTCGGGCGGTGGTTTTGCTATATAAGCAGATTGCACCGGGGTCGGGCAGACACCCCGCCAGACGGGCCTTCGTCCAAGCTCTGCGCCACTCGCCAGCCGAGGAGCGCACGCATGAGCGAAGACCCCATCCCCACCGGCGCGGCAGACGCCCGGCGCATCCTGATCGCGCGCGGGCTGCGCGGCTTCGGCGACGGCTATGTCGCGCTGCTCCTGCCGATCCATCTGTTCGAGCTGGGTTTCACCGCCCTGGCGATCGGCGCGATCGTCACCGGCACGCTGCTCGGCACCGCGCTGCTGACCCTGTGGATCGGGTTTGCCGCCAACCGCTTGTCGCGGCGCCTCCTGCTGCGCGCCGGGGCGGTCTTGATGGCGGCGACCGGCGCCGGGTTCGCCCTCGCCACCGGGTTCTGGCCGCTGCTGCTGATCGCGGCGGTCGGCACGATGAACCCGACCGCCGGCGATGCCGGGGTGTTCCTGCCGGTCGAGCAGACCGTGCTGGCCCAGGCGGTCGCGCCGGCCCGGCGCACCGCATTGTTCGCCCGCTACAGCCTGATCGGCTCGCTCGCCGGCGCGGTCGGCACCTTGGCGGCGGCGCTGCCCGACCTGGCGGCGGCGTGGGCGGGATGCCCGCGCCGCGCCGCGATCCAGGCGATGTTCGCCGCCTACGGCGGGATCGGCGTCGCGGCGCTGGCGCTCTACCGGCCGCTGTCCGCCGCGGTCGAGGCGCCGGAGGCGGCGCCGCAGCAGCCGCTGCGCCAGTCGCGGCGGCTGGTGTTCGGCCTCGCCGCCCTGTTCGGCATGGATTCGTTCGGCACCGGGTTTCTCGTGCAGTCGCTGCTCGCGCTGTGGCTCTACCGGAGCTTCGCGATCCCGGTGAGCACGGCGGCGGCGATCCTGTTCTGGAGCGGGGTGTGCTCGGCCGCCTCCTATCTCGTCGCGGTGCCGATCGCGCGGCGCATCGGGCTGGTCAACACGATGGTGTTCACCCACCTGCCGTCGAACCTGCTGTTGATGCTGCTGCCGTTCGCCCCGAACCTGACGGTCGCGGTGGCGCTGCTGCTGGCGCGGGCGGCGCTGTCGCAGATGGATGTGCCGACCCGTGCCTCCTACGTGATGGCGGTGGTGGCGCCGGAGGAGCGGCCGGCCGCGGCGAGCCTCACCGCGGGGCCGAAAATCTTCGCCTGGGCCGGCGGATCGCTGGTCTCCGGCTATCTGTTGACTCTGTCGGGCTTCGGCTGGCCGCTGCTGATCGGCGGCGCGATCAAGGGCGTCTACGACCTGCTGCTGCTTGCCGCGTTCCGCAAGGTGCGGCCGCCGGAAGAAGCCAACCCGCTTGTCTCGGCGGGAGCGACGCGATAGACCCGAACCAGCGGAAAGGGGGAGCGGATGAGCGACGCGAAACCGGTGTCGATCCTCGGCATCTGCGGCAGCCTGCGCCGCGGCTCGTACAACATGGCGGCGCTGCGCACGGCGATCGAACTGCGCCCGCCGGGGGTGACGGTGACGGTCGCCGACATCGCCCAGATCCCGCTCTACAACGAGGATGTGCGCGCCCAGGGGTTTCCGCCCCCGGTCGAGACCTTGCGGGCGCAGATCAAGGCGGCCGACGCGCTGCTCTTCGCCTGCCCCGAATACAACTACTCGATGAGCGGGGTGCTGAAGAACGCGATCGACTGGGCCTCGCGCCCACCGGACCAGCCCTTCGCCGGCAAGCCGGCGGCGATCATCGGCGCCGCCGCGGGGATGGCGGGCAGCGCCCGCGCCCAGGGCGATCTGCGGCGCAGCATGGTGTTTCTCGACATGCACCCGCTCAACAAGCCCGAGGTGCTGATCGGCCAGGCGCAGACCAAGTTCGACACCGAGGGCCGGCTGACCGACGAGGTCGCCCGCAACCTGATCCGCGACCTGATGGCCAATCTCGCCGATTGGGCGCGGCGCCTTTCGGCATAGGGAGGAGCGAATGGACTTCACCGGCAAGATCGCGCTCGTCACCGGCGCGGCCAACGGCATCGGCCGCGCCACCGCGCTCGCCTTCGCCAAGGGCGGCGCCCGCATGGCGCTGGTCGACCGCGACCGCGACGGCGGCGAGGCGACCGCCGGGATTATCCGCCAGCAGGGCGGCGAGGCGATCTTCGTCGCCGCCGACGTGACCCGCGCCGCCGAGGTCGCCGCCTATGTCAAGGCGACGCTCGACGCCTACGGCCGGATCGACTGCTTCTTCAACAATGCCGGGATCGAGGGGCCGGTCGCCCACACCGCCGACTACGACGAGGCGATGTTCGACCAGGTCATCGCGGTCAACGTCAAGGGCGTGTTTCTCGGCCTGCGCCACGTCCTGCCGGTGATGATCGCCCAGAAATCGGGCGCGGTCGTCAACACCGCCTCGGTCGCCGGGCTGGTCGCCACCCCGGGGATGCCGGCCTATGTCGCCTCCAAGCACGCCGTCATCGGGCTGACCAAGACCGCCGCCGGCGAGGTCGCGCGCCAGGGCGTGCGGGTCAACGCGGTCTGTCCCGGCCCGGTCGATACCCGGATGATCCATTCGCTCGAGCGGATGCTCGACCCGGCCTATCCCGAGGAGGTCAATCGCCGCTACCAGGCGGCGCAGCCGACCGGGCGCTATACCACCCCCGAGGAAATCGCCAGCACCGTGCTGTTCCTGTGCTCGGACTTCGCCAGCAACACCACCGGCGCGCACTACGTCGTCGACGGCGGCCGCACCGCCACCGGCGGCGCGGTCACCCAGGCGCTCGGGCGCTAAAGCTTCGCCACCGCGTCGAGCACCGTCGCCTCGGTCAACAGCGGCGGCAGGACGACGGTGCCGCCCTTGCCGTCGTAGAGCAGGTAGAGCGGCACGCCGCTGCGGCCGAAGCTCTGCAGCAATGCGGTGATCTCCGGGTTCTGGCGGGTCCAGTCGCCCTTCAGCGCGACGATGCCGCGGCGGGCGAACGCCTCGCGCACCGCCTCGCGGTCGAGCGCGGTGCGTTCGTTGACCAGGCAGGTCAGGCACCATGACGCGGTCAGGTTGACGAACACCGGCCGCTTCTCGGCTTCGAGCGCCGCCAGCCGGGCGCTGCTGAACGGCTGATAGGGAAGCCCTGCCTGCGCCGCCCGCGAGGCGCCGGCGCCGGGGCCGGCATTCGCCGCCAGCAGGATCGCGGCGATGAGCCCCGCCGCGGCGAGCCCGCCGGCGAGGCGGCGGCCGAGCGGCGCGGCGGCGCGGCTGGCGCCGTAAAGCCACACCGCGAAGCCGACCAGGACGAGGCCGAACAGCACCGCCAGCGCGCTCGCCGGCTCGACCTCCTGGAGCAGCACCCAGACCAGCCAGGCGACCGTCGCGTAAAGCGGGAAGGCGAGGACCTGCTTCGCCGTCGCCATCCAGCGGCCGGGCCGCGGCAGGTGCCGCACGACCGCCGGGACAAAGCTCGCCGCGGTCAGCGGCGCCGCCATCCCGGCGCCGAGGACGGCGAACACGGCGAGCGCCAGCGGCGCCGGCGCGACGACGGCAAAGCCCAGCGCGGCGCCCATGAACGGCGCGGTGCACGGTGTCGCCACCACCGCCGCCAGGACGCCGGCGGCAAAGGCGCCGGCCGTCCCGCCAAGCCCGGTGAACCGGCTGCCGGCGCCGGCCAGGCCGTAGCCGAACTCGGCGACGCCGGACAGGCTCAGCGCCATCGCCAGCATCAGGTAGGCGAGCAGCGCGACGACGAGCGGCGATTGCAGCTGGAACCCCCAGCCGACCGCCTCGCCGCCGGCGCGCAGCGCCAGCAGGATGAATCCCAGCGCGGCAAAGCTGACGACGACGCCGGCGCCGTAGCCGAGGCCGTCGCGATGTGCGTCGCGGCGCTGCGCCAGCCCGGCCAGGCTCAGCAGCTTCAGCGACAGGATCGGGAATACGCACGGCATCAGGTTGAGCACGACGCCGCCGGCAAAGGCCAGCGCCAGCGCCTGCCACCAGGCGAGCGGGAAAGCGGCCGCGGGGGCCGCGCCCGGCACGGCGCTCAGCGCATAGGCGGCGTCGCCGATCTCGACGACGCCGTCGAGCCGGGCCGGCGCCTTGGTCGCGGCGGCGGATTTCGCCAGCACCAGGGTGACGCCGCCGGCGCTCGGCTCGATCCGCGGCTCGGCGGCGTGGTCGATGAGGTTGCCGTCGTAGGGAAAGAACTCGATCCTGCTGCCGCCGTCGACCCCGGGCAGGAACAGCCGGTAGTCCCTGCCGGCGGCAGAGAATTGCGCCGCGAACGGGGCCGGCTGCGGCAGGCGTCGGCGCGCCGCGGCGAATAGGGCCGCCGCATCCGGGTCCGGCGCGCCCGTCCCCGGCGGCAGATCGAGCGCCAGCTTGGCGCCGCCGGGGATGCAGATCTCGGCGCACACCAGCCAGCTCGCCTCGGCGCGCAGCGTCAGCGGTCCGCCCGGCAGCGTGGCCGGCACCGCGATCGGCACCAGCAGGTCGGCGGTGCCGGTATAGCCGTAATTGGCGAGGCCGCCGACGACGAAGCGCTGCGGCGCCGGCCAGTCGATCGCGCCGGCGGAAAAGCCTGGCGGCAGGTGCCAGGCGATCTCGGTCGGCAGGCCGGAATCGCCGGGGTTGCGCCAATAGACGTGCCAGCCCGGCTTGACCGTCAGGTGCAAGGCGACCCACAGCGTCTTCCCTGGGGCGAGCGAGGCGGACTCGGCGACCAGCCGCGCCTGCACCAGCTCGCCCGGCGCCGGGAGATCGACCGCCGCCGGCGCCGCCCCGGCGAACCCGGCCCAGGCCAGCACCGCCGCAAGAATTGCCCGAACCCGCATGCCCGCTCCTTTGCCGGGCTTTATATCGGCAAAATTAGCCGCTTGTTAAATCGTTGCGGCTTCACATCGTCGTATGCTCGCCCGCAACCTTGAGCGGCTCGGCCGCATCGCCGCTGATCCCGGGGCCGCCTGGACCCGCTTCTGCACCCGCCTCGAAGCGCGCCGCGATTACCGGCGCCAGCCGCCGGTGTATCGTCCCGATCCGGATTGGGAGGCGCGGCTGCACCGGCGTCTCGGCCTCGCCCGGCCGTGCGCGGCGGCGGCGGAATTCGCCGAGTTGTGGCCGCGCGTCGCGGCGCGCGTCGCCGAGCTCGGCTGCCGCTTCGGGCCGCAAAGCTATTACGGCTGGAACGACGGCGATCCCGAGCTGGTCCGCGCGGTGTGGTGCCTGGTGCGGCATCTCCGCCCCGCCCGGGTGGTCGAGACCGGGGTCGCGCATGGCGTCACCACCCGCTTCATCCTCGAGGCGATGGAGCGCAACGGCGCCGGCACGCTGTGGAGCATCGACCTGCCGCCGAACGGCCCGCGGGCGGCGGCGGAGATCGGGATCGCCGTCGACGGCTGCGCGCCGGGGCGCTGGCGCCTGCTCCAGGGGTCGAGCCGGCGGCTGCTGCCGAAGCTGCTCGAAGAGCTCGGCACGATCGACCTGTTCATCCACGACAGCCTGCACACCGAGCGGCATGTCCGCTTCGAGGTCGAAACCGCGCGGCGCCATCTGAAGCCGGGCGGGTTCATCGTCGTCGACGACATCGACACCAATTGGGGGCTGCACGCGCTGATGGCGGCGCCGCAGGCCGGACGCACGCTGATCTGCCAGTCGGAGCCGGTCGTCCCCGACCGCCGCCGCTTCGACGATCGCGGCCTGTTCGCGATAATCGAGCCGGCGCCGGGCTAGACGCGGGGCGGCGTTCCGCGCCGCCGGAAAATGCACTATCGTCCGCGGCGCCGCGCAGAGAGGGGAGGAGGCGATGGACGAACGGCGCACGCTCGCGATCGATATCGGCGGTTCCGGCATCAAGCTGGCGCTGCTCGACGCCAAGGGCGAGATCGTCGCCGGGCCGAAACGGGTGCCGACCCCCAAGCCGACCGCCGCGCCCGAGCTCGTCACCGAGCTGATCCGCAACGCTGCCGAGGGGTTGCCGGGGTTCGATCGCGTCTCGGTCGGGTTTCCCGGCGCGGTGCGCGACGGGCGGGTCAAGACCGCGCCCAATCTCGGCACCGAACTGTGGGCCGGGTTCGACCTGCAATCGGCGCTGTCGGAGATCTGGGGCAAGCCGGTGCGGGTAATGAACGACGCCGATGTCCAGGGTTACGGCGCGATCCAGGGCAAGGGCGTCGAGATGGTATTGACCCTCGGCACCGGCGCCGGCACGGCGATCTTTTCCGACGGGCGGATCGTCCCGCATCTCGAATTGGCGCACCATCCGGTCGCCGGCGGCAAGACCTACGACGAATATATCGGCCGCGCCGCCCTCGAAAAGAAGGGCAAGAAGACGTGGAACAAGCGCGTCGCCAAGGTCATCGGCATCCTGCGCACGGTGGTTAATTTCGACCATCTCTATATCGGCGGCGGCAACGCCAAGAAGCTGACACTGGCCTTGCCCGACGATGTCAGCACGGTGCCGAATGTCGACGGGCTGCTCGGCGGCATCCGCCTGTGGGATGCCGAGGAGGTGCGGCGGCCGGCGCGGCGCGGTCGGCGGCCGCGGGTCGCTGCGGCACCTGCGCCCCCTCCCGCTCCCGCGCCCGTCGCGGCGCGGCGGCGCGGGCGCCCTCGGCAGGTGGCGGCGGCGGTCGAGGCGGCGGTGGCTTCGGCGGCGCCGCGCCGGCGCCGG
>Ga0209810_1006541_pt1 | contig 10056 bp, 8 predicted proteins | sample Coa_R1_7_FD_187159 | JGI IMG/M metagenome (GOLD analysis project Ga0209810, IMG submission 187159) | Surface soil microbial communities from Centralia Pennsylvania, which are recovering from an underground coalmine fire - Coalmine... | ecosystem: Environmental > Terrestrial > Soil > Unclassified ...
AAGCCCTCATAAATGATAGCTCGCGGCCATCTGCTGCGCCAGTTGCTGCTCGTAAGCGTCGGCTACCGGCAGGTCAGGCCAGTAGCGATGGGCAAGGGCGTTGGCGGCCAGCAGCACGCCGAAGCGATAGAGGCAGTTATGTCTTCTTTTTCTGTTCTATAGTGACGACCTGGAATTGATCGGCGAACATGATAAGGGTGCGCGTGGGCAGCAGGCTGGCAAGCTGGCAGGTCAGGCCATCTTCTGTCCAGCGAATGGTGAAGAAGCCGCTGTCATTGCGAAAGGAGACGCCGGAGAGGCCGCGCACAATAATCGGCTGCACGCCGCTTGAGGGCAGCGGGAAGGAGAAGAGCGCGGCGGGTTGCTCGTAGAGAAAGATGTCCAGCACGCCCTGCCCGGTGATGCGATACTGCGCATAATAGCGGAAAAAGGCGCCGTTGAGCGAGTCAAGGCCGCTATCGATCAGATATTCATGGGCAGGCAGGGGCGAGACGGCGCGAATAAGATCAATGCGCAGCGTGGGAGTCTGTGTCCTGGGGATGGCTCGCCCGGTCATCGTCTGATTCGCCGCCGCGATATGTGATGCGGAAGCCGAAAGCGTGCTATGATGGGATGCACTATCGAGGTTCACCATGAAGATGAGGCCGGGGCCGAGTAGCAGGAAGATGAGCAAGGCGACGGCAAGCATGAGCGAGCGCGTCCCCCAGACCTTGAGCGTCTGGATGGCGTGGCGAGCGCGCAGCCGGGAACCAACCCTGCGGCGGCGAGCCTCCGCGGCGATATCGAGCCGACGCAGGGGAGTGAGGGCGGCGGAAAGCTGACCGGCGACGTGGAGCAACTCATCATCGTCGGGCGAGGGCCGCTCCTCCCCGGCGGCGATGGCGTCCAACCGTTCCATCCAGCGTTCATCGACCTTCTCGAAGCGGTCATGCTCAAACCCATCTTCCGCGTGTCTATCCCTGTCCATAGGCTCCCCGTCGAACTGGTGCATCATCGCCTTTCTCTCTCCGCATAGAGTGCATCTCTTAAGCGACCAAGCGCGCGGTGCAGGATAGAGCCGACCGTTCCTGTCGGCATATGCATGACCCGCGCAATATCGCAGTTATGCAGGCAGGCCACAAACTTCAGCCCGATCACCTCGCGCTCGCGCTCCGACAGGTGGCTCAGGTGCGCGAGCAAGAGGGTGCGTTCCTCACTGAGGAGCGCGGCCTCCTCCGGCGAGTTCGCCAGCAGGTAATCGGGATGGTCGGTGTCGATGAGCAGATCGAGCGAGACCTCCTGGCGGCGGCGTCGGAAATAGTCGGCGGCACAGTTGCGCGCGATGCGAAAGAGCCAGGCCCCGGCGGCCTCGCCGCTCTGCAAGTCGTCGAAGTGCAGTAGCGCCCGCTCGAAGACCAGAGAAGTCAGGTCCTCGGCCACGTCCGGCACGCCAACGCGGAAACGCAGAAAGGCCAGCACACGTGGATAGTATCGCTGGTAGAGTTCGTCGAAGGAGAGCTTTGCCTGCTCTTCCGTCACGCTACCGGCGACCTGCACGCGCGCTTCCCGCGCCCCACTCGCCTCATCCGCCTGTATTGTGTTTGTGGGCAATGCCCATACAGAGGAGATAGCCGCTCTCCCCGCGTCCATGTCTGTCACTCCGCCTGTAAAAGCTCTCTCACTGAAAGAGACGCCCGAACGTGAAAAGTATTGCAGCGATTGGCACCTTTTATATTACGCTACCGGAAAATTATTCATCACGCCTGATTTCAGAATATTACATCTTATTGTTCAGGCGTTTGCTTTGAGATTGCATAATATGCATCAAAGAAAATATTCCCGAAATCAGGCTGTGCTTCTGGAATAATGATGGATATATCCCGTAGAAACAACAATAGTGTTCAGCTATTCTAACCTGACAGCGAATAAAGATCAATGGGGGATATATGGAGCGAGCCAAATTTAAGCGGGCGCTGGGACAGGTGATTTATAAACTGCGGAAAGAACGCAATATTTCACAGGAGCAACTGGCTCTGAATGCGGAAGTGGATCGCACACGAATGGGAGAGATCGAGCGAGGAGAAGCCAATCCGACTATTGACACACTGAATCGAATTGCGCGTACACTGGATCAGACATTAGGATCGGTTATTCTTGAAGCAGAAGAATTAAGCAGCGGCGTTGCAAAGAAACCATTTCCAACAATTAATCCAGACTATATAAACCGGGCAATACGGCTTCCAGATGGGCTGACACACGAGCAGCTAGAAAGAGCCTTGAATCGAGCCGTAGGCATTCTCAACCAGATCGGACTGAATCCAGAAAACGGGGATATTCAATGGAATATCTACAGCGGAGCCGTATCCAATATTGTGACGAAAGCTATTGCGGAATCCTCAAGCTTTATGCAAAACAAAGAAACTGACCATCCCGATCTTTATAATCCTCTTCTGGCTCGTGATAATCCTGATTGGAGCATAGAGATGAAAGCCACCCATCAGATAGGCAAGGGTGGAGAGAGCCACAACCCAGGGAAAAGCTGGTTTATGATTGTAGTTTACCAGATTATCTATGGGCAGACGCTTATAGTACAGGTGGAAGTAGCCTATCTGACAGCAGAAGACTGGAAAATACACGAGCGCGCGGCACACAGTAATCGCACCAGAACGGCGGTCACTATCCCCTCAGCAACAAGAAAATTACGCCAGAACTCTGTCTATCTCGATCCCCGATACGCGACGCCCATTCTCAAGAAGATCACACAGGCAAAAGATTGAGCAAGGATTTATACATCAGTAAAAAGCCGTTCCTGGCTATAGGAGAGAACATAGCTTCCGCCATTAGAAGTTATCTCTATGGACTCGGACACTCTCTCTTCAGAATAGAGAGAAGCAAGCAGTGGAATACCCGCCAGCGCCATCTCATAGTATTGACGGTCAATTTCAACGCCGACACTATCATACCCAACGTTTTCAGCGGCAGCTATGGTAGATCCACCTCCCATAAAAGGGTCAAGGATTCTGCCCTCTCCAAGCGGAAGAGAGGCGCGCACAATCTTGCGCATAAATTGCTGCGGTTTCAACGAAGGATGGGCAACTATATCACGCTCGCGCTGCGGAGTGCGTTCATCAGGGATTACGTCAGTGAAGGGCCGCTCTGCCGAGTCGCGACGCAAACCGCCGGTTCTCCATTTACGTAGATTGTCCTGAACGCGACCTTCGAGCGGCTTGCGGAAGATGCCCCAGGGTTCCCAGGCGGAACGCGGGATGACAGTGACATCGGGAAATTCTTCTTCTGCATTCTTCGGTCTGTCACCGCCGCGCAGCGTCTGCACCAGACGCGCCACATCGCCGCGTTTCTCCCATCCTGCATCTGTTAAAGCAATAGATAAAATATGGGATAAAAAGGTATTTGTGGCGATAAAGAGATGCGCTCCTGGCACAACAACGCGCAGAGTCTTTGTTCCCCATTGACAGAAAAAAGCATACAATTCCTCAAAATCCTGCTGATTGAGTACCGTAAAGCGCGGGAGAGGGGATCTGAGATGGCCGCCGAGAGCGGGCGGTATACGCCATACGCCGCCGCGTCCAGCACGCAATTTCGCCTGTTCCCCGGCTGAATACTCCTTGAGACCATACGGTGGGTCGGTGATAATGGCCTCAAAGCTATTTTCGGGTTGCTCATCAAGCCATTTCAGACAATCATCATGGTATAACCTGTACGTCATTTATCTCTCCGGCCAGGGCTTTCTTTTCTCTATCCAGCATTTCCGGCAAGCTGGAACTATGCCCTTCCACCCGATAGTATACCACCTGTCTGTACCCACTATGCTTTTTTACCAACTTCCTATGGTGCAACCCACACCTGAACCGTGTTATCCCCCCCACCCGAAGCTAGATACTTGCTATCGGGCGACCAGGCGAGGACGCGGGCGGGGACAGTGTGGGAGAAGGTGATGAGTCTCAGGTTAGTGACGGTATCCCATACCAGGACGGTCGCGTCGTCGCTGGCATAGGCGAAGCGGCGCGAGGTAGGCGACCAGGCGAGGAGACGCACAGGGGCGCTGTGGCGGTAGGCGAGGACTTCGCGGCTCGTGGCAACATGCCACATCTGGATCAGGCCGTCCGCTCGTCCGCAGGCGATACGCGAGCCGCTCTGATTCTCTCCCTGGGGAAGACCGAGCAGAGAGCCGAGTGTTGCAGGCGACCAGACAACGCCCGAAACGCCTGTTGCCTGCCCCGGTTCGCTATACGTCGCCAGCCGCGCGCCTGTCGCCGCCTGCCAGACCTGGACGGAGCCATCCGCGCTGCCGGAGACGAGCATAGTACCGTCGGGCGACCAGGCAAGGGCGCTGATGGCGGCGCTGTGGCCGCGATAGATGGCAAGCGGTCGCGCACCCGGCGCTTCCAGAACATGGACGCTGCCATCGCTGGCGGCAGTGGCGAGCAAAGGAGCGGCGAGAGAGGGAGACCAGGCAAAGGCGCTGATGGTGGAACCGACGTGGCCGCTATAGACGGCGGCGAGCAGGTTGGTGGTGAAATCCCAGATGCGCACCTGCATATCGCCGCCAACGGTGGCAACATAGCGGCCATCGGCTGACCAGCCGGTGAAGAGAACGGCATCGCTGATGTCGTTAAAGATGAGCAGATTATTACCTGTCTGCGCGTCCCAGATGTGAATGGTTTTTTCTCCGCTGGCCGAGATGATGCGCCGTCCGTCGGGATTCCAGGCCAGAGAGCGCACGGGGGCCGCATGGCCGCTATAGGCGCACAGCACGCGACCGGCGACCAGTTCGCTACCGGCAGGCTCATTAACGGTCGCCGTACCATCCTGGGGCGCAGGGAGTTCTGTCGGCTGTGCTTTCTCCCTCACTGACGCTGTACCGGCGACCGGCGCGGGCGGCATGGCGATACCGCTTGATCGCACAGCCTCTTCCAGCGCCTGCGCAAATTCGCGCACGCTCGCGAAACGCCGGGTATAGTCCTTCTCAAGGGCGCGCAGCACAACCTGTTCGATGGCCGCCGAGAGGTCGGGCCGCTTCTGGCGCAGGGCCGGGGGCGCAGCCGCGAGATGCTGCGAGAGAACTTCCGTTAGCGACCCCTGAAAAGGAGTCTGGCCGGTCAGCCATTCGTAGGCGACGATGCCCAGCGAATACTGGTCGCTGGCGGGGCGCGCATTGCCCTGAATCTGTTCCGGCGCGATGTAGGCGACCGTCCCGGCAATCTCTTGCATCCCTTGCAGGCGCGTACTCTGCGCGACCAGCGCGAGGCCAAAATCGCTGAGCAGCACGTCGTTGCGCCTGCCCAGCAACATATTCTCCGGCTTCACGTCGCGGTGAATGAACTTCTCATCATGCGCATATTGCAGGGCCTCCGCGACCTGATTGATACAGGAGACGATCAGAGGCAAGGGAAGTTGCTGACCTCTGGGGTAGGTCTGGCGCAGCGTGCCGTTGGGCGCGTAGTCCAGCACCAGAAAGGGCATCCCATCCTGAACGCCAAAATCGAGGACGCGCACGATATTGGGATGGACGAGGCGAGCGATGGTGCGCGCCTCTCTCAGAAACCATTCTATCTCTCCGCTGCCTAACTGCATGGAGAGGATCTTCACAGCCGCCTCTGTGTTGAGATAGACATGCTCCCCCAGAAAAACCTGAGCAAACCCCCCCTGCCCGAGCTGGCGCAGAATGCGGTAATTGCCCAGTTGCTGTCCAATGCTGACACTGTCTGCCAACGCTATCCCCCTCAAAAAGACTTTTCGCGCGACGTTTGCCCCGCAGCATGCTGTAAAAACGGCTCTCTGACGTGTCATGCTGAGCGGCAGCGAAGCATCTAAGGGTACCCATTGCTCACAATAGCCCACGCGGATGCTTCGCTGCCGCTCAGCATGACACGTCAGAGGACATTTTTCATAGCATGCCGGAGCAAGTGTAAGTACGGCAATTGTAGAGGAAGCTACACAGCAATGTCAATCCTGAAGGTAGAAATACCGAATGTTTTTCTACCTTTTTGCCTGTCTGGCATGCCATGAGAAAGTGACTGCGACGTGCCATGCTTCGCTGCGCTCAGCATCCAGGGTGGACCACGCCGTCCGCTTGTTCCCCTGGATACTTCGCTGCGCTCCGCATGATACGTCGGCGCAGGTTTTTACTGAATGTGTGGCTGCCGCTGCTCCAGTTCCTGCACGTTCCAGTGGGCCAGCTTTGCCCCGGTCTCATAGGCGCTCTGGAAGAATTCCAGCAGGGTCTGTTCCGGCGAGGCGGATTGACGCACATCATCGTAGAGCAGGACGAACTCGCCCAGGCTGGCGTCATAGTGGGCCTGAGCCGGGCGCAGCGTCGCGTTCTTGAAGCCCTGCGGTTCAGGATAGGTATAGGAGTAGAACGCAGGGGCGTGCAGCTTTGGACCGCCCGGCCAGAAGCCGCAGGCGATCTGCTCTGCGTCTTCTGAAAAGCGTATGACCTGGTTGGCCTCCTGCGGGGGAGCCACCGGTTTGCCTGAGAAGCGCGTCTCCGCGAGGTCAAACGAACCCCAGAAGAAGTTGATGGGGCTGCTCTTGCCCCGGAAATGGGAACGATACTGCTGGAAGACCTTTGTCACCTGCACCAGAATGCGCCACCAGCGATTGACATATTCGGGATCATACGAGCGGTGGGTGGTATCCTGCTCAAAGGGGATGGGATGCTCCACCTCGCTGGGCTTCGTATTGATCTTCACCTGAATGCCGAGAGCCGCCAGCGCGGTCATGAAATCCTGATAGAAATCGGCTACCGTGCGCGGCATCAGCGCCAGTGCTTTTTTCTTGCCCTCGCTGGTCACAATCGCCAGATTATGGTCGATGAAGTCGAAGCTGATCTGGAACGCGCCGCCGGTCGGCGAGGGAAGCAGCGGCGTTTCCAGGCCCCGTGCCGTTACCGCGAAGGCCACTTCCCACCATTGATTCAGGAACGGGTGCAATTCCAGCGCCACCTTGCCCACAATCTGCGTCTCCATGTGCAGCGTCTCAAGAGTATCCTTCCACGCATCAAAAGGCAAGTCCGGCCACAGATACTCTTTTTCCTGCTGACTCATGCCCTGCGTCTTCGTCGTGTGCGTCGTCATCTTCCTTCTCCTCTCAACATCTATCGTGCCAGAAAATTTCCCTGTAGCTATGATGTTCACGATAGAGGTTGCGCGAGCGGTTCATCCAACATCTGTTCCGGCGCCGTTTGTACTCTGGCACAGAAGCAACGGGCATGGTATAATAGCATACACTGTGCAGAGACGAGAGGTGGTCATGTTTCGTAAGATTTTAATTGCTAATCGCGGCGAGATCGCCCTGCGGGTGATTCGCGCCTGCAAGGAGATGGGTATTCCAACGGTGATTGCCCATTCTGAGGCCGACCGCGATTCGCTGCCGGTGCGACTGGCGGATGAGCGTATCTGTATCGGCCCGGCGGCCAGCGGTAAGAGTTACTTGAATATCCCCAACATCATCAGCGCGGCCCTCATTACCGGCGCGGAGGCGATTCATCCGGGCTATGGCTTTCTTTCCGAGAATACCAGCTTTGCCGAGATTTGCTCGGATGTCAACATTACCTTTATCGGGCCGAGCGCGGACGTGATGGCCATTATGGGAGACAAGGTGTCGGCTCGCGAGGCGATGGCGCGCGTCGGGCTGCCAATGCTGCCCGGCACGCCTGTGCTGCGCACGCTGGATGAGGCGCTGGAGGCGGCGGGCGATATCGGCTTCCCGCTCATGCTCAAAGCCGCTGCCGGTGGCGGCGGGCGCGGCATTCGCCTGATTAACAGCCGCGAGGATTTTGAGCGCGTCTTTACGCTGGCGCAGAACGAGGTGCGCGAAGCCTTCCACGATGATGGTCTTTACCTGGAACGCTACCTGGCGCGGGCGCGTCACGTGGAGGTGCAGGTGCTGGTCGATAACTACGGACATGGCGTCCACCTCGGAGAACGCAACTGCTCGGTGCAGCGGCGTAACCAGAAGCTGCTGGAAGAGTCGCCGAGTCCCATTCTCTCCCCGGAACTACGGGCCGAGATGGGCATGAAAGCCATTCGCGCGGTAGAGGCGATTGGCTATCGCAACGCCGGAACGCTCGAATTCCTGGTGGATGAGCAGGGGCGTTACTACTTTATGGAGATGAATACGCGCCTGCAGGTGGAGCATCCGGTGACGGAACTGGTGACCAGCACCGACCTGGTAAAAGAGCAGATTCGCATTGCCGCCGGTTTGCCGTTGCAACTGCGGCAAGAAGATATACGCCCGCACGGGCATGCCATCGAGGTACGCATCACGGCGGAGGACGCCGACCACGATTTCCGCCCGCAGACGGGAACCGTAGAGAAGTATCTGCCGCCGAGCGGGCCAGGTGTGCGCGTCGACAGCCATCTCTACGCTGGCTACGAAGTGCCGCCTCACTATGACTCTCTGCTGGCAAAACTGATTGTGTGGGCGGAGACGCGCGACGCCGCCATTGCGCGTATGCAGCGCGCGCTTGATGAGTATGTGATTGAGGGCCTGACGACGACCATTCCTTTCCATCAACGTCTACTCAGGCACGAAGGCTTTATTCGCGGAGATACCTATACCCGTTTCCTGCAAGAAGAAGCCGTGGCATTAGGAATTTAGCGAACGGAGGAAACTTTATGTCTCGTGTAGTTGTTACCGGACTGGGCATGGTGACATCGTTAGGCAACGACGTGGCATCTAACTGGGAGGCGCTGGTCGCGGGCAAATCCGGTGTGCGAGAGATTAGCGGCTATGATACCAGCCGATTCCGCGTCCATTTCGGAGCGCCGATCAGGGAGGACTTTGACCCGAGCCTGTACATGGATCGCAAAGAGGTGCGGCGCACCGACCCCTATGAACATATCTCTGTGGCCACAACGAAGCAGGCGCTGGCCCAGGCGGGTTTGCAGATCACGAGCGATATTGCCGATGACGTTGGCGTCTATATCGGCAGCGGCATCGGCGGTCTGGTGACGCTGCACGACCAGTTCCGGGTGCTTTATGAGAAGGGACCGGAGCGCATCAGCCCATTCTTCATCAATATGATGATCGTGGATGGCGCGCCGGGGCTTGTCTCCATTATGACGGGAGCGAAGGGGCCGAACTGGGCGGCGGTCTCTGCCTGCGCGACCAGCGGCAACACGATTGGCGAAGCATGGGAGACCATCCGGCGCGGCGACGCGAAGGTGATGATCGCGGGCGGCTCCGAAAAGGGCATTACGCCGATTGCGATGGCCGCTTTTGACAACATGCACGCCCTTTCGCGCCGCAACGACGACCCGCAGGGGGCCAGCCGTCCCTTCGACGCCACCCGCGACGGCTTTGTCATGGGCGAGGGTTCCGGCATGCTCATCCTCGAAGACCTGGAGTTCGCGAAGGCGCGCGGCGCGCATATTCTCGCCGAACTGGTGGGGTATGCCGCGACCAGCGACGCTCACCACATCACCGAACCGGCACCCGGCGGTGAAGGGCTGGTGCGCGCCATGCGCCGCGCCCTGCAAAAAGCCGGTCTGCGGCCCGAAGATGTCGACTATATCAATGCGCACGGCACCTCAACCCCCTACAATGATCGCACGGAGACACAGGCCATCAAAACCTGCTTCGGCGACTACGCCTATCAGGTTCCCATCAGCTCTACCAAGTCGATGACGGGGCATACGCTGGGCGCGGCAGGTGCGGTCGAGGCGGTGATCAGCATTCTGGCCATCCAGAACGGCATCATCCCACCGACCATCAACCTGCACCACCCCGATCCCGAATGCGATCTGGACTACGTTCCCAACGAGGCGCGCCGCACCACCGTTAACATCGCCATGTCCAACGTCATGGGCTTCGGTGGGCATAACACCAGTTTGATTTTCAAACGCTACGAAGGGTAGCGCGAACAGCAGAGAAAAAACGAGTAGCGAGCATTGTATGGATACAGATTACACAGATGAAAGCGAGCTGGATGCGAAGTGGCTTGAACGTGTCAAGGGCCTGATTAGCATTCTGGAAGGCAGCACGATCAGCGAACTGGAATTGACGGAGGCCGGGACGGAGATCATTATTCGCCGACAGCCGGGGATGATG
>Ga0209810_1006543_pt1 | contig 10055 bp, 12 predicted proteins | sample Coa_R1_7_FD_187159 | JGI IMG/M metagenome (GOLD analysis project Ga0209810, IMG submission 187159) | Surface soil microbial communities from Centralia Pennsylvania, which are recovering from an underground coalmine fire - Coalmine... | ecosystem: Environmental > Terrestrial > Soil > Unclassified...
TCGCCGCCCACCGCAGCCCCATCCCACAGCCCCAACTCGACCGCCAACGGGGCCGGTACCCGGGTCCCCACCCGCCTGGCCCCGACCCCGCAGCAGCCGCCCGCCGCCGCCAACTCCAACAGGAACGCACCATCAGCCGCGAACCCCCCAGCCGCCACCTCGAAGGCCCCGGCCTCAGCCTCTAACCAACCCACCCTCTGCAGATATGGTCGCCCCCACCGGGACTGTCCGAATTTCTGTGTAAGCGGCGTGGCGGTCAATTGATGGCGAGCCTGTCGCCGTAGTGGATGGTCAGTGCGTTGAGGATGGCTTTCCAGCCGTTGATCTTGCCAGTCGGGTTGGTCCGGTTGGGAAGTTTCTCTCTGACAGTCAGATAGAGGACCTTGAGGGCTGCCTGGTCGTTCGGGAAGTGCCCCCGCCGGCGGATCGCCCGCCGGAACCGAGCGTTGAGCGATTCGATGGCGTTGGTGGTGTAGATGATCTTGCGGATCTCGACTGGGAAGGCCAGGAAGGGGACGAACTCGGGCCAGGCCCGCTGCCAGATGGCGACCATGGCCGGGTACCGGTCGGCCCACCGGTCGGCGAACTCGGCCAGCTGGGCTTCGGCCGCCTCAAGGGTGGGGGCGGTGTACATGGCTTTCATGTCCCGGGTGACCTGGCCCCAGTCGGCCTTGGAGGCGTAACGCAGACTGTTGCGGACCAGGTGCACCACGCAGGTCTGCACCGTGGCTTGAGGCCAGGTGGCCACGATCGCTTCGGGTAGGCCCCGCAGCCCGTCGCAGCACACGATCAGCACGTCGGCCACGCCTCGGTTCTTGAGCTCGGTGAGCATGGAAAGCCAGTGCTTGGCGCCCTCCCCGCCAGTCGGGCCGACCCACAGGCCCAGCACGTCGCGCTGGCCGTCGCAGGTGATCCCCATCACCACGTAGATCGGCCGGTTCGCCACCGACCCGTCCCGGATCTTCACGTAGATGGCGTCGATCAGCACCACCGGGTACACCGGATCCAGCGGGCGGGCCTGCCATTCGGCCATCTCCTCGACCACCGCGTCGGTGACCTTCGAGACCAGCTCCCGGCTCACCTCGACCCCATACAACTGGCGGAGATGAGCCTGGATGTCCCCGGTCGTCATCCCCCGGGCATACAAGCTCACGATCGCCTCGTTGAACCCGTCCAGCCTTCGGGCGTGTTTGGGCACCAGTTTCGGCTCGAACGTGCCCGCCCGGTCCCTCGGCACCCCCACCTCGATCTGGCCGACCTCCGTGTGGACTTTCTTGGTCGACCGGCCGTTCCGGCTGTTCCCCGACCCCCGCCCCGCCGGGTCGCCGGGCTCATAGCCCAGGTGGTCGGACATCTCCGCGTCCAGTGCCGTCTCCAGCACCCGCCGCGTCAGACCAGTCAGCAAACCGTCCGGGCCGGTCAGCTCCACACCTTCGGCCCGGGCCCGCTCCACGAGCTGCTCAGCCAGTTCCTCGTCGAAATCCCGCCCCACCGCCGGCGGGTCTACCGTCGAAGACATCTTGTTGTCCATGCGTGATCCTCTCCGGCCCCCACCCGCAGGTGGTGGACCTCTAGATCACGCCGTTACACAAAATTCCTGACAGACCCCCCCCACCCTCGCAAACCGGACAGGACACAGCCGCCGGATAGCCGGCATTACAAGGCGGGTGGATGAAGGGCGCGAATCGACGAGACTCGCGAGGTGAGCATGATGCGACCTTCGTGGTCATGGGCAGCGTCCGCCGAGGAGGCAGGCGCATTCGAGTCTGAGGCGGCTGAGCTTGTCGGCGAGACCGTCAGCGCCGTCCGTTACGTGAACCTCGACTACCTCGCTGGGCAGTTCCGCGGCCAAGAGCGAGGCCCGCGCCTCATCGAGTCGTCGGAGGAATGGGCCGAGCCGACGTGGCGTCACCCTGCCTGCGACACGGTGGATTGGGCCGTGGAGCTTCGCACTGCCTCCGGTCGGAGCTTCACGGTGTCGTGGGACAGCCCTGGTATGCAAGAGGGAATCGGACTGCGGAAGGTCGTCGCGGTTGGCACCGCCGTGGACGAGAGTGCCGATGCTGCGATTTGGGATGTCTCCCAACAGAGGGGCTGGCGCGACCTTGTGGGTCGTACCGTGACTGACGTCGTCATGCACTACCGCGAATGGGGTGAGGGCGCTGCGCTCTGGTGCCCGTGGATCACGGTCTGGGTTCGACACCGCCAGGGTCGAGTTCATCCTCGGGGAAGGCCGGTACGGCCGTGAGACCGGACCGGACCCATCCGCCGACAACGTTGCGGTGCTGTTCTCACCGGACAATCTCCCCGACTGGCTGGTCGGGGATTGACCGTCAGGTATGCGCGAGATGTGCCGTTTGATGCCGCATCGGCCGGAGGAATGGCATCCTCGGCAGGTGGATGGTCGGAAGGCGGGGGTGGCCGGGGCCGGAACTGCCCTGCTCATGACGGTTGGTGTCGTCATCCACTTCTACACGGCACCCGCCCGGACCGTTCAGTCTCCTCCGGGGAACAGCATCCATGGGGCAGGGCCAGCAATCGGAGATTGCGTCACCGTTGACGGCGACGGCCATCTGACCGGCGTAGTCGTCTGCTCCCAGGCACACTTCGGGACGGTCCTCGCCACACCGCCTGGCAGGAGCGGAGCCTGTCCCCAAGGGTCCACACTCTCCCGGAGGTCAGAAGACGGGAGTCGGACGATCTGCATAGGGCCAGACCGCGTCTACGCAGGTCGGTGAAGACGCAAGGGGGACGACCCCAGAGCGCCCAGAGGTGCCGGAGTGGGCGGCCTGCGGGGCGGTGGTCCACAGCCCCAGACGCCCCGGGCCGGATTCCTGGGCGGTCGGCCTGCTGGCCAGGCCGGCGACATCGCCGACAATCTGGGCGGGAGGACATGGGTTACGCAGAGCCCGGGCCAGGGAGTCCATGGGGTTAATGGCCAGGGTTCTGACAAGCGGAGCGGGTGGGCAGACGGCACCATTGAGCAGATGTCCGCGTTGACGCGGTTGACCGGATTGGTTGCCTTCACCATGGTGTGTTGCGCGTGTGCCTCGGCTAGCAGCCCGGCCGCTAACACGGATGCGGGCCTCCAGGTCCCGATGACTGTTCGTCTAACTTGCGAGCCGGGGAGCGGAGCCTGCTCGTTGCCCGTCCCTTCTGGTCTGCGCAACAGGCCGGTCCGTCTGCCATCGGTGAGCACCGAGAGCCAATGTCCGGCGTCGCCGGGTGCGTCTCTTGCGTTGCCCAACGCAGCCGGGGTCGCTCTGGGAAGCGGCCCAGTGCGGGTGTTGATACCTCAGGCCGGAGATCTGCTCCATGGGGTCGTATACCTGGAGGCGTCCGACGTGTCGGGGTGGTTGGGGATAAAGACCCTTTGGGTCGTCTCGCCCAACTACAAGGGCTGGGTGGTCATCCGAGCCGAGCGTCTCGACGGGCCCGGACCCGTTGCCGCGCAGGGCGAGGCCGGCATCGGACCCGTGTTGATCCCGCCCGGCACTGGTCCCAATGACGCAGGAGGCTGGCGGGAGCAACCCTCGGGCACCTACGTCAGAACCCCCGGGTGTTACGGCTTTCAGGCAGATGGCACGTCCTTCAGCGAACGCGTCATCATCCGCGCCGTGATCCCTCCCCCGTAGAGGACCGGGGTGAACACAGGGCCGGTCAGCGACACTTCTGCCCGCCCGCCAGCCGACGGGAGTAGCTGACCGGAGCGATCCTGGGCGGGGCAGTGAGCTTGCCTTGGGAGCGCAGCGTGTAATCCTGGCGGTGATGATTGCTTGGGACCGACTGAGGACCCGGCTTGAGGAGTTGGCCGAGGCGCCGTCGATGCCCGTGCTCGGCCGAGATCGCAGCGGAGTCCTTCCCTGTCGTGTCCGACTGGCGCCATGGGCGGAGAACGTCGCCCGGTCACTGCACGATGAGTTCGGCGCCGACGTCGACCTGACGGTGGGTTTCCTCCACTTCCCCGACCGGACGCCACCACACCTGTCACCAGGTCTGCGACGTCCACTCCGGGTGGTTGACCCAAACCGGATCGGGGTGTCCCTGGCTCGGGACCTCTCCGTCTCCTCGGGCCACACCGTGCGAGGGGATCTGCGGGTCGAGAACCACACAGGCTCGCGAATCGAGATCCGAACAAACGGGCAGGTCACCGCCAGCGTCGTCGACCCGGCGACTGGCAGCGTCGTAGGCGGGTTCGCCGGGGCGCAGGCGCTCCCTCTTGTCGTGTACACGGTGCAGCCCGGTGACCAGGGCACAGTCCCGGTGCTGGTGGGTACCGCGTCCCTCGTCCCCGACGTCGGCTATGCGGTCCCGGCCGGGGAGTGGCAGATCGAGGCGGTACTCGACCTCGGAGGCGAGAAGTGGAGAACGCCCCGGCTTCCGTTGACGGTCACCTAATCGCCGCACATTCGGAAGTGATGCGGTGACGGAGCGGGGCCTCCGCTCCCCGTGGGAACCCGAGCGTTGACACACTTCGGGGCCTCTCACAGCAACCCTTAGAAGGGGAGGCCCCTATGGCACGACAGTACGTCGGTATTGATCTGCACCGTCGCCGGTCTGTGGTTGTGCGGATGGATGGCCGTGGCAGGGTCTTGTCGTCGGTCCGGATCGAGAACGACCCGTTGACGGTGGCCCGGACCGTGGCGGAGGCCGGCCCGGGCGCTGAGGTCACGTTCGAGGCGACCTATGGCTGGTATTGGCTGGCCGACCTGCTCGAGGCGGACGGCTACCGGGTCCGGGTGGCCCATCCGCTGGCGATGAAGGGGATGACCACGAACCGGCGGGTCAAGACGGACTGGAAGGACGCCACTCTGTTGGCTGACCTGATGCGGATGCGGTCGCTGCCTGAGGGGTGGATCGCCCCGGCGGAGGTCCGCGAGCTGCGGGAGCTGGTCCGCTACCGGGCGAAGCTGTCCCGGCTGCTCAACGTGTTCAAGAACCAGATCCACGTGGTCATGGCGAAGAACGGGGTCCTACCCGCCGCGGTTGACCTGCTCGGCCGGCGGGGGACCGCCCAGCTCGACCATCTGGAGCTGGCGGACGCCTACACGATCCGGATCGAGTCCCTCAGGGACATGATCACCGCCACCAAACGAGAGATCGCCATGCTCGACCGGACCATCCACCGGCGACTCGCCACCGACCCCGGCTACACCACCATCCAGGGGATCGACGGGATCGGACGGGTTCTGGCCGCCGTGTTCGTGGCCGAGATCGGCGACGTCCACCGGTTCCCCACGGCGGAGAAGCTGTGCTCGTGGGCTGGGGTGACGCCCAAGCACCGCGAGTCCGACAAGACCAAACACCAGTCCGACATCACCAAGATGGCATGTGGGCCGGCCGGTCCGGAGGGGACCGGTTCCCAGTGCCCGAGTGGGAGGTGCCGTGACGACCATCGCCGGTGGGCTCGACCTTCACCGAGCCCAGCTGACCTTCGACTACATCGACTTGGACACCGGCGAGGTGTCCACCGGGAGGATTGCCCCGGCCGACCGGGCTCATCTGCGTGCCTGGCTTGGCCGGTTCGACGGGGCGGACAGCGTGACCTTCGCCCTGGAGGGCTGCACCGGCTGGCGCTACGTCGCCGAGGAACTCGCACGTTCCGGTGCGGTGGCGCGCTTAGCGGAGCCAGCCGAGACGGCGGCGCTGAAGCCTCGGAAGCGTCGGGCCAAGACCGACCGAGCTGACGCTCGCCATCTTCGCCAGCTGCTGTTGGACGAGCGTCTTCCTGACTCTTGGATCCCTCCGGCCGAGGTCCTCGACGCTCGAGTCTTAGTGCGCCTCTATAAGGATCTTCTCGAGGAGCGGACCTCCTGGTTCCAAAGAGTCCACGCCACCCTCTATCACCATGGCGTTCCTCAACTGGGCCTGCTCCTGACCGACGACGGCCGGTCCCGACTCGCCGCCGCCGATCTTCCCGACGCAGCCAGGACGGCAGTGAAGGTCGGCATGCGCCAGATCGACCGGCTCAACCAGGAGATGGACCCGCTGCGCGACGAGATCACCGTCCTCTCACGGTCACAGCCCGCCTGCCGGGCCCTGCAGCGCCAGCACTACGGAGTCGGCCCGCTTACCTCGGTGGCCATCTGGGCGGAGATGGGCGACTGTCGGCGCTTCACGAGTTCCGATGACGCCGTTCGCCACGCCGGGCTCGACGTCACCGTCTACTCGTCTGACGGCAAGAAGACCAAGGGCCACCTCGCCAAGCAAGGCCCGCCGGTGCTGCGTTGGGCCCTCTACGAGGCGGCCGTCTACGCAGGGCGTCCATCCTCCCCTGACCACGCCTACTTCCGGTCGGTGAAGGAGAGGCTGGACGGCCAGCTGGCGATCCTCTCGGTCGCCCGCAAACTGGCCCGACGCTGCTATCACACGCTGCGCGACCTGGGAGATGCCGCCTTCCCGGCCGCCGCCGCCTGACCCGCCTTGTCCGCCATCCTGACCCGCGGCGACGCGTCCACCGATCGATGATCTTGTGGCCGGCTCCCAGCAACCCTGTTGCTGCCAGTCTTCGGGCTGGACAGCCGACCAAGAGTGAGCGGCCACATCCTTCTCCCGGGGTGACGCCCCGACCGCCATCTTGTCGCCGGCGTCGGAGACGACACCGAGCACCGAGATAAGCAGGGACGCGTTCTGGGCCAGTCCGGCGGCATGCATGAAGCCCCGGAGGGGCTTCGATCGCCATTGTTCCTTCGACAACCGACCAGGCCGTCAAGGCTGACCCTTTCGGCGGCGCCTCCGGCCCCGGCCTTGACCGCCCTCGCGCGCCCAGATGGGTCTCCCCGGCCCGGTTGACGGCCGGAAGGCCCACAGATAAGCAGGGCTCACGGCTGGTGCGCTGGGCCGCGGTCGAGGCGGCCACCGGCCGCTACCGGTCCGCCGAGCTCCGGGCCGACTACACCCGCATCGCCGAGCGCCGCGGCAAACGCAAGGCCCAGCTGGCGGTCGCCCGCAAGGTTCTCACCCTCGTCTACTACGGGCTCCGAGACGGCCACATCCGCGCCCTGGACCACCAGGCGGCGTGACCGTCGAGACAGGTCTGGACGCGCGCTCGGGTATCGGCATGAACCCCCACCCACGGGTGGCGCGGTCGGCGAAGTGATTGAGCCCGTCTAGAACCTAAGACCTCGAAGCGCACCATGCACCCCACGAGCGGGCGGAGGAATGCCTGACGGGCCACCAGGCCCGTCACCGACTTGAACCCGAGTCTGGTGCGACCACCGGCCACGGCCGGTCCCAGCAAAGCCTGCGCCGGTTCCGGCGCCGGCCTCAAGATCGTTCGTCCTCGCCGGCCGGCTCCGGGCGCTCCATCTTGACCCCGGCCGCCAGCCCGGCGCGCCCCGCAACCGGAACCAGCCCCCTCAAACGCAGGAAAACCCCCAGCCTCCCATTGACACGGCCCCGCTCCGTCAGGAATGCCGATACCGATCGGAGGGTCGGGAGCGGAGAGCCGCCCGATAATCCGGGCCCCGAAGATTATGGCGCACGCGCGCACGAAGGGCCGTCCTACGAGTGAGTACGGATCCGTCGCTCGGGAGCGGGGTCGAGGAACCGAGCCTCGGTGTTGTTAGGCGCTCCGAGTTACTGTCTTTGTCGCAGCGAGCCGCTGTGTCCTACGTCCAACCATTTGGGCGGATCTGGCATCCGGGGGATGTTCAGGTCATTGCGTTACACATGGCATAGAACTGACGCGGCGTTACAGAGCGTACCTTCGACGCATCGACGCACGGCGGTCTGAAATGCAGAGCACCCAATTGGGACTGCGGGCAGACATTCGTGGCAATCACCACTCCGCACTGAAACCACGGGAAGGAACTATCGCTGCTGTCGTAGAACCTTTCACTCCGATCGGCGGCCTTCCTCGATCCGCGGATGCGCGGCGGGCGACATCGCGCGACAAGGAACGTCATGAAACTCGGCACTCGGCTGCTTGTTGGAACAGCAGCCTTGACCACAGCATTTACGGGTATCGGTGCTGCAGCGTTTCAGACTGTAGCGCACGCATGCTCGTACGTAACGCCTACCGTCGGGGGGCTTACGAATAGTCTTACGGAGTGCGAGAGCACGGCTGGCGTAGGGACCAGCGAAACCGTGACCCAGAATTGGGCCACAGTCGGCGTCCAAGGTAATTCTCTCGGCCAATCCAACCAGGACTTCACGGGTATAACTAGTACCGGGACCAGCGCTACTGACCCAACGACTGTGACGCAGCAGACCAGCGCAGATGGCATTGGTACGCTCGAAACCTACAACGCTTCGACCCAGGGCGTCACAGTCGGCGGCAGTACGCTTGGGGTGTCGAATTACATTAACCCGGCGATTGTCGGCACGAACGAGGTGGACGACCTCCTGCAAGCCGCGTTGCTTCAGAATGTGCCCGACAATGGCAGCCAGCCGCCTGCAACGATCCGGTGTTGGCCGGGCTCGGAAGCTGACTACCCTCAGGACTCCGGTCAAATCAGCATCTTCGCGACCTCAAAGTGCACCTACCAGATGCAACACCTCGAGGCAGCCGCCTACCTGTATAGGAATGGGTCTCTCGTGGCTGACGTAGACAAGAATGACTTCAATGTAAATGTCACTGGCGACAGCACGGTGTACAACTGCGGAGGGAGCTGCGCAGGTAACTACAGCTTCCGTGGATACCACGTATTCGATTTGCCCAGTGGCTACACGTGGACCTCTGCGAGTGGAGACTGTTACCTCAGGAGCTCGACCGAGGCTGTCTGTGACCGCACGGTATATGGAACCTTCTCTTAGCCCCCACGCGTAACTGCTAGCGAGGGGAGGTAGGATCCGGCTTGATGGGTTAATGTCCGGGAGCTTGGCCTCCCGGACATCCCGTCAGAGGGGGAGGAACAGGTATGGAACAGTGTTCGTTTTGCGGCAGACCTTTTGTCAGAGCCCGCTTGTTCGTCAGTTCCTCAGCCCGAATCTGCGCGGCTTGCGCCGACACGGCAGCACAAGCATTAGAAGCCGAATCTGCCCAGCCGGAGGCGCTTCACGACGGTCAAACCCTTCGCGCCTTTCCTGCTGACCACGACCTCTCTCCCTAATCTAGGTCCCTTGCCCGCCCGTCAGCCTTCATCGCGCCACTACCGCGCGCTACAGCTCCTGCTGGTCACCATCACAGCCCTGTCTCTCTGGTGTCGCCCGCTGGTGGCGGCCCGAGCCGAGCCTACGACCAGCTTTGGGGAAGTGACGATAATCACGGCTCAATGGTCAGGGTCGGTGACTCTTACGCTCCCACATAACGCGCTTTTCCGGTGCTCTTCCAATACATCAAACTTCATTCGTATCTCTGGAGGCGGTACTCTGGCGTTCGTCGTTGTTCAGCCGGCCTCGGGCCGGCCCGGCACCGTTGTAGCAGCCCGCGTCCCGACCCACCCCAGCCAGTTGCTGTATTCAGGACTGCCCGATAGCTGCTCTCGTGGCAGTGCGACGCTTCCTTCGGGGGCCTACCGCGTGTTCATCAATCCAGGGGGCCGCCCTGTCACCGTCATTGTGGCTCTGCGCGGTCCAAGTGGTACCAGGTCGACGACGCTGACGCATGCGGTCACCTGGAGCGACGCCATATGGGACCAGAGTGGGCCCTCTGGCTATTCGTCGGCAGGCGCTAGCAGACGAATGTCCCGCAAAGGCGTAATCTGGGTGTCGGAGTGGATAGAAGGGGCGGCCCCGAACATCTATAGCGCTGGACTCTGTGCCTACAAAGGAAATTCGGAGGTTCCAAACGGGGAGCTGGAATACCGACCTGGCTGCCCAGGATCTGCAACAACTTCGCTAACCGTGGGCACTGGAAGAACGATCGCGATGTTGAACTTTGCATCGGTGACGGAGCCCGGGGTCTATAGCTTGGGAGGCTACACATCCTGGCTGCCCGCAAGAGCCTCATTTTGTGTTTCAGCGTTCTGGCTTGAGACTAGCTAAGCCCGGATACACCGGTCCGGCGGGGGTCAGGTAGGGCGGCTATCCGCGAAATGGGCCTTCCGGCAAGGGAAAATGACGGTTACCACACCTGACACGCCCCCTACCGGAAGGCACCTTTCAGATGCGCT
>Ga0209810_1006544_pt1 | contig 10054 bp, 7 predicted proteins | sample Coa_R1_7_FD_187159 | JGI IMG/M metagenome (GOLD analysis project Ga0209810, IMG submission 187159) | Surface soil microbial communities from Centralia Pennsylvania, which are recovering from an underground coalmine fire - Coalmine... | ecosystem: Environmental > Terrestrial > Soil > Unclassified ...
CAGCTTTCCGCCGTGCGCGCGAAACGCCGTCAGATCCGGATTCATGTTGTTGAAGATCGGCCCGAGCTTTTTTTCGAGGAAATCCACATCGCTGTCGAAGCCGTTCTCGCGATTCCAGCGGAAGGTGCGCGGGTCCCAATTAGGATCTTCAAATGCGATATATCGCAGGAACGGCATCCCCAGGTTTGTGTGCGCGCCACCATCGCGATTCGATCCCGTGATCCAGGTGCTCCAACCGCCCGGTCCGGCTTCCCCGCCCGGAAGAATGCCGGGGAAGATCGCATCGCCCTCGGCCGTGCGCGCGCCTTCATAAATCTTGCGCACCGATTCCACCTGCGCCGGGGTAAGACAGTCCGGCGCGTCGCCCGTCTTGCAGGCCAGCGTTCCGGGGTCAAAATGGCAGCGCCGCGGATCGTTCAGAATGCCGTCCTTGATTCCGTCCAGCGCGTCGCAGGCTTTATAAACCGCGTCGCCGATGATCTGCGTCTTGCTCGCTGGAATATAGCCGTCGCCCTGCATCAGTTGCGTGATCCACAGGTGCCCGCCGATGAACAGGCCGGTTAAATTGTTCGCCGGATCGCCCGCGATGATGCCGTCAAAATCGTCGGGGAAACGCTGCGCCTCCGTAAGAGCCTCCTGCCCGCCGCGCGAGCACCCGTTGAAATATGAATGTTCCGGCCCGGAGCCATAGTACGCGCGGATGATCGCTTTATCGGCTTGCGTCATCGCGTGGACCGCGCGGAAGGCATAGTCGAACACCCGCTGCATGTTCCCCTGCGCCCAGTGGCCGTCGTTGTCGGCGGTGTGACCGGTATCGGTGTTGCTGGTGGCGTAACCCCGCCGGAGGGGGTCGAGCATTGATTCGTAACGGATCGTCCCCGCGAGTCCACCGTTGCCAACCGCCATGAACTTGCGATTCCAGTTCGCCGGAAGCCACAGCTCGAACTTGATATCGGGCGCGATGGTCGCGGCCACGCGGCAGAAAGCGGGGACATTGGCCGGCGCGGCTCCGGCTCGTCCGGCCGGCAGAGAGAATGGTCCGGCGGCGACGCTCACCGCCAACGTGACCGTGGTGTTGGGAAGCGATAACTTCGTGAGACTCTCACAGGGCGGCTGCGCCAGCCCCGGAACCGCGATTATGCCCAATAAAAACGCACACCGCATCCGCCGATCCTCCTGAGTGGTCAGGCTATCAGATCGGGGAGGCCGCCGCGGCGGTTGCAAAAGACGGGCGCTAGTTAATCCGCTCGTCGCGTTCCACCTTGCCGTCGCGGATGTGGATGACGCGATGCGCGTGCATGGCGATATCGTGCTCGTGGGTCACCAGCACGATGGTGTTGCCTTGCTCGTGCAGCCGCGCGAACAGCCCCATAATCTCGTGGCCCGTGGCCGAGTCCAGCGCCCCGGTGGGCTCGTCGGCCAGCAGGATCGACGGATTGTTCACCAGCGCCCGCGCGATCGCCACCCGCTGCCGCTGTCCCCCCGACAGCTCGCTCGGCTTGTGCAGCATGCGCTGCTCTAAATCCACCGCCCGCAGCGCCGCCTTGGCCTTCTGCTCCCGCTCCTTGGCCGAATACCCCGCATAGATCAGCGGCAGCTCCACGTTGTGCAGCGCCGTCGCCCGCGCCAGCAGGTTGAACGTCTGGAACACGAACCCGATCTCTTTATTCCGGATCCGCGCCAGCTCGTCGTCGTCCATATCGCTCACCAGCTTCCCGTTCAGGTAATACAAGCCCGACGTCGGCGTGTCCAGGCACCCGATCAGGTTCATCAGCGTCGATTTCCCCGACCCCGACGGCCCCATGATCGCCACATACTCGCCCCGCTTGATCTCAAGGTCCACCCCCGAGACCGCGTGGATCGTCTGCTCCCCCATCACGTAGGTCTTGATCAGATCCCACGTCCGGATGATGACCCCGGCCCGCTTGAGCTGCTCGCCCCGCTCGACTTTGTCCCCTGCCGTTGCCGTCGCCATCTGCGGCTCAACTCTTCGCGTCCGTGATCCCCAGCCGGTTATCCACCTTCACCCGCGTCCCGTTCTTCATCGTGCGGATCGCCTTGTAACTCCCCACCACGATCTGGTCCCCCGCCTCCAGCCCGCTGAGCACCTCGATGTCGGTCGAACCCGTGATCCCCGTCTCCACCTTCCGGAACTCGGCTTGGTCGCCCTGGATCACGAACACCCCCTGGATCTCTTCCCGATTCGCCTTCTCCTGCACCGGGTCCAGCGCCTCCTGTTCCTTCTGCTTGCCCTCCGGCTTCGGCTCCAGATCCCCCTTGGTCCGCACCGTCAGCGCCTGAAGCGGGATCGACAGCACGTTCGTCCGCGTCGCTGTGGTGATCTTGGCCGTCGCCGACAGCCCCGGCCGGATCTCCTCCGGCGGATCGCTCAGCGCCACCGTCACCTTGAAATCCTTGGCCTCCTGCGCGCTGGTGTTGCTCTGCGACGCCGCCACCCCCGAACTCCGCAGGATCGCCGAGTTGCCGATCTCGATCACCTTGCCGTGAAACGTCCTGTTCGGCATCGCATCGATGGCGATGCTGGCCGGCTGCCCCAGTTGCACGTTCACAATGTCAGTCTCATCCACGTTGACCTCCGCCGTGATCAACGACATGTCCGCGATGGTCATGATGGTCGAGGCCGCCGAGTTCTGGATCCCCGGCACCACCGTCTCGCCCACCCGCACCGGCAGATTCGTCACCACCCCGTCGATCGGAGCGGTCACGTCGAAGCGCGCCAGCACGTTGTCCAGACGCGCCAGGTTGGCCTGCGCCTGCGCCACCCGCTTCTGCGCGCTGTTCAACTGCGCCAGCGTCTGCGCCCGCTGCGCCTGCATCTGCGACAGCCGGGCCTCGTTTTCCCGCACGCTGGCCACCGCCGATTCGTAATCGGCTTTCTTCAGATCGAAATCCTGCTGCGCCACCAGCTTGTTCTGGATCAGCTTGGTGTAGCGGTCCAGAATCTCCTTGCTCCGGTTGGCTTCATTGCGGAAGCGCTCCAGCGTGGCCTCCTGCGTCCGGATGGCATCGTCCTGCGCCTTCAGCCCCGCTTCGGCCGCCGCCGAATCCGCCTCGGCCGAGGCGATGGAGGCCTTCTGCGCGTTCACATCCGCCGAGGCCTGGGTGTTCTCGATGCGCGCCACCACCTGGTGCTTGCGCACCCGGTCGCCTTCCTTCACCAGCAGTTCCGTGATCGGCCCCTGCGCGTTGGCCCCCAGATTGATGTAATTGCGCGGCTTGATCTCGCCCGTCGCCGTCACGATGGCCGCCAGATCCTGGCGGATCACCTTGCTGGTCTGCACCGTCACCAGGCCGCGCTGGCTCCACCGCACGCTCGCCACCGTCCCGCCGGCGAGCGCCGCGACCCCAAGGATGGTAAGAACAACCGCTTTGGCACTCATACGTTATTATTCCAATTTAGAATACTTTTATTATTGAAGTATCGAAACCGAAAGTCAAGCCCATCAGGGCTAGTAATCGGCTTGACAATCGCGAGGATCTATTCCATAATGCAACTATTGCATAAGCGTAATATTGGGGAAATGGCTAAACTGGCCCCCCTTGAGGGGCACCGGCTCTCCGCGCTCGACCGGCAGTCGGCTCAACTGGTGGGGCATTTTGAGACTCTCCTCCGCCGCATGATGCGGCAGGGAACGGGTGAAGAGCCCGGCGTCGAATGCTCGCGCGAGGAGCTGCGCGCGATGGTCCTCCTCGGCTCCGCCGGGCGGGTGATCATGAGCGCTCTTGCTGCCGATCTCGGCGTTCCTTTGAGCACCGCGACTCACACCGTGGACCGGCTCGTCGCGAAGGGCCTCGTGCTGCGCGTCCGCTCCGAAGAGGACCGCCGGGTCGTGCTCGTGGAGATGAGTCCGTTTGGCAAACAACTGGAGGAAAGCTTTCGTAAGAAGCGCAGCGCCATGGCCCGAAGCTGGCTCGAGCCGCTCAGCCCCGGTGAGCGCGAGATCTTTTTGGAGCTGATGGCTAAGATCGCCCAACTCGCCAAGCCGGCGGTCTCAGAGCGCAAGGCGGAACCCGCCCACCGAGGCCGGAAGAAGGCCGCACAAATCTAAATCGGAGATCTCCCAAAATGATCCGCGTAGACCATCTTGTCAAAAGATACGGGGATTTCACCGCTGTGAACGACATTTCTTTCGACGTTGCCGAAGGAGAGATCTTCGCGTTCCTGGGTCCCAACGGAGCGGGTAAAACCACTACCATCAAGATCCTCACCACCCTACTTAAGCCCACCAGCGGTTCTGTCGAGATCGATGGCCTCGATCCGGCGGCGCGTCAGAATGAGGCCCGCAAGAGCTTCGGGATCGTCTTTCAGGATCCCAGCCTCGACGAAGAACTGACCGCTTACGAGAACATGGATTTCCACGGCGTTCTCTATAAGGTCCCGCACAAGCTGCGGGCCGAGCGCATCGAACGCCTGCTGACCCTTTTCGAACTCTGGGACCGGCGTAAGGATTTCGTCAAACAATTCTCCGGCGGGATGAAGCGCCGGCTGGAAATCGCGCGGGGGCTGTTGCACACACCCAAAATCGTGTTTCTGGACGAGCCCACTCTCGGGCTGGATCCTCAAACGAGGAATCAGCTCTGGATGCACGTCAAAAAGCTCAACGAAGAGGAGCGGGTCACGGTCTTTCTGACCACTCACTACATGGAAGAGGCCGAGCGCGTGGCGCAGCGCATCGCCATCATCGATCACGGCAAGATTGTCGCGCAGGGCTCGGCCGCCCAGCTCAAGGCGCAGACCGGGGCCGATACGCTCGAAGGCGCCTTTTTGGCGCTGACCGGCTCGACCATCCGCCAGGAGGATGCGACCTCGCTTGATCAAATGCGCAACATGGCGCGGATGTTCCGGGGTAGAGGCCGCGGGTAGGCGCGCTCTAAGGAGGATCACAACATGAGTGCGATTTACATTCTTTGGCTCCGCCAGGTGAAGCGCTATTCGCGCTCCAAGCCTCGCATCATCGCCTCCCTGGGCCAGCCCCTGTTGTTTCTGATCGCCCTGGGCTTCGGCTTCGGCCCGATCTTTCAAAAGGCCGGCCAGGGCGATTACATCCAGTTCCTTGCGCCGGGGGTGATCGGAATGACCATTCTCTTCACGGCGATCTTCTCCGGGATCGAGCTGATCTGGGATCGCCAGTTCGGGTTTTTGAAAGAGACTCTGGTGGCGCCCGTTCCCCGAATTCTGATCATGATCGGCCGGACTCTGGGCGGCGCCACGGTCGCGCTGATTCAGGGCTTTATCGTGGTGCTGATCTGCTTGGCGGCCGGATTCCGCGTCACCCACTATGCCGCGGTGCCGTTCGCGATCCTGTTCATGGTTCTGATCGCCGTGATGTTTACCGCGCTGGGAACCGCGATCGCTTCAGTGCTGTCGGATTTTCAGGGCTTCCAGCTTGTGATGAACTTCCTGGTCATGCCGATCTTCTTTCTGTCCGGCGCGCTCTTCCCGCTGACGAATCTGCCGAAGCTGCTGAACATCCTCGCCAGCATCGACCCGCTCTCCTACGGCGTCGACGGGCTTCGCAGCGCCCTGGTGGGCATCGCGCATTTCGGCATGACGCTGGATGTGGCAGTGCTTTCCATCATCGCCGCAGGTTTGCTCGCCACCGGAAGTTATCTGTTCGCGCGCATCCAGCTCTGAGCGGCGCTATCGCCAGGGCAGATCGAACGCATAGCTGAGCCCGAAAAGCGGCGTGTACTGTTCGAAAATTCCGCGAGCGGTGTTGTGCGGAGCCGGCACGATCTGCTGCCGTGGAAACGTCGTGATGTAGTCGCGAAACTCGGCCCGCAGCAGCAGGTGAGGCCGCAATAAATACGACACGCCGCCGCCCGCCGTGAAGACCACCTTCCACACATCGTTGGTCGTCAGGCTGGCGATCTGCGGAATTGGCTGCGGCAACGGAGCCGGTCCGGCGATGATGTAGCCTTTGCCTCCTGCTCCGCCGGCGATGAACGGGCGTAGCCGTGCCTGCCGCGGCTTGAAGTGGAACAGCAGCTCCATCGTGAGCGCCTGCGATTGCCCCTGAATGTCGCTCTTCACGCCCGGCGCCTCCAGAAATGGATGGCCGTCGTGATACAAATACGAAAACTGCGCGCCGACGTATCGGGAAAACTGGTGCGCGATATCGATTCCCGCCGCAAACCGGTTGCGAATGCCCGCGTCAGCCGTCCCCGCCGCGGAATAAATCGACCCGTTGTGGTAAATGCCGTACCCGATGTCGGCTCCGGCCTCGAACATCTGCCCGAAAGCGGCAGCCGAGATCGCGATTGCCAACAGACACTTCTTTGTAACCACGTTCCCAGCATAGCCTCCCGCGGCTGGGGATCCGTGCGGATGTCAGACCGCACGCTATCCTGGATGCACGTCTCATGCGCCGCCAAGCATTACTCGCATGGGTGCTGTGCTGTTGTACAAGCCTCCGCCTGCACGCCGCCGTCCTTTCCCTGACGGGTCGCGTAGTCGATGAAAACGAGGCCCCGGTCCGCGGCGCCCGCGTGACTGCCCGCCCGGCCGCGAATCCGGCGGCGACCGGCTGGGAAGCGCAAACCAGTCCCACGGGAGATTTCGCGCTCACGCTGCCTCAACCTGGCGACTATCTCCTCGACGCGGAGCGCGAAGGCTACTACGCGCTGAAAAACCGCGCCGTTCATTTCGCAGGCCCGCAGGAAATCGTTCTGACCCTCAATGCGGTGCGGGAAGTTTTTCAATCCGAGAACGTCAATGCCGAAACCTCGCCCCTCGATCTTGCGGAAACGCAGAATCAGCAAACGCTGACAGGCACGGAAGTCAACAACATCCCGTACGCGAACAGCCACAGCTTGCGAAACGCGCTGCAACTCATGCCGGATATCATCCAGGATCCCGGCGGTTCTCTCCACATCAACGGCTCATCGGAGAATCAGGTTCAGTATGTGCTAAACGGCTTCAATCTGACCAATCCGATTTCGGGCCAGTTTCAAACTCTGCTGGCGGTGGAAGGCATCCGGTCCATCGATCTCGCCTCCGGCCGCTATTCTCCCGAACTCGGCAAGGGCACGGCGGGAGTCCTCGCGATCAATACGCAAAACGGAACCGACTCGCTCCACTACACCGCCACCGACTTCATTCCCGGCCTGGACATCCAACAGGGAGCGCGGCTCGGCAACTGGTATCCGCGATTCGGCGTGACCGGCCCAATCCTCCGCAAGCGAGCCTGGTTCGCGGATACCGTGGATTTCGAATACACGCAATCCTTCATTACGGGTTTACCGGCGGGGCAAAATACTCGCAGCGGATTTGCCGGCAGCAATCTGCTCCACACCCAAATCAACATCACTCGGGGCAACATTTTGTTCACCGATTTTCTGGTGAACGCCGATAACGAAGGCCGCGTTGGCCTCGGCCCCCTCGACCCAGTATCGACGACCTCGCAGATCAATACGCGGCAATATTTCGGTAGCGTCAAGGATCAGGTCTATCTCGGCCGCGGAGTTCTGCTCGAACTCGGCTACGCTCACAACGCCTCTTCCACAACGCGGACTCCCGAAGGCCCGAGTCTTTACGTCATCGCTCCGTCGGGCGACAGCGGCAACTACTTCGTGCATTCAACTCAGGGCGCCTCGCGAGATCAGGCGATCGGAAACGTTTACTTGCCGCAGTTTCAATGGGCCGGCCTGCACTCCTTCAAGGCCGGCTTCGATGCGGACACATTGAGTTACACGGGCGGCTTCCGCCGCACCGGATATCAGGTCCTCGGACTCGCCGGAGAACTGCTCTCGCAAACCATCTTCGGCGCACCGGCCAGTTTTCGCACCAGCGATACGGAAATGTCGTGGTACATCGTCGATAGCTGGCGGCTCTCCAGGCAACTTCAGCTCCACATCGGCGTACGCCAGGACTGGGACCGGCGCATTTCCGATTTTGCGTGGTCCCCGCGAGCCAGCTTCTCGTGGTCGCCCTGGACGTCCGGCCACACCCGGATTTCGGGCGGCTACGCCATGACGCACGATGTGGTGACGCTGGATATTCTGAGCCGCCCGCTCGATCAGACCGCCTTTACCACGACCTATGACGCGAACGGACCCACCGGCCCGCCCGCGCCAACCACCTTTGCGATTCCCGCTCCGATCGTTCTCCCCCGCGCCACCAACTGGAACCTGAACGTCGATCATCAGGTATCCGCTCACGTCTATGTGTCCGCCAGGTACCTGCGCCGGCGCGGCACGGATGGGTTCGCTTTCGTCAACACGCTCGATCCGTCTGCGCTGCCGTCCCTTCTGCCGGTGCCCAACACTGCCGCCGCGGGCGTGTACGAGCTCACGAATCTCCGCCGCGACGATTACGACTCGGCTCAGCTTTCGATTCGTCAGACCTTCTCCGGGCAATACGAATGGATGGCTTCCTACACCAGATCGCGCGCGCTCACCAATGCCGTGCTCGATCCGAATACCGCCCAGCCCTTGCAGATTCTGCCATCCCAGGTCGCGATGCCCTGGGACGCGCCCAACCATTTCCTCGCCTGGGCCTATCTTCCCCTGCCCCGCAAGAACTGGGCCGTCTCGATCCTCAGCAATTATCGCAGCGGATTTCCTTTCTCCGTCCGCGATGAGACCGGAGTGATTTCCGGCGCGGTCAATTCCTACCGTTATCCGCACACCTTCGACCTGAACCTCGCGATCGAGCGCATGATCACCCTCTGTGGTTATCGCTTCGCCCTGCGGGGCGGCGTGGACAATCTGACAAATTCGCGTAATCCAACGGCCGTGAACAACGTGATCGGGTCCCCTCAATACCTGCAATTCTTCGGCTATGAGGGGAGGCATTTCGTGGTGCGAATCCGGTTCTTCGGCCGCGCGACGGGGAAATAGCTGGAGCTCTGGGCGCTGGCTCCGCGGCGAAATTCCCGATGTTGTTGTGGATTTCGCCGAGCTTGAACTGGTCGTGACCGCCGCATCTGACAGAGGCGGCTGAGCGCTGGCGTCGTAAGATTCATCCGCGCCGTGTCCCCGCCTTCACCGTGCCCCCCGGCTTAAAAAGACCGAGCCCCCGGAGTCCGGAGATACTCAAGCGCTCGGCGTGGCGTTCGTCGGAGGTTCGAATCCAGGCCGACAGAAATCCCGGCTGCTGCCAGGTGCACTCGAGCGGGGGCTCGGTTTCAGACACGATTCGAGGGGCCGCCGCACAGCGGCCGGGAGGATTGATTCCGCGGGAACCAACCAGAGGCCACCTCCCCCGAGACTGACACACTGGCCGGCTCCTCGCAGAAATCTGTTATCGGTTGTACCAAGACCCAGGCCGCGAAGCCAGCGAAAAATCGCGTTTTCAACAGCTCTTTCCCTTGTCCTTTCGGGAACTTACCGGCCGCCTCTGTGGGTATTCTGTGCATAAATCAAACGCCTGGGAAATTGTGGCAGCATGCGCTCGTTGTGCGCCGCTGTTACAGTGTCCCACCGCGCCGATAAGCTTCCTTGAGGCGACGATTCGGAACCATGCCACCCGCCTACACCGCAACGGAGACAGTATTTCGATGAATCAGTTGACGCTACAGCGCCCCCGCAAGACGATAGTCGCGATGGCGGTTGCACTTAGCCTCCAGGGATCAAACCGCGCGATGGCCGACATGGGACAGCCGGATCTGACCTCGGCCAGCCTGGAAGAACTCATGAACATACAGGTGACCTCGGTCTCGAAGAAGCCGGAGGCACTTTCGCAAGCGGGGGCCTCTGTGTTTGTCATCACCGCCGAGGACATCCGGCATTCGGGCGCCGCGAACATCCCCGACTTGCTTCGCATGGTCCCGGGCGTGGACGTGGCCCGTATCGACGCCAACACCTGGGCGATCAGTATTCGCGGATTCAATAGCCGCTACGCCCAAAAACTGCTGGTGATGATCGACGGCCGGACCGTATACTCCCCTGGCTTTTCCGGCGTGTATTGGGACCAGCAGGGCGTTCCGCTTGAAGACATCGACCGCATCGAGGTGATTCGCGGGCCGGGCGGCACCATCTGGGGCGCCAACGCCGTCAACGGCGTAATCAACATTATTACCAGGACCGCCGC
>Ga0209810_1006545_pt1 | contig 10053 bp, 9 predicted proteins | sample Coa_R1_7_FD_187159 | JGI IMG/M metagenome (GOLD analysis project Ga0209810, IMG submission 187159) | Surface soil microbial communities from Centralia Pennsylvania, which are recovering from an underground coalmine fire - Coalmine... | ecosystem: Environmental > Terrestrial > Soil > Unclassified ...
AAGAGGACATAGGCTGTCGCGGGTTGTGTGGAGATCTCGCGTAGATTGCCTGCGACTGCACGCAAGATCCGCTGCTGTCCTCGCATTTTCCAGTAGGCTCGATCATTCGTGTGGCATCTTTTCTGCATGGTATTTGCCCGTGCCTGGAGGCGCTGGCTCAGGAGAACGATAGCCTCCTGAACGGCCTGAGCGGGAATCTCACATTCGTGGCTCTTCTCTTGCGTCAGAAGGATTTGACCGTTCTGTTTACTATGCATGACTCCTTCTTTCTCTGGAGAAATTGGCCTCCTGCCGTGCGCAAGAGGCGGGATGGTAACAAAATGATAGATCTCTTGAATAAGCTGTAATGCACCGGATGACCTTGTTTACGCCAGGCAGAGTGGGGAAGAAAAGGCTGGATTTAGTCTGGAACTTCCCTGGTTACATAGCCCCGCTCGATCAACGCACGAGCTGCGGCGGAAAAATCCCCATCATGGTCAAGCAAGGTGTAAGCGCTGAACTTGGTGTATCCACGCTCACACTCGAAACATGTCGAGGTCGAGAAGACATAGAGCAGATCCGACCCGGCATAATTGGTCGTTGCGCTGACGCCCAGGCCGATCTTCCCAGGACGCCGCCAGTAGCCTTCACCATCAATGACCCGCACAAGTTCCCAACCGTGCGGAAGAAGTACCTCCTCCCAGGAGGCAAGGCGGTTGAACAGATCCCCAGGCCGCTGCCCATCCTCCACGCGCAGCGGCTTCCTCGGCAGAGTAACAGGGGAGTCGGCAGCAGGCATCTCATTGAACGCGCGAGCGACGGCAAAGAGCCGTTCGCGCTGGTGAGCGGTAATGGTTCTGATGGAAGACACGCCCCCGCTCAGGAGGATGTACCGTTTGCCGCTTGGATGGACGCCTCCATGCGAAGGCGCAACGATAATCAACCCGCCCTCACCTCGAGTTTCAATGAGCGTCTTTACCGTCTTGCCGTTCGGTCTGGAGGCAAGCTTCTGATTGCCTTCAATTTTGGTATCGCATCGATACAGCAGGTGCCGCCCTCCTGATGGCGTCGCTTCCAGATAACCCCAGGAGAGATGATGATAGAGGGCAGCAAGCGCCTGATCCTGTTGAATACGAGCCAGCCAGGCATCAAAGATGCGGCTATCGTCGAAGTCGAGCGCTTCCAGGTTGCCGCTGATGGTGCCGGTAATGAAGGCGATCCCCAGCGTAGGGGCGTGTCTTCCGATACCAGAGCGAAACCAGTGATCCACTTCCTCGCGGCTGGCCTGCCGCCTCTGATACTCACGCCAGCTTGCAAGTGCGGGCTGCTTTGATCCATCCGCACGGATGGGAACCACACCGAGGCCGTTTTTCAAGGCCTCTATCGCCGTATGGTGGACATAATTCCGGGCAAAGGGGTGAGCGCGAGGCATCGACCAGACTGCTACCACGCTTTCCTCCTTTCCGCTCTTTTCCCAACGAAATCGTTGCTTTTCGTCGGCTTTCTCTGTTGCCGTGGCAACAGGAGCGCAAGAGTTGGCGTCCCCTGGCGTGCTCGTCGCAGGCTAGAAAGCAGCGCGCCGGCAATGGAAACCAGCGCGACCAGACAGAGGAGACCATAGAGGAGAGTCAAACCAATGAGAAAGAGAAGCATAGGCTTTCCTCCGTAAAGAACGCTGCTTCCGAAGAGAAGCAGCCATCTCAACGACAATTAGCAACTATCTGCTGAGAGGCAGATAATGTATGCCTCTCGACAGGACATGAGGACGTCAGAGCACAGCAAAATTTAGGGTAAAAGAGAAGCAGAGGCAGCAGGTGGAGTGATGATCGTCTCTAACGCGGCTATGTCGAACTGGCATTGTACGACGATCAACCCGATGTTATCTCGTCCCCCTCCTTGCAGCGCCAGGCCAAGCAGTTGCTCCGCCATCCTATTTGCAGGAGAAGCAGAAGAAATAATACGCTCAATATGAGGATCACGGACCATTTCCCATAATCCATCCGTGCAGAGCAGCAAGATATCGCCATTCTGGAGGGATTCACGGAACAGATCGACCTCAATTTCAGGAAATGCTCCCAGACAGCGTGTGATCCGATTGCGATCAGGATGGGTATAGATCGCCTCCGGTCCAAGTTCGCCCCGCGCTACCAGGTTCGCCACTATTGAATGATCACGGGTCACAGCGCGCAGACCAGAGCCTGCTTGATACAGGTAAGCACGGCTGTCACCGACGTTTGCGATGAATGCCTGCATGCCAAAAACGACGGCGACGGTAATCGTTGTTCCCATCCGGTCAATAAGCCGGGAGCCATGCGTCGTCTGATCGCGGTTGCGTTCATAAATGGCCTGGTTCGCCTGGCTGACTGCATCGATGAGCAAGTTGCCCAGGTCAGAGGGTTGGACGACCTCACGGTGCAAAATAGGAAACAGCGTATCGACGATAGTCTGTGTTGCCAGACAGCTTGCAATCTGCCCGTTGGCATGACCACCCATGCCATCCGCGACAATGAACAGCCCATAGGGCGCCTGCGTCTGCGTATTCAGACCACTGTGAGTAAACACGAAGTCCTCATTTGGTTTGCCCCGGCGCTTGATACCGGTATCCAGACCAATCCCAACAACCATGTGCATAGGAGCGCAGGCGGAAACAGGAAGGTGTGAGGGTGGGAGGAATACTTGCGCGTGGGCTAACAGCGCCTGAGCGCACGCTACGTCGTGATTGAGTGTCAGTTGTGCATTCGCGAGGTAGGCTTGCATAAGATCGATATCAGCCAGCATACGAAACCTTCTTTCCTGCATGAATACTTCGACAGCAGCAAAAATGACATGAAACTACCGTGACGACAGTACGACAGGTCGTACTATTGCCTTTATTCTGTTCGTTGACGAAAAGCACAAAAAGCTCCCGCCAGTATGTGTGAGACCACGCCACCATCAGAAAAAGGCGCAAAAAGCCTCCTCTGAGGAAACCCATGGACGAAAAAGTGCTCTGTTGAAGCGATTATGGATGCGCCTCGGAAAGCGAAACGATACCTCCTCTCGACAAGATGCAGGCAAGAGCCAGACAGTCTGTAGGCAACGAGGACTATTGCATCCTGCTGATGCCTGGAAACGACACGGAGCGGCATCCATGTAGATGTGTGAAACGGATCAGACCCTTCTCGTCTAAGTGCATATATAAAGGTGCCGATTGACCCGGATTGCACTACGTCTGACGCTTTTCCGAAACCTGACTCCATCGCTTCTTCCTCGTGTCTGCTCTACGAAACGCTTTCCTTTCAACGCGCGACAATGGAATTTACTCCAGAGACACCCTGGAAGGAAACGCACTACAAGGAATGCATGATATGAAACGTGCTACAATGATGCGCTACATCTTTGGACCCCAGGAACGCACACAGAACAACGCTCTCCGTGAAGGATGATCGAACTGAAAGCAAGGAGAGTTCACTCGTTATCGAGGACCTGCTTACGCCGATCCGGCATCCTCAGTTTCAGCTTGCTGTCACGACGAGAGGCGACAGCGATACGCACCGGCGCTGCTCTTCACAGACGCGTGCGCGGAGGCAATGGCGCCTCGGGATAGGTCGCTTGCCTACCCATCACCCTGGTCGGGTGCTTCTCATAAATCACTTATACTATACCTGATGACCCATCGGAAAAAGCGGAACGAAATCGGAAAACAACCTGGAAGGAAATCGGAAAAACCTGGAAGGTGCGTTTTTTTTGCGATAGGTGCAGGTTGAAGCCAATAAGAAAAGGCATCCGCAATGTGCGATCCGTCGTAGACTGCTCGAACCGCCAGTAGCGCGCCGCGAGTCTCTGTAAGGGAAGGGTGTCACTTCAAACATTTTGCCCATCACCGGTCGTTTCCAGAAGCTAATCCTCCTCCTCCTTCATTGCTTTATGCACATCGGTTTCTGTCGAGGCAAAAATCGTCGTGATGATTCTTCATTGCCCTCGCCCTCACAGGCTCACCTGGAAGGCGCAAGGCGCGTAATTCGCAGAGAAATAAGAAAAGATCAAGAGAAGAGGGAGCCTGGAGGGCTACAACCTCAGCCTTGATCTGGTCATGCATCCATGTTTTAAGGCAGGAGCGAAAGAGCTGGTCCAACGCGCAAAGAGTGGGGAGCGATACACTCAACCATCAATCATTGCACGAAAGAACCTTACATGCGTTTCTTGCGAAACGCATGTAAGCTCTCCACTCAACACATCCGTCAACATGGAGGAAAAGATGCAACTGATTGTCCTCGCTGCCAGGAGGGCCGTTTGACTCCTGCCTCCGGGAGAATGCGGGCTACTCTCCGCATCAGAGAGACTAATAGAGATGCGTCATCGCGAAGAATGAGCATCCGAACAATGCTACAAAGCCAACCAACACTAGAGCCATAATTGTGATCCGCGTCGTCCACTTCCTCATATTTGCCTTATGAATGGCCTGCTCTACCATTACTGCCTGCCGCTGTTCAGCCCCTGCCAGCATCTGCGCCACGCTCTGCTGGGTGCTTGCTGCGAAGTCGTACCACTGCTTCACCCCCAGTTGGGCATATTGCACGCCCGTCAGCGCGACATTCGCCCACTGCTGGTTCGCCTGCTGGTGGTGGCTGAACATCTGCTGCTGGTGTTGGAACCATTGCTGGTTCAGTTGCTGCTGCCCCTGTACCCACTGGAAGGCCGCGTTTTGCCACTGGTGCTGCTGCTGGCGCTGGCTCTCGATGGCCCGCGCGGCTATCGCTTGCCAGTCCCGCTTCCGCTCGACTTCCGCCTGTGCTCGCTGCTTCTTGCCTTCCTGAATCTGTAAGACCAGTTCAGATGACAGGGCTTGATGCTGCCTTGCCAACTTCTCGTTGAAGTCGCGCTGCACACCAGGATCAGAATGATCGACTCCACCATAGCTCTGATAACGCAGGAGCAGTTCGACCGCCTCTTTGATGGCCCATTCTTTCAAGAGCATATTCAACTGAGGAGAAAGTTGCTCCCCCAATCCCTCATAAGCCAGCTTTTCCAACACGCGCCAACACTGATCGAGTCGATCCATCTTTTCCCAATAGACTTCGTCAAGCACCTCCGGGGCGGTACAGTTCTGGTTTGCAACAGCGATATACTTGATGAACGCATCACGAGCTTCATCCAGATTGACGTTAATGAGTGTCATGGAAGTATCTCCTTCATGTTTACTAAATTCCATCCACCCGCCAGCGCCAGGACATCTTCCATGCACTCGTGGTTTGCACCACCGCACAGGAAGCGTTTGGCTTTGCTGCGCGAGTGGTACATTTGATACAAAAACCAGGCTAATGGCTGAACCGCTATAGTGTCTTGTAGCATCTACAGGGAGGCCGGCTTTGGAAGTGGGCACTCTTTAATAGCCCGGATCGCGTCCTCTGGCAGGTGAAAGTGATCGCTGTGATAAACGACCATGTGGACCATCTCCAGAGAGATGGTATAGCGTACCTCGCCCCTGCTGTTCACGATTTCAACATCACCGAGCGGGATGAGCGCATCGCAGTGAAGACAATCACGAAATCCTCGTGCGACGTTCACTGGCGACTTCGCTAACAAGAGTAGCAAGGCTTTATCACCTTTGTTGAGAGTCAGGCGGTCTGAGCCTGATCCCGAGGACGGGTTCCAATTGTGTTTCGGCATGTCTTTCTCCTTTTTCCCCTGATCACCCTCCACAGTATGCTCTCGTTTTCTCCCTGTACGATGTCCTCCACCGCACAGGCAACGTGAAAGCATCCTGTGCGGGGTGGGACGATTACAACCTACAAACCAGACTGATCGGTTAGTGCAAACTGCTCTCTGATGAACTTCTCGACCTCCGCCGAGAAGCAATCAACGTCTGTGAGCAGGCTCAACCCCATCTGCTCATTGACGCAGGCGTGGTTGAGCGCCTGCCAGGTCGCCCATCTTCCAGTGATCTCGATAGGCCAGGCGTCCAGAACAACGTTGTCCAGCCCCTGCCGCATCTCTTTGTACTGGCGATGCGCTTCGGCTTCGGCCAGACGAACAATGCCGCTATCGACCTGTTCAATTTTGCTCAAGGTCAGGATCCATTGTTCCCACGCTACCGCGCGGAGCCGATCAGCAGAAAAACAGGTGTCAGATGCAGATGAGTTGTTTGACATACGATACCTCCTCTTTTGTCCCTCACACGCGTTCAAACGCCCCATCAGCAAGCAGGTTTCCCCTCTTGCACGGAAGCGTCCTTCACACATGCAAGGGAGAAACGCAACGATCATCAAGCAATGCATCCTTATAAGGATCACTTTTACTCTAACATAGGCGTCCGGTTTGCTGGCAGACACGGATCAGACCAGAAACTGTCCATGACCGGGAAACAATCTGAATAAGGTTGCCGAACGATACGCCAGAAAAGGAAATATATGGATGGTAAACTGAAAGAGTGCAGTTCACCCGCTTTGGTTTGTCTGAAAAACCTGGAAGGGAAACTGAAACCGATGGTAGTGTCGTTGTGCGTATAATGAAGCCAGATGGGTTAGATCTGCTTATTGGTGATAGCTCTGGCGCAAAGGATGGAGGAAGCATGAGTGAGCGACATGCGCCGGTATGGAACAGTCTGGCGCGGTGCTGGGAACTCGTCGATTTTCACAATAGACAGCGTGCTGAACCGTGGCCTGCGGACTTCAATTCTGATTGCCTGCCCGTTCCAGAGTATGAGGAGGAGGACCGCGTGCAATTCGTGCGCGACGAAACCTGCGCCCGCGAAGGGGTGATCCGTCGCATCCTCTTTGAGAGAAGCCTGGAGGAGTTGCGCGAAGATAGAGAGCGCGGAGCCTGCACGGCTGACCAGATTATCTACATTGTCACGGCACGCGGCCACGATCATCGCATCCGAGCCTCCAACATTCTGGGGCGCTTTGTCTCTCCAGAACGCATCTCGCGCGTGCTGCCTCTCCAGGAATAAGCAGGAGTGGGTTTCATAAAGGGCCGGCCCTCTTGCCCAGGAGAGCCAGCCCTTTCCGCCCCTGACAAGGTGAAACTTTTGACGAAAATCCTGGAACTGTCTTGCTTCCTTGAGAGCTTTCGTCGTGGCGCATTTTCTGAGGAACTGACCTGTGCAGTACAGAAAAGGTGGGAGTCTATTTGGTAGCGTGATACCAGACAATGCAAATAGATACGAGTGACATCAGATGGAACTCTCTCTCCATCCGCTTGAGATGGGCAGAGAGAGCACACCTCGATTCAAAATTTGCGTATGCCTTTTCTTACCCATGTTCTGTCCTCGCCACCTGGATCTTTGGCTCTGGATCGCTCACATCCCGCTAGAAACAGAGCCATCACTGCATCTGATTTTTCTCAGCGATTCAAAACTGCGCTCTATTTGTCGTCATTCTGACGACAAATAGAGCGCACCTGGTGAGATTCCGGTCATTTGGGCGTCTTTGCTGTCGTCATCTGTCGTCTTTTGATATCTCTTTGTCGTCAGAATGATTCCCTGAGTGAGAGGACTTTCCGGCTTTCCCGCTCGCCGCCAGATGGTATTCTGCTCATCTCCTTATCTTTCTCTCATCCACTTCTGTTTGTCGCCCGCCCTCATCGGGTACGCTGTTGATCGAAGCCTGATTGAGGCAGGCATTAAGAAATGAGGTGGATACATGAACCCGTTGGTTCAGTTGTTTGCCAATCTGCTCGGGACTGCGGTCGCGAATGTCGTGCAAAGCCAGACCGCGCTCCTTGCTCAGATTCAGTTCGCAGTGACGCTCTTCGAGCGGACGCCTTTGCAGTTCACCACACAGAATGCCCTGGTGATGGCCGGCTGGCGCACGATGACAGTGGTGGCTGATGCGCTGCTGGGGATCTTTATCGTCATTGGGACTATACAGATCATGTATGGGGACACGACCGGCTCCTTACGTATGCCCGTCGGCCAGTTCGTGGGGAAAGCGATCCTCACCGCGATCCTCATCCATCTTTCGGCGCTTCTGGGTGAGCAGCTTCTGGTGTTGAACAATTTGCTCTGCGGGCTTGTCGGCGTCAATGTCGTGCAATTTGTGCAAGGAGTCAATCGTGGGCAGTTCTTTAACACCGGCCAGCAGGCGGTACTCTCCGCTGTGCTGACCGTAGTGTTTGGCCTCTCCTTCGTGCGGGTGGTGTTCCAGGCGATCAAACGCATCGTGCGCTTCAATATGTTGTTCGCGCTCTCGGGGCCGGCGCTGCTCACCGCCTTTCATCCGGCAACGACGCCGGTCTTCTCGGCCTGGATTCGCCTGTATGTCGTCACCATTTTTGAGCAGTTCATTCAGTTCTTGACCTTCGGGTTGGGTGTGCAATTTTTGATTGCGACCAAACAAACCGGTCTCACCGGCTTCTTGCTGGCTATCGCCATGCTCAACATGGCTGCTGAGATCCCAAAGCTCCTTGAACGCTTCGGGGCTGCTGCTGGCAGCCAGGGCGGAGGGCTGGGATCTCTGCTCAGTACAGCCGTCAAGGCGGCAATGCTCTTTGCGTAGTTTTTTTCGCCACACGCTAGAAAGGAAATCGCATGAACGCTTTGAATAATCTGAATCACGTCCTTACACTGCTACAACAAAACGCAGCCAGGATCGGCGTCACTGCCGCCGGACTTCTGGTTTCGATCTACTGCATCGCGATTATGCTCCATAACGACACCTCGCCGGCTGGCCGCGCGGAACGGTGGGAGCTACTGAAAAAGGTGTTCATCTGTGCGGCCATTATTGCCGGAACAGGTGCCTTTGTTCAGTTAGCAACAGGACTTGGAGGCATGTTGTAAGGAAGACAGTATGTACAGAGGAAAGCCCCAATTCATACGTGAAAGGAGGGTGACAGGCACGGCTTCTCTCTTCCTGGCTTGCTCAATGAAGGAGCAGGAGCGTGCCTGTCCGTAGCACGAATGCAAGAACAAGATACCCACTCCTTACGCAAAGAGGTGCCCGGCCACTTGCTGCAATTCGAGGAAAAGATCTTCGGTATGTCACTCACCCAGCTCCTTTCTGATCTGGGAGCCGGCGTGAGCATTGTGGCGCTCACGGCGTCCATGCCCCTTGGTCCTCATATTGTGATCGGCACGGTTTTGATGATTGTCGCGCTCATCCTGGTGCATGCCAGAATCGGTGGCTACACCATGCTTGTCTGGCTTTTCCTTGTTGGCCGCTCCAGATTTCTGCCGGCGCAAACCGTCTTCCGACAGGAGGGAACGACGATGACGAGAGGTGAGCCGGGCCCGGTCCAGGAAAACTGGATTGAGCTCAACGCGCTGGATCACGGAGTAGCAGGAGTCATCACGCCGCGCAAGAACCACGATGAGCCGGACGCCACGTACTGGGCGGTTTTCGGGGTGAACAGCCTGCAACAGGTGCGTTTCCTCGCCGAAGCTGAGCAGGCGCGCATCTATGGGCGCTTCAAGCTGTTTCTCGATGGTCTGGGCTTCCCGGTGAAGTTCCTTTCGCTGGTCGAGCCAGCAGACCCGGAGCGTGATCCAGCGCTTGCCAGGCAGCGCGAGAGCGTTGAGGCACTGAAAGATCTGCCTCACCTGCAAACCTTACAACGCGCGAGCCTGCTCCACCAGCAGGGATCACTCAAGCACTGCACGACGATCCGGCACTTGCTCGTGGTCAGTGCTTCAACGGGTGAAGTGGCCCGCTTACGCACTCATGGAGGCGCGCAGTCACCCTGGCTGCGGCTCATCGGGCGGCTCTTGCCGAACACGCGGCCACAGGTTTCGCGCGAACAGGTCAGGAACGAACTGCGAATACGCGTTTCCATCATGAGGAAGGCGCTCGCCCGCCTGGATGTGCAAGCCAGGCTGCTTGAGGACGCTGCCATGCTGCGGGCGTATGTGTCCTGCCTCGTGCTCGGCACGCCTCCGCCTCCCTTTAAGATCGAGGTTCTCGGTGACGTGGGACAGACGCACGCGCAGGAGAATGGATCGACAGGCCATACGCATCCAACCGATGGCGCTCAGCATGCTGGCCCACGATGGCTGAAACGGATCGAGGGCGTGCACGGCGCGTTCGTCTATCGCAGCGCCAACACTGTGACACATTTCGAGCCAGGGGCGCCGCGCCTCGCCGATCTCGTCGCCCCTTC
>Ga0209810_1006547_pt1 | contig 10050 bp, 13 predicted proteins | sample Coa_R1_7_FD_187159 | JGI IMG/M metagenome (GOLD analysis project Ga0209810, IMG submission 187159) | Surface soil microbial communities from Centralia Pennsylvania, which are recovering from an underground coalmine fire - Coalmine... | ecosystem: Environmental > Terrestrial > Soil > Unclassified...
ATGGCGCAGCGCAGGTGCCAGATCACCATCCCCACGCACCCGGCAGAGCATCATCCCATAATAGACAGCATGGTCGTCACAAAACAAAATGTCGGAGCATACTTTGAGCATACAACAACGAAAGACGATCTTCAGGCGCATAGGACATGAGATTGGAGAAAAGAGCTTCCTTCTTTCTAGATATCTGTAACAGAATCAGAAGAAGTTGATGTGCCCCTGTACCTGCTCACTCTCTATTTCCCTGAACGACAAATCAGGGCGGGCGGATAGCTCGACGTGATCGCCGTGAAATTCGACCGTGATGATGCGGCGAAAGGGTGTCTCGATATATTGCCACGTCATCACAAACGTCTGCTCATCTCTCCATCCTCCATGCGCCGCAATGGGGACCGGCCGGTTTTCGTTGTGCCGCAACGGCGATTCCCCTATCCTCCAGTCGGTTCTCCCACAGGTGATGACGTGGTGTGCCCCCCTGTCATCTTGCATACGGAAGGTCGCTGCGTCCTCATTGAACGTAAAAGCGATCTCCTTGAGGTGCAAGGTATTGGCTTCAAGGTGAATGCTTCGCCCTGAGACCTCTGCTGCGATTGCTGGTTCAGCGGCCAGCGCCTCCGGCAGTGGCAGGGACAGATGAGCCAGACGCTCCTTGAGCGTTTGCGCCTCATCTGCGCGCTCCGGTAATGGTTGCGTATGCAGGCCAGGGAGAAGACGATCCCAGACGACATTCAAAATCCCTTGCATCTCGTAGGTTCCGCTCGTCATCGCCAGAACCGCCTGCTGCTGGGGCAGCACGATGCAAAATTGCCCAAAAGCCCCGTCTCCCCGATAGGCTTGATGCCGGCAGCGCCAGAATTGGAAGCCATAGCCCTGGGTCCAATCACTGTTCGGATCATTTCCGCTGGCAATCTGCATGCTGGTCGCCTCCTCGATCCACGCTTCGGGCACGATTCTGTGCCCATGCCACAGGCCCCGTTGCAGATAGAGCTGCCCAAATTTCGCCACGTCCATCGTTGTCAAGCGTAACCCGGTTCCCCCCAGATTGATGCCGTGCGGATTGGACTCCCACACTGGCTGTGCCATCAAGAGCGGCTCAAACAGGCGCGGTTGGAGATAGTCCAGCAGGGTCTGACCGGTCAGTGCTTGCAGAATGGCCGAGAGCATGAAGCTCGCTCCGGTATTATAGAGAAAGTGGGTGCCCGGTGGATAGGTGATGGGGAGCTCCAGGAAGGTACGGACCCAGTCTCCATCCGAGGACCGGACCATGGCCGGAAAGGTATCCTCGGCATGACCGGTACTCATCGACAGCAGATGGCGCACCAGAAGGGAACCCATCGTGTCGCGAATCTCAGCAGTGACGTAAGATGGGAAGAACGAAAGGATGGGATCATCCAGCGACAAGCGGCCTTCTGCTATAGCCAGGCCAATCGCGGTGGAGGTAAAGCTCTTGCTGAGGGAAAACAGCATATGGGGAAGATGAGAGGCATAGGGGTGCCACCAGCCATCGGCCACGATATGGCCGTTGCGTACCAGGATGAAGCTATGGACGCCGAGGTGGCCCTGCTCAAGCGCATCGACAAAGGAGTGGATGGTGGAGGAAGCAATGCCCTGGGCCTCTGGCATACTGCGAGGCAACTCGCTGGCATGAGTCATAGGATGTGACCTTTTCTCTTTCTCTGGCTCTTTGCTAAAACGGCTCTGTTTGCATATTATCATACAGAAGCTTCGCGCATCAATTTCTCAAAGGAGAGGGACAATGGCCTTTCCATCTCATCCAAGCAAAGAGCCATCCGACGATCCTCCAGAGCCGAGCCTGTCTGGGAAAACGCTGGCAGAGGTTCCCCGGGAGATAAAAAGAGCCTGGACAGCTTCATCCAGGCCCTTTTGTCTGTCATTGAGGCGCAATCTCCCCGGTAGCAGGGGAAGAAAGAGGCGCATGCTCACTCCTGCTCGGCTCTCTCGCGTTGGCACTGCCGCGACCCGGCCTCCATCGCCGCGACAATCAGCGGCATGGCCGCCTGCGCGCCGATGCGCTCGATCAGTTGCTCCCCGTACTGCTGCGCGTTCGCCATGCGCGCGGCAATGAAATCGTGGCGCGCCGTGCCCATCGCCAGACCCGACAGCCCGGCCCAGGCCGCCGCATACTCGCGCTCGATCTGCTCGCGCAGCCGCGCCACCTCGCTCGGATTGACCGGCGTGCTCATGCCTGCTCCTCCTGCTGCGCGTTCTCAATGGCTGTGCTGCTTGCCTGGGCTGGTGTCCCCTGGCGCTGGCCCAGCAGGAAGAGCGCCACGCCCAGCAGCAGCGACCCCGTGACCAGGCCCCCGATCCACAGCAGCCACGCGTGGGCCGTGACCAGGTTGGTCCAGGGCGCGGTAAAGGTGACGACCATGCCTGCGGCACTCGCCAGCACCCCGGCGGCGCTGCACAGCGTGAAGAGCCAGTCGGGAGCCAAGCGCACCGCTTCAAAGGCCGAGCGATATTTGCGGCGGATGATGAGCACGTTGATGAAGAGGAGCACCATCGAGAGGCACCAGATCACCACAATCGCCGCCTGGGGGAGGATGCAGACCACCGTGGAGAGGTCGGCGGCGGGCATGCCCAGCGGCAGCGTGTAGGGCAGGATGACGAAGAGCAAGAGCGTGAGCGCGGTGGCGATCCCACTCTGCACCAGCACAGCGACAGCAGGGACGCGACTGCGGTTGAGCCGGCTCATGAAAGCTGGCAAGCGCCGATCCAGCCCGCTGACGAAGATCAGGCGGGCGAACGAGTAGTTGTAGACCGTGGTGGCAAAGACGAAGAACCCGATGAACACCAGTGTCACCAGGAGGCCGAGCGCCGATCCGAGGGGACCGAAACCGGCGCGCACGGCCTGAGCAATGGCCGCCGGGCTGCCCTGGGCGCTGAGGGGACGAGATTCTTGCCACGGCCCTGCTCGATCAGCCGCTTCATCACGCCGAGGTGATCGCCATCTCCGGTCGGAGGTATCGCAGGAAAGAGAGGCAGGCTAACGCGGGGACGCCATCGGGCACGTCTGAGGAGCATCCCACCGGCTCACCCTGATCCGGCGTCCTGATCATATGATCCTGGCGCAGTCCGCTCGGCGTTTGTACGCCGACGTTCATCGATTTTTGTTCGTTGGAGTTCGTTTCATGTGGGCGGCCAGTTCTCAACCGGCTCGCGATCCCGTCGGCCTTGACAAATACTGCACGATATCGCAGAAATGCCTCTTTTTCCTGGCTTTACTCCTCTCCTGACAACAGGTATACTTGGAGATGTGATCAGGAAGTTATCAACCACTTCACATCTCTTTGCGCGTTTTCTCAACAGGCATGGAGAGAAGCAGAACGTGCGTTTTTTAGGCATGGTTGAGAGGCTGAGCGGATGAGCCAGGCAGACCAGACTCCCCAGGACAGCAGAGCGAAAACAAAACGAAGACCAAATGAATGGTTGAAGGCGCAGCGGCTCAAGAAGAACTGGACGCAGGTCTATGTGGCAACGATGATCGGCACCAACGATGTGGAAGTCTCGCGCTGGGAAAATGGCATGACGGTGCCAGGTCTCTACTTTCGTGAAAAGCTATGCGCGCTCTTTGGCAAAACGCCCGAAGAGCTAGGCTTCGTTGCCTCGCCTGCACCGCAGCACCAGGAGGTGGTGCTAGCCTCTTCTTCCACCCTGCCCTCACCGCTCACACCGCTGATTGGGCGGGAGCCAGAGGTGAGCACGGCTTGCTCCTGGGTACGGCGTCCAGCCGTCCGTTTGCTCACGCTCACCGGTCCCGGAGGGGTTGGCAAAACGCGCCTGGGGATCGAAATTGCCAGCCAGGTCCAGCAAGACTTTGCTGACGGCGTCTGTTTTGTCTCGCTGGCACCCTTGAGAGAGGCTGGCCTGGTGCTGCCCACGATAGCGCAGGCTCTGCAACTGCAAGGGAATGGAGTGCGCTCTTCGCTGGAGCAGCTCAAAGCGTTCCTGCGCCACAAGCGTGTCCTGCTGGTGGTGGATAACTTTGAGCAGGTGATTACAGCGGCCCCATCGCTGGTGGAACTGCTAGCTGCCTGTCCCTCTGTCAAGGCACTGGTTACCAGTCGGGAAGCTTTGCATGTGCGCGGTGAGCGGGTATTCAAGATAGCACCGTTGACCTTTCCCAGGGCCGAGGAGCAGCCGGATACGGAAGCGCTGAGACGCTATGGAGCGATAGCCCTTTTTGTGGAACGAGCGCAGGAGGTGCAGCCGAGCTTTGAACTGAGCGGCGAGACGGCGGCGCTGGTGGCCGCGATCTGTCGTCGCCTGGATGGGCTCCCGCTGGCCATTGAATTAGCGGCAGCGCGGCTCAAGCTCTTGCCTTTGCCGACATTGCTTGCGCGCCTGGAACATCGCTTGCCGCTGTTAACGGGTGGGGCACAAGATTTGCCAGAGCGGCAGCAGACCCTGCGTAACACCATTCAGTGGAGTTATGATTTGCTCGATGAAGAGGAGCAGCGGCTCTTTCGGCGGCTCGCGGTCTTCGTCGGCGGCTGCAATCCAGGGGCGGTGGAAGCTCTCTCGGAGATGCTGGATGACTGCAAGCCAGGAGACGTGTTGGATGGGATCACCTCGCTGCTGGACAAGCACTTGCTCTCGCAGGAGAGGCAGGAAGGGCAAGAGCCACGTCTGGAGATGTTGGAGACCATTCGCGAATATGGGTGGGAGTGCCTGCGTGAGCGAGGAGAGGAAGGGCAAGTCCAGAGTGCACATGCCTCCTATTACCTGCATCTGGCGGAAGAGGGCGACAGGCATATGAATGAGGAGCAGCAAACCTCCTGGTTTGACCTGTTAGCGCAGGAGCAAGGGAATCTGCAAACGGCGCTGCGCTGGGCTATGGCGCATGCAGAAGAAGAGAGGTATCTGGAAATAACGCTTCGGTTGGCAGCAGCAGCGCGCTGGTGGTTTATCAACACGGAACTCTCCTGGTTGGAACAGGCCCTTACCAGGAGCCAGGGAATTGCGATTCCGGTGCGGGCGAAAGCCTTGCAGGCTGCTGGCTGTATCGCCTTCTTGCAAGATAACGCTGTCCTATCGGAGGCGTTGTTCAAGGCGTGTGTGAAGCTCTGTCATCAAGCAGGTGAGCAGCATGGTCGAGCATTGGCTTTGACCTGGCTTGGCTGGTTGACCTGGATCATGAAAGGCAAGTATCACGCGGCGCGCGCGCTGCTTGAGAAGTGCCAGGGCTATGGCAGAGATCAAGAAGACACAGAAGTGCTGATGGGCGCCACTTTTGGCCTGGGGTGTATCGCTCTCGATCAAGGGGACTATCCTGAGGCTCGTTCACGATTTGAAGAGAGCCTGACAATTGCAAGGGCAGCGGGAAACAAAAAGTATCAGATCTGGTTTTTGTGCTTGCTGGGACGTGCTCTCTTTGCCCTCGATGATCCGGCAGGTGCCTATGCTCTCGTGAAGGAAAGTATCACGCTTGCCAGAGAGACTCACGATCAACTTTGCTTAGCCGGTTCACTTGATCTGTTAGGACGAATAACGTTTGCTCTTGGTGATGCTTCCGCAGCACGGTCGCTCGTCGAAGAAGGGCTGGCCCTGTCTCAAAAGCTGGGAAGAGGGAGGCGCAGTGCTTATTCTTACGTTCATCTGGCACAGGTTGCCAGGCAGCAAGGTGAGCTGAAGACGGCATGGACCTGCTACCAGGAGAGCCTGACGCTCTTCCAACAGGTGGGCGACACACAGGGGCTGGCTTATTGCCTGCGAGAGTGGGGAGTCTTGATAGCAAAGCAAGGTGAGCCTGTATGGGCAGTTCGGCTCTGGGGAGCAGCAGAAGCGCTCTCTGAGATCAGAGGTTGCTCTCCATTCTCTCTTCCTATCGAGTGGCTAGCGCATGAGAGCAAGGAATATGAGCAGACACGAAGGATGCTGCGCGCTCAACTTGGCGAGAAGTCCTTTGATCAGGTCTGGGCAGAAGGACAAGCGATGACGCCAGAGCAGGCCCTTGCCACCCAGGAACATCCTTTGGTGACTGATCGACCGTCTCCACCATCGAAACCGGTGGTCAGAGCAAACGGCCACCCGAGTCATGCGTCGTCTGCCCTCTCTGCATTGACTGAGCGAGAGAAAGAAGTGTTGCGTCTGGTAGCACAGGGGCTGGCAGATGCTGAGGTAGCAGAAACATTGGTGATCAGTCCACGTACAGTCCATGCGCATCTGCGCTCGATCTATAGCAAACTTGATCTTCCATCACGCTATGCCGCCATCCATTATGCGCTCAAGCATCAGCTCTTCTAATGGCCCACTTACACCTTGTGTGATCAAGGATGGGCAAAATGGGTTCACTCCAAATGCTTCCATTGCTTCTTCTCGTCTTCCCCTCGCGCCATTTCAATCAGCAGCGCACTTAGCTCTTCAGGAGTCGTCAACTGCGGGAGATGACCGGTCGCCAGTTCAAGAACAGGCCATCCCCACTCCCGCGCCTGTTGAGCCACACTGGCATACACATCATCGGGTCCCTTGTCAGTACAGTGAATATAGCAATGGGGTATCGCCTGCACGGCGGCAGCATTGGTGAGCCGTAACGGTTGGGTAAAGGTCGCGAATGCCACTGGCACACGCCATGCCAATCGTTGCCGGATCTCCTCGGATGAGGGGCCGCCAGGACCAATGCGCCCGTGATGCTGCTCGGGTAGAGGTGGCAATACCAGCGCGCCATCTTCATTGCGTTGCACCATACGCTCCAGGGCTGTACGAAGCGCTGGCGGAGCGAGATCGAGGACCGACTGCCCATTGCTGGGAACAATGGTATCAAGGTAAATCAGGCGAGCGATCCTCTCTGGTACACGGTCAGCGACCCCAGTGATGACCATGCCCCCGTAGCTGTGCCCCACTAAGATCACCTCAGTGAGATCCTCGTAATGGAACACCGAGACGATATCGTGAATGTGTAGATCAAGATCAACGCCAATGCGCGCAAGGTGGGCGCGCTCCCCCACCCCGGTTAAGGTGGGGGTGAAGCAGATATGTCCTTGAGCCCACAGGCGATTGCGCACCAGTTGCCAGATCCAGCCACCACTGTGTGCGCCATGAACGATGACAAATGTTGCCATTCTTTCCTCCTGATCCTGTCTCCTTCCTGTTACTTTACCCATACCCATCCATACTTCAAGGCCAGTTCTACCATCTCTGGCAGTTCAGGCGACTTGCCACGTTGCTCGGTCAGTGCGATGACTTCGCGCATTAATCCCTCATGCTGCGTTCCTGGTGTGACCGTGATAAGCAAGCGGCCTACCTCCTGGCCCGTGTTCGTAAACGCATGAACGGTGCCGCGTGGGGCGAAAGCAAAGGCTCCGGTTGTCGCAGTGAAGCGCGTTTCGCCGACGCGGAACTCGTATTGACCGGCCAGGACATAAAAGGCTTCGTCCTCCTCATGATGGAAATGTGCCGGTAGGTTGGTTCCGGGGGCATGTGCGGTCTCGAATTGGAGGTAGCTTCCTCCATTTTCGGCTGGCGTGATTTTGACGATGCGCTGTTCCAGGATCTCTCCCTCGCCTGGCCCAAGTTGCTTTGGTTTCATCGGTTCCTCCTTCTCTTTCTCATCGCTGTGTGATTCAGTAAGTAGCAATGGATTGCTTATATGATGTCCGAAGCTGCACTAAGCGATCACATCCTCGATAATCTTATAAGGGAATCGGGTTGGCAGGATGCGCTTTATGGATAGGCCAACAGATGCAAACAGTTTACGAAACTCGTCTGCTTCTCGCAAACGCCCATGAAGATCGATCATAATAGTCAGATCAATCAGTTTCCCCGGGAGATCTGCCCGACCCGGTCCAGGAACTTCTTCAGCAACCAGAATTTTTCCATCAGGCTTCATAGCCTTCATACAGTTGCGCAAAATGGTTTCACAGGCTGCATCGTCCCAATCCAGCAGAATATGCCTTAAATAGGCATCGCCACCTTGAGGCACAGCTTGAAGGAAATCTCCAGCGATCAATTCGCAGCGATCAGCCACGCCTGCTTGCGCGATTCGCTCTCTCGCCTGCTCAATGACCGAAGGTTGATCAAAGAGGATGCCTTTCAGCGCCGGGTTGCGCTTAAGAGCGGTCACCTCGAACTTTCCTTTCCAGGATCTTCATATCTTCCGCTTTCTTCGACGAGGTCGTTGCTGTGGTGCTGAGAGCTTTTTATCGAGTTGTTCAGTGGCGTCTAAAACGGGTCCAATGCCTTTTGAGCGCAGTGGATCAAGCCAGGACGCGGAACCACTGGGCGGGGGAGTTTTCTGGCTGCGGGCAAATGCAAGCTGCTAGCAGCACCAACGATATGCCAATCAGTATCAGAGCTGCAAGCAGTGCCCTATCCATCTCTGCCTCCTTTCAATTGCATAGATCACATCACAAGAAGCTCCATGCCTCTATGATAGGGCATGGAGCCTGACATACCATCGGCAATGTTACCGATTTTCCATGCTGCATGACATCGTAGAAAACACCTCTTCTTCTTTGCTTTACTGCTCTCCAGACAAGGAGTATACTTGAAAACATGATCGGGAACTTATCAACGACTTAACATACCTTTGCAAGTTTTCTCTGCTTTCAGGAAAAGGCAGGCCCAGGAGAGCTTGCGAGAATCCCCTGTGGTACCTACTGTACCGGGTTGATTACGATGATCCTTAAGCCAGAAATGCTGTCTTCACCCAGCCGTCCTCATACGGAGTCACAAACACCGCATCGATGCGAACGTGCTGGAACTTCCACAGCCCCTCGACCCGCACAAAGTCATTGTGGTAACGCCCTGCGATCCACACGGCCTGTCCTTTGTAGACCGTTGACTGGAGATACCTCCACGTTCCCACGGCGGTGTCACCATCGATGGTGATCAACTCGTTGGTCAAGAAATGGACCGAGAAGGGCAGCGGGGCGGAGAAACGCCGCTCAATGGCATCGCGACCCTGGTGAGACCCCAGCACCTCTGCGAGTCGCCCGACTCCTTCCCAGACACCGTCAGCACTGAAGAGACGTGCTATGCGGGTGCTGCTCCCTGGACTGAAATCACGGGCTTCCAGATACTCGGCCATGAGCCGACGAATCGCTCTCTCGGACTCCAGAACATCGAGATGGTGGCTCAACTCTTTATGAACTTCCCCTGGTTTCGTAGAGTAGGGAAAGATTTGAGGTATACGACTCCCAGAAAGAGGGTGAACCAGGATGAAGAAAGCAGCACGAACTTTTACCGCCGAGTTTAAGCGCGAAGCGGTGCGATTAGCGCAGACGAGCGGCAAGCCAATCGCGCAAATCGCCAGAGAGTTGGGCACTGCGGACGCGTCCATTCATTGGAAGAAGAACGATAGTTCATGTACACATACAGTTCTTGCGATTGCTTATGATAGCGATGAATATACTCATCTACCTCGAAAGGGGTGAGCTTCTCAGAGGCATTGAGTCCAATGGCCTCAAAGAGCGCGCGTTGCAAACCCGCCAGTTTTCGCTCGTAATAGCGATGGATGTGCTGCCGGGCAAGGGCACGCTCCGCTTTGGTCCAGGGCCGCGTTTGCAGGATCGCTAACAGTTCCTGGGTCTTCGTCTGCTCATTGGTCATCGTTCTCTTCCCTCACAAGTGCTGACATCGGCTGCCCCCTTGATGTCACGGACGTTGAGCAACGAATGGGCTATGGCTCTCTCAACCTCTGGCTCGCCACCAGCAGGGGCCAGTGGAGCTACTTCCCGCTTGCGCCTGGGAGTTCCAACAGGGGAAACGGCCTCGACAAGCGTCAACAGGTGTTGTAATTGCACACGTTGTGCAGGCGTCACCTGCCAGGACGTGGCGAACTGCTGCAACAGGTCGCGTAAGCAGGCTCGCGTCTTTGCTACGAGCCTTTCTCCGGCGCGCATCGTGGTGACGACTTCCTGCATCCTCTCCAGGGCGACCTGCAATGCGCTATCCACCTCTTGATCTGGCTGGAGCATGATTGTTCCTTTCTTTGGCTGATGGTGCCTTACACTTCAACGCAGCAGATCATACGTACCCCTTCTCTCTTTTCAAAGATCAGGTAGGGAGGACGGCTGGAGGGGTGGGCAGCGC
>Ga0209810_1006549_pt1 | contig 10043 bp, 10 predicted proteins | sample Coa_R1_7_FD_187159 | JGI IMG/M metagenome (GOLD analysis project Ga0209810, IMG submission 187159) | Surface soil microbial communities from Centralia Pennsylvania, which are recovering from an underground coalmine fire - Coalmine... | ecosystem: Environmental > Terrestrial > Soil > Unclassified...
ATCGACACGAGCTTTAGGTTCGGCCCCTCGCCGCCGTCATAGTTGTAGCCTTCGAGGATCTTGCCGACGATAACGTCGGCGTGCGACCAGTGCGTGTATACGGTGATGACGGCGGCGATTTTTTTGGGTGCAGGCATGGCATTACTCCACGACAAGCCCGGAGCGCCAGCGACGGGCGCTGCGGCCCGTCGCTGGCGCTCCGGGCTTGTCGGTTCATTTCTCAACCGGATGCAGTTTCGGAAAATGCTTCGACACAATCGACTCGAATTCGTCACCCTTCTTGCGGACCATGCGGGCGCTGGCTCCCTCATAGGATGAGAGGATCTTGATTCCTTCCTCTGGCCCAAGCACGGCGATGACCTTCGTTAGACTATCGGCGTCGATGCCGCGCCGCGCCACCACTGTGGCGCTCATGCGGCCGAGCAGCCCAATGCCCGTTCGCGGATCGACAATGTGCGAGTAGCGCTTCCCGTCGATCTCGACATATTGTTCGGCATCGCCGGAGGTGGACACGGCGGCATGGTGGAGAATCAGCCGGCCCGGATCTTTTTCGCCGGGCAGCAGGGCGATGGCGATTCTCCAGCCGTCGGCTCCGGGCGGCGGGCCGCTGACGGCAATGTCGCCGCCGGCTGCCACCAAGGCGCGATCGATACCGTGGTTTTTCAGCACCGCTAGCGCCTCGTCCGCTGCATAGCCCTTGGCGATACCGCCGAGATCCAGCTTCATGCCGGGCTTGAGCAGCTGCACCGTGCGCTTGTCTTTGTCGAGCCGGACATTGCGCCAGCCGACCAGCGCTCGCGCTTCGGCCAATTTTTTCGCATCGGGCAACTTCTTGTTCTTGCGGGCTGTGCGCCACAGTTTGACCACGGGACCGATTGTCACGTCAAAAGCGCCGTCGGATTGGCGAGACACTTCCTGCGCTTTGGATAAAACAAAGAACAACTCGGCGCTAACCGGCACGGGAGGACCGCCCGCCTGGGCACACAGGCGCATCAATTCGCTGGTGTTATCGTAGTCGCTCATGATAGCATTAAGAGATGCGATGCGTGCAAAAGCTTCGCTGGCTGCTTTTTGGGCCGTTTCATCATCCGGTGCATAGAGAATGAGGCGGAAGAGCGTGCCCATATGCGGCTCTTTGAACGAGTAGCGTTTCAGGGCCGGCTCCGCTCCGCCCAACAGGAGCACAGCCAGGATGCCAAAGAGGCACGAACGCATGGTGAGTAGTACCTCGATAGACTCTGGCGAGCAGGGTCGCGTAAGCGCCCCGAGTGCTTCGCTCTCTCGGGGCGCTTACGCGACCCCGCTCGCCGATTGCGCAACTTTGTGGAGCTTATCACAGATGAAGCGGTTGATACAGTTTTTCGTGTTCGGCGCAATGGGTATGCTCATGCTGGCCCGGCTCGGCTCGCCGGACCTACAAGTAGGTGCCGCGAGCCGAGCGGCACCCCCTCAGCCTGACGCGCCAGCCCCCAATCCTAAATCGTACACCGAAACCATCCCCGGCACTCAAGTCAAGTTCGACATGGTTGCCATTCCCGGCGGCGAATTCCTCATGGGCAGTCCGCCCGGCGAGGCCAACCGCAAGGACGACGAGGGACCGCAGCACCCCGTTCAGATACGCCCCTTCTGGATGGGCAAGTACGAAGTGACCTGGGACGAGTTCGATCTGTTCTGGCGCACCAAGCCGGGTCAGAAAGAGGACAAGGAGCCGGACGAACCCAAGAACGCCGACGCCGTCACCCGGCCGACGCCGCCCTATGCCGACGAGACGTTCAAGAAGGGCCGCGAGGGACATCCCGTCCTTGGCATCACCTGGCACGCCGCCATGCAGTATTGCCGCTGGCTCTCGGTCAAGACCGGTAAACAATACCGCCTGCCTACCGAGGCGGAATGGGAGTATGCGTGCCGGGCTGGCACAAAGACCGCCTATTTCTTCGGCGACGATCCGCAGAAGCTCGGCGACTACGCCTGGTTTGCGGACAATGCGGATGAGAAGACGTATAAGGTCGGCAGCAAGAAGCCCAATCCGTGGGGCCTGTACGACATCTACGGCAACGTCTCGGAGTGGTGCATTGATCGCTACAAGAAGGACGCCTACGCCGGTTTTCCGCGCGATAAGGTGACGCTGTCGCCGGTGTTGTTACCGGACCTGAAGCGTTATCCGCATGTGGTCCGGGGCGGCTCGTGGGGCGATGAGGCCAAGGATTGCCGCAGTGCCACGCGCTTCGCCTCGGAGCGCGATTGGCTGCGCCAAGACCCGCAGCGGCCGCAAAGCATCTGGTGGATGACCGACGGCGATTTTGTGGGATTCCGACTTGTACGCGCCGTCGCGGAGCAGGATAATTTGAAGAAATTTCGCTCGCGGATCACGTTACAGAGTCCGGATGAGTAGTGCATTAAATCGCTTGTGACTTCGCGTTCCTCGCGCATGGGGGGTGGTGCGACCGCGCGAGGATCGATCCCAGGGCACCAGGAGATGTGTGATATGAGCAAACCGAGCACTCGCCCCAACAGCGCCACCCGGCGCGATTTCCTGAAATCTTCGGCGGTGGCGGCAGGCGCCGCTGTGGCCACGCAGCTGAGTCTTCCGTCCGTTCACGCGGCCGGCAGCGATGTGATCAAGGTCGGCGTCATCGGTTGCGGCGGACGCGGCAGCGGCGCTGCTGAGGATGTCCTCCGCTCCGCCAAGGGTGTGACCATTCATGCTCTCGGCGATGTATTCAAGTTTCGAGTGGATGGCGCGCGCAACCACCTTGATCGCTTAGCCAAGAGTGACAAGATCAAAGAGCTAGGAAATACCGTTGATGTGGACGGCCGCTGTTTCGTCGGTCTGGACGCCTACAAGCAAGTCATTGACAGCGGTGCAAACTACATCATCCTGGCGACGACGCCGGGTTTCCGACCGACCCATCTGGAAGCTGCCGTTGCTGCGGGCAAGAACATCTTCACCGAGAAGCCGGTTGCCGTAGACGGCCCAGGTATCCGAAAAGTGTGTGCCGCCTATGAGGAGGCTCAGAAGAAGGGATTGCACATCGCTGCCGGCACTCAACGCCGCCACCAAGCGCCCTACCTGGAAACGATCAAGCGCATTCACGATGGCGCTATTGGCGACCTTGTAGGAGGACAATTCTATTGGAATCAGAACATTCTCTGGGAGCACATCAGCGAATTGTCCAAGCATCCCGAGCACAAGGCCGAGATCACAGGCGATGTCGCTCTGCAAATCTATAACTGGTACAACTACACGTGGCTGTGCGGCGATCACATCGTCGAGCAGCATGTTCACAATCTCGACGTTATGAACTGGGCCTTCGGCACGCATCCGGTAAGCGCGGTGGGCATGGGTTTCCGCACGCGCACCGATCCGAACTATGGCCACATCTACGATTTCTTCGCCATCGACTTTGAGATGCCCAAGGGCATTCACACGCTGAGCATGTGTCGGCAAATCAGCAACTGCGCCAACAAGATTGGCGAACGCTTGGTCGGCACCAAGGGCATGTGCGACGTCGATCAATACACGATCAACGGTAAGCGAGTCGCGCAGCGCGAAAAAATTAGTCCCTACGTGCAGGAACACACGGACTTGATCGAAAGCATCCGCACCGGCAAGCCGCTCAACGAGTTGAAGAACGTGGCCGAGAGCACGCTGACGGCCATCATGGGCCGCATGTCTGCCTACACCGGCAAGAAAGTCACCTGGGAGCAGGCGCTCAACTCTCAGGAAGACCTGATGCCCAAGGAGCTTACCTTGGACATGAGCAAGCCGGTCGATCCGGTCGCCATTCCTGGTAAGACGAAGTTTGTCTAAGGAACACCGTCGAGGAGCGATTTAGTTGGCGATGCTTCTCCGGAGCATCGCCAACATTTTTTTGGACGCAACCGAGGACGATGATGTACGTGCTGAAGATGGCCAAGCGTCTGTTGCTCGAAACCGACAAACGCCTGTTGTGGAAACTTGCCTGGAACATGGGTTTCAAGGGCATGTTGTCCGTCGAGAAGCACAAACGCCGTCTCAAGCGCGGCGAGGTGTTTCCGCCGTTTCTGTACGTTTCGATCATCAACAGCTGCAACCTGCGCTGCCAGGGCTGCTGGGTCGATGTCGCGGCCAAACAGCAGATTATCGAGCCGGAGGCAATGCACAAATTGATCCGCGAAGCCAAGGAGATGGGCAACGTCTTCTTCGGCATCGTCGGTGGCGAGCCGTTCATGCACCCGCACCTGCTCGACATGCTCGCCGAGCATCCCGACTGCTATTTCCAGATTTTCACCAACGGTCAATTCATCACCGAAGAACGCGCCCAGCGAATGCGACAGCTCGGCAACGTGACGCCGCTCATCAGCATCGAGGGCAACGAGATCGTCAGCGACCAGCGCCGCGGCCGGGCCAGCGTCTTCAACAAGACCATGCAAGGGCTGCAAAACTGCCTCAAACACAAAGTCTTCACCGGCGTCTGCACCAGTCTATGTCAAACGAATATTGACGATCTGTTAACGGAACAATGGCTTGATCGCCTCATCGACATGGGTGTGATGTACGCCTGGTTTCACGTGTACCGCCCGATGGGCCCGGACGCCAATCCGCAACTGTGTCTGACGCCCGAACAACAGCTGCGCGCCCGCCGCTTCGTCGTCGAAATGCGAGCGAAGAAACCGATCATCATTATCGACGCCTATTACGACGGTGAAGGCAAGGCGCTATGTCCCGCCGCGACCGGCATCAGTCATCACATCAACCCCTGGGGCGGCATCGAGCCGTGCCCCATCGTGCAGTTCACGAAAGAATCGATCCACGCCAGCGAGGCCGACTCGCGCTCGCTGCGCGATAAGTTTTTGCACTCGACATTTCTGCGCGATTTCCGTGCATTGGCCCAATCGACAACGCGCGGCTGCATTGTGCTGGAGCGCCCGGACCTGCTCAAGCAATTGGTCGAAAAACACGGGGCCCAGGACGCCACGGTGCGCGGCACCGCGCTGGCCGAACTGGAAGCGATGCAGCTGCGCAAGTCGCAGTATAATCCAGGGCAAGAAATCCCGGAGAAAAACTGGTTGTATCGCCTGGCGAAGCGCTATTGGTTCAATGATTTCGGCGTGTACCGCGGCCATGATCACACCCACCAGCCCGCCGCGCAAGCGAAAGTATAGCTTGCCGCCTCCTCTTTCCCACGCTCCGCATGAAAATTCAAGCGCTGCGCTCCGTGGCCGAGCTCGCTGATTCGGTAAAATGTAGAATGCAGTTCGGAACGCGAGGAAGAAGAAATCAATTGGAGACAGCGTTTCGACCCCAGGGATAATCAAAAGGACTATGCAGTGGTCGTGGAATGGATGGGACCGGCCCTGACGGCATATCGCCACCGAGCGGACCTCAAGGAAATGCTCACTGGCGGTTTGGCGAGGTTGCTAGGGAAAGCCGTCTCACTCGCCTTCACGGGGATGGAGGGAGCTGGTAAGACAGTCCTCCTCGATCATCTGACAGGGAAAGCACAGCGAGAGGATTACAAGAAACCGCGACAATCCCAGGCGCTCGAACGCGGCATCGTCACGAGTGCTGGAAGGCGTATCCGTGTGTCGGTTGTACCGGGGCAGAATGCCGAGCCTCGGCACCTCGCCCTCGATCAGTTGTTTCACGGTAAGCATCCTGTCCAAGGCGTTGTCCACGTTGTCAGCTATGGTTACGCAAGCATTCGGAATGAAGATACGGCCAGAGCGATGGTGAAGGATTTTAGGTTAAACACGCTCGCCAAATATACGAAGTACCAGATGGAGCGAGAGTTGGAAGATCTGGAGCAGACGTGCGAGGCGATTCGGACATCGCACCGGAAACACCATGCACCGGGATGGCTGTTGGTGGCCGTTGATAAGATCGATCTATACCAGGATCGGCTCTCAAAGGCGCGGGAGTACTATTCCTCCATGAACGATACGCCCTTCACGGCACGGCTTCGCGCGCTGGCGCGGCAGGTGGGGGAGGACTTTTTCCGCTGGGAGGCCGCGCCGGTCTGCGGCGTGCTGGAGGAATTCGCTTGGAACGGGAAGACGGAAGCCCCGCAGATCGATCAGGCATCGCGCGATGCCTACTTGGTTCAGTTTCTTGAACTCTTGAAAAGCTACTGCGGCTAACGCGAGAGGTGACGCCATGTCCACTGTGAACGACGAGCCGCTTGTGGACCGGGAAGAAGGCCGCAGGCTATACGAAGAAGCAGACAAGCTGCTGCGCCTGGCCGAAGAATTACAGGACAAATGCGAGCAATACGAGCGCAGGCTGTGGATGCTGGTTGCGATATGCCTCATGATGACAGTTTTCGCGGCAGCTGGAGCTTCTCTCGCGATAGCTTTGCCAAAAGACTCGTTCTATAGGACACTACTAACACCCGGTGGGATTCTTGTGGCGATTGCCCCATTCTATCTGTACTATGTGATCGCGCGGACAAGTGGGCCACTTAGGAGAGAAAGACGCGCCCTTCATAGCATTGTGGACATGCTCCGCGGACTTGAAAAAGGAATAGCCGAAAAGAATAACCTCTCGACTCTGGAGCGCGCTGAGTTTCGGATTCGCCTCTCCCGACTCGACATTGGGCCAGGCCAACAAGGATAGCAGATACGAAGTCTGCTCGCCGGCAATATCTGCGGAGGCTCTTATCACGCCGTCTATTCCCTGTCATCACCATCCTCTGTTGGCGGCGGCGAACTGCGGTACATCGAAACACCGGCCAGCACAAAGAGAATCAAGCCGCCGAAAATCGCCAGGCGTGCAGCCAGCACATAGTCCAGGGCGATGTATCCACCCAACATCAGCGCCAGGCCGAGGCCCGCCAGGAGCAGCGGTCGGTCCCACGAGTTGGGCGCGGACGAACGCTCCTGTTCTTCCTGCGCCACGTCGTCGCGTTTGTCGTCGAAACGCATCATCGGTCCCTCACGATATTTTCGCTACCAACAGCGTGCGGTCGTCATGGGTCGCCTGGCCGCCGGTGAATTCGTTCAATGCGGCCAACACCGATTCCAGCAGATCCGAAGCATCGTCGGCGCAATCCATCAACGCTTCATCGAGCCGGGCCAGGCCGAACAGCTCTCCCTGCTCGTTGTGCGCCTCAGTGATACCGTCGGTGTACAGCACCAGTTGATCGCCGGGCACGAAGCGATACGTCTGTTCGCGGTACGTTATCTCTGGCGCGATGCCCAAAGGCAGGTCGCCCGCTCCGTTCAGCGAGTCCAGCGTACCATCGGCGCAGCGTTTGAGTCGAGGCGGATTGTGCCCCGCCGAAGCGTAAGTCAGGGTGCGCTCCGCCGGATCGTAGGTGCCGTAAAACGCTGTCACGAAGGTGTCCGAATGCACGGTATAGCGCGCCGTCAGATGGCGATTGACGTATTCGAGCATACGTCCGGGCGGTGTCGGCGGGCCGGCGTAAGAGTGAGCCAAACTGTGCGTGACGGCCATCAGCACGGCGGCCGGCGTGCCGTGGCCGCTGACGTCGGCGATGAGCATACCCCATTTGCCGTCAGGGAGAGGGAAAAAGTCATAATAATCGCCGCCGGCTCGGTGCGAAGTCTGATAGTAGGCGGCGAGGGTCAGGGTCGGAATGTCGGGCATTTTTTTTGGCAGCAGCGAGCGCTGGATGTCGGCCACCAATTTCATTTCGTTATCGACTGCCTCATAGGCCGCCTTGAGCTTTTCAGAGAGCACGAGGTTGTGTGTAGCCCGGCCGAACAAGTTGCTCAGCCAGACGATCTCCGGGAACTGTTCGGGAGCAAATGCCCCCGGCTCGCGGCGCATAGACAGGATCATGTTCAGGGCAACGCCCTGGTCGTACATGGGAATGGCCGCCATCGACGCCATACCGGAAACGTACTCGGCGGCGGGATCGTCGTCGGGCACCTCCACGTTGTCGAAAAGACGCGGCTCATCGCCGTAGATCAACTCGGCGAACAATCCGCCCTTTAGGAGCGGCAGGCGATGCGGTTCTTTCCAGGGATTGATGTCCTCTTTCCACAGCGTGCAGCGCGTCACGCGATACCAAGGATATTTCAAGCCGCGGCGGCTGATCGACACCATGCGATCAACGGGCCGCAGTTTCTGTATGCGCTTGCCGTAGGCCCGGCTCATCTCCTGCGGGTCGGTCTGCCGGCTCATCTCCTTCATCATTTCCACGATGAGATCCAGCCGTGCCCGCCACTCCCGCGCCACCTCATCGAACAACCCCGGTGATGCTCTCATGATTGCCCCATTCTTTGCTAAGGATGTTCCCCAGATTATTATTCGTCGATGCACCTTCGCAGGGTAGGGCTGCGGTGGCGAACGGCCATCCCGTGCTGTTGTGCTGTTGGGAGCATCCAGCTCCGTCCATTGTTCCTGGGGCGTGTATCATAGAGGAAGGGATGGAGATAGACTATCCCGTGAGTGAAGCGGTATCTTTTCGGCATGATATGAAGAGTAATCAGGGTATGTTCCTCGTCGAGTTGACTACACGTCAGGGGCGCATATCGGAGCGATACGAAACCTACGAGGAGGCGCGCCGGCGCGTCGAGCAGTTCCCCGCGGATAGTATAGTGGGTCTGGCCTTTATCTTTCAGGAGTTGCCCGACGGCTCGGAGCGGCTGGTGCGCGAGGACGGTAAGCCGCTCCAGTTCCATCGCCGCCTGGTAGAGGAGACGAACGACTGCTCGGACGAACCGATCTCTCTGGTGGAGGAGCCTTCTGAATTCCTGGGGCCCGAAAGAACGCTCCGCTTCGTGGACTTGAAGCCGCCGGAGGACCGTGGGGAGGACCGGCCCCCGGAAGTGAGGTCGAAGCGGACGGCCCCAGGATGACCGGCTCCGCCTCTTGCGTATCAGATGCTTCCCGAAAGATGGCGAAAGTATCCTTAACTATGATTGTGAAGAACGAAGAGGCTAACCTGCCCCGGTGCCTCTCGTCTGTAGCTGGCCTACCGATCCACGAAACCATTATCGTGGTGGACACCGGCACTACCGACCGCACTCGTGAAGTGGCCCTCGATTATGGTGCGCGAGTCTACGACGACCCCTGGGGCGAGGACTACTCTGCTGCCCGCAATCAATCACTCCGCCATGCTTCAGGGGACTGGTTTTTCTGGTTGGATGCCGACGACTCCTTTGACGCTGCCAACCGCGACAAGCTAGGTCAGCTGCTTGAGCACCTTGACGGCGACGTTCACGCTTATGTGCTCTATCAACAGAACGAGCTGGTGCCTAGCCTGACCAAGTTTCTTACCAGCACCTCGGCTGGTGCTGAGTTCCTGAAAAAATGGCGGGCCGTGGGGCACCCCAAGCTCGTTCGCAGGATTCCTGGGGTGTGCTTCCGCCATCGCATTCATGAGGTTCCGGCGTGGCCCGTGGCCGGGGGCGAACCGAGCATTCTCGACAGCGGCATTAGCTTCCAACACCGAGGCTACCTCGACCTCGCCACGGCGGAGCGGAAGGTGTGCCGCAATCGCCGCATCGCTGTCAAGGATCTCCTCGACCACCCCGACCACAAGCGGTCCGTGGCCATCTTTTTTCGCCAGTACACAGAGACGGAAATCGACCCGGAGCCTTCGCCGGCGCTGTGGATCGAAGATGGTTTCTATGTTCCTTCTTGCCCGCTGTCCTCCCTGTTCCATCGACTCTCCGTCGATCCGAAAAAGCTGCGGGCGCAACTACGCCGCCACCCGGACGACGTGGCGGGCTGGGTCGTGCTTACCATCTTGTACTGCCGCCAAGGTCTCCAAACCCAAGCTCTACGCACCGCCCGCCGTGGTCTGTCCCATTGCGACTCCCAAGCACTGACCGACCTGGAGGCCGAGCTGAGGTCATTTCATTCATTGTGAACCAGAAGCCGTTTTCGCTTCGGTCCCAGCGTCGGCTTTTGACTTCTGCTTCTCGAATTCCTCTTCGATCTCGACCAATGTCTTGCCCGGTGTGAGCGTCTTACCAGCGAATGCCGGATGGTCGAGGGCGTATCGCGTGGCTCGGAAGAGCGTGTTTCCCTGTCTACGGGGAGAACCGCGGCCGGCATTCCTGACATTGGGATTGTTCTTCAATTCGGCGAT
>Ga0209810_1006550_pt1 | contig 10043 bp, 9 predicted proteins | sample Coa_R1_7_FD_187159 | JGI IMG/M metagenome (GOLD analysis project Ga0209810, IMG submission 187159) | Surface soil microbial communities from Centralia Pennsylvania, which are recovering from an underground coalmine fire - Coalmine... | ecosystem: Environmental > Terrestrial > Soil > Unclassified ...
AACCTCGTCCAGCAGGAGCAATGCGAAGAGAATGCCCCAGACCGGCTCCAGGCTACCGAAGAGGCTGGCAAGCTGCGCGGTAATGTCGCGCATGCCGGCAATGAAGAGCGTATGAGCGATAGCGGTGCAGCCGACGCCAAGCAGGAGCAGAATGCCAAGCTCGCGCGGCGTGAAGAGAGTCGTAGTGGGCAGTAGAAAGAGAGTCGGCAAAAGTACTATGGCCGCACAGCCGTCCTGGTAGAGACTGATGGCGAGACTGGCGTAAGACTTGCCCAGCCAGCGGTTGATAACCGAGAGCAGGGCGAAGGTGGCGCCGGCAAGCAGCCCCAGCATAACGCCAAGCGTGGCGGCGTTGGTCAGCGAAAAAGAGGGAACCAGCAGATAAATACCGAAGAGGATTACGAAGGCGGCGGCGATCTGGAAGCGATTCGCCCGCTGGCGCAACAGCAGAGGCTCAAGAAAAGCTGTGAAGAGAGGGAAGGAGGAGAAGGAGAGCAGGCCAATGGCGACGTTGGAGACGGAGATGGAGGCGAAGAAGGCGGTCCAGTGGACGGCGAGCAGTGCCCCCTGGCCGATGAGCAGCGCAAGATCGCGGCGCCGGCGTGGGCGTAGATCGACGCGGCGTGCAAGCACCACAATCACCAGCGCCCCCCCGGCGAAGACGACGCGCCCGAGCACAATCAGCGGCGCCGGCAGCATGCTGAGCTTGCCCAGCACGCCGGCCAGACCAAAGAGCAGCACGGCGATATTGGCGCTCAACAGGCCGCGCGCCGTATTTACTTCCGATTGCACGATATCTTTATTCATAGAAACCTATAATTAAGGGCCGGCCTGCCCGTCCGCCCTGCCCGTCCGCCCACGGCCGGCCTGCCCATCCGCCCTGGGCCGGCCTGCCCACCCGCCCTGGGCCGGCCTGCCCACCCGCCCTGGGCCGGCCTGCCAACAAGACGACCGCAAGGGTCGTCTCTACATGTAGAGGTGAGGAACCCTGGCCGGGGGAGCAGATAATGCCCTCGTCTTCTCCCTGAGACCCCCGTTTATGCGAGGCGTTTGATAAGGGGTAGACGTACCTCAAAGGTCGAGCCTGCGCCTATCTTGCTCTCTACCAGAACTTCTCCGCCGTGGGCCTGCACAATCCATTGTACAATAGCGAGACCCAGCCCCGTACCCCCCGGTTCCCCCTCAGAAGGAGTTGCCCGCAATTCCTCCCGCCTGTTGTGCGAACGCGCCCTGTCCACGCGATAGAAGCGATCAAAAAGATAGGGCAGATGCTCCTCGGCGATGCCCGGCCCGTCGTCCCGCACGCGGATGACGCCCCATTTACCGTGCTTCTCCGCTACTTCCACGCATACGCTCTTACCGATGTCTCTGGTATACTTGATCGCGTTCTCGACAAGGTTCATCACCATTCTGCTCAGATATTGCTGATCGCCCATCACCGGCATCTCAGGCAGATTGCCGGTCGACAGCGTAATGCCGCTCTGCCGCGCCAGCGGAAGTAGCCGCTCGACGCAATCCAGCGCGACATCGCTCAGATCAACCTCCTCCAGATGCAGCGCGATCTGCCCGGTATCGGCCCGCGCCAGCATCAACAGGCTGTTGACGACTGCGGTCATGTGTTCGTTCTCGCTCTGTATCAATTCCAGGACCTGCCTGTACTCCTCGGGCTTGCCCAACTGCGTCAACGCACGGTTGATCTCCAGGTTGATGATCGTGAGCGGTGTGCGCAACTCGTGGCTGGCGTCGGCAGTAAAGCGCGTCTGGCGTTTGAAGGCAGCTTCCAGGCGGCCTAGCATCTGATCGAAGGTGGCGGCCAGTTCACCAAACTCATCGCGGCGCCGCAGATTCAAACGGCGGCGCAGGTCGCTCGCATTGATCTCATTCGCCATGCGCGTAATCATCTTTACCGGGCGCAGCGATTTACCGGCCAGCCAGAAACCGCCAATAGCCGCTGCCAGCAGCCCCAGCATGCCATGAAAGAGCCAGATAGCCAGCAAGGGCATCCGAAATTCTTTTTGCAGACCAATTGCCAGAATAGCAATACGCGTATTTTGATCCAGAACAGGCGTAACCAGCACGCGATAATCGTTGCCCCCCCACCAGCTATGCCAGCCATTGTTATGCCAGCCATTGGAACGGGGCTGCGGCATCGTGAGATCAAAGAGCGCCTGGCCGCTTTGCGCCCTGTTCTGCAATTGCAGGACGACACTGGATGGCAGCGTACCACGCTTATCCAGAACGACCCCATCGGTGCTCAGCAGGAGCACGAATTCGTCCGCAGAAAGCGTCTGAGGCTGCACGGCCGGAGACTGACCACTCAGGATGGCCCGTCTATAGCCGGAGCCAAGCTGCTTCGCGTCCTGGTACAATTGCGTTTCCTGCTGGCTGGCTGCGCTGGAATTAAGATATGTTGTGTAGTAGAGGCTGCCGCCGAAAAGGATCATAATGAACGCCATAACCGCCAGGTACCAGAGCGTCAGGCGTACTCTTACGCTGGAGAAAAATGAGCCAGAGATGTGTGCGGATCTTCGCCGTTTCATAATAATTAAGCCGAACATCTCCTTTGTGCGCAGGTGCGCGATTTACCGCTCGTCTACGCACATCAATCATTGCCAGATCATTTTATTAAACCGCATCACTGCGTTCCTGCCGTGGAGAAGACAACCGGTAGCCAATCCCTCGAATAGTTGTCAGCAACTTTACCGCGAAAGGATCATCGATCTTGCGGCGCAGCCGGCGCACGTAGACATCGATAACGTTTGAGTTCCCTTCAAAATCGTAGTTCCAGATATGCTGCTCGATCATCTCACGCGTCACCACGCGGTCAGGATGATACATGAAGTATTCAAGCAGCGCAAACTCCTTCGGCGTCAACTCGATGCTGCGCCCATCCCGCTCGACGCTGTGTGTTACCGGATCAACGACGAGACCACCCAGTTCCAGGCGCCCGTTCGTGTAGGGATGCTTGCGGCGCAGCAAAGCGCGCAAACGAGCGAGCAACTCACGCATCGCGAACGGCTTCACGAGGTAATCATCGGCGCCACAATCCAGGCCCTCTACCCGATCATCGATGCTATCGCGGGCTGTTAAGAGCAATATCGGTATATGAATACGCCTGCGGCGCAGTTCGCGGCAAACTTCCAGGCCATCCTTCTCGGGCAAAAGGATATCGAGAATGATCAGATCATACGGCGTCAGTTCCGCTAAATCCTGCCCCTCCCGCCCATCATAGGCGACATCGACGCTATAGCCCTCGTGCTCCAGGTTCATTTGCAGCGAACTGCTGAGGCGGTGATTGTCTTCGACTACCAGGATTCGCATACTGGCTCTCCTTCAACGGGAACGTTGCTACCGGCTTCTTCTTATCTGTGATTATCGCACAGCAAGATGACAAATTGATGACAAAAATGAGCAATATCGTTCATGGTCCTGTCATCTGAACCCGTTACACTTCAGATACACAAACACATTGCTCGATGCTTAGTAAGGAGAAGAGTCATCATGACGGCACGCATTCTACAGATCGTCGTTGGTATCGCCGGCCTGTGTGCTCTGGTGCTTGGCCTGCTCATCTGGATCGCCAATCTGGACCTGATCCCGTTTCATATGCTCTTTGGCATTCTCGTCACCCTGGGGCTGCTGATAATGGGCATTCTCGCGCTCACCGCTCGGGGACTGCGCGTCCTGGGCATTGTTGGCATCATCTACGCCATCATTGTGCCAATCTTCGGCCTGTCACAATTCAACATTCTCGTGGGCAATCTGCACTGGATCATCCAGGCGCTGCATATGCTGGTGGGTATTGGCGCAATGGCGCTGGCGGGCATTCTTGGCGCACGCTACATGACGCTGAGGCGCAGGGTGGCTAAACCAGCCACCAGCTCTGGAGCGCTGCGTTAAGCATTTCTGGTTTTTGAAGGGCCGGCTCCTGGGAGTCCGGCCCTGTAGTTAGAGCGCCTTCTTCTGAGGAATCCTGCGTCCCCCTACGGCTCACGGCCTGGGGCCGGCACCCTGATAGACGGCGATGGAGGGCAGCGCGCGGCCCTGGAAATCGAAAAGCGCCATATTATCCCAGGCATCGCCCGCGCCCGGCTCCCAGCCAACGCCGGGGATCCAGGCCGGCTCCCAGTAGACGACGCCCTTCGCGCGATTGTCAGGAACCTGGCTGAGAATGGAGAGGATCTGGCCCATGTAGCCCGACTGGCCGGAAGGCGAAGCGGGATAGCCGGGCAGCAGTTGCGATGACGAACTGACATTGTTGGGGTAGCCATCTCCGTCGTCCAGCGTCCAGGGGTACGCGGTCTCCACGACCACAATGTCTTTGTTATAGCGCGGTGCCAGGTCGTTGAGGTTGGCTTGCAGCGCCGACAATGGTCCATGCCACCAGGGATAGTACGAGAGACCGATGACATCGAAATCCACGCCTTGCTGGAGGATATGGTCGTAAAAATAGCGCGCACCGCCATTGTCGCCGCCACGATCTATATGCACCATAACCCGCGCACCACGCCCGCTATGTCGTACCGCCGCGATAGCAGCCTTGAGCAGTGTGGTGAACTGCGGCCAGTTCTGGCTGCCATTGACATAGATCTGCCCCAGCGGCCAGAGCATGCCATCGGTCACTTCGTTTCCAGTCTGCACCATATCGGGCGGCGTTCCCTGGGCGGCGAGACGATCAAGCACATCACGAGTGTAGTTGTAGAGTGTATTGGTGAGCGTTGGAAGGTCCTGGCCCTGCCAGGCTTGCGGCGTGGTCTGGTGCCCTGGATCGGCCCAGAAATCGGAATAGTGGAAGTCCAGCAGGAAACGAAGGCCGGCAGCTTTGATGCGCCGCGCCATCGTCAAAATATGCGGCAGGTCGTTAAACGGAATGGGCGGATTCACCCAGAGCCGTTCGCGAATGTAGGTTGCACCGTGATAGGCCAGGATCCGTTCCAGCGGTAGCGTATGCCCGCCATCGGAAAATGTCTTGCCGACGCTCTCAAGCTGTTGCAGCGTGGAGATGTCGTGACCGAGCACCGGAAACTGACCGTGCGGAAAGTTTGTCAGGGCGGACGCGGCGTGGGCATGCGACAGCGACGAGAAGGCGCGCGAGGCGAGGTCAGTCACTCCGACTCCGCCCACGGCGACGACGCCGGCTGCGGTTCTCGTCAAAAAACGACGACGACTGAATGTAGTAGAGGTATCCTCCATGATGTTTTTCTCCTTTTTCATATATTTTTTAAGGATGTGTCCGATTTCCTGCCCCATCGCAGGCTCGCGCCTGCGGCTCTCGCGGTATGCAGTATGTTGTGTGAAAGTGCGTGAAGCTCATTTTCACATAACATACTGCATACCAGGTGCGGCGGAGCCGCACAAATGCCCGGCGGGAGCGGGCGAGAAGTCTAAGACCTTACGCTGCCAAAGGTCAGGCCATTCTGCCAGTAGCGTTGCAGGAAGAGGAAACCCACGATCAAGGGGAGAATAGAAACGAGCGAGCCGGTGATTACCAGGGTAAACAGAATCTGCGAGCCGCCGAAGCCCTGGGCGAGACTATTCCAGTTTGCCAGCCCGACCGTCAGCGGGTAGTAAGCGGGCGAATTTGTTACCAGCAGGGGAAGAAAGTAGTTATTCCAGGTGCCCACAAAGGTTAGCAGCAGGATGGTTACAAAACCTGGCATCAGAATGCGCAGCGCAATACTCCAGAAGATGCGCAGCTCGCCAGCGCCATCAACTCTGCCAGCATCCAGCAGATCATCGGGAATGGCCTGTTCCGTATAGACGCGCATGAGATACACCCCGAAGGGCGTCACCAGGGAGGGCAGTATGATCGCCAGCGCAGTGTTAATCAGGCCCACCTTACTGAGCAGCAGGTACAGCGGGATAGCCAGGGCGGTATTTGGCACCATGATCGAACCTAATATGATCGCGAAGAGCAGGTTACGCCCGACAAACTGAAATTTGGCAAACACGTAGCCGGCCAGCGTTGCAATCAGCGAGGCCCCTATCGCGCTGCACACGGCATAATAGACCGAGTTGCGCAGCCAAATCAGAAAAATGCCGTTATCATAGGTGAATACGCTCGCCAGATTGCCGAAGAGATTGAAGTCTGGCGCGAACCACAGCCCGAACGTTGAAAACAGTTCCTCGTTGGTCTTGGTCGAAGAGACGATCATCCAGAAGAGGGGCAGTATGAAATAGATCAAAAGCAGCACCATAAATAGCATAATCAGGCTGCGCGTTGTCCAGCCCCGCCTGCGGCCTGCACGCTGCCGCGCTCCGGCTCCGGGCGCGGCCACCGGAATGCTCTCTGTTATCGCCATCAGCGCTGCCTCCCCCGATTCGTCACCAGCATGAACACATACGAGAACACAAAGACGACACCACCCAGCACAAACGAGATCGCCGCCGCATAGTTGTATTGCTGATTCGTAAAGCCCAGGGTATAGGCATACATGTTCGGCGTGAAGTGATCTTGAATGATGTTTGGCACGATGGCGCCCAGAATGTTCGGCTCGTTGAATAACTGGAGCGTGCCAATGATGGAAAATACAACCGTCAGCACGATAGCCGGCGCGATCAAAGGTATTTTGATATAGCGCGCGATATCCCAACCGCTGGCGCCATCAACCAGGGCCGCGTCGTAGAGTTCCGTTGGTACCGACTGCAAAGCAGCATACATCACTACCATGTTGTATCCCGTCCACTGCCACGTCACGATATTGCCAATCGAGGGTATGATGCCGGAATCGGTCAGGAAGCCGGGGGCCGGCATATGGAAGACGGCGGCAAGCTGTGTGAAGGGGCCGATGTGCGCGCTATACAGGTAGCCCCAGAGCAGCGCTCCGATGACGCTGGGAATCGCGTAGGGCAGGAAATACCCCAGGCGGAAGAGAGTTTTCAGACGCACGATCTGGCTATCGAGCAGCAGAGCGAGAACCAGGGCCAGCCCCAGCATAACTGGCACCTGGATGATCAAAAGCACCAGCACATTGCGAACGCCAAACCAGAAATTGGCATCGCGGAACGCCTGGAGATAGTTCTGCCCCCCGACAAAGACGGTTCCCCCCACGAGCCGCTCGACAAAAAAGCTGATCCACAGGGCATATCCCAGTGGAATGAGAAAGAAAAAGGCGAACAGAAGCAAAAAGGGGAGGAGAAAGAGATAGGGTATGCCAACGCGTCTCCGCCAGAAGCTCCAGCGCGCCGGCGGACGTTTTGAGCCGATGTCGCTTATAATGAGGTGAGTCGCCCCTGCTTCTTGCTGCATAGTACGCGACCTGACCTTTCTCTATCAAATCCATTCTTACGGCTTAACAAATGCCATATGCACTTATACCTAACCACTCACCGCTGCGCGGTTCGCCAGGATAGAGAGTCTGCGGCACGGTGCCCGCAGACTCTCTATCCGAGGATGCGCCGCAGGCGCACAAATTTATACCTTAACTGCTCACGGTGAAGCCCTGCGCCTGCGCGTAAGACACAACGGTCTTCTGCGTATTATGCAGCGCCTGCTCGAAGGTGATCTTACCATCGACCGCCGAACTCAACTGATTGCCCAGTTGTGTGAAGACGTAATCCTGGAATGGACTCCACTGGAAAGATGTATTGACGTGCTGCGAAGAGGTGGCAAAGACCTGGTTAACGTTCTGCCCTCCATAAAAGCTAGAAGCAGTGTTGAACGAAGGAGAACTTAATACGCTTAACTGCGCCGGGAAGAGGAACAATTTTTGCGACAACAGTTGGGCAGAGGAGGGGTTAGAGTTGAGCCACTCGGCGAACTCCGCAGCCTCTTTGGGGTGCTGGCTTTGCACCGTTACGGCATCGGTTGATCCTCCCCAGTTAGAGGACGCCTGCGCGCCGGCAGTCCATTGAGGCAGAGGCGCCGCCCGCCACAGGCCCGCCGATTTCGCGGCAAAACCCTCAAGGTCGGTAGGTGCCCACGCCGCCGTAATCCAGGTGGCGATGGTGCCGTTCTGTAGTCCCGCGTACCAATCGTTGGTAAAATCTACCAGCTTCGATACGGCGCCAGCCTTGACGAGATTGCTCCAATAGTCCGCTACCTTGAGGGCCGGGGCGTCATCGATGTTGATCTTGAGATTGGTGCCATTGACCACAAATGGCTGCGATCCCGCCTGCCAGGCCAGAGAGGTGAACCATGTCCCGTTGCTGGGAGGGAAATCGGTCAGGTAGATCCTGGGATTATCTTTGTGCAATTGGATCGCCTCCTGCGCAAATTGATCCCAGGTCGTCGGTACCGGCAGATTGTACTTCTTGAAAATATCCTCCCGATAGAGCATGCCCATCGGCCCGCTATCCTGGGGGATGGCATAGACCTTGCCTCCCTGCGATACCTGCGCCCAGGTCCAGGGTACGAAATCATTTTTGATGTCGTTGGCCCCATATTGCGACAGATCGACAAGCTTGCCGGTAAGTATGTACTGAGGAAGGAAGGCGTACTCGATCTGCACTACGTCGGGCGCGCCCGAACCAGCTTTGAGGGCTGTGGTCAGCTTGGTATACTCTGTCGCAGCGGCTCCTACATTCTCCAGCTTGACTTTGATGTTGGGATGCGATTTCTCGAAGAGGTTTACGGCCTGTTGAAGATTTGGTACCCAGGACCAGAAGGTGATGGTCACTGGCCCGCTTGAACTTGCCGGTGCGCCGGAAGATCCGCCACAGGCAGCCAACAATCCAATCAGCAGGATGGTCAGAGCCAGGGTTATACCCACTCTGACCGGACGAAATAATGGATGCTGGAACATAAATATTTTCCTCCTTCGCTCTGCGTTCCCAGAGACGCCTCATAGCAGGAGTTGTCATGAGATGGAGCGGTCCATCTGCCTAGAGTATAGTGAATGGACCGGTCCATGTCAAGTGGCTCCATCAGGAAAATACGATATGAGCGCTAAATTGCCCTCCACCTTGCCTGGATAATCCTCACTTGACATGGACCGGTCCACTCAGTATACTTTTTTGCAGTGGTTTGTTTGCTTATGCAAGCCGCGTCCGCAAACGGTATGCCTTGCTTCGGGGAAGGATCGCATGGTTACGATTTACGATATCGCAAAGTCGGCGGGGGTCGCCAAAAGTACTGTTGCCAATGCTCTGACGGGAAAGGGCAAAGTCAGTGAGGCGACGCGCCAGCGCATCCTACAAACTGCGCGTGAAATGGGCTATCGCCCCAACGTACTCGCCCGTAATCTCTCGCAGCACAAAACGCTCACCATCGCGCTTGTGCTCCCTACGATTACCAATCCGTTCTATCCAGAAATTGTTGAAGCCATCGAGAATATCGTGCGCGAGCACGAATATCAGATGCTATTCTGCAACACTCATGGCAATTTCGCGCTTGGGCGCCAGCAGATGGAGCGGTTGATGAGTCGCTGGGTGGACGGCTACATCATTATGGGTTCGAGCATGGATATTGGCGATATTACGCACTACTTCCAGCAAGGGGTTCCCATTGTGCTTTGCGACTGGCAGGAGAACGAATCGCCCGAAGGCATACCGCAGGTCAGCGTTGACTTTTATCACGCGGGACAACTGGCAGCCGAGCATCTACTCGCTCTTGGACACCGGCATATCGCTGTCATCTACGATGAACCCCAGCAGCGCCTGCGCCTGGAAGGCTTTCAATCGGTTCTGCAAGCCGCAGGCGTTGCCCTGCCTGCCGGGCTGATCCCACGCGGCGATTCGACCTTAGAGAGCGGATACGCCGCCACGAAAAAGCTGCTCGCCCGCCCGGAGCACCCGACGGCTATTTTCGCGACGAACGATTGGATGGCGCTCGGCGCCATCGAAGCCATCATCGATGAGGGGCTGCGCGTCCCGCAGGACATTTCTATTATCGGCCTGGATGACATCATGGTTTCGGCGCATCTGCGCCCCCCGCTGACTACCATCGCCGTTCCCAAGTCTCAACTGGCGAAGGAAGCAACCGAACTGCTCTTTGCCCAGATCAAGGGAGAGAGCGACATAGCCGTTTCGCGTATGGTCCCGCCATATCTTGTCCTGCGCCGATCAACCACTTTTCCTCCGGGCAATACGCTCTAACATATTTA
>Ga0209810_1006551_pt1 | contig 10042 bp, 6 predicted proteins | sample Coa_R1_7_FD_187159 | JGI IMG/M metagenome (GOLD analysis project Ga0209810, IMG submission 187159) | Surface soil microbial communities from Centralia Pennsylvania, which are recovering from an underground coalmine fire - Coalmine... | ecosystem: Environmental > Terrestrial > Soil > Unclassified ...
TGGGCGATCACTGGCTGACCGACGTGATGGGCGGCTATCTCTTCGAGGGCTTTCTGCTTTGCTGCGCCTTCCTGTTCTATTACAAAATGATAGAGGTCGGTCCTAAGCTGAAAGCGGTGGCTATGCAGCGCTTCAAGTGGCTGAACAAGGTCCCCTTTCTGCGCTGAAAGGATATTGACGTTTTCCATTCAAGATCGCCCCTGTCATCCTGAGCACAGCGAAGGATCTTTTTACAGGTAGGTTTGTTTGGGGAAAAGGGGAACCCACCGAAGACGCCCGCAAGGGGAGGGAACCCATCAAAGACGCCCGCCAGGGGCGTCTCTACATGGTTTCCCCCGTCACCGCTGTATGTAGAGACGCCCGCAAGGGGCGTCTTGCTCCTTTCTGGTCGTGCTTGCGTGCAAGGATTTCGTGGATCAGGCCGGTGACGGTGATGCCCCAGGCGTCCCAGTTGAGGCGCGCATCGAAGGCCGCGCGGCTCGATGTGACGAGCGCGGCATAGCGCGCCTCATCGCGATAGATGCTGGCGATCAATTCCGCGTATTCGGCTCCGCCGGCTTCGGGTGGCAGCAAAAAGCCATTTTCGCCCTCGCTCACCGCGCCAGAGACGCCGCCCGTGCTGGTCGCGATGATCGGTAAGCCGTAAGCGCTGGCCTCGCAGAAGACCATGCCGTAGCACTCGCTCCTGGTCGGCAAAAAGAGGAAGTCGCAGGTCTCGAACAGGCTCTCAAACTCTCTGCGCTGCTGCGGATCCCGCTTATCCAGATAAGGAATGATGCGCATGCGTTCGTGCCTGAACTGCTCAGGCGGAACGCAGCCGCAGATGATAAGCTCGGCGTTGATGCCCAGTTCTTCCAGCTTGAGCAGCGTATCAAAGGCTATCGCACCGCCTTTTCTTACCCAATCAACGCCGATAAAGAGCAGCCGGCAGTGCTCCGAGCGGTGCCTGTTCTCAACGACGGTGATGGGCGGCGGGCTATCGAAATTGGCGCCGAAGGGAACGGCGCGCACCTTTTGCTTATCAACGCCGTAGCGCTCGATGGTGGCCTGCACGGCCCATTCGGAGGGATGCAGCACCAGGCTCGCCTTATCAATGGCGAACTGCTCAAGCGTGTCGGTCTGGTACCGCGACCTTTTGACCAGATTCGAGTATTCGGCATAGTAGTTGTGCAGCGCGGCGAAATTCGCGTCCTCGATCAGGACGATAGGGATATCAGTCTCCAGGAAGGCTATCTCAGTGCCGCCGCTGGGTGCGATGAGTACATCGAAGCTCCGCCCGGCGAGCTGGCGCGCGGCTGCGGCGGCGGAGGCTCTGGCGAGCGAGAAGGTATGATTATAGAGATAGTTCTTTTTTAAGAGCAGGCGGGACGCTTTGTTGATGATTTTTCCCAGGGTTTTGCGCCTGGAGCGGATGACGCTGATATGGTGGACATCCCCGCAATGCTTTTGCAACGTCTGGCTGATGCGATCAACGGTCCCGCCCCACGATGAGCGCTTCCTATCTTCTAACGTGTTGGCGGTCAGGATCGCAACTTGCAGGCGCCTCTCCTTGTTATCCATGTCTATTCTCGCTCCAAATCAAAAAATGTATGTAGTCATCAAGCATGTCATCCTGAGCGCCCCCATGTCATCCTTCGCTTGTGCTCAGGATGACATGATAGGACGCCTCGGGTTAAGGCTCGCCCGTTCATAGATTTCGTCGAGCGTTTGCAGGGCGACCCGGGCATCGTAACGCTCCAGAATGAGCTGGCGAGCGTTGCGCGCGAGCGTCCGCGCTAATGGCTCGTCCTGGAGCACGCGCGCACAGGCCCGCGCGAAATCTTGCGGCGTATCCGCGATCAGCAGATGCTCCCCGTCGCGCACGGCCAGGCCCTCGCAGCCAACCGTCGTGGAAATTACCGGCACGCCCATCGCCATCGCTTCCAGAATCTTGACGCGCACGCCTCCTCCCGAAAGTAGCGGCACGGCCAGCGCGCTCGCGCCAATCCAGAACGGCTCTGTGCTGGCGACATAGCCGTGCAGGTTTACGCCCGGACAGCGTTCGGCCAGCGCTTGCAATGAGCGCGGCGGGCGCGCGCCCACAATATCGTAGGTGAGATCGGGGCACAGTTCGCGCAAATAGTGATAGCCCTCCTGGAGCCACCAGATCACGCCCTCGCTGTTCGGCGGCCAGAACATCGTGCCGATGGTAAAGAGGCGGTTGGGCTGTGGAGCGCGCGCAGCATAGATATCAGCAAAGCGCGCGGCGTCAATCGTAATCGGAATCACCTCTATTGGCACAGGGCTGCCAGCGACCATACGCAGCGCCTCGCGGTCATGCTCGCTCACCGCCAGCACCACCTGCGCGCGCCGGCACGCCTCGCCCTCCAGCTTGCGTATGAGCCGCACCTCGCGTCCGAGCAGCCAGCGCGCCAGCGGATTGCGGGCGCCCTTGCGCAGCCGCTCGACCACCTGCCAGACAGCGTTATGCTCATCGAGGATAACGGTGCCGGGCCAGTCGCGCGGAACGAAGCGCATCATGTTCAACTGGTCGACGTGCAGCACATCGATCTGCTCTTCCTGCAAGAGCCGGCGCACCAGCGCCTGCATCTCGGCGCGGTCATCGCGGCGCAGGATGAAAGAATCGCCTGTGAGCAGACTCTCAAGCATAAAACGCGCATCGCTGAGCCGTGAGCGTTTGATCGGGACCGTCTCTATTCTATGGCAGATATCGCGCAGCGCCTCGGCGTCGCGGACCTCCTGGGGGCTGCGCACAAACGTGCAGTACACCAACTCGTGGTGCGCGGCCAGGTGGCGCAGGACCTGGAGCGTCTTAATCTTGGGGCCGGCGTCGGCTGGATAGACAACAACCTGTGTCAATACGAGTACCCGCATTACATCTGTCCCTTTCATCTCAGCGCGCTGGCGGCCATTGTTCCGACATGGGCAGCCATAGCTTGCTGGTAGACGGCGACCAGGCGCTCCGTCGCTGTGGACCAGTCGTGCGTCCGCTCGACATACTCGCGCCCGTGGCGGCCCAATGAGGCGCGCAATGCAGCGTTGCCCATGAGATGCAGCGTCTTCTCGGCGAATTCGCGGGCTGAATGCGCTACAAGCAGGTCGCGGCCAGGCAGCGCGCTCAGCGCGGCGGCGGCTGGCGCGGCGACAACTACTGGTGTGCTCAGCGCCATTGCTTCCAGCACCTTGTTCTGGATACCAACGCTGTAGACCATCGGACTCAGCATCACCTCGGCGCGCCCCACATACGGGCGCATATCGTCCACGTAGCCCGTCACCTCCACGCGCGGGTCGACGGCCAGGCGGCGAATCGCACGCGGCGGATTGCTGCCAACAATCGTCAATGTAGCGTCCGGGCGCTGCTGCCAGATAAGCGGCATGATCTGCCGGTGCAGGTACAGCGCTGTGGCGACATTCGCGTGATAGCTCATCTTCCCTGAGAAGACGATGTTAGCGCTGCGGCGCTCCTGTTGCAGTGGACGGAAGTACTCCAGATCGACGCCATTGGGGATAATGGTGATATCCGCTGCGGTCTCGCCTGGCCGCTCGACGGCATGCAGATCGAGCATCGCCTGGCGATCCCGCTCCGACGTAATCACGCAGTGCCGGACCTGGCTCAGTAATTCGGCCTCGTAGCGCCGCGTGCGCCTGCGCTCGATCAAGGCTACAGCGCGCACAGAGGGGCTGGCCCCCGCTTTGAGCGCGTGCTCGCTGAGCAGGCTGATGCAATCAACGGCATCCCAGACCAGCGGCGGCAACTGTGCCTCCTGGATGATCCCCTTGAGGGGTGCGATACCGCGCAGGTGTTCAACATGCATCACATCGAACGCCTGCTGCGTGCAGAGGCGCTGCACCTCCTGCGCGAAGCGGGCGGAGCGAGCATAGGCGGCCTGCAAGGGCTGCGCACTCAACAGCGCCAATCCGCCGCGCAGGGCCTGCTGCCGCTTCGACTCCTGCACAGTGACGATATGGTATCCCTGTGTGCGCAGAGCCTCCGCGTCGGCCATTTCACGCTCCGAACTGCATGGCGCTACAATCGTGACTTCGTGGCTGTGCCGCAGGCGCGTCAGGAAGCCATAGCCACGCACACGAATGCGCGAAGGCGGATAAGGCGTAACAAAGAGAATACGCATCTTCTAATCCCTCTGTCGGTTCTAGAGCGCTGTAGAGCTGACTCCCTTCCCGACTTATAAGTATCCCAGCGCCTCCAGTTTCTGGCGCACGCTTTCCTCTTCTTCCTCGGAGTAGCCGTACTCGTCTGCGGCGGCTTCCTCGAACTGGCGCTCCCCGGTGTAAGAGGCAGCGGTCTCGCTCAGGTGCTTCTCCTCGAAAAGATCCGCCAGCGGTTTGCCGTCCATATCCGCAGGAATGGGCATATCGAGCGCGTAGAGGATGGTTGGCGCCACGTCGATGATGTTGGCGCCCTCAATGGTAGCGTTGTGGCGGATATGCGGTCCCTGTGCGAGAAGGATGCCATTCATGCGGTGTACGCCCGCCGTACCCTTGCCATCAAGCACCTCCATGGGGACCTTGCTCACCAGTTCGTCGATGCTCGTCCCGCCCTTGTAGCAGTCCTGCGTGACGAGAATGATATCGGGAGCCATCTCCAGGCGCTCGCCGTGATATAGTTCCTCGCGGCGGTAGGCTTCCAGCACAATCGGCTCGCCGGTCCCGGGATCGCGCAGCGCGCGCGCCTCTTCCAGAATGCGTGTGCGAATGGCCTCGTACTCCTCGCCCGGCTGTACGCACCCCTCCGGCTGCCGGCCCGCCACGTTAATCATCACACCCTCAACCGGCGGATACATCGGGAAGCGGTATGCCTTCGTATGCTTCCAATCGATGATATCCAGGTTCAGCATCGTCTGCGAGTCGATATTGGTGGCGACCTTCTTCAAGCCGGCGGGCAGCTTGCGATAGATCTGCTCAAGGTACGGGAACCGGCGAATCTTTGTGCGGTAGAACTGCTTGAACGCGGCTTTCAGCTTGCTATTTTGTTTGTGCGCCTTCTGGCTGGGAGTGAGCAGATTAAGGGTGCGCAGCAGATAGTTCGTGTTGAAGTAGTAATGCGGATGCGCCCCTCCGCCGTGGTCGGACATGATGAGAACAGTAGTATCGTCATCGATTGCTTGCAGGAACTTGCCAACGCACTCATCGCAGGTCTTGTAGACCTCTTCTATGAGGTGCCCATATTTCGCGGCATCCTCTGGCTTATAGGCCGGATGATCGGGATCGATATACTTCCACCAGTCGTGATGCGCGCGATCTGTCGCGCCGACGACCATGATGAAGAAAGCGTAATTATCCTTCTTCATCTGCTCTATCGAGACATCGGTACAGAGATGGAGCGAGCGCTGCATTTCTTTGAGCAGCGGTTCATGCTCCGCTGACTTGAAGAAGGCGGCATCGCCGACGAGCTGAGGGATGGTATCGCCCAGTTCCGGCGGATAGGTATAATTTTTCCCCGAGTCCGGCGTCGGGTAGCCGGAGACCATGAAACCGTTGACCTTCCAGGCTGGATACGTACATGGAACAGTGACCACGCCCACTTTCTGGCCCGCGGCACCGATGGTATCCCAGACCGTTTTGCCCGCGAATGCGTGTGAGTCCACAATGGTATCTGCGAAAAAGCTGTAGCGTCCTGGATCGTAGTCGCGGAAGTCGTAGACGCCATGCTTGCCAGGGTTATAGCCGGTGGCGAAGGTTGTCCAGGCGGCAGGCGAAATGGGTGGATATACAGATCTCAGTTTGCCATACACGCCATTTTGCGTAATTTGCTTGAGATAGGGCAGCTTATCCTCCTTGATCCAGCGTTCGATCAGTTCGGGAGTTGCGCCATCAAGCCCAATAACTAATACTTTTGTTCCCATGTCTTAACCGTCCTCTTTTTGGGCTACGTTAACTTTGGAACATAGCGCTTATCGATACTATCTGCTTCTCATTGCCCTTGATCGCAGGGCCTTTGTGCGACCGGGCCGCGCCAGGGATGGAGTGTGTAGTGAGAGGCTGGCGCTTCGTGCCAGCCTCTCACTACACACTCCAGAAGGCAAGTGCCGCAGGAATCAACTGGTAATAGCGTCTGTGGCCCGGCGCCCTTGCTCGCTCTGGCCGGGTCAGGAATGGGTGTGGTGGTGTGGAACGGGCGCGAAGCGCCCATTCCACACCACCACACCCATCGTGCGAGCGCCGCAGGCGCGAACAAACGATGGGGCCAGCAATCGGGCACTCTTAATACAGCCATGCGTGTGAAAAGGATGCCAGGCGCATGTAGTAGACATATTATGCCGATCCATTAACGTAAGTATAGCGAGTAGTACAAAAGGTCAGGCTTGGTTTTGGTTAAGAATGGGTTATGAAATAGAGAAAGCGGCGTTATATTCTTAACCCGGTTGGGGTATTTGCCCCTTCTGTTAGTCCTGGTGTACTTGCACATTTGCTGTGAATTAGGTACACTGGCGCGCAGATAAGATGACATAAGTTTCGCTATCGTGCTATGCCTTTGAGTATAGCTGCGTAGATAGATGAGCTGGTGCAGTAGTGCGTATTTTGTTGTTGAGTAATCTTTACCCGCCCGATGTGCAGGGTGGAGCGGAGATCCTGGCCGGGGACATCGCCGCGGGATTGCAAGCGCTGGGACATGAAGTGCTGGTGCTGACCAGTGGGCAGGAGCATTCCGGGGCGCGGGGGCCGCAGGAAGGCCCCGTATGGCGTACTCTACGCAGCGCGCCACCCGCGCATTTTGACCGGGGGCGCCCTCCCTGGCAGCAGTTCCCCCTCCTGCTGAACTACTACCGGCGCTATCACCGCCCTGCCAACGCGGCGGAACTACGGCGCATCGTCGCGCTGACCAGGCCGGATATCGTGTATATCTGGGAGATAACGGGGATTGGCGTCAACTCGCTGCTCAAAGCGCTGCCGGGCCTGGCTGTGCCCATCGTCTTCCACCTGGGAAGTTACTGGCTGCTTTATGCACGTTCGCCGGAGACCGAGCAGGTGCGCCTGCGTATGCGCTGGCTCAAGCAATGGTTGATCGGCTCCATCGCTAAGCCGGCCTATACCTCGCTTATTGCTGTGAGCAAGACCGTCAAGGAGGAATACGTGCGTGCCGGTTACGAGCCAGAGAGCATCGAGGTTATCTACAATGGGATCGACTCCCGCTTTCTTACGCTGCCCCGCGTCGAACGCAGTGCCGGGGACGCGGGGCAGCCGATGCAGTTGCTCTTTGTGGGCCGGCTGCGCGTCGAAAAGGGGCTGCTCGTTCTGCTGCGTGCGCTCGATCTGCTGGTGAACGAGCAGGCTTCCCGCCCGCTGCTGCATCTCAATATTTTCGGCACCGGCGACCAGGTTTACGTCAATGAATTGCAGGCTTTCCTGCGTGAGAAGCGCCTGGAAAACATCGTAACGTTTCATGGCAGAGTGTCACAGGATGAACTTATCAGGCAATACGACCTTTCGGACATTATGCTGGTCCCCTCGCTCTGGCAGGAACCGTTCGGGCTGGTTATCGCCGAGGCAATGGCGCGCGGCTTACCAGTGATTGCCTCGCATGTGGGTGGCCCGGCGGAGATCCTCACCGATGGCGTCGATGGATTGCTGGTTGAACCCGGCAATGAGCGAGCGCTGGCCGACGCGATCCAGTACCTGCTCATCGACGAGCAGCGGCGCGCGCGGCTGGCGCGCGCCGCGCAGGCAACGGTGAGGGAGCGCTTTACCATCGAGGAGAACGCCCGGCGCGTAGAACAGCATTTGTCGCAGGCGATTGAACGCAATAAACAGGAGCAATCGACGTTAAGTGGGGCTGGCGTTCGTTGATGGCGGCATTTAATTGATGCTTTTCTTTTATTATGAGACAAGTAGCATTTTTAATGGCTTTTTAACCGCAATGTTGTACAAAGAGGAGACAAAGGGATGAGAGATGATCTGCGTCCGTATACAGATCGGGGAAATATGCAGGTCAGGTCAATGAGCCGCAGGCGCGCGCTCCATGTCATGGGTGCCGGCGCCGCAAGTATTGTGGGGGCAAGTGCACTGGCAGCGTGCTGGCCCTTCCCAGAACCTTCAAAGACCGGTGGCGGCACCATCACGCTCACTGTTACACCCCAGACTACGGTAACGGCAACAACGACGATGGGCGCATCTCGCCCGCTGGTGCCCTATTTTCTGGGATATAACAATGTGCCTATTCATAGCCCCGCCTGGTCCGACCCGAATGTGATGAATGCTGCCAGACAGTTTATGCCCGGGACCCTGCGCTATCCCGGGGGAACCATTGGCAACTATTGGGACTGGCAAAGCGGCTGGTTTGTGCGTGGGCAATCTCTGGGCGCTACTACGCATACCAGATATCGTTTGCAGGATCTCCAGCAGGCCGTGCAGGCGACGGGCGCGTTGCCCATTTATGTTCTCAATATGCTTACTTCCAATCTCAATACACAACTGAACATGTTACGCACCGCTAAGGGAATGGGGCTGCCGGTGAAGTATGTAGAACTGGGAAACGAATTTTATCTTGGCTCGCCTAACGATTATGAAACAGCATTCCCCAGTGGCGCCGATTATGGCAGGGTAGCGACGCAGTGGGCGCAGGCTATCCATCAAGAGTTTCCCGATGCGAAGGTCGCCGCCGTAGGGGCATCGCCTGGCGGCAATGCGCGCCAGAACGGTTGGAACCAGAGTATGCTTCCGGCGCTGCATGGTTTAGACGCGATCACCTTCCACCCTTACGTTCCGCTTCAGGATGGCCTGGTTTCGCAGAACAATGTTTCTGGCAGTGTGACATCTCTCGATAGTACGATCTATGGACGATGGCAGCAATTCGCGGGGCAAATACAAACGCTGCCCTCGGGCATGAAAGCGTGGCTTACAGAATACAACCTGGTTGATAACTCCAGTGGGAACTGGTCTGGTCCTTTCCAGGTTTTCCGCAACTGGATACACGGTGTTGTGGTAGCGGGTATGACGCTGAGCTACCTGGAGCAGAACAATGTGGAACTGGTGTGTTTCTTCGACATGGTTGGCAGGACCGGCAATGAGGTCGTTTTCTACGATCCACAGGGGCAGAACGATCCGCTTCCACAGTATGCGCTCACAGCAGCGGGCTGGTCCCTGCGCCTGCTGGGCAATACCATGCATGGCATGACCTCGGCCCAACCGATCTCGCTTTCTTCTCCCTCAAGCACCGTCGGAGGAGTTGCCGGGTGGCTCTTCAGTAATGGCACGCAGCGCCGAGCATTTATAGTAAACAGCTCTACCGAGAATATCACATGGAACGTAGATCAAGCATTCTCACCGGGTAAAGCTCAGGTGATGCAATTAACAGGTAATCCTTTCAGGCTGGTTACGGGGCAGGATTCGCTGACGATCAAGAAGGCCACCCTGGCGAATCAGCTTGTCCTGCCGGCTTACTCGGTAACACAACTGATGCTATAAGTCTCCCGGGCGGAGACTTTTTCATCCCCTGACAATACAGGGGGACGCGCATCTCTATTCAGATGGACCCTCATCTTGTGCCCGGCCCGGGCATGCACGAGATGCATTCAGATATGATAGATTTTTTTTGCTCAATCTATCAATAAATCTGCTAGATGAGGTTTTGTCTTGAAAAGGTTACTTCGTACTGCGTTGATCTTTATAATCCGCTTGCTTGGTGCGGCGGGAGTTCGTGCTACCGCTCAAAGAGCCAGGCAAGCGCCCCCTCGTAAACCGCGAATTCTGCTTGTTCGCCCAGGCAATCTCGGCGATCTGGTGATGACAACCCCTATATTACATGCTCTCAAAAAGCAAGCGCCCGGCGCTCATATTGCGATGCTGGTGGCTCCCTGGTCCAGTGAGGTCGTCGAGCGTCATCCAGATGTCGATGAGGTATTGACCTGTCCATTTCCCAGCAGCCGCTTTACTACGCGCAATATAGTGAAGTCATATGCGCTGCTGCTCCATACAGCGAAAATGCTGCGACGTGGCAACTATGATCTGGCGATCAGCCTGCGCGCCTCCTTCTGGTGGTGTGCGGCATTGATCTACCTGGCGCGCATCCCTCGCCGCGTCGGCT
>Ga0209810_1006554_pt1 | contig 10037 bp, 8 predicted proteins | sample Coa_R1_7_FD_187159 | JGI IMG/M metagenome (GOLD analysis project Ga0209810, IMG submission 187159) | Surface soil microbial communities from Centralia Pennsylvania, which are recovering from an underground coalmine fire - Coalmine... | ecosystem: Environmental > Terrestrial > Soil > Unclassified ...
GGGAAGCGCTCGGGGCGCTTACGCAACCCCGCTCGCCTACCGCGCGCGGCTAAACCAGGAACCGGTGCTTGAAACGCGACAAGAACTCTCCCTTTTACGTTCCTACTTTTCTGCATTTCCTCGGTGGATTGGTCCATCGCCACCCTGCTTTCTGGATCTGGCTTGGGCAACGGGAATCCCGCCTTCTCGAGGAGAAGATTCATCCCCTCGCCGTGCGCAAGCCCATCTACATCTGCGGCCTGGCTCGTTCGGGCAGCACGTTGTTGCACGAAATCATCTCCTCACATCCGCAGGTCGCCACGCATCGCCTGAAGGACTATCCCATGCTGTTCACGCCCTACTGGTGGCGACGCGCCACCCCTCAACCAAAAGCGCAACAGCCGCGCGAACGACTCCATCACGATGGCGTCATGGTCACCAGTGAAAGTCCCGATGCGCTGGAGGAAATGCTGTGGATGGCGTTCTTTCCCCGCTGCCATGATCCTTCCCTCAGCAACATCCTCGGGTCCGAAGATCGCCATCCTTCATTCGAGGAGTTTTACGACCGCCATATTCGTAAATTACTTCTCGCCGAAGGAGCGACGCGTTACGCCGCCAAAGCCAACTATCACGTTGCCCGTCTTGCTTACCTGCTTCGTCTGTACCCGGATGCTCGCTTTGTTATCCCGGTGCGCTCGCCGGCGAGTCATCTTGCCTCACTGATGCGCCAGCAGCGTTGGTTCTCGGAAGGGCAGCGACAGCATCCGCGTGCGCTGGCGTACATGCAATGGTCGGGACATTTTGAGTTCGGCCTGGATCGGCGGCCGATTCATTTGGGAGATGGAGAAAAGGTCCGCCGCATCCAGTCGGCCTGGGCTGCCGGTGATGAAGTGCGCGGCTTAGCGATGTACTGGGACATGGTCTACGGTTACCTCGCGCGGTTGCTGGAAGCCAACGCAAAGGTTCGCGACGCTGCCTTGATCGTGCGCTACGAGGCGCTCCGCAGCGATCCCCGCGAAACCCTCCGAACTGTGTTCGCGCATTGCGCCCTGCCCAACGCCGATGGCCTCGTCGAGCGCCATGCCTCCGCTATTCGCTCTCCGACATCGGATGAGAGCGCCTTTTCCGCCGAAGAGTTGGCGGTCATCCACGAAGAGACGACTGCCACGGCCCGTATGTGGGGTTACTGATCTTGAATAGGACGCGGATGCAGCGGCTTTGAGGGGATTTAATTAAGCGCAACGGCAAGCAATGAGGAAGCGACTGTAGCTAGCCACGGTTACAGAGCCGAGTTGAGATACTTAAAAACCTGTTAGAAAGGAAAAATGCGTTTGACGAGTCGGTTAACGTACTCGTAGGATCATCTTCCTTCGTCGGAACAGAGGACGGGGGCAGGATGACACCATTCTTTAAGGAGATGTACCAAATGACAATGCAAAGACGATCTGGCGCAGCGAAGCATGTACTCTCCCCAGCAGTCCTTTGCTGCCTCTGGGTGTTCGCGGTTCCCGCTGACGCAAGTGCGCAAAAGTTTAACAATCCGACATGCACCGTGCAGTCGGTAACTATGGGCGGGGTGACCACTTGGCAAATAAAAGGGACCACGACGGTGACCGGCCTCATCGCTGTTCCTAACTCAACGAGCGTCCACGTCACGGTCCAGTTCCAGAGGAAACAGCCGGGTTTCAATTGGGTCAACTTGTTCAGCGTGACCCAAGCGACTGGGGCGAACAACGGCACGGCCAATATCGACACAGGCTTCCAAGACTTGAGCCCCGGGCCAAATCAGGGCGACCAGTACCGCATCGTGGTGTCCGGAACCTGGGGAAACAATGGTCCACCAGTCCAGAATGGCAACATACCGGCCGCTACGTCGCCCGCGATCACTCCCATCCCGTGAGGGCCGCTTGACGTGTCGCGTGCGCCGCATGTATCGTATGTGATTACCAGTCCTCCAAGCGGCGGCGTGGTCCGGCTGCGAGGCGCTGCAAGACCACGGGACCAGGATGCTGTGTTGTATTTGATAGACTTCCTGATTCCCAAGGCTAAAGGAGAAGAGTGTCATGTCAGTTTTGGTTCGCGCCCGGCGAGGTCTTACGTTGATTGAGGTCATCCTCGTCATCGGCATACTGGGGCTGTTGACGGGCCTGGTGCTTGTCGCCGTGCAAAGGGCGCGGCAGACGGCAGCACTCGTTCAGAACAAAAACAATCTCCGGCAGATCATTCTGGCGGTACAGGAAGTAGCGGGGCAGGACGAGGGGAAGATCGGGAACCTGACGCGTTCCTTTATGCCACGTATAAGCTTCCCTTGTGATACCTCCTTATTCTTCCGCTTGACCCCTTACCTCTACGGACCGCGGGTGATGCCCACCGACTTGTCCACGGCGGCGTGGAGTGATTACTTTAGCCCGAAAGTAAAGGTCTATCAAAACCTGGCGGACCCCAGTTGGGATTACGACCCCGCCTTCGCCAATCAGCCCGCCAAGTGCAGTTACGGACTTAATATGTTCGCCATGGACGGCTCCCTCTCTTTTGCGTCCGACCTGCCCGATGGAACGAGCCAGACAATCGCCTTCGTTGACAAGTATGCCGTCAAGGGAAGCCCGAATTTCACAGTTTCGCAGACAGTCAACCTCTACACGGAGATTTACGGGCCGCTTGATGGCGAAATCTACGGCAACCGCCGGGCCACGTTCGCCGATCGCGGTTGGGAGGACGTGGTGCCGGTGACCGACTTGGCCACGAGGACGGCTCGGCCATCGGTGCCGGGCAAGACATTTCAGGTGGGGCCGCGGCCGGAACTTGTGGACCCAAGCATTCCACAGACGCCGCACCGGGCCGGTCTGACGGTGGCTCTGTTCGATGGCAGCGTTCAGACGATCTCGCCATCGGTGGCCGAGACGGTGTTCTGGGCGCTAGTCACGCCGGCGGGTGGCGAGGTCGCCAGCCTAGACTGACGCAGTCTCAGGCGGCACCGAGCCAGTCGCTGCTGGCGCAAAAAGGTGCCAACGCCTTTTCCGATTCAAAGGGTTCCTAGCACCTTTTCCACTTTTTTCTGAACACCATTTTTTAGGGAGACGTATCCAATGGAAACGCAACGAGTGTCAGGAGCCAAGAAGCGCGTGCTGTCCCTGGTAGTCCTCGGCTGCCTTTGGGCGTTTGTGGTTCCGGCTGACGCGAGGGCGCAACAGTTTGACAAACCGAGTTGTATCGTGCAGTCGGTTACCAGGAAAGGGGTGACAACTTGGCAAATTAAAGGCACCGTGGATGTGAGCGGCCTAATCGCTAACCCTAACAACACGACTGTCGAGGTCAAGGCCAAGATCCTGTTCCAAAAGAAAGCGAAGGATGCCGCTGACTGGGCCGACATGTTCGACACAACCATAACGACTACGGCGAGCAACGGCACGGCCAAGATCGACACGGGCAACAAAAACTTCACCCCCCCGCCGGCTAAGGGCGAGGAGTATCGCATCTCGGTGTCCGGAACCTGGATGAAGGTCGATCCCCCATCTAAGAACGGCGACTTGCCAGCCGTCGAATCGCCTTCGGTCACTCCCGTTCCGTGAGCATCATTTGGCCTGTAGCGGCTTGGCAGGTTTGCGGCAGATCAACTGCTGCTGCTCGGTCAAGGAGACGACGCCGAAGAAATTGATTTCTCTCCGAGCGTGTAGCGTAAGCGAAGGCTCTTCGCTTACGCTACACGCTCGGATCAGCGGGATCGCAATTTCGCCAGCGGCCCCAGCGCCAGCGCGGTCACATGGTCCAGTGGATAGCGTTCCAGGACTTGCCGGATGTCCGCCAGCGTTACTGCCTCGAAAGCGCGCAATTCATCGTCCATCGATCGATAGCCGTGCTGATAGATCCAGTTCATCCCCAGGGCCATCAGACGGCCCTTGGGTCTTTCGCTGCCGCGGACCACGCGCGACAACACTTTGCTCCGCGCTTGATTCAGCTCCTCCTCGCGGATGCCGTTTTTCTGCACGTCGTGCAGCACTTCCATCACGAGATCGAGATCTTCCTCCGCTTGCTCCGGCTGGCCGCTGAACGAAGTGTAGAAAGCTCCCGCGCCTTCGTATTCGTGGAAGCTGCAATCGGCGGAGTCGGCCAAGCCGGGATCGATCAGCGCCCAGTACAGCCGGCTGCCGGAATCGTCGCCGACGGCCATGCCCAATAGGTCGGCGGCATAGCGCAGCGGCGAATCGGCCGGCGGACCGGGTGAAATCAGGAACACATGCTCCTGCGTCACTTTCTCCTTGGTCATGATCTCGAAGCGGCCCGAGCCGCGTGTCTCGCTGACGCCCTGCCGACCAATCTCTCCCTTCTGCCACTGGCCGCAATGCTTTTCGATCAGATCTACAAAGCGCGGCCACTCGAAATTGCCCGCCGCGGCCACGATGATATTCGGCGCCACGTAGCGGCGCTGAAAGTAGGCGTGCATCTGATTGCGCGTCAGGGCGGTGATGCTTGCCGGGGTGCCGAGGATGCTGTTGCCCAGCTTGTGTTCGGCGAAATAGATGCGCTTGGCATGATCGTAGGCCGACCACATCGGCTGGTCTTCGTACATGCCGATCTCCTCGATGATGACCTTCTTCTCCATGTTGAAGTCGTCGTCGCGGAGACTGGGGCGAAGGATGTCGGCGAGAATGTCCACGGCTTGCGGCAGATATTCGGGCAGCACGGCCGCATGGAAGACGGTGTTTTCCTCGCTGGTGAAGGCGTTGTAATCGGCGCCGATGCGGTCGAAGTCGCGGTTGACATCGAGTGCGGTGCGACGCGGCGTGCCCTTGAAAACCATGTGTTCGAGGAAATGCGTCACGCCGCATTCTTCCGGGGTCTCATCACGGGAGCCGGTGCGGACGAAGAATCCCAACGCCGCCGACCGCGCCGACGGACTTGTTTCGCCGATGATTTGCAGACCGTTTGCCAACTGATGACTGTGAAAGGGCATGTTATTTCCTCCGAACCATGACGAGCCGGAAGCGTAAGCGACGGATGCTTGGCCGTCGCTTACGCTTCCGGCTCGTAAACGGGCGATGCTCCGTCGTTTATGCTACAAGGTTCGCAGAAAGGCAACTAGATCGTGCTTTTCTTCCGGGTTCAGGCGCAGTTGTAGAATCAGATTGAAGAACTCGACCGTATCCTCCAAGGTTGGTAGACGGCCATCATGGAAGTAGGGAGGCGAATCTTTGATGCCGCGCAGCGAAAACGTCTTAATCCATCCCTCGGCCCGGCCGGGATAAAATTCCTCGACCCGAAGATCGTGCATCTGATTATCCAGGTAGAACGGCGGGGGATGGCAGACGGCGCACTTGGCCTTGCCGTGGAACAAGGCTTCGCCGCGCAGCTCGGCTGCCGTCGCCTTAGAAGCGATGAGTCTCCCGAAGCGGTCCAGCTTCGGCGCCGGCGGCCAACCGATGATCGAGTTGAAATCGCCTATGCGGTTGGTGCTGGGCCGATCCAACTGCCGGCCGCCGACCTGTAACTGTAAAGCAATGTCGCCGTCGAAGTATTCCTCGACTTCGGCGAAGTGGTCCGTCGAGCGGATCGAGCGCCGCGAGCTGAAGAGCAGGTTGCTGTGGTTGCCGCGCAAGGTCGGTGTATCGATGCGCGTACGCAACAACGTCGGCCGCGTTCCTGGGTCCAGAGCGATGGCGCCGTTGGTGTGGCCATTGACGTGACAATCGAGGCAGGCCACGCCGCGGATCGGCTCCTTGGTCAATCGATGCTTGGTCTGGTTGAACCAGCTGGTCGGGAACTTGGTGACAAGCAGACGCAGCCCCTCCATCTGTTCGGGAGTAAGGATGCCGTCGAAGAGTTGATGAAAGTTGGCTTGCGTGATTTCCCGGCCGCGGGACACATCGCCGAGATCGGGGCGCGTCGTCAAAAACAGCGGCGGCGGAAACTCCGGCAGGTAGGCTTCGGGGATGTCGAAGTCCACATCGAAGCGCTCGTGTTCGGGATGATACTTCAGCCACATCTGCGGGAACAGCTGATGCCCGTGCGTGTGCAGGGGGTGCGAGAGCGGCCGAAACCCCAGCGGAAAGAGATCGCGTTTGCGGATCACTTCCGGGCTGAGATTGGCCAACTCTTCCCAGCTGGAGATGCCTTCGGGCAGGCGCGCGACCGGACCAACCGGCAGCGGTTTGCCGCGCGTCATGGTAACTTCGCAGGTTACTTTGCCGCTGAAGTCGTAGCGGCGGGCCATGTACCCGGCACGTTCGGCGTTGACCTTCTCCTTGTTGGCGAAACACATCGCATAAAAGTCGTCGAAGTTGCCCACGTCGTCGATGGAGGCCAAAGAAGTGCGGCCGGCGCCGCCGTAGATCGACAAATCCTGCGGACAGTTCTGGCCCGGTCTCAGGTCGGGGCAGGGCTTCAAGACCGTGCCGACGGGTTGACACTGCGGATAGGGCCGCTCCCAGTCGGCGTCGTAGGCGGCCCGCGATTCGGGTGCCAGGCGTTCCTGCGGCTGGATCTTTCGATTCGCGCTAGAGGGAGGCTCGCCGTGCGAGGAGCGCATCAGCTCGCGGCTCCAAAAGCCGACAGCGCCGGCCAGGATGACTAACGCGGCGGCGGCAGTAGTCGAAATATGTCTTGTGGAACGAATCATAATCAAGCTTCTCCCTGTAGCAATATCTTATAAATGCAAAAACTTGCTTTGTTTACGAATCCTAGCACCTCGGCAACGGGATGGTCCGGTAGCACGGCGCAGGAAGGCCCCTTACGGGGCAATGGTCTGGCCGGGTACGACAGTTGCCACGGCAGCTTCTCCCTCCTGGGCCTCATCAACCACAATATGTCGATCCGCGGCCAGGTTGGTGAAATGCTGTTCCCGTCCCGACGGCCAACGGATGGTCAGCTGCTCGATCTGCGCCGCATCGCCTAAGCCAAAATGGACCATGCTGGGCATTTGCGAGCTGAAACAGTTGAGCGGATACAACTCGCGGACCAGGGTTTGCCCTCCTGCCACCACCGTCAAGCGTGCGCCAATGCCCAGGCGGTTACTCTTATGCCCACGCAGGGATACTTCCAGGTAATGCCGGCGGGGGAATCGGTTCTCGTACAGCAGCACGGGGCCTCCGCCTGTCTGGCGTAGCACCAGATCGAGCTGGCCGTTGTTGCGAAAATCGCCGGCCACGACACAGCGGCCGTCGCCGTCGCTATCAGCCCCGGTCAAGGCGCTGATGTCGAGGAAGTCTCGCCCGCGCACGTTGAGGAACGTCCGCTTGCGCTCATAGGCGCTGAGGTTGTGGCCCTGCCGGACGATGTCAAAGGGGTTTTCCGACCAGAACTCCTTGAGGTTGGAATCGAGCTTTCCCGGAAGCGGACAACATGCGGTGCGATTCCACGGCTGCGACACGGCAGCCAACCAGACGCAGTTTCAGCCGTCCGGCTCATTGCGCGACTTGCTTACGAAGCCGCAGGTAGCATACAAGTCCAGCCAACCATCATTATCCAGATCCACCAGCGCGGGACCATAAGCCCAGCCGACCGCCGACACCTGGTACTTCTTTCCCACCGGCTCGAAGGCCAGCTCCCCCTGGTTGAGGTACAACTGACTACCGGCCACCAGGCTGCGCAATCGGGCCATCACGTCCGGCGCGTACGCATCCGGGCGGAGGTTGTTGATGATCCGGCTGCCGGCTTTGGAGTACATATTGGCAAGGTATAGATCGATGCGGCCGTCGTTGTTGATGTCGCCGCAGGCCACGCCCATGGTGCCAAAGTCACCGCCGGCCCCTTTGACCAGCGAATGTTCGCGGAAATGGCCGTTTCCCTCGTTGTGCAGAAGGACGCCGTTGCCGAATTCGTTAATGACATACAGATCGGGCCAACCGTCGTTGTCGGCATCGAGCCAGACGGTGCTGAAGGTGGAGGGGCGGTCGCCGCCGGCGCCGCTCTCGGCTGTCACATCCTGGAATCGCCAGCCCCCCACGTTGCGCCACAGACGGTTGCCCTCCGAGCCTTTGACGCGGGTTTCGATCCACGAGTCTCCCTTGGTCATGCCGTGAGAGGACACGTACAGATCAATACGGCCATCCCGATCAAAATCGACCACGGAGAGGCCTGAGGCGTTGGGCGGCAGATACAGGTTGGTTTGCCATGTTACGTCCCGGAAGCGACGGCCGCTCTCGTTTTGGTAAATTCGGTCCCCCAGGATGAGATCTTCCCATCCATCGCCATCCAAGTCGGCGATGGCAGCCACCATATCCGGGGCGTCCGCGGACAGAGTCGATATTCCCAACAACCCCACCGAAAGGGTAACGTCCTCGAACCGGCCTCCCGGACAGCCTCGATAGAGAACATAGCCGGTGATATCGGTAATCAGCATGTCAAGGATGCCGTCCCGATTGTAGTCACACAGGAAAACACCCCCTGAGCTATCGGGCAGAAACAAGTCCGTCGATTTCCAGTTGTCATGAAATCGCTTGGAGTCGATCCCGCGTTGGGCGGTGACTTCGCGCAGGAGATAATGGGACGCTTGGCCCTGCTGGCTTTGCAGGATGTGGCACTTCTTCAGCCAACCGCCCCGGCTTAACAGCTCGTCGCTTGGGCGCGGTAAGTGATATTCCAACTTCAGAAGGACTTCCGCCGGCTCACCGGGCCGTGCTTCGCCCCGCATGTGCAACTGGCAGACTCCGGACCAGGGACTATTCAGATCCTCGCGCTTTGCGGGAGACAAAGTCATCAGAGACAACTTGATTTGCGGCGGTTGGGAGAAGAGGCGGCGAAATTCAAGCAAGCGAGCGACGAAAGCGTTGCGATCCAAGGGCAGCGGCGGCTGATCGGTGCTTTCCTGACGGACTACCTGAGCGAAGTCAGCTTTCAGGCGCACTTCCCGCGGTTGCTGTAGCGCCCAACCGGTGAAATCCGGGGCGAGCAAGGCCGTCAGGGAGGCGGCATCTGCTCGGCGCAGCGCGTCGGCAAGGGCGCCGAATCCGTAGCGGCTCAACAGATTGCCGTGGTGCTCCACCTCCCACAAAAACTCCCGCTCCGATTGGGGTAAAGTCAGTGCCGACTTCTCGTTGCCATGCGAAACCACCTCTTCGTTCTCACGCTCCGCATGGGGACGAGGAGGTGGAGCATCGGCAGGGCGGGGCGAGCTGTACAAACTGACGCCAAGAGCGGCACAGAGAAGCAAAGCCGACACGCCGACAAGGTAAAGCCAACGGCGTCGTCTCATGAGTTGTTTCTTCATTGCTTTATCCCCCTGAGGAGATAATCCAGTCCTCGGTTAGCGATACTTCTGCGCATCGGCCGCTGCTTGCGGGAGCGCCATCGGAGGGCGAGAGCCAGGGCGTTCGCGGTTGCCTATCTGCTGATAATATTCAGCCAAGGCCTGCTTCAGCGGCTCCGACGTGGGATTGTCCCGAAGCGCGTTGAGCAGACAGTGCAGTCCTCCTTCGGCGTCTCCATTGCGCAGCAAGAGCATTGCCAACTCGCGCGGCAACGAAGGCTCGTGGGGCTTGTGACCTATTTCCTGTCTCAAAAAGACAATTCGTTTCTGATCTGCTTCCTGCTGCTTGAGTCGTTGTAGCTGGTTGCGCATCTCCTCCATGCGTCCTTGTTGCATCAGACACTCCGCCAGTAGATAGCCGGCCTGGTAGTTGCCGGGTTCACGGGCCAGAGCACGGCGCAGCCACGTTTCGGCAGCGGTCAGCTGCCCCGTATGCAGGGCCAACTCGGCTCGCGCCGTCAAGGCAGCCACATGGTCGGGGGTCTGAGCTAGCACACGACCCAGAAGCTGCTCCGCCGCCTCTTGCTGGCCCAGAAAATCCCGGCAGCGAGCCAGGAGCAGAAGGGCTTGAATATTGTTAGGCTGGCGCTGCTCTAAGCTTTCCAGAAGAGGAATCGCTTCCAGGTATTGCCGGGTCTGCACGAGGAGGGTGGCAAGGGGAAGCTTGGCCGCGTCCAGCTCCGAGTCGAGCTGAAGTATCCGCCGGTATTCGGCGATGGCATCCTGCGGCGTCTTCCAGAAGCCATCCAAATTGGCTTGGAAGAGCAAGGCTTGTGTGTCGTCCGGCTGTAGTTTCAACCATTCTTGGAGGAACCTC
>Ga0209810_1006555_pt1 | contig 10036 bp, 12 predicted proteins | sample Coa_R1_7_FD_187159 | JGI IMG/M metagenome (GOLD analysis project Ga0209810, IMG submission 187159) | Surface soil microbial communities from Centralia Pennsylvania, which are recovering from an underground coalmine fire - Coalmine... | ecosystem: Environmental > Terrestrial > Soil > Unclassified...
GCGGCAGCACCCCCAGCCGCGCGAAGTAGGCGCCCAGCGCCGGCGTGGAGAGCGGCCCCTCGCACTCGCGGAAGGCCGCGCCGCTGCTCCCCTCGGGCGCCAGGTCGACGTACAGCTCGCGCAGGGAATCGCCCCGCCGCACGACGCGGTGCACGGCGAAAGCGTCGAGCAGCTCGTTAGCCAGCACGCAGCCGACCAGTGGACCCGGCGCGGCCGCGCCGACGCCGACTCCGGCCGCGGCCGGAGTCGGCGTCGGCGCGAGGGGCGCGGTGCCGCGGGGCTCCGCTGCGCTGCCGGGCTCGGCTCCGCCGGCGAGCGCCGCGTCGGGCGGCGGCTCCAGCCAGCGCACGCGGTCGCGCCAGGGGTGGAGAAGGCGCTGCTGGGCGCGCCGCAGGGCGGGGCTGCGCTCCACGATCGCGTAGCGCAGGCTGGCCCCGAACGCCGTCGCGAGGGCCGGCGCCGCGGCCAGGACGTCGGCGGCGAGGCGGCCGCTGCCCGCGCCCCACTCCTCGATTGTGAAGGACGCGGGCTGCCCGAGCCGCTCCCAGACCTCGAGCGCCTGCCGCGCGAGGAGCGCCCCGAAGGCCGGATGCGCCTCGGGGCTGGTGTAGAAGTCGCCGCGCGGGCCCGGCGGCGCGCGCAGCGTGCTGTAGTAGCCGTAGCGCGGGTGGTACAGCGCGAGGTCCATGAAGGTCGCGAAGGGCAGCGGGCCGCGCGCGCGAATGGCGGCCCGGATGGCGGCGACGAGGCGCGGGCGGCCCGCCCGCGCCTGCCCCGCCGCTGCATCCTCGCCCACGTCGAGCGGCCGCGGCTAGTCTTCGACCTCGAAGATCGCCTCGATCTCGACCGCCATGCCGTTGGGCAACTGCTGGAGGCCCACGGCCGAGCGGGCGTGCTGGCCCATGTCGCCGTAGAGCTCGCCGAGCAGGTCCGACGCGCCGTTGATGACCTGCGGCGTGCGCGTGAACTCCTCGGTGCAGTTGACCATCCCGAGCAGCTTGACCGTCCGCTTCACCTTGGCCAGGTCGCCGAGCACGAGCTTGACGCTCGCCAGCAGGTTCACCATGGTCAGGCGCGAGGCCTCGTAGCCCTGCTCGATCGTCCACTCGCGGCCGACCTTGCCGATGAACTGGACCTTGCCGTCGCGCACGGGGCCGTGTCCCGAGACGAACAGCAAGTTGCCCACCTTGACTGCTGGCACGTATTTGGCGGTCGGCGGCGTTGGCATCTGCAGCTCGAGCCCCAGGCTGCGCAGCTTCTCCTCGGGATGCATCGCGTCTCCTCCAGCGCGAGAGGCCACCCCGGGGGGTGGCCTCTCCTCCTGTTCGCCTCGGCCCGGGCACGCGGGCCCTGCCGCTTAACGTGCCTGGCGAAACCGGGCGTACCTGTTGTGAGCCAGCGGCTCACAACAAGCATAGATCGACACTCCTAGCGGATGCCGGTCCGCATCCGCTCGAAGCAGGGGCTACAGTATACGGGCTTGTCGCCCCGCGGGAGAAACGGCACCAGCGTATCGGCGCCGCACTCCGCGCAGACGGCGGGGTGCATCTCCCGCCGTGGGCGCGCGTCGTAGGAGCCGAGCGCGTCGCCCTCCCGCTCCGCCTTCCGCGCCGCGCGGCATGGCGGGCAGCGGCCTGGCTCGTTGAGCAGGCCCTTCTGCTGGTAGAACTGCTGCTCGCCGGCCGAGAACACGAACTCGTTCCCGCAGTCGCGACACACCAGCATCTTGTCCACGAACGACACCAGGCTTACCTCCACTCTGGCGCTAGCGCCCCCTGATTTGGCCGTGCTAAGCGGTCCTGGGCCTGGTGCAGTTGCTTGCGCTCGGGCCGCCGGTCGATCGCGCAGAGAGTCCGTCCTGCCAGGACTCTAGCGAGCCGCGCCCAATATAGCGACTTAGTCGACAGTTTGCAATACATGCGCTGGAATTTCGGCCGATCAGGCCGGCGGCCCGCCGGTCTCGGCGAAGAACCGCCGCACGGCGGCGGCGAAGCTGCCCGGCCGCTCCTCGGGCACGTTGTGGCCGGCGGCGGCGATCGTCACCACCCGGCTATCCGCCACGAGCTCCTTCATCTCCGCCGCCTCGTCCGCCCGCAGGTAAGCGCGCTCGCCGCCGCGGACGATGAGCGTCGGGCAGCGCAGCGCGGCCAGGTCGGCGCGGAACAGGTCGGCGGGCAGCGGCTGCCCCCGCACGCGCTTGTCCCACTTCCAGCGCAGGGCGCCGTCGGGGTAGCGGCGCACGCTCCAGCGCGCCATCTGCCGCAGGTAGCGCTCGCCGATGTGCGGGTAGCGCTCGCGCAAGACCGAGGCGACGTGCTCGAGGCTGTCGAACTCGCGGGCCGGCAGGGCGGCGAGCTGCGGGTCGAACGGCTGGCGGGGGCCAACGGTCGGGCCGATGTCGACGATCACCAGCCGCGCCACCCGCTCGGGGTGCGCCGCGGCATAGGTCACCGCCGTCCGGCCGCCGGCCGAGTGAGCGATGAGGTCGAGGCGCGCGAGGCCGAGGAGGTCGAGCCAGGCGGCGAGGTCGGCGGCGTAGCGCGGCGTGCCGTATCCTTCGTCGCTCCAGGCGCTGTCGCCGTGGCCGCGCAGGTCCGGCGCCAGCACGTGGTAGGGCGGCGTGAAGTAGGGCACCACGCGGGTCCACACGCGGGCGTGGGCGCGTAGCCCGTGCAGGAGCACCAGCGGCGGTCCGTCCGGGGAGCCCCATTCCAGGTGGTGCAGGCGCAGGCCATGGACCGTGGTGTACACGCTCCGCGGCGCGGGCGCGCGACCAACCAGCCCCCCGGCGCGCCGGCCCGAGAGCTGGCGAGTGCCAACCGCCATGCTGCTTTCCCTCCGCGGGCGCCTGGACTGCGCCGCGGCGCGGCGCCCGGCCCGATGGTAGCACGTCCCTTCCCCGCTCGTGCAAACTGCGGTAGTAGCTCGTCGAGACGGAGAGGCGCCCATGGGCGACGAGGCGACGCGCGCGCCGTACGGCGTGCTGGTGCTCCACGGGCTGACGTCCAGCCTGGCCTCGGTCCTGCCCGTGACCGACCGGCTCGCGCCCCACGGCATCCCCTACGCCGTGCCCTGGCTGCGCGGCCACGGCACGCGTCCGGAGGACCTCATCGGCGTCACCTGGCGCGACTGGTACGCCGACGCAGCCGCGGCGCTCGACGAGCTGCTCACGCGCTGCGCCACGGCGAGCGTGGTCGGGCTGTCGATGGGCGGGCTGGTGGCGCTGCACCTGGCCCTCGAGCGCGGCGCTGCGCTCCGCGGCGTCGTCGCCGTGGCGCCCGCGCTGCGCATCGCCAACCGCCTGGCGCCGCTCGTCCCGTTCGTGGCACCCTTCAAGCGCTGGCTCTACCCGCCCGCGAACGGCTACAGCGAGGCCACCCGCGCCCGCCTGTCCGCCGGTTACACACGGATGCCGACGTCGGCGTTCCTCGCCCTGGTGAGCTACGCGCACTGGCTGGAGCCGCGCCTGGGCGGCGTCCAGGTCCCTACCTTGATCCTCCAGTCGCGTGCCGACCGCGTAGTCCGCCCGGACAGCGCCACGCGCATCTACGCGCGATTGGGGACGACCGAGAAGGAGCTGCGCTGGTTCGCCCGCTCGGGCCACGAGATGCTGGTCGACTGCGAGGCCGAGGCCGTCCTCGATGCTGTGGAAGCGTTCCTGCTCGCCCGCCAGCCCGGACCGGCGAGCGCCGGGACGGGGCCGGCCACTCCCCAGCCGCCGGACGCGGAGCGCGGCGCTCAGGCCGGTTCGCTGCCGCCTGGCGGCCCCTGAAGCGCCGCCTCCACCAGGTCGAGGAGCTCGTCGAGGTTGAACGGCTTGGCCAGGAAGGGCACGTTGGGTGGCAGCGCGGGCGGTGCCGCCGCGCTCATCATGATCATCGCCGGCGGATTGCCGGCCGGATCGGCCCGCACCTGGCGCAGCAGCTCGACGCCCGACAGCCTCGGCAGCATCACGTCGCACAGGACGAGGCGGGGCCGCGAGCGGGCGATCGCCTCCAGCCCCCGCACGCCGTCGGCGGCCACCGCCACGCGATAGCTAGCTTCGGTGAGGATCTCGGCCAGCAGCTCGGCCACGTGCTGCTCGTCCTCGACGATCAACACGTCGACGAGTGGGGGCTGCGCCATACCGCCTGTTGCCTCAACTGGCGCCAGCAGGAGCGCCCGTGCAGAGCAGCCGGACAGCGCGTCGGCGGCTGGCACGGGTGGACCGGGGCTGGCGGCTCCGGCACGTCGTTCCCTACGCTGCCGCCGGACTCGCCAGTCGGCCAGCGGGCGCAAAGCCGGCGCTCGTCGCCGCAAGTCCCATGCCAGAGGACGCGCTAGCGCGGTCAGAGGTGCATCACAGGATATGGGCTGCTATCAGCACCGGGCCGATCACGGATGGCGGGCGCTCAGGCCGATTCGAGCGCCAGCCGCTCGAGGCTGACGCGTGGTGGGAAGTGCTGGCCGCAGGCGCAGTCGTAGGTGGCGTCGTCGGTGATCAGCGCGCCGCACTTCGGACAGGCGGCGAAGTGCCGTGTCCCGCAGGTGGGGCAGGAGGGCCGCGCCGCCCGCACGCGCCCCACGTCGGCCGCGGGGAACATCGTCCAGTGGCCGGCCGAGCAGTAACCGTAGGCCTGGGACGCCTCGCCTTCCGCCACGCTACACTCCGTGGGCCGAGAGTAATTCGCTCACTACCATGATAGACGGGCCGCGGCGCGGCGGGCGAGCCGGGCCGGGCGGCCGAGGGCGTCTGGGAGGGTGGCCATGGACAGCCTGCACGTCGGCACGAGCCTCCTGCGGCTCATCCAGGGAGACATCGTGCGCGTCGAGGCCGACGCGATCGTGAACGCCGCCAACGAGAGCTTGCTCGGCGGCGGTGGGGTCGACGGCGCCATCCACCGCGCAGCCGGCCCGGCGCTGCTCGCCGAGTGCCGCGCGCTGGGCGGCTGCCCGACGGGCGAGGCGCGCATCACCGGCGCCGGCCGCCTGCCGATGCGCCACGTCATCCACACCGTGGGCCCCATCTGGCAGGGTGGCCGCGCCGGCGAGGCGGCGCTGCTGGCGAGCGCCTACCGCGCCTCGCTGGCGCTGGCCGAGGAGCACGGCATCCGGCGGCTCGCCTTTCCGTCGATCAGCACGGGCGCCTACGGCTACCCGCTGGCCGCGGCGGCGCGGATCGCGCTGGGCACGGTCGTTGACCACCTGCGCGGCGGCAGCGGCCTCGCCGAGGTGACCTTCGTCCTGTTCGGCGCCGACGCGCTGGCGGCCTACCAGGCCGCGCTCGCCGAGCTGGCCGGCGACGAGCGCCCCTAGTACCCCCACCTGAATCGAGTAGTGTTTGCCGTGGCAAACACTACTCGATTCACCCCTAACGGAGTACTAGAGCAGCGACTGGCCCGCCTTGCAGAACAGGAAGAAGCGGATCGCCTTGCCGAGGAAGCAGGCGCCGAGGAACAGCCAGACCGGCAGGCGCGTCGCCCCGGCGATGATGCCCACGGCGTCGAAGAACGGGTTCGGGATCGCCGCGGCGACGAAGATGACCGGTCCCCCGAAGCGCGTGACGCCCCGGTGCACGAGGTGATACCAGCGATTCTGCGGCAGCAGCGAGCGGCCGGTGTAGCCCACGAGGTAGCCGGTCAGCTCGCCGAGAGCGGCGGCGACCCCGGCGATGAGAGCTACCAGCACCGGATCGAGAAACGTCCCCGCGTTCACGATCAGGCCCAGGTAGGGTACCGGGAGAACGATCGCGCCCGTGGCCAGCAGCGTGACGACGAAGATCCCCAGGTAGCCGCCGTAGTCGCCGAACGCCTTCCAGTTGATCGGCACGAACAGCAGGGCCATGCTCAGCGCGACGACGGCGAGCAGCACGAGCGCCGGGCGGATGCGCGGCCGGCAGTAGGTGACCGTGGGCTGCCAGTAGCGCTTCAACACCTGGGGACCGACCACCGCCATCGTCCTACTCCGCCTGGCGAAGCGTCTTCTGCGAAGCCGGGATCCCTGCCACGAGCCACCGGCTCGCTCCGGGCAGCGTGGGGACAGGCTAGGTGCAGTCCGCCGGATTCAGGCCTCCTCGACCACTCCGTCGGCAAGGAGGGCGAGCAGCTCCGGTTCGAGCCCTACCGCGAAGCAGTCGTCGATCGTCGAGCGGAGAACGTGGCGCACGAGCGCCTGCTGGCTCTCCCCACCCGACATGTGGCGGCCATGATAGCAGAGTGTTACCAGGTGAGCCAGGCGAGCCAGGAAGAGCAACTGAAGCGGGGTGTAGGGCGTCGCGCGTGGCGGCACCAGGAAGGGATGGGGCAAGCTCGATCGGGCCGGCACGGCGGTATCCCTCCTCCCCGGGGCGAGCACTTTGGGCCTGCGCGGCGGGCGCGTCAGCGCCCCCTCACCGCCGTCCGGAACCAACAGGGGACTGAGACACTATACCGAGCGCCCGCCCTACCGTCAACTAATGGGCAGGCGTCGGGCCGCGCCCACCGACGGCCGCGGCGACCGCGCGGCCTGGCCGCGCGCCCGCAGGGCGAGGTAGTACAGCGTCAGGGCGTTGGCCGCGATGGGGAAGTAGACGACGCTCACCAGCGCGAACGCCAGCCCGCCGGCTAGCCCCGCGAGCGTCGGGCCGGCGGCCGCGCCCACGATGCGGCCGACCAGGCTCGACGCGGCGCTGCCGAGCGCGTCTTGCCCCAGCATCACCAGCGTGAGCAGCAGGGCAGTACGCCACCAGTGGCCGCCCAGCAGGGCGGCACTGCGGCGTAGCGCGTCCGCCGGGCCGGCATCCTCCAGCACGATGGCCTGGATGAACAGCGCCCAGCGCACGAACGCGTAGGCCACGTAGGCGAGTCCGGCCAGGGTCAGCAGCCAGAGCGCCAGGGAGACGAGGGTGACGACGACCGGCGGCGGCGCCTCACCGGCCGGCGCCAGGGTGTAGCTGACGAACATGAGGAACACCAGCAGACCCACCGCCAGCAGAAACACCGCGCAGAGGATGAACCCCGCCAGCAGGATCGCCCCGAACAGCGGGACCAGCCGCCGAAACACGATGCGGTAGGCGGCCGCGAGCGGCCGCGCGGGCAGGGGACGCGTCGCGAGCAGGTAGGCGAGCGCGCCGGCGCTGAGCACCGTGCCGGCCACGTTCAGCAGCGCGCTAGCGATCAGCAGCAGACCATAACCGACAAGGCGCCCGCCGCCGAGCGCCGCCCAGCCGGCGAGGATCTCGTCGACCGTGTGCGCCTCGGGGAGCGCCGCCACCTGCAGGTAATCGAGCGTGCCGGACGCACCGTAGCCGGCCAGGACCGGCGCGAGCCAGGCGGGCACCTGCGCCACGGCTGTGGCGGCGAGGAAGAGGAGGAAATGCGCCCGGTAGCTGGCGAGCGCCCCGCGGATCAGGCCGAAGACGTTCAGCGAGACCGGGACCGCCGTGGCGACGTTCATCCTGACCTCCGGCCCGCAGCCGTTGGGCGGATTCTACTCGACCCGGCGCCCGCCCGGCCAAGCCGGTTGCGCGGCACCACGCTGCAGGGCGGCCCCCGATGGCCGTCTTCTGAGCCGGCCTTCGGGTCGGCTCGACTAAATACTCTCAAGGCGCGAGCAGGTTGACGGGGCGGGGGCGGGCGAGGCCCGCGCGCAGCAGGCGGAGGTGTGCCGCCTCGAGCACGGCAGCGGCCAGCCCGGCCGCTTGCACCGCGTCGAAGTGGGTGAGCGGATCGTCGCGCTCCAGCGCCGCGCCCAGCGCCTCCAACTCGTCGATCGCCGCACGCAGGCCCGCGACGAGCCGCTCCGCCGCGACCGGCTCCGGTCGCGGCGCTCGTCCCGGCGCGGGTGGTTCCGCCCGGGCGGGGGCGAGCGTCGCGGGCGCCGCCGCTCCCGGCAGCGTCGCCGCCAGCCAGGCCGCCACCCGCGCCAGCCCCGCGGCAGCCTCCCGCGCCGCGCTGGCGACCTCACGCCGCCGCGGGTCCAGCGCCGTCCCCCGCGCATCGCCGGCCCCCACGGCGCCGGCGACCTCGTCCGCCGCCGCGGCGGTCTCCTCATCACCGGCGAACGGGACTAGCGCGGCCCGCGTCGCGGCGAGCAGCGCCAGCACGCGGCGCGCGCCGTCCTGCTCGGTTGCCGCCACCACGCCCATCTCCCGTCTCGCCCCGCGTGGCATGGGAATCGTCGGAGGCACCGCCCGCTCGATTGCCGCCTCGCTCATCTCCCCTGCTCGTCGCGGTCGGTAGGGAAGTATAGCCGGCCCGCGGGCCTGCCCCGGCGGGGCAAATCGCCCTGCAGCCGACGCGGTAACTCGTATACTGAAGGCGGTTTGCGCGCGACGCGCGCTCCGGGCACTATCCGCGTCCGGGCGTGCAGCCCGCCGCGAGGGAGTAAGGGTATGGCGGCGCAATACGGCCTGGTCGGCCTCGGCGTGATGGGTGACAACTTGGCGCTCAACATCGAGCAGCACGGCTTCTCGCTCGCCGTCTACAACCGCACCGCGGACAAGACCCGGTCGTTCGTGGAGGGCCCGGCCCGCGGCAAGCAGATCACGGCAACCTATAGCGTGGCCGACCTGGTGAAGGCGCTGGAGCGGCCGCGCAAGATCATCCTCATGGTCTCGGCCGGCCGGCCCGTCGACGCCGTGATCGGCGAGCTGCAGCCGCTGCTAGAGAAGGGCGACATCATCGTCGACGGCGGCAACTCGCTGTACAGCGACACGGCCCGCCGCGGCCAGGCCCTGGCCCAGGCGGGACTGCGCTTCGTCGGCATGGGCGTGAGCGGCGGCGAGGAAGGGGCGCGCTGGGGCCCGAGCCTGATGCCCGGCGGGCCGCGCGACGCCTACGACGAGCTGGCACCGATGCTGACCAAAATCGCGGCGCAGGTGGCCGACGGGCCCTGCGTCACCTACGTCGGGCCGGATGGCGCGGGCCACTATGTGAAGATGGTCCACAACGGCATCGAGTACGGCGACATGCAGCTCATCGCCGAGACCTACGACGTGATGAAGCACGGCCTGGGCCTGAGCGCTCCCGAGATGGGCGCGATCTTCACCGAATGGGACCAGGGCGAGTTGAACTCGTTCCTCATCGAGATCGCCGGGATCGTCCTCAAGTACGTCGATCCCGAGACCGGCAAGCCGCTAGTCGACCTGATCCTGGACGAGGCCGAGCAGAAGGGCACCGGGCGCTGGACCGCCATCAGCGCCCTCGAGCTCGGCGTGCCGATCCCGACGATCGACGCTGCCGTCTGGACCCGTACGCTGTCCTCGCTCAAGGAGCGCCGCGTGGAGGCCTCGCGGCTGCTGCGCGGCCCCAGCGGATCGCCGCCGCGCCTCGACCGCGCCACGCTGCTGCCGGCCCTGGCCAACGCGCTGTACGCCGCCAAGATCAGCAGTTACGCCCAGGGCATGGCGCTGCTGCGCGCCGCCTCCGACGAGTACGGCTTCGGCATCGACTACGCCGAGATCGCCCGCATCTGGAAGGGCGGCTGCATCATCCGCGCCCGCCTGCTGAACGACATCCAGCAAGCGTTCCAGCGCAACCCCAACCTGGACAACCTGCTGCTCGACCCCACCTTCGCCGAGGCGATGAACGCGCGCCAGGACCGCCTGCGCGAGGTCGTCGGCGTGGCCCGCGCCCTCGGCGTGCCCTGTCCGGCCTTCAGCGCGTCGCTGGACTACTACGACACGCTGCGCACCGCCCGGCTGCCGGCGAACCTGGTGCAGGCGCAGCGCGACTACTTCGGCGCCCACACCTACCGCCGCACGGACAAAGACGAGATCTTCCACACCCAGTGGGCGCCGCCGCGCGCCGGCACCGCCGACCTCCCCGCCGAGGGCCACGCGCGATAAAGAAAGCCCCCTCTCCCACCAGGGGAGAGGGGGTGGGGGGTGAGGGGGACGAATGGCGGTTAGGCGGGGCTTCCCGCCGCCGCCCACTCCTCCATCGCCCGCTGCATCTCCTCGGGCGAGACGTCGCGCACGTGGTTGAAGAACGTGAGGCGGTAGCCGTCGGGGTGCTCGACCTCGAACGTGCGGTCGCCCCAGAACTGGTCGCGCGGCTCCTGGCTGACGGCGATGCCG
>Ga0209810_1006564_pt1 | contig 10018 bp, 12 predicted proteins | sample Coa_R1_7_FD_187159 | JGI IMG/M metagenome (GOLD analysis project Ga0209810, IMG submission 187159) | Surface soil microbial communities from Centralia Pennsylvania, which are recovering from an underground coalmine fire - Coalmine... | ecosystem: Environmental > Terrestrial > Soil > Unclassified...
CCACCACGCCTCCCATGACCGCGGCGGCCACGTTGTCGTAGTGGCCCTCGGCGCGCCCCGCCTCGCCGATGGGATCGTCGGAGCCCCGGATCGCGGCCGCCGCCACCCGGGCCGCCGCGCTGCTGCCGAGGCCGACGCCGACCGGGATCTGGTTGCGCACCCACCCCCGAGCGGGCAGGACGGAGAGCGGGTTGGGACCCGCCCGCAACAGCTCGGCTCCCTCGCCCTCGAACTCCCACTCCGGCCGCTCGGCCGCCTCGACCTCGACCTCCAGCCAGAGGTCGACGGCCATGGCCAGGACGTCGAAGCCGGGGCCGAGGTTGGCGATGGAGGCGGGAACCCGGATCCTCACCGCGCCTCGAAGCGACGCCGGGAGCGGCGGTGGTGGCCGGCCCGCTCCCGCAAGCAGGCCGATGGGAGGGCGCTCTCCGGCTCGGCGTCCGGCAGGGCCGGCGCGGCCCCCCGCCGCCCTCGCCACCCCGGGAACGCCTTCACGGGCCGCGCGCCCACCTCACGACCCCGGAACTGCGCCTCGACCGGCGCCGAAGCGACGACGCCGCCTCCGACCTCCGCCGCCACCCGGTGCAGATCCCGAGCGGGGACGGCCGGACCCCGCTCCAGGCGCTCTCGGTGGCCATCTTCCCCGAGCACCCGGGACCGGTCGGGATCGAGCGACGCCTGGCGGCCGGCGCCCGTCTGGACCCGGACCGGCCCGGCGCCGTCCCCCGGTCGTGCCGGCCGGACGCCGACCTCGATGGCCCCGACCGTCACAGCTTGAGCACCTTGGCCAGCGCCCGCGCGTCGCCGTCCAGCTCGATGGGAGGCTCGACGTTGCTCAGCGCGGCATCCGGGTCCTTGAGACCCGATCCGGTCAGGACCACCACCGAGGTGGAGTCCTTCTCCATCCGACCCTCGCGCACCAGTCGGGCCAACAAGGCCAGGGGGGCGCAGGAGGCGGGCTCGGCGAAGAGGCCCTCCGAGGCCGCCAGCCAGATCTGGGCCTGCAGGATCTCGGTGTCGGTGACGGCGTCGATCAGGCCCCCCGACTCGTCCCGGGCGAGCGTGGCCCCCTCCCAGCTGGCCGGGTTGCCGATCCGGATGGCGGAGGCGACGGTCCGGGGGCGCTTGAACACCCGCCCCTTCACGATCGGGGCCGCCCCCTCCGCCTGGGCGCCCACCATCCGCGGCAGCACCCGGCAGCGACCGGCGGCGTGGTACTCCTTGAAGCCCTTCCAGTAGGCGGTGATGTTGCCGGCGTTGCCGACCGGCAGCAGCAGGTAGTCCGGGGCGTCGCCGAGGGCGTCGACGATCTCGAAGGCAGCCGTCTTCTGTCCCTCCAGACGGTGCGGGTTGACCGAGTTGACCAGCGCCACCGGATAGGTGGCCGCCAGCTCCCGGACGATGGCCAGGGCACCGTCGAAGTTGCCCCGCAGCGCCACCACCTTGGCCCCGTACATCAGGGCCTGCGAGAGCTTGTTCATGGCGATCTCGCCGGCCGGGACCACCACGATAGCCCGGAGTCGCTGGCTGGCGGCGTAGGCCGCGGCGGAGGCGGAGGTGTTGCCGGTCGAGGCGCAGACCAGGACCCGTGCCCCCTCCTCCATGGCCTTGGCCACGGCCACCACCATCCCCCGGTCCTTGAAGGAGCCGGTGGGGTTCAGGCCCTCGTACTTGAAGTAGAGACGGCGCAACCCGAGGGCGGCGCCGATGGTGCGGCTGGGCAGGAGCGGGGTGGAGCCCTCCAGGAGGCTCACCGGCGGCGTGCGCTCGGTGATGGGGAGCCACTCACGGTAGCGGTCGATCACGCCGACCCGCTGGCTCATCTCCGGCCGTGCCTCCCGGAGCCGAACCGACGGCCCCCGCATCCCCGGGGCCGGACCGGGCGACCCCGGGCCACGCCCCCGCCCCGCTCGCCTGCCCTCGTCCGGGCAACCGACGGCATGGGCTCAGAGCACCCGAAGGAACGTCCGGACCGAGTGGACCACGTCGAGCCGGGCGATGCGGGCACGCGTCCGCCGCAGGGCGGCGTCGGAGGATCGGTGGGTCGTGACCACGAACTCGGCCGAGACATCGTCCGACTCCTTCTGGATCGCGCTGGCGATGCTGACCCCCTCCTCGCCGAAGACCTGGCAGATGGCGGCCAGCACCCCCGGGCGGTCGGCCACCCGGCACCGGAAGTAGGCGCGGGTGTCGACCTCGTCCATGGGCACCACCTGCACCTGGGTGTCGAACCGGGTCGCAGCCCGGTGCTGCACCTGGCGGTACACGGAGCGGGCCAGGTCGATGAGATCGCCGACCACGCTGGAGGCGGTGGGACGGCCGCCGGCGCCGAGGCCCTGGAGGAGGACCTCCCCGACCAGGTCCCCCTCCACGTAGACGGCGTTGTGGGCACCCTCCACCACCGCCAGGGGGTGGCCGTGCGGGACCAGCACGGGATGGACCCGCGCCTCCACGCGCTCGCCCACCCGGGCGGCGTAGGCCAGCAGCTTGACCTCGTAGCCCAGCTCGCGGGCGTACCGGAAGTCGACCGGCTCCACGCCCTCGATGCCCTCGCGATAGATCTGGTCGGGGTGGATGCGGACGCCGAAGCCGATCGAGGCCATGATCGCCAGCTTGGAGACGGCGTCGTAGCCGCCCACGTCCTCGGTGGGATCGGCCTCCGCGTAGCCGGCCGCCTGGGCCTCGGCCACCGCCTCCTCCAGGCTCAGGCCGGCGTCCGCCATGCGGCCCAGCACGTAGTTGGTGGTGCCGTTGATGATCGCCATGATGCGCTGGATGTCGTTCGCCAGCAGGTCCACCTTGAAGGTGCTGACGAGGGGAATGCCGCCCCCCACCGCGGCCTCGAAGTAGACGTCGACGTTCATCTCCCCGGCCAGCTCGAGCAGCTCCGGACCGTGCCTGGCCATCACCACCTTGTTGGCCGTGACCACGTGCTTCCGGGCCCGGATGGCCCGTTCCAGGTAGCTGCGGGCCGGCTCCTCACCGCCCGCCACCTCCACGATCACGTCCAGGCAGGGATCCTCCAGGAGATCGGCGGGGTCGGTGGTCAACATCCGGGGCGGCACGACCACCGCCCGGGGCCGGGAGGGGTCACGCACCAGCACCCGATCCAGCACCAGGTCGACCCCGGCACGACGGCGCAGGACCTCCCGACGGTTGAGCAGCCGGTCGGCCACCTGGGAGCCCACGGTGCCCAGGCCGATGAGGCCGATGTGGAGCGCAGCCTTGTGCATCGCGCATATTGTCCCGGCCTCGGCCGCGCCGCTGCTGGTCGGAGCACAGGACCGCGCCCTCTCGCCGGGGTCGGCGGAACCCGCCACAGGCCCGGACGCGGACCGGTCTCCCCCACCTTCGGCCGCCGCTCCCTGAGTTCGCGGCTAGGGGGCGATGAGGTGGGAGCGGATCGTCTCGCCGCCCGGGATGGCCGGGCTCACCGCCAGCAGGATCACCGACACCAGCAGGACGACCGCCAGGACCGCCGCGCCCAGGGCCGAGGCCAGGGCCACCGGCCGCCGCCAGTGCCCCTCGGCGCGCCTCATGACTCGGATCAGGTCGGGGACGCCCTGCGGCCGCCAGGTGTCGACCTCGGCACGCAGCAGCTCGATCGGGTCGCGCTCGCTCCGCCGTTCGTCCACCTTCACTGCTCACAACCAACGGGGGCCGAGTTCGGTTCGCGGCCGGCGCCTCCGCCGGGCGGCACGTCGTTCAGCACCCGACGCATCACCGCCACCGCCTTGGCGATCCGGGAGGCTACGGTGCCGCTCGGGATGCCGAGGATGGTGGCGATCTCTTCTCTAGAGTAATCGTGGAAGTAGTGCAGGACCACCGCTGCTCGCAGCTTCGGGCTCAGCGCCGCCAGCGCCGTCTCGACCGCCGTGCGCGCCTCGCTCCGAGCGTAGGCCCGGTCGTCCGGCGCCTGGTAGAGCCGCACCGGCAGCAGGCGGGCCAGCTTGCGGCGGCGGAGGTACGACAGGGCGGTGTTGACGGCGATGCGGTGCAGCCAGGCGCCGGGCGGGGCGGTGGGGCGGTACCGCAGCCGGGCGCGGTAGGCCCGGGCGAACACCTCCTGGGTCAGATCCTCGGCCTCGGCCTGGTCCAGGACCATGGCCCGAACCGTCCGGAACACGGACTCGTACTCTCGTTCGTAGAGCAGCGGGAACTGGGTCGCGGGGTCGATCCCCCATGAGCCAGGCCGGCCCTCGCCAGACACCACACCAACAGTCTGCCGCCGCCGGGCGGTTCGCGTCACGGGAACCGGGGCGATGGGCGGAGAAGGCCGACCGCCGGGGCCACCTCCGGGAGCGGCCACGGCCGCCGGCGACGCCCTCCAGAGGGTGAGGCCTCCGATGCCGGTGACCCGCCCCCACCTGGTCGTGCTCGGCAGTCTGAACACCGACTTCGTGGCCCGGGTGCCGGAGCTGCCCCGGCCCGGACAGACGGTGCTGGGCGAGCGGCTCCTCACCTTCGCCGGGGGCAAGGGTGCCAACCAGGCGGTGGCGGCGGCGCGGCTGGGAGCCCGGGTGACGATGGTCGGCCGCGTCGGGCGCGACGCCCGGGGCGACGCCCTGCTCACCGAGCTGGAGCGCGAGGGCGTGGACGCACGGGGGGTGGCCCGCGATCCCGAGGAGCCGACCGGAGCGGCGCTGATCGTGGTCGACCGGGCGGGAGAGAACCAGATCGCGGTCACCGCCGGGGCCAACGGGCGCGTGGACGCGACCGACGTGACCCGGGCCCTGGAGGCGCTGGAGGGGGGATCGCTGCTGGCGCTGCAGCTGGAGATCCCCCTCGAGAGCGTGGCCTTGGCCGTGGCCGGGGCGGTGCGGCGCGGTCGGCGGACGATCCTCAACGCCGCCCCAGGGGCCTCCCTGGAACCGGAGCTGCTGCGCGGGCTGGAGGCGGTGGTGGTCAACCAGGAGGAGGCGGGAACGCTGGTCGGGCGCACCGTCGCCGGTCCGGCCGCGGCCCTGGCGGCGGCCCGCCACCTCCACCTGGCCGGGGTCCGCTTGGGCGTGGTCACGCTGGGCGCGGCCGGGACCGCCCTCTGCGACCAGGACGGGCCGAGGCTGGTCGAGCCCTTCCCGGTCTCGGCCGTGGATACCACCGCCGCCGGGGACGCGTTCGTCGGCGCCCTGGCCGTGGCCCTCGGCCGCGGCCTCCCCCCGGGAACGGCGGTGCGCCTGGCCGGGGCGGCCGGCGCGGCGGCGGCGACCCGGGAGGGCGCACAGAGCTCGCTCCCGACCGCGGAGGAGCTGAGGGCGCGGTTCGGGCTCGACTGGCCCGATTGAGCCGCCCCGGCCGGAGCCGGCCCGGACCGACGATTCGGTCAGACCCAGGTGCCGACCACCTGGCCGATCGAGCGGTGGCCGGCCCGGCACAGCCGCACGACTTCCGCCCTGGCCTCGCCGCTGAACGCCCGTCGCCGTCTTTGAGCGCGGGCATGCTCGCTCCTCGGCGCGAGCGGGAGCCCTGGCCGGGGATCAAGCTTGCGATGGGCGCGGCTCCGCCACGGGCGGTGGCTGCCCGACTCGCCAGCGGAACCTGTGCGCCTTCTCGCCCCCGTGAACGAAGCCGACCTGGGAGACGTCGATGCGGAAGAGGTGGAAGTCGTCGGCAGGCCGCCACTGGATCAGCTGCTCGAGGGCGTCGCCGTAGATCTTGAGCTCCCCTACGAGCCCGCGAGGCGCGGCGGCGGCTTCCGGATCTGGATCTCATGGTCCGTGGCGTCCGGGCTCGACCACCGCGGCCTCGGCCCGCCCTCGCCAGCCGCCACAGCAGCGGGCCGGCAGTCGCGACGCCGTCGCGTCAGCCAGGCGGACGCATCGGCCCCCGGTCGCTCCATCACTCAGAACCAGGGAGCGTCGCGACGGTGAGCGATCGGCCACGAGCCCGCGCCGGCCAGGGCCGAGAAGGTGGAAGATGATCGTCCATGACCGGAGAACCGCCCACCGACCTCGACCGGGCCGAATCGCTCATCCGTCAGGCCCGCACCCTGTCCGGCTCCCTGCGCTCCTGGAACGCGGGCCTCTTTCCAGGGATCGAACAGGCCGTTCGACAGCTCGCCGAGGCGGTCTCCGATCTCGCCACTGCGGCGGAGACGCTGGCGCGTCACGTTCGCGCCCGAGACGAGGCCTCCGACGGCTGAGGCTCGGGCCAGCCCCGGCCCCGTCCCCCTCGCCGGCCACGGTCGGCCCGGCCGATGCGCCGGCGCCCCCTCCTCAGGGGGAGCAGCAGAAGGAGCTGGCGGCGAGGCCCGAATGGTCGGGACGGCGAGGACGCGAGCGATCCGGCTGTGCGTCAGCGGGGGCGCGAACGCCGACGGCGGCCGCGCGGGAGCGCCGTCGCATTGACGCGCGGCCGCCCCATCGGCCAGCCCGGTGACCGCCCCCTCCCCGGGCGCCTCGGCACCGTCCCGGGCATGACCGCCCAGGGTCGGCCTCCCGTTCAGCCCATCCGCCCGATCCGCGCCTCACGGCGCAGGTGGTCCGCCGACCGCGCTGGCAAGCCGTCAGGATGCAGCAGCTCGACCGACCCCGCCAGGGTCAGCCATCGCCTCCGTCGCCCCTGCCCGGCATCGGGCAAGGTTGCGCGACGATGAAGCGATGCCGAAAGCGGAACGGCGCTTCGCGCTGGTCCGTCAAAAGGGTTCGCACGCCCAGTTTCGGCGCCACGACGGCCGCCTGGCCACGTTCGCCTACCACGACCGGGTTGAGCTGTCGGATTCACAGCTCAGGGACGTGGTCGAGGCCTTCGGCATCACCCTCCTGGAGTTGAAGCAGCTTCTGTAGCATGATCGCCACGCTGGAGGCCAGGATCCCGGTTCGGTTCCGCCATGACGGGGAACTCGGTACCTGGCACTTCCAGGTGGCCGATCCGATCGTCGTGGGCGGTGGCCAGAGGACGCTGGAGGAGGCGAAGCGGGCGGCGGCCGAGGCCATCGCCTTCGCGCTGGAGGCCGAAGCCGAGCCAGATGGCGGCCGGATCGAGTACCTTACGGCCACGGTCGGCTGAGCCCGCGCTCGCGCCGGAGACACGAGCGGGGAAGGGCGGGCCCGGTCACGGGGTCGATGGTTCCGCGGAGAGCCATGGGTAGCGTCCGGGGACGCCGTCCCGCTCCGCGAGAGCCGGCCGCCCGGTGGAGAGACCCAGGGGCTGAATCGCCAGGTGCACCGCCCGCTCACATCGCTCTGGCCGCCCCTCCGCCCTGCGGCCCCGCACCACCGCGTCGCCCGGACGGTCCGGTGTCCCGCCGCGGTTCGGAACGTCCATCTCGACTCGGTGCCCACGGTTGGCCCGGATGATGAGCCGCACTCTGGAGGGCGCGCGGCGCTCGGTCGCTCAGCCGGGACCGGCCCGCCGGAGCGCCACGGCCGCGGTGGGCTCGGGAAAGGGCGCCCTCGCCAGCGCCGCCGGCGCCGGCAGGCGGCCGTCCCGGACCTCCCGGCAGAGCCGGGCCATGGCCTCCAGCTCCTCGCGCTGACCCCGCACGAACCCGGGATCGACCAGGCCACCGTGGCCGGGCACGACCGTGCGGGCGCCCAGCTGGAGGAGACGGCCCAGGGCCGCCGGCCATTCCAGCGGCCAGGCGTCCTCGAACGAGGGCGGCGCGCCCTCCTCGACCAGGTCCCCGGCGAACAGGACCCCGGCGTCGGGCACGAGCACGACCACGTCGTGGTCGGTGTGCCCACGCCCGGGGTGGAGCAGCACCACCCGGCGTCCCCCGACCTCCACCTCCGCCCGTTCCACCAGCGTGCGGCTCGGCGGGACGATCTCCAGCCCGGCCAGCTCCCGGCCTCGGTCCGGCAGCCAGCGCAGGGCCTCGGTGCGCTGCTCCTCGCCCCGCTCCCGGAGCAGCGCGGCGCAGCGTCGATGACCGTGGACGACGGCGGGGAGCAGGGCCGCGTTGCCGAAGCAGTGGTCGAAGTGCCAGTGGGTGTTGACGACCCGGCGGCAGGGGAGCCGGGTGACCCGACGCAGCTCGGCCAGCAGCGCTCTCGCCTCGGACGGGGTGCTGCCGGTGTCGACCAGCAGCAGTTCGTCCTCGCCCAGCACCGCGCCCACGTTCAGGTCGAGCGAGGGCCAGCGACGGCGCAGCACTCCCTCACCCAGCTCGTCCCAGGCCACCCGGTAACGGTAGCGCCCGGGCGTCGCGGCGGCACGGGCTCGGGGTCGCCCGAGTGCCGGTGGCGGGCGGGCCGAGGGCAGGCGCGACCGGCCCCGGGGGCGGACCGGGCCGGGCTTCGGTTCGCGGCATCGCCGTCGGCGGTGCGCCCCGGCCTCGGCCACCAGCCCGGCGCTGCATCGGCCCCGGCCGCCGGCGTCGGACACGGTCGCGACCACGGAGGGCACGGTGGCGCCGCCCACCACCCCGCCGCGGCCGGCTGTCCGAGGGCCGAGTACTCGGTCGGCGGTGATCACGGGCACCTGGCCGTCCTCCTCGACCCGGGGACGTCCCACCCGACGCCGTCGGCGGCGGCTTCCACCGCGCAGGGTCGGTGCTACCGCCCCATGGCGTCCGGCCCGCCCGTGCCCTCGGGCCAGCGGGGGCGCCCGACGGGAGGTCGGCCGTCCCGTCTTTTGTCTAGGTGAACCGGCCGCGAGGGACCCACCCGGGGTCGGTCTGTCTTAGCGTCGTAAGCGTTGGACCTGGCTGCGGGTACCACCAGCCGACAGGCGAGCATCGCGCCCCCCAGCTTCCAAGCCGTGTGCAGCCGGGTAAGAAGACCAGCCGACGCTCTCACGTGCGCCCGCACGGGAGGGCGCGGCACGCGGAGGACGATGATGCGAGAGGAACACTTCTCGACCACGGACCGACTGCGCGAGCTGTCCCCCGACGAGCTGCGCCAGGTGGCCGGTGGCTGGGACAACGGTGATCACTGCGATCACGAGGAGCACCACCACCGCCACCACCGGCACCACGGGTGGCACAATGACGACGACTGACTGACGGCCCGCGCGGCCGTGTCGGTGAGGCGGGCCGCCGGCCCGCCTCGACCGATGGGGGGAGCGACCCGAACCGGCCGCTCCCTCTCTCGCCACCCGTCGGGTGGAACCTGGAGCACCATGGCCGATCCCGCAGCCCCTGATCGCGGCTCCCTCTACCGTCCGGAGGCGCTCGCGCACCACCGAGCGCGTCCCGACGGCCCGGATCGCCCTCCGTCGATCGCCGGCCGGGGGAGCCTGGCCGCGTTCTGGGCTCTCCTGGCCGCGATCGGGATGGCGGTGGCCGCCAGCATGCTGATCCAGGTCGGCGAGTACGTTTCGGGGCCGGCCCGGCTCCAGGGCAACGGCTCGACCCTGCTGGCCGTGCTGCCCGAGTCCGCCGGGCCGCAGCTGCGACGGGGGGGCCCGGTGGAGGTCCGGTTGGAGGCCGGGCCACGCCTGGAGGCCCGGGGCTCCCAGCTGCAGGTCCAGCCGGTGGACGAGGCCACCGCCGCCCGGCTGCTGGGGCCCGCCGCGGCCACCGATCTCCCCTCCTCCACCGGGCTGCTGCTGGTGCGGGCACGGCTCCCCATGCCCGTGGCTGGCCCCGAGAAGGGCCGGGCCAGCGTCCGCGTCGGCGGTCGGCCCCTGCTGCCGACCCTGCTCTCGGGGATCGCGCCAGCGGCCGGAAGCGGCTGAGCGACCGTGCCCCGAGGCCCCGTCGAGCGCCCCGGCCGGAGCCGGAAGCGCGGCCCCCGAAGCCATTCCCCGCCGACCGGCTGAGCCATGGCGCGACGCATCCCCTTCATCCCCCAGATGGAGATCAGCGACTGCGGCGCGGCCTGCCTGGCCATGACCCTGGCCTACCACGGGCGCCGGGAGCCGCTGGAGCGCGTCCGGGAGGCGACCGGCGGCGGTCGCGACGGCGTTCACGCCCAGGCCGTGGTCGAGGCCGCGCGCCGGTACGGTCTCGCCGCCAGAGGGGTGAGGGCCGACCTCGAGGAGCTCCAAGGACTGCCGCCGGGCTCGATCCTGCACTGGGGCTTCAACCACTTCCTGGTCCTGGAGCGGATCACCCGCCGTGGCGTGCGCGTGGTCG
>Ga0209810_1006565_pt1 | contig 10016 bp, 7 predicted proteins | sample Coa_R1_7_FD_187159 | JGI IMG/M metagenome (GOLD analysis project Ga0209810, IMG submission 187159) | Surface soil microbial communities from Centralia Pennsylvania, which are recovering from an underground coalmine fire - Coalmine... | ecosystem: Environmental > Terrestrial > Soil > Unclassified ...
GCCGTTCGGGGCGCTCGCCGCGGCCAGCCGCTGCTCGGCCGAGCGGCCCGGCAGGAGGTCGCTCAGGCGGTGCGCCTCCAGGAAGTAGCCGAAGCCGTGCCGCACCATCACCTGGGCGATCTCCGAGAGCCGGCCGATGCTGCGCGTGGTGCTCACGTGGCACAGGCTACGCAGCCCGGGCTGTCGCTGTCAGGTCGCGCGCGCGTGACGCTTCCGTCACGGTGGCAGCCACCGTGACGGAAGGGTGACAGCCCCGCCGCCCTCTGGCGTAGCCCGCCGGATGGCTCGGCTCGCCGGCGTGACCTCCGGGCCGCGGCTACGCGGCCGCCGAGCGGCGCCGCCGGCGCGTCCAGGGCCCCGGCGGCACGAGCAGCGACTCCGCCTGCAGGTACGCGAGGCCGACTGCCGGGAGGTCGCCGTAGCGCTCCACGCACACGTAGCGCCGCCGCCACTCGGGGAAGAACTTGCGGTTGAAGGCGTACAGCCGCTCGAGCTGGAAGACGTTGTCGGCGAGCAGGAGCCCGTGTCGCGCCAGGCGCCGCCACCAGCTCGTCGCCCGCTCGGGCGCGAGCAGGTCGCTGAAGGCGCAGAAGTTGAGCGAGACCTCGCTCGCTCCGTTCGCCCGCGCCCAGGCGAGCGTCTCGGCGACGAGGAACTCGGTCAGCCCGTTGGGCGTGTCCGGACGGCGACGCATCGTGCTCAGCGACCAGCCGCCGCCGGCCGGTGTCGGCGCCAGGTGGAGGAAGCCGCCGATGGAGCCCGCCCGTTCGGCGAGCGCGAGCACGGTGCCCGGCGCCTGCAGGTCGTCGATGGCCATCGAGAAGCCGCGCTCGGGCTGGCCGCGCCGCCAGGCGCTGGAGACGCGCTCGAGCTCCGACGCCAGCTCGGGGCCGACGTCCTCCGACGCGACGACCCGGAAGCCGTAGCCCGCGCGCCGCACCCGAGCGACCGACTGGCGCACCTTGCGGATCGCCCGGCCCTCGAGGCTGAACCGCTCGGGATGCAGCACCGCCTCCTCCCCCAGCGGCACCGCTCGCAGCCCGAGGGCGCGGTAGCGGTCGAGGTGCTTCTCGGACGCGCCGACCACCGCGAGCCGCCAGCCGCGCGCTCGTACGAGCCGCACGAGCTCGGCGAGGAGCGCGTCGATCTCGCCCTCTGCCCCGACCGGGTCGCCGCTGACGAGCGCCGTTCCCGCCACGACCCGGTAGGCGAGGAAGGCGCGACGGGAGGGCGAGAACAGGTAGCTCTTGTCGCGTCGCAGCGCGAAGAACGAGAGGCTGTCGCTGCCGTACGTCTCGACGAGGGCCCGCGCCGCGCGCCGCTCCCCGACCGTCTGGGCGACGGCCTGCCCGAACGGACGCAGCCAGAAGTAGAGGGCGGCGAAGCCGAGGAGGAGCCCGGCTCCGGTCAGGCCGTCGGCGGCTCGATGCGGCAGCTCGGCGCCGCGCAGCTCCGCGGCGAGGGCGACTGCGCAGATCGCACCCAGGGCTGCGCCGAGCCCGAGCAGGGGCCTGACGCTCGCCGGGTCGCCGGGCACGTCGAAGCGGTGGCGCCAGCGCACGAGTCCGGCGAGCAGCACGAGCGAGACGGATGCCTCCTCGAAGTCGAGGCCCTTGGCGAGGTGGGCGACGGCCGAGGCGACGACGACGGCGACCGCGAGCTGCCAGGCGCGTCGGCGGCGGCGCGCGAGCGAGCGGGAGAGCCAGATCAGCCCCAGCCCGCAGGCGACGGTGAGGATGCGGGCGGCCTCGGGCCAGCCCGGCGGCAGGATGCCGCCGACGAGCTCCACCCGGCTCGCGATCTCGGGGGTCAGGGCGGAGACGAGCCCGATCGTGCCGACGAGCGCCGCGCCCCAGGCGAGGAGCCGCTCCACCGGGGGCAGCCGCAGCGTCACGCTCTCAGGGTACAACTGGCTCATGCGGGAAGCGGGGCGAGCGCTCGTCGAGCCGGAGCCTGCCGACGCGGTGCGGATCCCCCTGCCGCGCTGGCTGACGCTGCTGCTGGCCGCCGTCGCCGTCGGGCTCGTGCCGTGGATCCTGTACCTCACCTTCACCCTCCCCTCCCGCCACCTCACCTTCCACTACGACCTGGCCTGGGTCGGCTTCGACGTCGCCCTGCTCGCCGCGTTCGTCGCGACCGCCTGGGCGACGTTTCGCGGCTCCCAGTGGCTCGTGCCGCTGGCGGCGGCGCTCGGGACGATGCTCTGCTGCGACGCCTGGTTCGACGTCGTCACCTCCCAGGGGGGCAGCGAGATGTGGGAGGCCGTGGCCGAGGCGGTGCTCGCGGAGCTGCCGCTCGCCGCGGTCTGCTGGTTCGTGGTCTACGACGCGGAGACGTTCCTCGCGACCACCATGGGGCACGCGAGCCGCGCCCTCGGCCGCTACCGGGGGCGCTGAGCGGACTCAGCCGGCGGGCTCGGTCGGCGGCGGCGAGTCGCTCGCTCCCTCGAGGAGACGGAGCCGGTGCTCGAGCTGGGCGACTCGCAGCTCGAGCTCGTCGAGCTCCTCCCGCGTCACCAAGTCGAGCTCGTCCACGAGCAGGCGCAGCGCCGACAGGGCGCCGTCCGAGAGCCGCTCGCGCCCGCCGCGGACGCGAGCCGGCAGCTCGGCCAGCAGCTCCTCGACCGCGTCGAGGAGCGCCCGGCCGCTACCGCGCGCGCCCATGCGGTCTCGAGCGCCGCCGCTGGCGGCGTCGCTCGCGCCGCGCCTGCGCCGACGGCTCGGAGGGAGCGGCGGTCACGACGTCGACGAGCCCTGGCGTCGGCTCCGCGGCGAGCGCCGCCTCGGAGGCGGCGAGCGCCGCCCCACCGGCGTCAACCGCCACCCCGCGCCGGCGGCCGTCGCCCTCTGCCGGCAGCGCCTCGGCCGCCTGCGCCTTCCGGCGCGCATACTCGGGCTCCCGCTCCTTCCAGACCGTGAGCAGCGGCGCCGCGACGAAGATCGAGGAGTAGGCGCCCGAGGTGACCCCGACGATCAGGGCGAAGGCGAAGTCCTTGAGCGTGGCGCCGCCCAGGATCTCCAGGCAGATGATCGGCAGGAGGGTGATGAACGTCGTGGCCAGCGAGCGCCTGATCGTCTCCCAGAGCGAGACGTTGGCGATCGTCGCGAACGGCGAGCGGCGCATCAGCGGCACGTTCTCGCGGATGCGGTCGAAGATGATGATCGTGTCGTAGATCGAGTAGCCGAGCACGGTCAGCACGGCGGCGACCGTCGCGACCGAGACCTGCTTGCCCACGAGCGAGTAGAAGCCGACCGTGACCGCGATGTCGTGCAGCATCGCCAGGATCACCGGGATCGCGAACTTGAAGTCGAACCGGATCGCGATGTAGATGACGATCAGGAGCAGGCTGACGACGATCGCGTAGATCGCGTCGATCGCGATCTGATGGCCGAAGCTCGCCGAGACGTTCTTCACCCCGGTCGAGTAGGCGCCGAGCGTTCGCTCGAGTCGCGTGGTCAGGCTCGACTGGCCGGAGCTGGAGAGCGACTTCGTCCGGATCTGCCACTGCTGGAAGCCGCCGTGCACGCTGGAGCCGGCTCCCTGCACGACCGCGTCGGGCTGGCCCTGCCGGGCCATGAAGGCCTGCACCGCCGGCTGCGAGTAGGCCCGGTGCGTCTTGAACGTGATCTGGGTGCCGCCCTTGAAGTCGATCCCCAGGTTGAGGCCGCGCGTGCCGAGGGAGACCATCCCGACGAGGATCACGATCCCCGAGAGCGCGAACCACCAGTAGCGGCGGCGCATGAAGTCGATCTGCAGCCAGCGCGCCGTCTGCTGGCCGTGCGCCCCCATGAAGCGGGGGTTGTCGAACCAGCGGAAGCCGCTCAGCAGGCCGAGCATGGCGCGGGTCGCCGCGACCGCCGTCAGCAGCGAGATCACGGTGCCGAGCAGGAGCATGAGGGCGAAGCCCTTGACGTCGGCGACCGCGATCAGGAACAGGATCAGCGCGGTGATCGCCGTGACGACGTTCGCGTCGAGGATCGTGTGGAAGCCCTTGCCGTAGCCCGCCGCGATGGCGGCGCGCACCGATCGGCCGGCACGCACCTCCTCCTTGATGCGCTCGAAGACGACGACGTTCGCGTCGGCCGCGACGCCGATGGTCAGGATCAGCCCGGCGAAGCCCGGCAGCGTCAGCGTGACGTGGAAGAGGAGGATCGCCGCGTAGTAGAGGAGCCCGTAGATCGCGAGCCCCGCAACCGCCACGAGGCCCAGGAAGCGGTACAGCAGCAGGAGGAACAGGCAGACGATGGCGAGGCCGGCGACCGCCGCCAGGATCGCCTGGTGCAGCGAGCTCTTGCCGAGCGTCGCCGAGACGTCGGTGCGCTCGATCTGCTGGAACGTGTAGGGCAGGGAGCCGCTCTGGAGGACGAGCGCGAGGTCCTTCGCCGCCGCCAGGCCGCCGGAGCCCATCGTGATCCGGGCGCCGCCCGCGATCCCGTCGGCGAGGCTCGGGTCGGTGTAGTCGATGTACGGCGTCGACTCGAGCACCCCGTCGAGGACGATCGCGTTGTGCTGCGCGTACTGCTGGACGACGCTGGGGTTGTGGTTGCCGGCCTGCCCGGCGAGGCCGGCGGCCGCCTGGCCGCGCTGGTACTCCGCTTTCGTGATCCGCTGGAACTCCTTCGAGCCGTGGCTCGTGAACGCGAGCAGCACCTCGGGCTGGCCCGTCGTCGGGTCGAGATCGGCGGTGATGCCCGACTCGACGAGGTCCTTGCCCGTCAGCTCGGGCGGCCCGTTCGGGGCGCCGGGGAAGTACTTGAAGAGGTACCAGTACGTGCCGCTCGTCGAGACGCCGTTCGCGCCGGCGCCCAGGCAGCCGTTCTGGACGGGGCACGAGACGGCGATCCGGTGCGCGGGCACGGCGAGCACCTGCGTCCCCGCCGGCTGCTTGCCGCCATAGGGCTGCAGGAGCTGGCGCAGGTTGGGCGCCGGTCCCTGCAGGAGCCGGTGCGTGGTGGTCGTCTTCGGCTTGGTGACCGTCCGCCCCTTGACCTTCGTCCGAACCGTGCTGGTGACGGTCTTCGAGCGGAACAGGTAATACGCCTCCGGCGAGCCCTTGGCGGCCTCGCTCTTAAGCGAGGTGAGCAGGCCGTAGAGGGAGGGGAAGGGTGTCGGCTGCCCGTTGGCGTTGACCGTCGGCGGCGCCAGGTCCTGCTCGAAGTCGTAGAACTGGAGCTGGCCGGTCTTGCCGATGATCGCCGCGGCTTTGGCCGGGTCGTGCACGCCAGCGAGCTGGATCACGATCTCGTTGCCGCCCTGCGTGCGGACCTCCGGCTCGGAGACGCCGAGCTTGTTCACCCGGCTCTCCATGATCTGCTGCGCGGTCTGCATCCCGGCCGCGGTGACGTGCTGGCCCTTCTCGGGGATGGCGCGCAGCACCACCTCGATCCCGCCCCGCAGGTCGAGGCCCAGGGTCGGCTTCCTGTAGAGCGGCGAGCCCGGCACGGCGAGCAGCACCGCTCCGACGAGGGCGGCGCCGATGGCGCCCATGAGCAGGAGGTAGTTGCGGCGCTCGCTCACCAGGGAACCTTCAAGACCGCGGCACAGGTTAGCCGCGGTCGCCGCCGCCGGCGGGCTCCCGGCCCGGGCCCGCCGGCGGCGCTTGCGGTTGCTGCGGCGCTGTCTCGGGCTCCGCCTCGGGTGCGGGCTCGGCCTGCTCGGGCTCCAGCTCGTCGTCCTCCTCGTCCTCGGGCTCGTCCTCGGGCTCAGGCTCGTCTGGCTCGCGCACCACCCCGGCGATCGCCCGCCGCGCCACCCGCACCTCGAGCTGCGGCGCGATCTCGAGCGTGACCTCGTCCTCGTCGAGGCGGGCGATGGTGCCGTAGATGCCGCCGGCGGTCAGCACCTCGTCTCCCACCCGCAGGTCGCGCAGCATCTGCTGTTGCTGCGACTGCCGCTTCCGCTGCGGCCGCACGACGATCAGCCACAGGAGCAGGAAGGCGACGATGATGATCAGGAAGAACCCCGCTCCGCCGCTCGATGCTGCGATCATCCCACCGCTCCCTTCGCTTGCTCGAGCGCCTCCGCCTTCCAGGCCAGGAACTCGCCGCGCTCGATCGCCTGCCGCGCGCCGGCCACGAGATCGAGCAGGAAGCCCAGATTATGCAGGCTGAGCAGCCGGAGCCCGAGGATCTCGCGCTGGCTGACCAGGTGGCGGAGGTAGGCGCGGCTGAAGCGCCTGCAGGCCGGGCACCCGCAACCTTCGTCGAGGGGCCGGTCGTCGCGGGCGAAGCGGGCGTTGCGCAGGTTGAGCCGCCCCGTCCGGGTCAGGGCGCTGCCGGTGCGCGCGGTGCGGGTCGGCAGGACGCAGTCGAAGAGGTCGACTCCGCGGGCCACCACCTCGAGCACGCCCTCCGGGTCGCCGATGCCCATGAAGTAGCGCGGCTTGTCCTCGGGCAGCAGCGCCGCCGCCTCCGTCGTCGCCTCGAACATCGCCTCGCGGTCCTCGCCTACGCTCAGCCCGCCGATCGCGTAGCCGTCGAAGTCGAGCGCGACGAGCGCCTCGCTCGAGCGGCGGCGGAGCTCCGGATCGAGACCGCCCTGGGTGATCGCGAAGCGGAGCTGGCCCGGCGCTCGCGGCAGGTCGCGCTGGCGCTCGGCCCAGAGCGTCGTCCGCCGCACCGCCTCCTCGAGCGCCGGTCGCGGGGCACCGGCGGGTAGGCAGATGTCGAGGCACATCGCGACGTCCGAGCCGAGCAGCTCCTGCACGCGCGCCGAGACCTCCGGCGTGAAGCGCGCGGGCCGGCCGTCGTAGATCGAGCGGAACGTGACGCCCTCGTCGTCGACCTGCAGCAGCGTGTCGCGCAGCGAGAAGACCTGGAAGCCGCCGGAGTCGGTGAGGATCGGCCGTTGCCAGCCCATGAAGGCGTGCAGGCCGCCGAGCTCGGCGATCAGCTCCTCCCCCGGCCGGAAGTGGAGGTGGTAGGCGTTGCCGAGCAGGATCTCGGCCCCGAGCGCGCGCAGCTCGTCCGGGTCGACTGCCTTGACGGTCGCCTTCGTCCCGACCGGCATGAAGGCCGGCGTCCGGACCGGGCCGTGCGCGGTCCGGAGCAGGCCAGCGCGGGCGCCGCCGTCGGCCGTCTCGACGGTGAATGCCGTCAACGCTCGCGGCTGGCGCCGCCCGTCTCGTCTGCCGTCGGCATCCCGCGCGCACTATCGCACGGCCGGCGACGGCAGCGACCGCTCGCGGGCGGTGGAGCAGACGACGGGCGCCGGCGCCCGGGTCGTCCCCGGAGCGCCGGCGTCGGGGTCGTCGTGGGCGGTGACGCCGCGGGCGGCCTGCCGCTCGGGTCAGGGCGCCACCTGGATCTGGGCGAAGCCGACCCCGCTGGGAATGCCGAGCAGCCCGGCCACGGCGGGGAACGCGGTGGCGAAGTCGGTCGTCTCGTGGCCGTAGCTGTCGGAGACGGCGATCGGCTCCGGCAGGCCGCCGAGGCCGTTGAGGACGACGCCCTCGATCTGGAGCATCCCGTTGCTGTCGGTCCAGGTGACCTGTCCCTGGTCGGGGACGGCGTGCTCTGCGGCGCCGCGGCCGCAGTCCGCGCCTTCGTAGTCGCCGGTGTGGTTGGCGTTCAGCTCGATCCACAACCAGATCCCGCCACCCTGGCGGCCGGGGATGTTGCCGGACAGCTCGAGCTGGTAGACGGCGCCCTGCCCGTAGTCGGCGGACGCCGCGCCGACGCCCAGCGCGAGCGACGCGAGCAGAGCCGCGCCGAGCGCGAGGAACACGCGGGCGTGTGGCACGGAACCCTCCTTTCTCGTGGTACCCGCGAACACGGTAGGCCGGCGCGGCGGGCCGTTCATGAGGAGGACCCCGCGGCGTAGGCGCCGGAGCGCAGGACGTTGCGGTGACCGGTGCTCCCCCGGCACGGCTCGACCGGCACGGCTCGACCGGCTGTGTCGCCCGCGCTGCGGGAGCGGAGGCTCCGGGCTACGATCGCCGGCGACGGGCGCAGAGGAAGCGGTGGCGCAACCAGCGATCGTGGGCCGGCAAACCGAGCTTGCCCGGGTGGCCGAGCTCTTGGCCCGCGCGCGCTCCGGGCGAGCGGGCGCGCTGCTCGCGGTCGGCGAGGCCGGAATCGGCAAGACTCGCCTGCTGGCCGAGGCCGCCCGCCGGGGCGAGGCGGCCGGCTTCCGGGTGGCGGGCGTCGCCTGCCTGCCCTTCGTGGCGCCGCTCCCCTACGAGCCGGTACGGGCGCTGCTGCGCGCCCTCGGTCGGCCGCCCGCGGCGGCGCTACCGCCCGAGGCCGTCTTCGCTCGCTCGCTGGAGGCGCTCGAGCAGGCGGCAGCGGAGTCGCCCCTCCTACTCTGCCTGGACGACCTGCACGACTCGGACCGGGCCACGCTCGAGCTCGTGCACTACGGCATCGTGCGGCTGGCCGACCTGCCGGTCGCCTGGCTGCTCGCGGCCCGGCCGGCGGGCGCGCTGACCCCGTTCCTCCACCACCTCGAGCGGCTCGACCTGCTCGAGCGGCTCGAGCTCGGCCCGCTCGCCGAGGCCGAGCTCGGCGAGCTGGCAGCGGCCGTGCTGGACGGCACGCCGGCGACGGCGGAGCTCGTCGCCACGCTCGCGCGCCGGAGCGGCGGCAACCCGTTCCTGTTCCTCGAGCTCGTCCGGGCCGCCGCCGCTCGCGGCGGGAGCGGCGAGACGGGGGTTCCCGCCGGTGTCAGGGACGCGGTCGCGGAGCGCCGCCGTCGACTCGCGCCGCTCGCGGCACGGCTCCTCGACTGGCTGGCGGTGCTGCCAGAGCCCGCCAACCTCCACGAGCTCGCCCAGCTTGCGCCCGCGACCGCGGAGGCGGTGGAACGGGCCCTGGCCGCCCTCGTCTTCGAGCGGCTCGCCGAGCCGGTCGACGGCGGCTTCAGGCTCGTGCACGACCTCGTGCGCGAGGCGGTCTACGAGGCGCTTCCGGACGGCGAGCGGCGGCGCATGCACTCGGCGGCGGCGGACGCCCTCGCGGAGGCGCCGGCGGCGCGGCGCGCGCCACAGCTCGCCGCCGCCGGCCGCGCCGGCGAGGCGGCGGGCTGCTTCCTCGAGCTCGGCGAGGCGGCGCTCGCGCGCTCGGGCGGGAGCGATGCCGCGGCGCTCTTCCGGCGTGCGGCAGAGCTTGCCGCCACCGCCTCCGACGATCGCCTGCGCCGGCGAGGCCAGGCCGGCGAGGTCCTCGCCCTCCTGCGCCAGGGGGCCGGCGACGAGGCGCGAACGCTGGCCGAGACGCTCCGCGCCGACCTGCGCGCGAGCGGCGAGGCGCACGAGCTGCTCGCGTTCCTCAGCCGCTACGCGCTCGCGCTCTACGACGACGGCTCCGACCTCGAGGGGGCGTTGCGGACGCTCGCCGAGGCCGAGTCGCTCGCCGAGCAGGCAGACGGGGCCCTGCTGGCCGAGGCGGAGCTCGCGCACGCGTTCGTGCTGACGATGGCGGGCGAGCCGAGACGGGCGTTGCCCCACGCCGAGCGGGCGGCGGCGGCGGCACGCGAGGCCGGCGACCCGTTGCTCGAGCTGCGCGCGCTGAACCGGCTGGGGCTCGCCGTCGGCATGGCCCGCGACTCCGCGGAGGCGACGGCGCTGCTCGAGCGCGTGGCCGTCCGCGCCGTCGCGGCCGGTCTTCCCGCCGAGGCCGGTCTCGCCTACCTCAACCTCTCCTTCTTCGCCGACGCCGCCGGCGACGCTCAAGCCGACGCCGACTACGCCCGTCGCGGGCTCGCGCTCGAGCACCTGCCGGCAAGCCTCGAGGTCCTGCTCCGCAGCAACCTCGGCGTCGCGCTCGCCGACCTCGGCGACCTCGACGGCGCCCTCGCCCACCAGCTCGCCGCCCGTGCCGCCGCTGTCCGGCTGGAGCCGAAGCTCGAGGAGCGCGTGCTCGTCTCCCTGGCGCACGTGCACCTGCTGCGCGGCGAGCTCGAGGCGGCGCGCGCCTGCCTCGTCGTCCTCGCTCCCCTGCCCGGAAGCTTCCAGCAGTACCGGACGCTCGAGCAGCGCGGCCTGCTCGCCGAGCTCGAAGGGGACCTCGAGCAGGCGC
>Ga0209810_1006567_pt1 | contig 10014 bp, 7 predicted proteins | sample Coa_R1_7_FD_187159 | JGI IMG/M metagenome (GOLD analysis project Ga0209810, IMG submission 187159) | Surface soil microbial communities from Centralia Pennsylvania, which are recovering from an underground coalmine fire - Coalmine... | ecosystem: Environmental > Terrestrial > Soil > Unclassified ...
AGTTCTGAAAGAGGGCGGCAATGCCGTGGATGCTGCTGTGGCAACGGGATTTGCGCTTGCAGTCGTCCATCCTGCGGCAGGCAACATCGGCGGCGGCGGATTCATGCTCATCCATCTTCATGATGGAAAGTCTACTTTTCTTGATTACCGCGAGAAAGCGCCGCTCGCCGCATCGGTCAATATGTATCTCGATGGTAAAGGTAATGTCATCCCCGATATGAGCATTGTGGGACACAAGGCCATCGGCGTCCCCGGATCCGTAGCGGGCATGACGTATGCGGAAAAGAAATACGGCAAGCTGACGCTGGCCAGAGTCATGGAGCCGGCGATTCGCCTCGCATCGGAAGGCTTTGTGCTTACGGAAGAAGAGGCGCAGGAGCTGCATGAATCCGGGCTTGCGGAGTTTCCGGAATCAAGGCGCATCTTCCAGCGCGACGGCAATTACTACCATGCCGGCGAAATCTTCAGGCAACCGGAGCTTGCCGCCACGCTCCGTCGCATTGCCAAAGACCCAGACGATTTCTACCACGGTCAGATTGCAAAGCAACTTGCCGCAGACGTCCAGAAAGGCGGTGGCCTGATTACCGAAAAAGACCTTGCCGCCTATGAAGTAAAAGAACGCGTGCCTCTCACCGGGACCTACAAAGATTACACAATCATCTCTGCTCCGCCTCCATCTTCAGGAGGTGTTGCCCTGCTGGAAACTCTGAACATTCTGGAAGGCTACAATCTCAGCCGCTTTGGAGACCGCACGCCTTCTGAAATGCACCTCATTACCGAAGCTTTCCGGCGGGCCTACATGGATCGCTCCGATTATCTCGGTGATCCGGATTACGTGAAAATTCCCATTGATCAACTCATAGATAAAAAATATGCAGCCGCATGGCGCGCCAGCATTCAAGAAGACGAGGCCACTCCGTCAGCCAGCCTAAAACGGCCTGCCGGGTTCCTGCCGCCCCCGCCGACAATGGCCGATGTGCGCCATGAGTCACCTGAAACGACGCACTACTCCGTCATGGATACTGATGGCAACGCAGTCGCCGTTACGACAACGCTGAATAACAGCTTCGGTTCTTATGTCACCGCCACTGGATTAGGTTTTTTGCTCAATGACGAAATGGACGATTTTGCCTCAAAGCAAGGTGCTCCTAATATGTTTGGCCTGATTCAGGGGCCGGCCAACTCGATTGCTCCGGGCAAGCGGCCGCTTTCGAGCATGACTCCGACCATTGTTCTGAAAGATGGCAAAGTGGCAATGGTGCTTGGGTCACCTGGAGGAGGGCGCATTATTACTACTGTTGCCAATATCTTTCTGAGCGTTGCTGACCAGGGACTGAATATTCAGGAAGCTGTGGATGCGCCCCGCTTTCATCATCAATACCTGCCGGACATTCTTTATCTGGAACCTGGGTTCCCCGATGCCACGGTAAACGCATTGCGGGCACTTGGATATCAGGTAAAGGTCAGCAAAGGACACTGGAGCGATGGAGAGTGCATCGCCGTAGATCCACAAACCGGAGAACTCGAAGGAGGGCAGGACCACCGGCATCATTACGGGAAGGCCGGGGGATACTGAACCCAATTGCAAAAAGAACCAGGGCCAGAGGCTTTATGCCCCTGGCCCGAAAGATCTGAAGCTCTTATCTCTACAATTTTGCGAAGAACTCCTTCATCCGCTTGAGCCCCTCTTCGATGTCATCGTGCGAGACCGCATAAGACAGGCGGATGTGCTGCGTTGTACCAAAGGCCTCGCCGGGAACGGTGACCACGTGGGCCTCATGTAGCAGGCGGTTGGCAAGTTCGAGAGCGTTTTGCGCGCCTGGTTTGCCCAGATACGCTGACACATTCGGATACACATAGAAGGCGCCTTCGGGTTTGGTGCAGGTGATGCCGGGAATCTCAGCCAGACGCCCCAGAATGCGGTCGCGCAGCTTGAGATAATCGGCGCGCATCTCAACTACGCACTCCTGCGAGCTGTTCAACGCCGCCACGGCGGCCTTCTGCACAAAATGCGCTGTGGACGAGGTGGACTGGCTTTGCAGCTTGCTCATCGCAGCGATGATGGGCTTTGGACCGAGCGCGTAGCCGGCGCGCCATCCGGTCATGGCATAGGTTTTCGAGAGTGAGCCGAGAATCAGCACGTGCTCTTTCGCTTCTGTAAACGAGCCACCGCTGACCAGCGCTCCGGTGTATTGCAGATAGACATAGCACTCGTCCAGCAGCAGATAGATGCCCCGCTCGTGCGCCAGCTTTACAATGCGCTCGAGGTCCGTTGGGGCGATGACCGAGCCGGTCGGGTTCGAGGGCGAGTTGAGGATGATGGCCTTGGTGCGAGGAGTAATCAGCTTCTCGACCGCTTCGGCAGTCACACGGAAGTTCTCTGCCTCGTCGGTCTCAAGATAAACAACCTTGCCACCCGCGTACTGGATGATGTCCTTGTAGGAGACCCAGTAAGGCACGGGCAGGATGACCTCGTCGCCGTGGTCTACGAGCACCTGAATGGCGTTAAAGATGGCGAGCTTTCCGCCGGTGGTGAAGACGGCCTCGTCAGGCGAGTAGTTGGAGCCGAAGTCGCAGGCGTGGCGGTCCACAATGGCCTTGCGCACTTCAGGAATGCCGGAAACCATCGTGTAACGGGTGAAATTATGGTTGATGGCTTCAATGGCCGCGTCTTTAATGTGGCGCGGGGTGGCGAAGTGCGGCTCGCCTGCTCCGAAGTCCACCAGCTTCGCGCCCTGTGCGCGCAGCTTGGCGGCCTCCGCGGTGACGGCCATGGTGGCCGAAACCTCGATGCGTCCAATGCGGTCGGCAAAAACCTTTGCCTGGGTGCCTGTGGCTGTGCTCATGCTTCTATTTTTCCAGATTTTCGGGGAATGCAGGGAATTTTCGTCGAAAAGGCCCGCAATGCGACAATCTAAATGAAAGAGAATCTGATGATTAGTAAAGAGCAGCTGCTGGAACTGGCAGGCAAACTCGAATCGGACCGGGTTGAGCGTACAGAATCCACACGAGATACAGATAAATTCGCGCAAGCGGTCACAGCTTTCTGCAATGATTTACCGGGGTATGGCCAGCCTGGGTATTTGTTCATTGGGGTAAGAAATGATGGCATTCTGAGTGGTCTGAAAGTAACCGATGAGCTTCTGCGGAATCTGGCGGGTCTGCGCAGCGATGGAAATATCCAGCCGCTTCCGGTAATTCATGTTACGAAGTTCGAGTTTCCGGAAGGCGATGTTGCTGTCGTTGAAGTTGTCCCCTCTGATTTACCTCCGGTTAGGTATAAAGGCCAGGTCTGGATTCGCACTGGACCTCGCCGTGCCATTGCAACTGAACAAGAAGAACGTATCCTTACTGAACGCCGGATTGCCCACGCACGGACATTTGACGCCCAGCCAGTACGAGGAAGCACGCTTCAGGATTTGTCACTGGATTTGTTCACACTAAATTACCTGACTCTGGCTGTGGATCCTGAGATTATCAGAGAAAACCACAGGACGATTGAACATCAGCTCGCGTCATTGCGCTTTTTTGATCTGAGGTATCAATGCCCCACCAACGCGGGTATTTTACTTTTTGCAAAGGACCCTTTGACGTGGATTCCAGGAGCTTATATCCAGTTTCTGCGGATTCGAGGCACGGCCCTGAGCGATGATGTGATCACGGAACGGGCCATTTCCGGGGACCTCCTTACGATATTGCGAGAATCCGAAGCCCTCATAGACTTATATGTTGAGCAGCGTCCTTCTGCTGTGTCTTCACTCAGGGAGACGATGGTTGCCAGTTACCCCATTGTGGCGATACGCGAATTTCTAATGAATGCGGTTCTACACCGTTCTTATGAATCTACTGCACCTATTCGCTTTTACTGGTTCGACGATCACATTGAGATCCAGAACCCAGGTGGTTTATACGGTGAAGCCTCCCCGGAAAACTTCCCAAACCAGAACAGCTATCGGAATCCTGTGTTAGCTGAAGCAATGAAGACGCTGGGATTCGTAAACCGCTTTGGTCGAGGCGTCATTCTTGCCAAAGAAGCATTGCGAAAAAGCAATAACCCGGAACCAAAGTTCGATTTCAATCAGAAATATACTGGCGTAACCGTGTGGGCGAGAAAATGATTACCATTGCTTTTTTCAACAACAAAGGTGGTGTGGGTAAGACTTCTTTGGTGTACCACCTGTCATGGATGTTTGCTGATCTGGGAAAGAAACTCATCGCTGTTGATCTTGATCCGCAAGCCAATCTGACCAGCATGTTTCTTGAAGAAGGCCGGCTGGAAGAGCTTTGGCCGGATGGAAAGCATCTTTTAACCATTGATGGTGTTATAGAACCGATACGCAGAGGCCTAGGTGATATTCAGGATCCGCATGTTGAAAAAATTTCCGAAAATTTGGGATTAGTCGTGGGGGACCTGGCTTTATCAGGTTTGAAGACAGGCTTTCGGCTGCATGGTTGAATTGCCAAAGCGGTGATGAAGCTGCTTTTCGCACCATGACTGCTTTTTACCGCGCCATTCATAAGGCATCTGATTCTTCTGACGCCATGCTTGCTTTGATTGATGTGGGGCCAAATTTAGGCGCGATTAACCGGGCAGCGTTAATTGCATCAGATTATGTCGTGATGCCTCTAGCTTCAGATTTATTTTCACTACAAGGATTGCGCAATCTCGGGCCACAACTACAAAGCTGGCGAAGAACATGGAAAGAATTGGAAGGCAAGAATCCTGCTCCAGACCTCTTGTTGCCGAGTGGTAAGATGCAGCCTGTCGGGTATGTAGTCATGCAGCATGCAATCCGTGCTGACCGCCCGGTCAAGGCTTATCAGCGTTGGATGGATAAAATTCCAATTGAGTACAGGAAGTCTGTTCTTGATGACTGCTTACCTGAAAATGTTGCGATTGAGAGTGATCACTATTGTCTGGCGCGATTGAAACATTATCGAAGCCTCATGCCGCTGGCTATGGAAGCCCATAAGCCGATCTTCTTCCTGAAACCCGCTGATGGCGCGATAGGGGCCCATGTAGCAGCAGTTCAGGAAAGCTATGATCATTTTTCCGATTTGGCTAGGAAAATCGCAGATTTAGTTGGTATCCCTTTAAGGGATGGATGACCGAATAAGATTCTCAGTCGAAGCAGTAAGACCGATTTATTAACTGGAATTTCAGCTAATCATAAGAGATACCCCCATGGCGACTATCAAGCAGGAAGACCTGATCCAGAGTGTGGCGGATGCGCTCCAGTACATCAGCTATTACCATCCGGTGGACTACATCAAAAACCTGGCGCAGGCGTATGAGCGCGAGCAGTCTCCGGCGGCAAAAGACGCAATGGCGCAGATCCTCATCAACTCGCGCATGTGCGCCGAAGGCCATCGGCCCATCTGCCAGGACACGGGCATTGTTACCGTGTTTTTGAAAATTGGCATGGACGTGCGCTGGGACGCGCAGATGACCCTCCAGGAGATGGTGGACGAAGGTGTGCGGCGCGCTTATCTGCATCCGGACAATGTTCTGCGCGCCTCTATTCTGGCTGATCCTGCGGGGGCCAGAAAGAACACGCGCGACAATACGCCTGCTGTTGTAAACATCGAGATGGTCAGGGGCGGCAAGGTTGAGGTCATTGTTGCAGCCAAAGGCGGCGGATCGGAGGCCAAGTCGAAGTTCGTCATGCTCAATCCGTCTGATTCCATCGTGGACTGGGTGCTGAAGACCGTGCCAACGATGGGCGCAGGGTGGTGTCCGCCAGGGATTCTGGGCATTGGCATCGGTGGCACGGCGGAGAAGGCGATGCTTCTAGCCAAGGAAGCGCTCATGGATCCCATTGATATTCAGGACCTCCTCGCGCGTGGACCGAAAAACCGCAGTGAAGAACTGCGCATCGAGCTTTATAAGAAAGTGAACGAGCTGGGCATCGGCGCGCAGGGGCTGGGCGGACTGACGACGGTGCTCGACGTGAAGGTCCGCGACTACCCGACGCACGCAGCCAACCTGCCGGTTGCGATGATTCCCAACTGCGCAGCAACACGGCACGCGCACTTTGTGTTGGACGGCTCAGGTCCAGTCGCACTGGAGCCGCCTTCGCTCGATGACTGGCCAAAGCTGACCTATGATGCCTCCTCGGCACGGCGCGTAAATCTCGACACAGTCACGCGCGAAGAAGTGGCGGCGTGGAAGCCGGGCGAGGTCCTGCTGCTGAACGGCAAGCTGCTGACCGGACGCGACGCCGCGCACAAGCGCCTTACGGACATGCTCAACCGCGGCGAAAAGCTGCCCGTGGACTTTACCAACCGCTTTATCTATTACGTTGGCCCTGTGGATCCAGTGCGGGACGAGGTCGTCGGTCCCGCTGGCCCAACGACAGCGACGCGCATGGACAAGTTTACGCGCCAGATGCTGGAGCAAACCGGTCTTCTGGGCATGGTTGGCAAGGCCGAGCGCGGTCCGGCGGCAGTAGAGGCCATCCGAGACAATGGTGCCGTATACCTGATGGCCGTTGGCGGGGCGGCCTATCTTGTCTCGAAGGCCATCGAGTCATCGCGCGTGCTGGCCTTTGAAGACCTCGGCATGGAGGCCATCTACGAATTTGAGGTCAAAGACATGCCGGTGACCGTCGCAGTGGATTCCAATGGAACCTCGGTCCATGAGACCGGGCCGAAGGAGTGGCGGGCAAAGATACAGTCACAGCTTGCGGGTGTGCCTATCCTGGCCTGAAAGCGCGACATCGGGATGCTTCATCCTTCGCGCCTCAGGATGTCGAGTGTTGATCCTGATATGTTTCAGGGCATCTAATATCTGCTATGCCCGAAACACGCCAGGAAAAAGACTCTCTCGGATTAGTAGAAGTACCAGTCCGCGCTTACTACGGTGCGCAGACGGCGCGGGCTGTTGAGAACTATCCCGTCTCAGGGATGCGCGCCCATCCTGTGCTCATCCGCGCCTTCGGGATGGTGAAGCGAGCGGCGGCCGAGGCCAACAAAGAGCTTGGTCTTCTGGATACAAAACGGGCCGATGCCATCATCCAGGCGGCGCAGGAAGTCATCGCAGGGAAATGGAATGCTGAGTTTGTCGTAGATGTCTTTCAGGCGGGAGCGGGTGTCAGCTTCCACATGAATACGAACGAAGTCATCGCCAACCGCGCGAATGAGATTCTGGGCGGTAAGCTGGGTGAATATGCCTTTATTCATCCCAACGACCACGTAAATTACGGCCAGTCCACGAATGACGTCTTCCCGACCGGGATGCGTCTGGCCACTCTGCTGAATCTGGAGACGCTCTATCCGGTGCTCGACGCGCTGGCAGCATCTTTCGCAGCCAAAGGCAAAGAGTTTGACAGCGTGATGAAGTCCGGCCGCACGCACATGCAGGACGCGGTGCCCATTCGTTTAGGGCAGGAATTCGCGGCCTATGGCGTGGCCATTGCGAAAGGCAAGCAGGCTTTGCAGCGGGCTGCCGATTCACTGCACGAACTAGGGCTGGGTGGAAGCGCCGTAGGCACGGGCATCAATACACATCCCGATTACCGTGCCAAAGCCATTGCGAACTTGTCGCGCATCTCTGGCCAGAGGCTCGTTCCTGCCGAAGACATGCGCTGGGCGATGCAGTCGAATGCCTGTATGGGCGAGGTTAGCGCCGCGCTGCGCGGCATCGCGCTCGAGGTCATCCGCATCTCGAATGACCTGCGGCTCATGTCCTCGGGGCCGAATACAGGATTCAACGAGATCCATCTACCGAGCTTGCAGCCAGGGTCGTCCATTATGCCGGGGAAGATCAATCCCGTCATGCCCGAGCTGGCGGCGATGGTCAGTTTTCAGGTCATCGGCAACGACACCGCCGTAGCGTATGCCGTGCAGGCCGGACAGCTTGAGCTGAACGTGATGATGCCGACAATGGCCTACAACGTCCTGCAGAGTACGACGATCCTCGCCAACATGCTGCGCCAGTTCAATGACCGCTGCGTTTCCGGAATCACAGCTAATGTGGCCCGCTGCAATTTCTATGCGCAGAGCACAGTTTCACTGGCTACAGCGCTGAATCCTTACATTGGGTACGCGAAAGCGGCAGAGATTGTGAAGGAGTCCATCTCTACGGGAAAATCCATTATTGAGATTGCGCGCTCAAAGAAGCTATTGAGCGAGAAAGAGATTGCAGAGATTCTCGATCCGGTAAAGATGACTGAACCGCAGCCTCCGCTGGAAGCAGCGAAGAAGCGAGACAGACGCTAGTTGGGCGCTGTTGACATCCTTTGCGAGCTCTCTGTGCCCTTTGCTGATGATCTGAGTCAATTCCTGCAGTTTTTGCCTACTCAGCGGAGGGTCAATTCCCTGTCTCTTAAAAAAACCTGAGGCAGGTCCCGGACATGCTGCACAGCCTCGATAAGCGTTTTGCGATCTTCATGCGGTAGCCTATCCAGATCCCCGCCATGGAAGTATACCAACGCCTTTAATGCTTCGCTCGGCTGAAATGCGGGACCGTACATTGCTCTGGCTGATGCAAGCCCATGTTCCAGGGTTACACCATATCTGATCATTGCTGCTATATCCTGATAGTCTTTGGCTTCAATACGTTGCAGAATGACCTTTAGCTTTGTACCGATCAGATCATCTAAGGATGCTACTTCCATAACCCCATCATTCGTGGTCTGAGGAATTCCAACCCGGCCAAAGCTGATTCCGCCAAAGAACGATACTTTGACCGGTTCTGCGTTCTTGATCGGCACAGTAACAACAGTTAAGGTATTTGGGCGCTCTTGCAGCGTCTTTGCTCCGGTCAGGAACGGAAAGTGCGCCAGCATCGCTTCCCGGCCAGGCAGGTCACCTGATTTAAAGAAGTCGAAATCAACCGATGTGCGATGACCTAGCCGGAGTGCGATTGCAGTGCCGCCATAAAGGACCATCCCAAACTTGCGGCTTCCAGCCAATGAGGGCCACAGCGCTCGTTGGCTGGAAGGGAGTATATCCAACACGGGTTGGAAACTGCTCACGGGAAAACCCTCATAGGAAGAGGCGGGACTGTACCCAGCTCTGCCAGGTGCAGGCGGTAATGCCAGTAATGCCACGACCTCTCATTGAATTGTCCCGGTTCTGCTTGCGCGATGACCCGGCGAAGATAGTCATCTCCGAGCGAGTGGACAACAATTTGCAAATCCTCCCAATCTCCCAACTCCATTACCTGTGCCACTATTCTTTCAGGCCGTTCGAGAGCATCTGCTGCATTCATCCACCAGATATAGCGGTATGCCATCTCTTTGAGAACCTGCAGTTGTTCATCTGTCAGGGGGAGATTGGTTGGATTGACGCTCCTCATAGACTTGCAGATTACCTCAGCGGCCAAAGTCGAACTAATTTTTAACTCTTTACCGCCTGGCTGAAGCCTTTACCCCAATTGAGAGTTTTTACAGCAGCCAATATGTTATCGCCCTTAAGCTACTGCCGTCCCCAACGATAAACCACGCTTCCCTGCCATCCCAGATTGTTCTGGGTAGAGCTGCCGTATCTCGTCATCAGATAGCTGGGGGTAAGGCGTAATGCAAGGGCCGGGCTCAGGTTATAGTCCACAGATGCGCCTGCAGCCAGGTTGAACGAATTTCCGTCCGGATAAAGATTGATCAGCGTTGGAGGCAAGCCGCCAGTCCCGGTGCCGAAGTTTCCGTGTCCAACACCTGCCAGGACATGGGCGGTCCAGCCCCAATGCACGCCTTCAAAAAAGCGGACGGTCGGGCCAGCCATGAAGGTGTACTGGCTGATACTGGGCTGGTAAACCCCATATGGATTGCGGCCCGTGTAGGCCGTTCCATAGTAGCCGCGGACATCGGCAGTCAGGCCGATTTTGCCGTAAGCATAGTCGGTGATGCCCACGTTCCAGGCGGCTTCATTGATGTGCTGAAGAACGCTGCCTGGCCGGAAGCGCAGATAACCTCCGCCAAAGTAGACTTCGTATTTGTGGCTGTAGGTGTCTTTAATCGTTTGCTGGTCGCGCAGACGGCGGCGGGCCTTCACGCGTTCCTGTGCCTGCCGGAG
>Ga0209810_1006569_pt1 | contig 10012 bp, 6 predicted proteins | sample Coa_R1_7_FD_187159 | JGI IMG/M metagenome (GOLD analysis project Ga0209810, IMG submission 187159) | Surface soil microbial communities from Centralia Pennsylvania, which are recovering from an underground coalmine fire - Coalmine... | ecosystem: Environmental > Terrestrial > Soil > Unclassified ...
GCCCGATCATCACTGGCCCGACCGAGAAAGTAAACCTCAATTCCTTGGGTGCTCCTCCTGGGACTCGAATTCGCATGGACCGAGACGAAAAGATCGGCCTTCTGGGCATTCGCCATCAGCGTCCGCTCATCGAGCGGGATGAAGACATCCTGATCGCGCGTCATAATCACCTTTTTCTTCAGCTTTTTTTCAACCAGCTCTCTGAGGCGAAGAGAGACATCAAGGACAACCTCTTTTTCCTCCAGTCCGTTTACGCCGAGCGCGCCGGGATCTTTCCCCCCATGCCCCGGATCGATGACAATCGTCTTGATCGTGAAAGGGGGCGGGGGGGGAAGGAGTGTGGTGACATCCGACCGGCTGGACGACCCTTCCGAATCGGCGTCGGCCGTGAGGGGGGCTTCTTTTCCGTTGGAGATATCGATCACCAATCGATCGGGATCGCTGAGCGGGATCACTTTGTGCGAGCCGAGTTGTTTGAAGGTCAATAAAATTTCAACCGCATCGCGCTCTTTTTGCTTCGCCTCGATCTGCTTTAACGTTCCATCGCGAACAACGATCGTCCGATTTTTTTTGAAAAGATCCCCCAGCACCGCTCCTGAAAGCCGGACGGAGAGAGAGGTGGCGGAAGATTTCTCCACCTGGAATGAGGCCGACCGATTCAGGTCGATGACCACCCGCGTGTAGTCCGGATAGGCCCAATGCCGGATGTTGGAAACGACCGTTGTCTCCGACGCCGGAGCAGGGGTCGTTCCCAGGAGGGTATCGATTCGAGTGATCTGCCGCTGCGCTTCTTTGCCCAGGGAAGATTGAGAAGAGGTCTGGACAATTTTCTGATAGTGCTCTTTCGCCGCGCGAAGGTCGTCCGCTTGATTGGAATAGAGATAGAGCTCTTGATAAAGCCGAGCCACTTCGATGACGGCCCGCCCGTCATTCCGTTTGTAGGGGCGGGTCGCTTTGTATTTTTCGATACACTTTTCCCAATTGGATCGGATTTTTTTCCGCTCGGGGCTTGCCTTCAGACGATCTCGACAGGTATTGGCCGGCTTTAAGTCATCGGCCGCGTCGGCCGAAGAGGCCGCTTGCATGGCGGTGACCATCAGGGAAAAAATCAATATCAGAGCAGCAGATTTCTTCAACTGAAGGAGTGGGTGGATCGGGTTAAAGAATGATTTCATCGGCCGTTGATGATCCGGCTCCCCCGCCGCATTTGGGGGAAGAATCAGGTTGCTCCGGACCGATTGGTTTTAAACAGACCGATCGGAAAGAATCGCCCGGTCTGTTTTCGCGCAAAAGGTAAACCGAAAGAGAACTCTTGTCAAATTTGCACTTCCATCTTACCATAATTTCAACCTTTTTCTTGACATTTTTTACCCTGCTATGTTACCGTGAAAAAATTCTCTGGTGTCGGTTTATCTTTGATAAAACCCTATTTTGAACTCGATCTTTAATTAAGGAGTCGTAAAGATGAAGAAGTACCTTTTGGCGCCGGGCCCGACGCAGGTCTCTCCGGAAGTCCTCTTGGCGATGGCCCAACCGATTCTCCATCACCGCGCGCCCGAATTCGCCAAGGTCCTCGAGCGGGTCAAACAAGATTTGAAATGGCTCTTTCAGACGCAGAACGATGTCCTCATCATCGCCTCCTCGGGGACCGGCGGGATGGAGGGATCGGTCACCAACTTTCTCTCGCCCGGAGATAAGGCCCTTTTCGTCAACGGCGGAAAATTCGGCGAGCGGTGGGGAAAGATCTGCAATGCCTACGGCGTGAAAACGGAGGAGATCAAGGTCGAGTGGGGATACGCGGTAAAACCGGAGCAGATCAAAGCGGCCCTTCAGAAAGACCCCTCGATCAAAGCGGTCTTCACCCAGGCCAATGAGACCTCGACCGGCGTCGCCCATCCGATCCGCGAGATCGGCGAGGTGGTGAAGCAGTTCGAAGGAACCTTAATGGTCGTGGATGCCGTCTCGGCGATGGGGGTCTTCGACATCCAGACCGACGCCTGGGGCCTTGATGTCGTCGTGACCGGTTCGCAGAAGGCGCTGGCCCTTCCTCCGGGGTTGGCTTTCGTCTCCGTTTCCGAGAAGGCGTGGCGGCAATCGGAGAAGGCGAAGAATGCGAAGTTCTACTTCAACTTCAAAAAAGAGCGGGAGGCGCTCGCGAAGAATCAGACCGCCTATACCCCTGCGGTCTCCCTCATCATGGGATTGGATCAGTCGCTCCGGATGCTCAAGGAAGAAGGGCTGCAAAATGTCTTCGCCCGCCAAGGTCTTCTTGCCAAAGCGACGCGCGAGGCGATGAAGGGGTTGGGGCTCTCGCTCTTCCCGAAGGAGTATCCGAGCGATGCGGTGACGGCGATCGAAGCGCCTCAAGGCTATGATGGTCAGGCGATTTACAAAGATCTGCGAGTCAAATACGGCATTACGGCGGCCGGCGGACAGGATCAACTCAAAGGAAAGGTCTTCCGGATCTCCACGATGGGATATACCGATACCTTTGACATCATCACGGCGGTCGCGGCGGTCGAGATGGTTCTGAAGGGAATGGGACATCCCCTCAAAATGGGAACCGGCGTCGGAATCGCGCAAGAAATTCTTCTGAAGAAATAACGTTAAACGTGATTCGTTCATCGTTAAACGTAAAAGCAGGAAAAACCGAATAACGAATCACGTTTAACGATGAACGACAACCGGAGGTGGCATGAAGGTATTGATCAGTGATTCCCTTTCGGAACGGGGGGTCGAGATTCTGAAGAAAGCCGGTTTGACCGTCGATGTCAAAACAAAGCTGACCCCGGCGCAGTTGATCGAAGAGATCCCGAACTACGATGCGCTCGTCATCCGAAGCGCGACCAAGGTGACAAAAGATGTGATCGCCGCGGCAAAGAATCTCAAAGTCATCGGCCGGGCCGGATCGGGACTGGATAATGTCGATCTTCCCGCCGCGACGAAGCGGGGGATCGTCGTCATGAACACCCCCGGCGGAAACACCGTCACCACCGCCGAGCACACCTTCTCTCTCTTGATGTCGATGGCCCGGCAGATCCCACAGGCGAATGCGTCGGTCAAGTCAGGCAAGTGGGAAAAGAACAAGTTCATGGGGATGGAGCTCTTCAACAAGACGATCGGGATCATCGGAATCGGTCAGATCGGCAGCTACGTCGCCAAGCTTGCGCAGGGGGCGAACATGACCGTCCTCGCCTACGATGCGTTCCTCTCGCCCGAGAATGCTAGAAAGTTGGGGGTCGAGGTGGTCGACCTCGACACCCTCTTCTCTCGCTCTGATATCATCACGGTCCACACTCCCTTGACGACCGAGACGAAGTATATGATTAACGCAGCGGCGATTCAGAAGATGAAACAGGGGGTCCGGATCATCAACTGCGCCCGCGGCGGGATCGTTCATGAGGGGGACCTCTATGAGGCGCTCAAGAGTGGACGGGTGGCGGCGGCGGCGTTCGATGTCTTCGAAAAAGAGCCAGTCGATCCGGCCAATCCGCTGCTGACCTTGGAGAACTTCATCTGCACCCCGCATCTAGGCGCGGCGACGACCGAAGCGCAGGAGAATGTCGCCTGGGCGATTGCGGAGCAGATCGTCGATTTTCTCATTCGAAACGTCGTTCGATATGCCGTCAACCTTCCCTCGATCTCGGCCGATCTCCTTCCGAAGGTCCAGCCCTATGTGGAACTGGCGGAGAAGATGGGCTCCTTCCTCGGCCAGACCGCGGAGGGAGGAATCGAGAAGGTGACGATCGAATACCATGGAGAGGCGGCCGATCTTCAGACCAGCCCCATCACGCTGGCCGCGGTGAAGGGATTGCTTGCGCCGATCTTGGAGGAGACGGTGAATTATGTGAACGCCCCCAGCATCGCGAAAGAGCGGGGGATCGAGGTGAACGAGGCGAAGAGCAGCGACGCCGGAAATTTCTCCAGCCTGATCACCATCAAGGTCAAATCGGGAGGGCAGACCAAAGTCGTCTCCGGAACCATTTTCAATAAAAAAGATCCGCGCTTTGTGGAGATCGACGGCATGTCGCTGGAGGTCGTTCCCGAGGGGGAGATGCTCTACCTGTTTAATGAGGACCAGCCGGGTGTGATTGGCGGAATCGGCCAACTCCTCGCAAAGAATCAGATCAACATTTCCCGAATGCAGCTCGGACGAGAGCGGGCGGGGGGCAAAGCGATCTCCGTCGTAGGGGTCGATTCGATTGTTTCCACGGAAGTCCTCAAAGAGTTGAAGTCGCTCTCGCATGTCCTTTCCGTAAAGCGGGTAAAGCTCTAACTTTTTTTCTTGACTCTGCAAACCATTGTATTACTCTATCTCATAGATCGCGGCCCCGGTTTTCGCCGGGGCCGCTCGGCTTAACGAATTTTCCGCTCCTTCCTTATCTTGTACTCCATCGAGCGCTGGATTAAACATCATAAACGAAGATCGAATTAACGCTTTCATGAAACTACCCGGCAAACCAAGAACGATGATTCCGAAGGGGGTTGCGACCTTTCTCCCGGAGGGGACGTCGAAGCGGCGCAAGATCGAGCGGAAGATCCTCTCGATCTTCTCCCGGTGGGGATATCAAGAGGTCATCACCCCGATTTTCGAATACCTCGATGTCTTCTCGCTCGGCGTGGGAGAAGATCTGCTCAATCGGGCGTATAAATTTGTCGATCGGGCGACCGGTCGGATGATGGTCCTTCGTCCCGATGTCACCCCGCAGATCGCCCGAATTGCGGCGACCCTTCTCAACGATCAGCCGATGCCGCTCCGGCTTTGCTACTCGTCCAATGTTTTCCGGCACGAGGAGGAGCATGCCGGAAGGGAACGGGAGATTCACCAAATCGGAGGAGAGTTGATCGGTCCGTCCGATGCCGAAGCGGATGCGGAGACGATCCTGCTTGCGATCGAAATCCTCCAGAAGCTGGAACTCAAATCATTCAAGATCGCGCTGGGGCAGATGGCGTTCACGCGCGGCGTCCTCCAGCCGTTTGAAGCTTCGCCGACCTCCTTTAAAAAAATCCTGAGCGCGGTTGCGAAAAAAGATGCTTCTCACCTCGAAGCGCTTTTGAAAGAGGAGAAGGTCGGCCAAAAAACACGAAAAGAGGTGCTCTCCCTTCTTGATCTCTTCGGCGGGGAAGAGGTCTTCGACGCGGCCAAGCCGTTGGCCCATCGCCCCGCCTGCAAGATGGGACTTCGCCGTCTTCGAGAGGTTTACGAGATTTTAAAACGGGCCGGACATCACGATTCGCTTTTGATCGATTTAGGCGAGGTCCGCGGGTTCGATTATTATACCGGAACGATTTTCGAGATTTTTGCCGACGGGGTCGGCTCCGAGTTGGGCGGCGGCGGCCGCTACGATCATCTCTTGGAGAAGTTCGGGGCGCCCGCATCCTCCACCGGCTTTGCACTTCATATTGAGCGCATACAATGGGCGCTGGAGCAGGTGGCCGGATCGGGTCACGATTACGCGTCGGCCGATTTTCTGGTGCTCCACGATGCCGAAGCGGCGTCCGAAGCGGTGACGCTTTCCAACCGGCTTCGAGAGGCAGGCTATCGTGTGATCCGCCGCAACGGCTTGCATGGCGAAATTGAACCATATCTCTCCGATGCCCGAAAGCAGAAGATAGTGAAGATCCTCCTTTTAACAGGAAAGGGCGACCGGCCGCTTCGCTCCATTGATGTTCGTACCGGAAGAGAAGAGAAACAACCCCGTTCCGAGTTTCTGGAAGGATTAAGACCTTCCTGATCCGATTCTTTTCACATCTGCTGACACCGAGGATTTAATCAAATATGATGCCGACCGATCTCTCGATTCAGAAACTCCCTCCCCAAAATCTTGAAGCCGAACAAGCGGTCTTGGCGGCCATTCTTCTCGACAATCAATCGATCAACCGGGTGGTCGAGATCCTCCGGGCCGATGAGTTTTACAAGGAGAGTCATCGAAAAATTTTTTCCGCCATGTTGGAACTCAACGGGATAAATGAGGCAATCGATCTAATCACCCTCACCGAGCATCTGCGGTTGAAGGGGCAGCTTGAGGCGGTGGGGGGGGCTTCTTATTTGACGGAGATCCTCAACAGCGTTGCCACGGCGGCGAACGTCCGCATGCATGCGAAAATCGTTCGTGAGAAGGCGTTGCTCCGAAACCTGATCAGCATTGCGACCGATATTGTGACGGTCGGTTATGAGTCGCACGGAAAGGTCGAAGATCTTCTTGATCATGCCGAGCGGAGCATTTTTGCGATTTCGGATAAGAAGATGCAGGGAACCTTTGTCCCGATGCGAGATCTGGTGAAAGCCGGCTTCGAAATTATCGAGAAGTTGGCCGATCAGAGACTCACCGGACTTCCAACCGGTTTCAAAGACCTTGATAAAATGACCTCGGGACTTCAGGCGGGCGATTTAATCATCGTGGCAGGCCGCCCGTCGATGGGAAAGACGGCGTTTGCATTGGGAATGGCCCAAAACGTCGCCATCAAAAACCGTCAAACCGTCGGCATCTTCAGTCTGGAAATGTCAAAAGAGCAGCTTGTTTTAAGAATGCTCTGCTCCGAGGCGCGGGTTGATTCCCATAAGATCCGCTCCGGATTTCTCGGCCGGCCGGGGAATGACAACTGGCAGCAATTGATCCGGGCCGCCGGAAAGTTGAGTGAGGCGCCGATCTTTATCGATGATTCCGCATCGATGTCGATTTTGGAGATGCGCGCGAAAGCGCGCCGCCTCAAGGCGGAGCACAATCTCAGTTTGATCATCGTCGATTATCTTCAGTTGATGCGGGGACGCGAAGATGCGGACAATCGCCAGCAGGAGATCTCCGATATCTCCCGTTCACTGAAGGCATTGGCGAAAGAGCTTCATGTCCCGGTGATTGCCCTCTCGCAGCTCTCCCGCGCCGTCGAATCGCGGCCGGAGAAGAAAAAAAGGCCGATGCTCGCCGATCTTCGAGAGTCGGGCGCGATCGAGCAGGATGCCGACGTGGTGCTTTTTATCTATCGGGAAGAGGTCTATGACCCATGCAAGTGTCCTCGCGAAGGGGAGTGCATCTGCGGGCGCAGGGGGCTGGCGGAGATCATTATCGGAAAACAGCGGAACGGTCCGATCGGCGATGTCCCGATGGCCTTCATCGACCGTTACACCCGGTTTGAAGATTTAAGCGACGATCATCCGAGGCGGCACCAGGGCGAGATGGAAGCCTAGATAGCCTACATATAGATTTGACAAGATTCTTGAATCCTCCTATAATTTGCACATCACACAGATCTATTTAATGTAACGTCGCGCCTCTGATGAAATCCCATTCGTCTGGGAGTTCACACTTTCTACATGGGATGTCACGATAGGGCGGCCCTTTCTTCATCGGACACTTAGGGTTTTTCAATCTGAGTTGACTGCAGTACCTGCCCTTCAATCGAGGTTGTCCAATCTTTAACCAAAGGATAATATATGTTTGGACTGGGAATGCCCGAACTGTTGGTTCTCCTTGTGATCGTAATGATTATTTTTGGTGCCGGAAAACTTCCCGAAATCGGATTGGGTCTCGGCAAGGCGATCCGAGGCTTTAAAAAAGGGATGAATGAACCGGATGCCATTGATGTCACCCCAAAAGAAAAAGGGGAGGAACCCCGTAAAGAAGGGGTCGAGAAGCATTGATTGAACGTGGAGGACTGTATTAAGATACATTCAATGCAACATTCCTGTTGGCGTTTTGCAACCACTTCAAAAATTTTCTTTCTTCTCCTCTCCCTTTCGCAACTGATCTCCTGCGCCGCAATAAAAACGAACGGATCGGCCGCTGATCCCGCTTCCAATCAAGCGGATCAGGAAGAAATTCCGAATCCGGATGCCTATTATCATGCAGTGATCGGTCTGCAATTGGAAAATGAAGGAGATGATTCCGGCGCATTAAAGGCTTACCTGACGGCGCTTCAATCTGATCCGAAATCCGCTTTTCTGATGACGCGGATCGCAGCGCTCCTGAGCCAAACCGGCAACCAGCGAGACGCGACCGCTTATGCGGAGCGCGCGCTGAAACTTCATCCGAAAGATCCTCGCGTCTTAAGTCTCCTCGGCAATATTTATGTCGCTTCCGGACAGGTGGACAAGGCGATGAATGCTTTTCAGCAACTCGTCGAGTTGGAGCCCAAGAGGGTTGACGCATACTATAGCCTGGCCGGAATCTTTGCCGCGCGTGGAAACCTCGATCAAGCCGAGGTGATGATCCGGAAGGGGATCTCGGCCGATCCGAATTCCGGCCTGGGTTACTATTATCTTGGAAAAATTGCCGTCGAGAAAAAAATGCTCGAGCCGGCACTGCAGGATTTTCAAAAAGCGCTCTCGTTCCATCCCCATTTTGAGCAGGCCCATCTCGAAGTAGCGCGCATCTATGAACTGCAGGAAAAGCCGGCGGAGGCGGAGAAGATCTATCGGTTCATTCTCGAAGAGGTCAACCCACGAAGCCGCGAGGCGATGGTCCGCTTGGTGCAATCGCTGATTCAAAGGAAAGAGTTTGATGAGGCGCTTCACTTTTTAGACGAGTTGGCCCAAGCGGATCCCTCTAATTTAGATATCCCGCTTCAGCAAGCGCTCATCTGGGTGGAGAAGAAAGAATACCCAAAGGCGATTGAAAAAGTCGAAGCGGTGATTCAGGGGAGACCGGATGATCTCCGGCTCAGCATCTATCTTGCGTCCCTCTATGAAGAGAGCAAAGAAACCGAGAAGGCGATCTCGCTCTATCAAGATATCCTGAAAAAGGACAGCAAACTTTATGACGTCCATATCCGGCTGGGCGCTCTCTATTTCTATAAAGAGAAAAAAATAGATGAAGCGCTGCAGCAGGGAGAATTGGCTAGAAAAATCGACGAACAGAGGCCGGAGGCGTATCTCTTTAACGGCCTGGTTTTATATGAGGCCAACCGTTATGAAGATGCCGCTCAGGTTTTCATCAAAGGAATCGAAAAGAACCCGAAGGTGGCGGATCTTCATTTCCATCTCGGTGCGACCTATGACAAGTTGAATCGATTTAATGATGTCGTCAAGCAGATGGAAAAGACGATCGAAATCGACCCCAAGCATGCCAATGCCTTAAATTATCTCGGCTATACCTATGCCGAGAAAGGAATTCACTTGAATGAAGCGGTCGATCTGATCAACCGCGCGCTTGCCATCCGGCCGGATGACGGTTACTTCGTCGACAGCCTCGGGTGGGCCTATTATAAAGAAGGAAAAATCCAAGAGGCGCTCGAAGCGCTCAAGAAAGCGGTCTCCCTCGTTCCTGAAGATCCGGTCATCCACGAGCATTTGGGCGAGCTTTATCTAAAGGAAAACCGCCTTGATCTGGCCAAAGAATCGTGGGCGCATTCGCTGAAGCTCGATCCAAAGAATGATAAGCTGATCTCCCGATTTAGAGAGGCCGGCTTCGGAGAGCCGGTTTTAGAAGATCGCGCTCCAAAGAAGACCGACATGCTTGACGTCCTTCCGACAGAATCATCCAGCCAGAAAGAGGTATCAAAGGGATCGGTCCATTAGAACAAGAACCAGGTCTTGTACCAGATTCAGCAGTGATCAACGGGCTAAGCGTCAGAATCATCTGCAACTGAATACCACGAATGGCTCTAACGATCTTGTTTCTTGTTCGATTCTTTTATAATTGACAAAATGTGTCTTCTGCAGAATGGATGTTGACATTCTTTGGATACACCCATTTTCGCCTGGAAAAAGTTTGAAATTGTAAGTCCCTAAAAAATAATAAAATTTCTGTTTTATCCCGTGAGAGAATGTTGGCATGTAACCTGCAATATCCTCGGCCTGAGTTCGACACGGAAACAACATAAGTCGATTGAAAATAGAGGAGGAGGATAAAATGCTTCATACAGTAAAAAATCAGAAAGGCTTCACACTGATTGAGTTGATGATCGTGGTGGCGATCGTCGGTATTCTGGCCGCGATTGCGATCCCGAACTTCTTAAACTATCAGGCCAAATCAAAACAATCGGAGGCCAAATCCAATTTGGGCTCGATGGGAAC
>Ga0209810_1006570_pt1 | contig 10011 bp, 6 predicted proteins | sample Coa_R1_7_FD_187159 | JGI IMG/M metagenome (GOLD analysis project Ga0209810, IMG submission 187159) | Surface soil microbial communities from Centralia Pennsylvania, which are recovering from an underground coalmine fire - Coalmine... | ecosystem: Environmental > Terrestrial > Soil > Unclassified ...
CAGCCAGTTCGACGCGCAGGGCAACCTGCGGAACTGGTGGACGCCCGCCGACGCCAAGGCCTTCCAGGAGCGCGTGGCGTGCATCGCGAAGCAGTATTCCGCCTTCGAGCCGCTGCCCGGAGTAAACATCAACGGCCAACTGACGCTGGGCGAAAACACGGCGGATAACGGCGGCGCCCGCATCGCGCTGCGCGCCCTGCACAACGCGGAAGCGAGCCAGGCGCCGAACGCATCCAGCGCCAACCGGTCGATCGATAATCTGACGCCCGAGCAGCGGTATTTCCTCTCCTTCGGCCAGATCTGGTGCGCCAACGAGCGCCCCGAAGCCGTCCGCCTGCAGGTGCAGACCGACCCGCATTCGCCGCCCCGGTACCGCGTCAACGGCGTCGTGCAGAATCTGCAGGAATTCCAGAAGGCCTGGTCCTGCAAGGCCGGCCAGCCGATGGTGAGCGCCAACGCCTGCCGCGTTTGGTAGGGCAGGCGCATGGCCTGCCCGGATCACTAGCTAGAAAACGGCGCTCCGCGCATAATGCGCGGCGACGCGTGCACAAGTGCTTTGATTTCAGCGCCGGGGCCGACTCGGTGGCGCATCGTGCGCCGCCTGCACCTCTCGGGTGGCCCTCGCCACCGGGCCCCAACACCGGTCCGGGCGATTCGCGACCGTGGCCGTACGCGTGCATACTTTGCTCCGGATGCCGGTAAAACGCCGTAATTTTCTGCTGTTTGCCGTGGCGCTCGCGGCCGCCGCGCAGGCTCCCCGTCCGCTCGGCGGCAGCCCCGGACCGTGGTCCACCCAGGAGGAGGAATCGTTCCTCATCTCCGCGCAGATCGAAACCGTCGAACCCGCGGGCAAGGGTGTGACCCATTCGCTCAAGGCCCTCCTCAGCGACGGCATTCGCCAGCACTCCGCCCACATCCAGACCGTGGATCTCTACCTGCCGGAATTTCGCGGCCGGGACGGATCGGTGGAAACGGACTTCCGCGATAGCTGGAAGTTCAATGTCGCCGCCTACCGCCTGGCCCGCCTGCTGCATCTGACCAACATGGTGCCGGTCTGCGTCGAGCGCCCTTTTCAGGGCAAGCCCGCGGCCTTCAGTTGGTGGGTCGATAATGTCGGCATGGATGAGCGCGAACGCCTCGCGCGGCATCTCCACCCGCCCGACATCCCGCGCTGGAACCGCCAGATGGACATCATCCGCACCTTCGACCAGTTGATCTACAACATGGACCGCAGCCAGGAGAACCTGCTCATCACGACCGACTGGGATGTCTGGATGATCGACCACACGCGCGCCTTCCGCGATTCCCACGAATTGCGCAACGCCGACGCCGTCACCAAGTGCCCGCCCGATCTGCTGCGCTCGCTCAAGGCTCTCCGCCGCCGCGATGTGGAGCAGCAAATGGGCGACCTGCTGACGCCGGCCGAGATCGATGGCCTGATGGCGCGCCGCGACCGGATCGTGGCGAAGATCGAGGCGCAGGCGCCGCCGAGCATCATGCAGTAGCAGACGGCCGCCGCCGGTCTGCCAATATGTTAAGTTCAGTGTTATGACAGCGCTGGAGGCGTTTGAGAAGGCCAAAGCGTACGCCCGCGGAATACTTGGAAATTTGGACTACACGCTCGAAGAGGTGGAACTTGATACGTACAAAGGGCGCCAGGTATGGCGGATTACGCTTGGATTTTCTAAGCGGCGGCCCGCTGCGCCGGAGTTGATGCAGACCATCGGCAGCGCTTTACCTCTGGAATATAAGACCATCCTCGTGGACGCCACTACAGGCGAGCCTTTCGCGATGAAGCTCGCGAGCTAATGACGGAGTTCGAGCGGTTTGATCGGAATACCTGGTCGAGAGGCGTTCTGATCGACACGAACTTATTCGTGCTGTTCATTGTCGGCTCCGTCGAGCGCGACCGGATCTCCCGTTTCAAGCGAACCCAGGCCTATACGCCGGCGGATTGGGACCTGCTCACCGGCCTCATCGGGCAGATCCCGCGACGATACGTCGTTGCGCACGTCCTCGCCGAGGTAAGCAGTCTTACGGACATGAAGGGCGCGGACTTGGCAACGGCGCGGCAAATCCTGAGGAGAACCATTTCCCTCATGGAAGAGATTCCGGTTCCGAGTCTCGCACGCATGCGAATCGCCACTCTATCCACAGTTGGGCTTGACCGACGCTGCGATCAGCTCTGCAGTTCGGCAGTGCGGCTGCTCCGTGCTGACGAACGATGCCGGACTTTATGTCGCCCTGTCGAGAGAAGGTGCCTCGGTCGTAGTTCGATGACCTGCGGGCGCTGCTATGAGCGTGCGGTGCGGCTCGACTTCAGAGCCGCACCAGGCGTTGGGCGCTTATTGGTAGTCGGGGAGAATCACGTAATCCGGCCAGCACGTATCCGCCGGCACGTCGAAGCCGATGCGGATCACGCCGCCGGCATTCCCGCCGGTGGCCGCGAACTTCGGATCCAGAATCCTGGCGATCTGGTCTCGCGCGCCTTCGAGATGCGCGCGGGTCTCGCGGTCGGAGGTCTTGGCGAGCGCCGCGGCGATCGCGGCGTTGAGCGAGCGCAGCTCGGCGCGGTAGAACGGCTTTTCGTCGGCGCTCGTGGCGAACAGGCCCGCGAACTCGGGCGGCAGCCCGGCGGGTATCGTCTGGGTGCTGTTCACCTTGTTATTCACCAGGTCGAGATAAGCGTGCTGCAGGTTGCGGCGGTAGGGGTCGATCTTCACCTGCTGTCCTTCCAACTCCTTCCATACGCTCTTGCGCACCGTGGCCAGCAGGTCCGCCGGGCTCAGCGCCGCCGCGCCGTCGATCGCTTCCGATTCCACCAGCCGCGCGAACCTTGAGCTCGAAAGCACGTTCGAGAGCACGCTCGATTGCGCGTTGCGGATCCGGCTGAGCACGCCGACCGCTTCGATACGGCGCAGGATCTCGGGGTCGACCGCCCATCTCGGAGTTGCGAAGGCGTTTTCCCCGAGGAAGTTCAGCGCCTGCATCTGCCGCTCTTTCGAGACCGGCTGGAACAGGCGCCCCTCCTGCCCGACGTACTTCGTCTGGCTGTCGAAGCCGCCGACGATCGCCGCCACGTGGTTCATTTCAAGCGTCCACTGACCCAGCATGCGGCCGTAGAGCTCGGCCAGGTCTTCGTACGGCTCACCGTTTCTGGCGGTGGTCGCAGGCAGCAGCAGTTTGGCCACGCGCTGCAGGTTCTTCAGCCCCAGCGCGCTGCTCTTGATGGCGTCCGCATCGCCCACGGCTTCGGTCAAGTCGCCCGGATCGGAGCCCGCCGAGCCCGCCGTCGAGAAGCGGTACCACGGCGTCTTGTCCTGTTCGCGCGCCCAGGCGTCCAGCGTCGGCTTCTCCTCGTCCGGCGTTTTCGCGTCGGGAATCGGGGTGTAGCCCCACTTCGTCGCCCAGATATCGTACGGCCCGACGCGCGGCACAAGGTCATCGACCGCGATCCCGTCCTCGGGCTGCGCCGTATAGTTGAAGCGCGAGTAATCCATGATCGACGGGCAGTGGCCCATCCTGTGCACCCAGTCCTTATCGTGGACCTTGTCCGCCGGATACGTGGAGCTGGCCTTCATGTTGTGCTGGAAGCCCAGCGTGTGGCCAACCTCATGCGCCACCACGAATTCGAGCAGCCGCCCCATCAGATCGTCCGGCAGCGGGAGCTTCTGCGCGCGCGGGTCGAGTGGGCCGACCTGCAGGAAATACCAGTCCCGCTGCAGGTTCATGATGTTGTGGTAGAACTGGATGTCCGCATTGAGGATCTCGCCCGTGCGCGGATCGGAGATGTGCGGGCCCATGGCGTTCTCGATGGTCGAGGGCAGCCAGCGGATCACGGAATTGCGCACGTCTTCCGGGCTGAAGTCCGGGTCCTCTTTCTCGGTCGGCGCCATTTTGGCGATGATCGCGTTGCGGAACCCGGCGGCCTCGAAGGCCGGCTGCCAATCCTCGACGCCCTTCTTCAGCCATTCGCGCCACTGCACCGGCGTGGCAGAATCGATGTAGTAAACAATCGGCTTCACGGGCTCGGAGACCGCCGCCGACGGATCTTTCTTCTCCAGCCGCCAGCGCGCGATGTAGCGGACGCGATCGGCCTTATGTTCCGGCCGGCCGTAGTCGTACTGCTGGGTGATGAAGTACCCGACGCGCTCATCGAATACGCGCGGCTTCATCGGGTTCTCCGGCAGCTTCACCATGCTGTGGTGCACCACTATGGTCGCGCTGCCCGGCCGCATCTGCGCGCCGAGGAACACCGGCTGCGGAGCCTGGTTCTGTCCCGGCATGGGCGCCTGCCGCGTGAACGTCAGGGAGGCCTCGGTTTCGATGTTCTGCGGATAGGGCGAAATCCGCTCGATGTACGAGCGGCTGGCGTCCATGGTCGTGGCGCCGAGCCGCTGCCGCATATTGAACTCGGGAATATCCGCGGTGAACAGGCCCGTGACTTCGATCACCGGATCGCCGTTCTTGGCAAACGCCGCGACCGGAAAGGTACGGATGATGGTGTTGTTGTTCGCCGCTTTCACCGCCTGTGCGATCGGCAGGCTCGGATCCGCCGTGACACTGTAATTGATATCCCGGAGGTGGACTTTGTTGCCGTTCAGCTCCCACCGCACCACGCGATCGGCGATCTGGTCGCCGCCATAGCCGATGCCGAGCGTGGTCTTGGCGATCTGGGTGTTCCAGAGGAATTCCTTGCCGAGTTCCGCCTTGGGAATCTCGTAATAATACTTTTCCTTGACCTGGTGGACGGTAAAGACGCCGGTTTTCGATTTCGCTTCCTTGGTGATCACCTTCTCGTAGGGCTGAGGCTCCTGCGAGGGCGGCGTGATTCCTCCGCGGCCGCCCGCGGCGGCGGGACCCGCCTGCGCAGGATTATCCGGAGCCGGTGGATTGGGTGGTTCCTGGGCGGCGAGAACCGCCGCGGCGCAGATCCCGGTGAGCAATAACAGAGGCGTGCGCATTCTTGGATCTCCTTCCCGGTTTTGGGGTCGCTACATGTTAGCAGCGGCAGCGGCCGTGAGAAAGGGGATGACGCCTCAGAAGCCCGCGGCGTGCAGTGAGCGCATCGCGGCGGCTGCCGCCTCGCCGGGCGCCATCCGCCGCACGGCTTCATTGAACGGCTCGACCCGCACCGGCCCGTCGAAGCCGATCCGGGCCAGCGCTCCGCGAAAAGCGGCTACGTCGATTACGCCGGTCGAAGCCGGAAGCTCGCGCTGGCCGTCCACCATCTGATCTTTGGGAACGCCCGCGGGGGCATCGTTGAGATCGATCGAGACGACATCGGAGGCGCGCAGCGCGGCAATATCCGCGGCCGTATCCCCGGCGTGGTACCAATGCCAGCTATCGATCACCAGACCCACGTTCGGCTGCCCGATTTCCGCGATCAGTTCCCGCATTTCGGCCATCGAGTGGACGAACGGATAGCGCTGCGACGCCCACAGGGTCTTCGGTGCCACATATTCCACGCCCAGGCGGATGCCGGAATCGTGCAGAATGCGCGCACATTCGCGCAGACGGGCGGCATGGAAGCGGAAATTTTCGAGATACGTGCGGGTATTGCTCATGGGCAGCACGTACGTGGTCACGCGCCGGACGCCTGCCGCCTGGAGCGCGCGGGCATTCTGCGGCAGTCCGCCCAAACCGGAGCGGAAGACTTCATCGCTGGCGCGGATGTCCGCCGCCAGCCCGGCGAGCGCCCACCCGACCTTCTTCGATTCCATATAGCCGAGCAGATCCCGCAGCTCACCGGACGAAAGGCCCGCCAGGTAGCGGCCGTCGGCATCGACACAATCGAAGCCATGGGCGGCAGCGAGGTCGATCGCCTGCCGCTGATCGGCCTTGATCCCGAGAGCGCTACAGCTCAGGTGGAGCTGCATACGGCCCGCGGCACGGAGGGTGCGGGACCCGGCGGCAAGCGCCCCGAGAGCGAGAAATGCCCGTCGATGCATAGAGATCATCGTACACCCGCCGGAAACTCTCGCGACCCTCAAACCATCTAAGCTAGTAAGATAAACATGCGGGTGATCCTCATCGCTTTGGTACTGGCGTCTGCTCCGCTGTGGAGCCACGGCTCCGAGTTGGAGCACGCGCGTAAACTCTACGGGCTGACCGAGTACGAAGCCTCGCTCAAAGTGCTGCAGGCGCTACCGCAAAAGGACGCCCCGGCGTGGGAGCTGATCGGCCGCAACTACTACATGCTTGGTGAATATAAGAGAGCGACCGAAGCCCTCGAAAAAGCGGCGGCCGCGGAACCGGATAACGCCGAGATCATGTTATGGCTGGGCCGTGCCTATGGACGGCGGGCCGAGACGGCGAATCCCTTTGCAGCGCCCGGACAGGCCAGCAAGGCGCGCCAGTGCTTTGAGAAATCGGTCCGATTAAACCCAAAAAATTCAGAAGCTTTGGGCGATTTGTTCGAGTATTACCTGGATGCGCCCGGCTTTCTCGGCGGCGGTCTCGACAAGGCCGAAGGACTGGTCGTGCAATTCGAGGCCGTGGACCCCGGCGAAGCCCACTGGGCGCGCGCGCGCATCGCGGAAAAACGCAAGGAGTTTAGCAGCGCCGAGGAGCATTTGCGGCGCGCCATCGATGCCAACCCGCAGCGCATCGGCCGGCTGATCGATCTGGCCAAGTTCCTCGCGCGGCAGGGCCGTTACCAGGAAGCGGACCAGAGCATGCAGGAGGCCGAGCGCCTCGCGCCGAATTCTCCCCGCGTGATCTACGCCAAGGCCGATCTGTACATCAAAAGCGGCCGTAATCTGAAAGTTGCGAAGCAATTGTTGCAGCAATACATGAGCATGTCGCTGTCCCCGGACGATCCGCCCCGGGCGGACGCCGAAAAACTTTTAAAGCAGGTCCAGGGCAGCTAGTGTTCTTCGCCGAAGCCGTCCGTTTCAGCGTTCAAGCATTACGTGCAAATCCTGTCCGTTCGCTGTTGACAGGATTGGGGATGGTCATCGGTACGGCTTCCGTCATCCTGGTCGTGACGATCTCGCTGACCAGCCGCGACTACATCCTCCAGCAGGTCGAAGGCATCGGGTCGAACATCATTTTTGCCTACCTCGTCTCAGCCGGACCCAGCACCCCGACCGCGGACGCCGACTACATCAAAATGGCGGATGTCGAAGCCATCCGGCGCGAACTCCAGCCGGAGATCGTGGCCGCCACCGGCGTGATGGCCAACTTCGACCACATCCTGATCGCCGGCAAGGAGCAGGACGTCAAGGTGATCGGCACGGACGACGCATACGCCGCCGTCCGCAACATCGTGATCAGCAGCGGCCGCTTTCTTGACGCGACCGACGTAGCCTCGCGCGGCAAGGTGGCCCTGCTGACCGATCAGTTGGCGCAGCGGATGTTCGGCAGCAGTCGCGCGGCGGACAACCAGGTCATTCGGCTGTTCGGGCTGCAATTTACCGTCGTCGGCACGTTCCACGAGAAGGTCGAGACGTTCGGGCAATCGGAGGTCGAGCGTGACACCATCCTGATCCCCATTACGGCGCTGCGGAATTTTACGCCCGTGGAACGGATCGACCCGCTCTATGTGCAGGTGCGGTCGCCCGAGCAGGTCGACCGGACGGCGGCGCGGGTGCAGCAGATCGTCGCCGGACGCCACCGCCCCGGAGCTAACTACCGGGTTGATACTCTGACCGCTATCCTCAACGCGGCAAAGAACATATCGCTGATCCTTTCGCTTGTCCTGATCCTCGTTTCAGCGATCACGCTGGTGATTTCCGGAATCGGCATCATGAACATCATGCTGGTCACCGTGACGGAGCGGACGCGCGAGATCGGCGTGCGGCTGGCCGTCGGGGCATCGGCCAGGGAGATCCTGCTGCAATTTCTGACGGAGGCCATGATGGTCAGCCTGACCGGCGGGATCATCGGCATCCTGGTCGGTGTGGCGATTCCCTGGAGCGTCAGCCTGTTCACCGATATCCGGATTCCGATCTCCCCCGTCGCGGTGGTGGTGGCCTTCGGAGTTTCCTGCATGGTGGGACTGGTGTTCGGCATCCTGCCGGCCAACCGCGCGGCACACCTGAATCCGACCGAGGCACTGCGCTACGAGTAGCGCTTTAGTTAGGTCCCTTTAGCCTTTAATCCCCTGTTAATTGACCGAGTTCTGCGATTTTGCTTACAATTAGCTTTAGTGCGGTAACGTACTTACCTCAGGAAGTCCCTCTCCTGCCCGCGCTAGAGAAAAACTACCGATGATTCAGCAGTTTTGCGCGCTCCTGGCGCCGTTTCGCGGGCCGTATCGGAAGTACCTCGCCGGAGTGGTGCTGCGGCAGGGATTGGTCGTCGCGGCCGGGTATTCGCTGGTCTGGGCCCTGCGGCTGGCGCTGCGCCATACCTCGGTCCCGGAGTGGATCTTCGTCGCGGCGTTCATCGTGTTCGACGGCGCCTACCTCAGCTTCGATCTGGCGTTAAATTATTTCTTTTCTTCGCGCATCAGCTATCCCCTGTTTGCCCGCCTGCGCTGCGGCGCGCTGGAAAAAGTTCTGGGCATGCCGATGGAATGGCACCAGCGGCAGAGCTCGGGCGAGCTGGTCGGCAAGGTCAACAACGGCGTAGGCAAGGTGGTGCAGACGGCCGAGGGGTTGAGCCGGGAGCTGGTTCCGGCCCTCATCCAGACCGGCTTCAGCCTGATTCCGCTGATCTGGTTCAGCGCGATTACGACGCCCGCACTGGTGGCGGCGCTCGGCGTGTTCCTTTGGCTGACGGTTGTCGAAAACCGCCGCCGGCGGCCGTTCGCCCGCGGCCGGTATCGCGGCTATAACCGCGATTTCGGGCTGTTCTCGGAATCGGTCGAGGCCATCCAGCCGGTCGTTCAATACGGGCAGCAGGGCAATGTACTGCGGCGTTACCGGCGGGTGCAGGAACGGATCGTCGCCTGCGGCCTGGCCGAGGCCCGCATCGGCAACCGCTTCGGCTTCAGCCGCAACATGGTGCTGACGGTGGCCAGGCGGGCCTGCCAGGGCGTGTGGATCTGGCAATACCGGCGGAATGCTCTCGATGGCGCCATGATCCTCTACCTGAACATGCTGACCGAGCAACTGCTCAGCTCGTTCAGCGGATATGCCTCGCTGATCGAGCGGATCTACGATGGCATCGAGCCGACGCGGGTGCTGGTCAAGCTCATGGCGGAGCGGCCGGCCATTGCGGACGAGGGGCCAGTAGCTTCGGCGCCCGCCGCCGAGCGGGCCGGGGTGCGGATGCGCGCCGTGAAATTCACGTATCCGCGGCGCAATTCGCCGGTGCTGCGGAACTTCAACCTTTCCATTGCGCCGGGGACGGTGCTCGGGATTGTCGGCCGGTCCGGTTGCGGGAAGACCACGATCCAGAACCTGCTGACCCGCATGTTCGACGTGGAGCAGGGATCGATCGAAATCTGCGGGCGCGACGTGCGGCGCTGGCCGCTCGACGATCTCCGCGGCCTGTTTGCGCACGTCTCGCAATCGGGCGGCGTGTTCTTCTCCGGCATGCGGTTGTGGGACGTGATCCGCTCGACGCGTCCCGAGGCCACGCGGCGCGAGGTGGTGGAGGCGGCCAAGGCGGCGTGCATGCACGAAGAGATCTGCCGCATGCCGCAGAAGTACAACACGCGCATCGGGCAGGGCGGCGTCAGCCTCTCGAAAGGGCAGCAGCAGCGGATCGCGCTGGCGCAGGCGCTGATCGCGATGCGCGAGGAACGCCGGATCGTCGTGCTGGACGAATTCACCAGCGCGCTCGATAGCGAGACCGAGGAGCGCATCCTGCGCAACCTGGAGCCGTGGCTGATCGGGCGCACCGTGATCATCATCGCGCACCGGCTGTCCACCGTGCGCAAGCTGGCCGATGAGATCGTGGTCATGGATCGCAGCGGCATCGTCGAGCAGGGCACGCACGAGGAGCTCATGGCGCGCGGCGGCTGGTACGCCGAAATGGCGCGGCTGCAGGCGGTCGGCGCGGAGACCGAACCGGCCGCCATCCGGCCGGCGCACCGCGGGAAGGAACGGCTGGTTCGAG
>Ga0209810_1006571_pt1 | contig 10009 bp, 10 predicted proteins | sample Coa_R1_7_FD_187159 | JGI IMG/M metagenome (GOLD analysis project Ga0209810, IMG submission 187159) | Surface soil microbial communities from Centralia Pennsylvania, which are recovering from an underground coalmine fire - Coalmine... | ecosystem: Environmental > Terrestrial > Soil > Unclassified...
GGACCGCTTGCACCAGGCATTGGATTATCAAACGCCCTTTCAGGTGTATCAGCGTTCATGATTCAATTCGTTCGTTGTATTGCTGAGTTCACTCTTATTTGGGGCCGAGTTTTGTCTTGACAATGGGCTCACCCTCTCCTTCATCTGAGTCTTTTCACGAAATGTGCGGGTGAGCCTGACAATGGGGGATACCTTAGAATGCAGCCAGGACAAGTAAGAGAAAGAAGGAAAGATAGGAAAAATAAACCCTGACTATCCACTTTAGTTCACTGCCTTCCAACCCTTCCCATCGCTATACTTGAAGCAAATACATCGCCTCGGTGAAAGAAGGGCAGGGGTAAGTCAGCATCATGAGTCTCTATGAAATTCGCGTGCAAGGACATCTCGATCAACACTGGTCGACCTGGTTCGAGGGACTGGCGATCAACCATGAGGAAGACGGCACGACGCTGCTGCGAGGGAACCTGGTTGATGAGGCAGCCTTGCATGGCGTGCTGATGAAGGTGCGCGACCTGGCCATCCCGCTGCTGTCCGTGAATCGCATCTTCGCTCCCACCGGGGAGCAGGAGGATCGGTGAGGCCAGAGCAGTCGTTACTCGCCTCTGCCAAAAAAGGAAGCCCTGATCGTTGATCTATGGAATGCTTTTCAGCAGGCGAATGTATATCAGGAATAAACAACTGGTTGTTAAGAAAGGAGCAGGCAATGCTTACCATTCGTGATGCCCTCAATCGAGGCTACAATCTGCTTGGCGTTGGTATCATCGTCATCAGCGGCCTCTCGTTTTTCTCCGATCTGCCGGCGGAGATCGATCAGCTCCCGCATATCGTGGACGAGGTGTTGCTGCTCGTCCTGGCGGCGGTGGCCCTCATCTGGTACTTCATCGGGCGCAACAAATATTCGCACACGGTGATGCCCATTGTCTTCGCGGTCGTCGCCCTGGCGATCAAAGTGCTGGGTCTGATTCTGGAATTCAAAGACCCCGAAGATCGCGGGGATGAATTCGGCGCGCTCGTCCTCTTTGTCGTGCTGATCATCGTACTGGTCTGGCAATACGTCGCCACGCGCCGCCTGGCTGCTCAGGAGGCCGGGCCGACCCCTCAAGCCGTTCAAGCTGAGATGCGCTAGCCTGTCGCACCCAGAGCAAGAGTCCTGATCTCAGGTCTTGAAGGGAAGGAAAGGAAGGTTTGTTATGCCATTTTCACGGTCCCATCGTCTGGTTCTCGCCAGCCTGTTGTGACGGTCAATGCGGGGACGAAGATCACCGCGACGGTGCCGGGTGGGGCGAGTACCGGTCTGATCATCGTGACCACCTCGACGGGTGTGAATCCAACGGAGAAGGTTCTCAATCCTTCCAACGTCCCTGGCCTCGATGTGAAGTGGACAGCTGCCACTGGCGCTGGCATCGACTCCTCACTGGCGGTGGTCAATGGCATAGTCTACGTCGGCTCAGAGGATGATCGCCTCTATGCCTTCAACGCCCAGACCGGCGCGCAACTCTGGTCAGCGGCTACGGGCAATATCATCGACTCCTCGCCAGCAGTGGCGAATGGCGTGGTCTACGTCGGCTCGCGGGATAGCAACCTGTATGCCTACACACTGCTCACCTCCGAGCAGGTGAAGGCGCCGGGGAGACCCCATCCGGCCAGCCTGCATCCCAATCTCAGCCTGCCTCTCAGCAGGTGATGACAGTTCGCGTCCGGCGGGAGGCTGGCGATCATGGCTCAGAGAGAGCGATTGCCAGCCTCTTGCCAGGCACTCAAGAGCCGCGCTGCCCCAATTACCGGTGGCAGCCGACAAGAAAGGACAGGAAACACCCTATGTCACAGCATCTTCAAGAAAAGCCTCAGCACAACCAGCACCTACGAAGCGGCGCTGAAATACTGACAACACAGGAGGGACCGCGTCTCTCCGAGGAGACGCTGCGGGCGTTCGCGTCGCGCCTGCATGGCGAGATGATCCGGCCAGAAGACGCGGACTACGAGGCGGCGCGAGCGGTCTGGCACGGCGGCTATGATCGCCATCCCGCCCTGATAGTGCGCTGCCTGCACGTGGCCGACGTGATCGCCGCTGTGCAGTTTGCGCGCGAGCAGAAGCTGCCGCTCTCCGTGCGCAGCGGCGGGCATAGTCTGTCCGGCCACGGCACCAACGACGGCGGCGTGGTGATCGATCTCTCTCGCATGAAGGCCATCTCCATCGATCCCACGCGCCGCACCGCGCGTCTTGAGCCTGGCCTGACCTGGCACGAGGTCTCGCACGCCCTTCAGCCCTCTGGCCTGGCCCTGACTTCCGGCGATACGGCTACGGTTGGCGTTGGCGGTCTGCTGCTGGGAGGCGGCATCGGCTGGATGGTACGCAAATACGGTCTGGCGTGTGATCGGGTCCGCGCGGTCGAACTGGTGACGGCTGAGGGACACTTGCTGCGCGCGAGCGCCAGCGATCATCGCGAGCTGTTCTGGGGGCTGCGCGGAGGCGGCGGCAACTTCGGTATCGCCACTGCCTTCGAGGTAGACCTGCACGCGGGCGGGACCATTCTGGGCGGCGCCGTCTTCTATGAAGCAGGCGAGGCGGAACGCATCCTGCGAGCCTATGCCCGCATCGCCCTGGCTGCCCCTGATGAACTCACCACGCAGGCGCTGCTCATGCCCGCGCCGCCCGCGCCCTTCGTCCCTCCTGACAAACAGGGAACACCCTCGGTCGCGCTTGTCTTCTGCTACGCGGGCGACATCGCGGAGGGCGAACAGGTGGTAGCCCCACTGCGCGCGCTGGGAACGCCTATCGCCGAGATGGTCGCGCCCATGCCCTATCCAGCCCTCTTTGCCTTCACCGAGGTGGCTGAGATTCGCGGCTGGCAGCATCACGTCCGCTCAGCGTTCCTGGAGACGCTTCCTGACGAGATGCTCCACGCGCTGGCCGAGTCCGCCTGCGCCATCATCTCTCCAGGAACAATCGTCCAGCTCCGTGTCCTGGGTGGGGCCATGAGCCGCGTCCCGAATGATGCGACAGCCTTCGCCCATCGCGACAAACAGGCCATGCTGCTGATCGAACATTATGGGCCGCTGCCCGCCGATGCAGCCGACCTTCACGCTCGGACCGAACAGGTCTGGCAGGCAATTTCGCCCTATGCCAGCGGCGTGTACGTGAACCTGCTGGGCGACGAGGGGGAGCAGCGCATCCACGACGCCTACCCTCCGGCCACCTACGCGCGGCTGGCGGCGCTCAAACGGCGCTATGATCCGCAGAATCTCTTCCACCTCAACCAGAATATTCCACCAGGTGAGGGGTAAAGCTGACCAGGGCAGAAGTGGTTCCCCTGTTCTTTGGCTCCTTCTGGTCCACGCAGGAAGCGACAGTGGCCTATCTCAACCGATTCCTGGGGAGATAGCTGATCTGTGCGCCCCGTTCTGGGACCAGATGGCCGACTGGAAGTCTTTGCGGTATCGCTCGTGTAGGCCAGGGGGAACGGGATACCATCCCCGGAGGAGAGCATGGGATTGGCCTGCCGGGAGTAGTATGGAGCGTGAGGCAGGGGAACACTGCCTGCCTGCCCCTGCCGGACAGCACAGGTGATCCCACGAGGCAAGATACGAAGCCACGCCTGCGCACAATGCTGCCCGGCAGCACTCTTGCTCCATCGGAGGCGCAGGCGTGGCACGTGGTTCGTCCAGCGAGAGAGGCGTCAGCCGCTCAGTCCGAGAACTGGCTGTGTTGTATCATCTATCTGCCTGGTTGCCATGCTGGCTATCTCCGGATGAGGAACTCTACATGGACAGTGGCTGTTTCCCTTCACGGCAGGGATAACACAAACCCACTGATGGTTTTATACTAGAGGTAGCATTCATCGAAAGGAGGATGCGTGACATGCGTCCAACGATCACGGCGTTTCGCGAGGCCGATATTGAGGAAGCTTCGCGGTTACTGGCACAGCGTCATGAAGGGGACCGCATCCATGAACCTGCTCTACCGGAACGGTTCGCTCACCCGGCACAGGCTCGCCTCGAGGTGGAGCAGACCTGGAAGGCTTCGACGGTTCATGGGGTGAGCGCCGGAGGCGTCGTCGCTCGAGATGACGGGAAGATGATCGGGTACATGATCGGCGCCCCCAGGATCGATGAGACGTGGGGACGCAGCGTGTGGGTGGAATACGCCGGACACGCCATTGATCGTGGGTACAGCGCCGACCTCTACCGTGACCTCTACGCCGCCCTCTCCCCGCGCTGGGTGGCTCTCGGCTGCCTCTACCACATCGTCAATCTCCCGGCCTCCGATCGGGACGCTCTTGATGCCTGGTTTAACCTGAGCTTTGGCAAAGAGCATACATATGGGCTACGCGAAACAGCGTCCGCCGCTTCGTTTCACGTCGCGCTCGATCCCGCCATCACGATTCGGCGTGCCGGGCCTGCCGACGTGGACCTGGCGATCGAACTGGATGAGGTTCTCTCGGTTCATCAAGCGCGCGCCCCGGTCTACGCCATCATCCTGCCCTATCCGAAGGAAGAGGCCCGGCAGGAGGCCCTGGAGCAACTGGAAAAGCCGGATTGGAAGACCTGGCTCGCCCTGCGCGGCGAGCAGGTGGTGGGCATTCAGCTCTTTCTGCCGGCCAGGCCGCCCAAAGGGCTGGGGATAATGGTGATCCCGGAGCAGTGCAGCTTCCTGGGATTTGCCGCCACGCGCGAAGAAGAGCAGGGACGCGGCATCGGTCGCGCCCTCACGGCGCGTGGCCTGGCTTCCGACTTTGACGATGGCTATCGCTTCTGTTTCACGGACTGGCGCGCCACCAATTTGCTCTCTTCTCGGATGTGGGTAGGGCAAGGATGGAAGCCGGTGGCCTACCGGCTGACGCGCCGCTTAGATGAGCGCATTCTCTGGAGCCATGCCAATGCCTCGCCTGCTCCCTGGCTGGAGAGGAGATTCGCTGGCCTCTGGCATTCGTGAGGTTCCTTTTCCTCTGGCTAAGTCTGAACAGTGACGAGAAATTGTCCCTCCTGGCAGCCAGATGCGTGGCTGCTATACTGGTGAAAAACATTCTGACAAGGATCACTTTCGTATCACTCTCGCATGGAGTCACATCTGAGCAGCGAACATCGCCGCCATTAGAACGCCTGCAAGGGATTGTACTAGCTACCTGTCCCAATTTCTCCCACCGGATCCTGGGATTTCCAACTTAACCAGGAAGAGTGTCAATTACGGTTGTCAAGTTTCTCACCGTAGTTTACAGGTTGTCGCCGGGACGAAAAGTTAGGCGATGTCCTTCTTCGGTCAGGAAATGCTGTCGGCAAGACTAATCACCACCACAAGTACTATTTAGTTGACGCCCAACATTGGGAGCATGCTGATCATCCTGCCCCCACCACATCAACTGATCTTCATCGGATAAAGTTCTTTCTGTCCTGTTCGTTCTTCCTCCTGTATGCTTATCGAACTTGCACTCCTGCCACCCAAACGCCACGAATAGTCCGTGTGGCCGCAATATCCTGGGTCGGGTCTCCCTCGATGAGCAGCAAGTCTGCCCGGCGACCAGGCTCAATGACACCACGATCGGTAAAGCCGAAATATTCAGCAGGTAATACGGTTGCAGAACGCAGGGCTTCAACGGGTGTCAGTCCAGCCTCAACCAGCAACCTTAATTCATCATGCAGTGCTTTTCCGTGTTGAATCGGTGCGGGCGAAACAGATCCTTGATTCGCATCCGTTCCGGCCAGGATGGTGACGCCTGCCCGGTGGAGCGCGGTCACTGTCGATCGCGCATGGGCATAATCGCTACCAGTTCCATGCGTCGGCAAGCGTCCCGCGATGCTTGCCACCGCACGCATCATGGTTAACGTCGGTACTGACACGATGCCTCGCGTCGCAATGGAGAGCGCCAGGTTCTCGTCAACGCCCGCATCGATGGGCGCATGGGTGAGAATGTCTACTCCTGCCTCAGCAGCATTTCTGAGTGCGGTTATGGTGGTAACATGCGCGATAATTTTCAGACCTACCTGATGTGCAGCCTCAGCCAGTGCTGTAATGGTTGCGACATCAAGGGCGGCTGCACCCATTCGGCCGGGGTCCTCAACGATCACTTTGATGTAATTCGCACCCTCCGCCACGCGCTCGGCTACAAAACGGCTCGCATCAGCAGGGCCGCTCACCGCACTCGAAGCCGGAAAGCCCATTCTCGTCGTCTGCATGCCGCCTGGCGCACTGGCGACGTTTCCCGCTCCACGGATATCGGCCAACCCTGGTCGATGGCGCAGCGAGTCCGTTATTGCCATCGATTGCGACCCCATATCGAGCAGCGTCGTACAGCCCCAGTGCGTCCCTTGCTCGAGTTCGGCAACATTCCTCAGATGGACATGAGAGTCGATGAAGCCAGGCAGCAGCGTCCCGTGCCGTCCATCAACCGTCCTCTCAGCAGTTGTTGCAGCAGAGATGACCCCCTGGTCAATGACTACTGTGCGTTCCTCGGATAATGCGTTGCCGTCAAACACTTTGACATTGGTGATGGCGATTGCTTCAGACATCCTCTGCTTTCCCTCCCTGTTCAAGCAATTTCGAGACATGCGCGATGGTCTGTTGCATGTGCTGGCGCACCGCCTTGGCAGCGCGAACCGGGTCGTTCGCCTGGCAGGCAGCAAGAATCTCGCGATGTTCCGCGTCGAGACGCTCTGCATCTCTAGGAACGTCGGCCGCTGCATAGAGATGGTTGTAGGCGAGCGAGGCATTGCGCAATTCCTCAATCATCGTAAGCAGCCGCGAACGTCCCCCAATCCGATACAATCGCAAGTGGAACTGTTGATTCAGCTCGACATAGCGAACGGCATCGGTGGTGGCGAGCATCTCATCAAGAATGGCAATCAGTGGGGGAGCGTCCTGCGCCTGGAAGTGTCCAGCAGCTTTCTCAGCGGCCAGCATCTCCAGCGCCATCCGAATTTCATAATGCTCGATGAGATCCTGAATGGTTGGCAAGAACACTCTGACTCCCCGGTGGGGGTCGATGTGTACCAGGCCATCACTTTGCAGCAGGCCAAACGCCTCGCGGACGGGAGTCGTACTGACGCCGAAGCGTTGCGCGATCTCATTCTGACGCAACCGAGTGCCTGCGGCGAGCTGCCCGGTGACGATTTCCTCCCGCAGCACAGCCGCAATCTGCTCCGGAATCGTGGTTTTTGTGAGGACAGTTGTTTGACTGCCCTTTTCTCTATGTGCCGTTGCGTCCATACCTTTTGTTCGCTTCCCCTTGACAAATATATAATACATTATGCATAATATACCATATTTAAAATGCTTTGTCTAGATGGTAAAGCATGAGTTCCCTCCGGTTCGCGCTGCGGCAGGCCAATCGGTAGGGTGGAACGGAAAGAAAGGAACAACTATGGCAAGTCGCTCTATCAGCGTAGATGCTGGTACCGTGAAGCTTTCAGGACGCTTCCTTCCAGCGACCAATGGAGATCCAAGGGCGTTAATTGTTGCGTTGCACGGTGGAACGTACACCAGCAAATATTTTGATACCCCTTCGTCAGCACTACTTGAGTTCTGCGCTTCCTCAGGCTACTCGATCCTTGCTCTTGACCGCCCCGGCTATGGAACCGCAACATCGGTGCCCTTTGATCAGCTTTCGTTTGATGGCCAGGTTCCCATCCTCAGGCAGGCGTTCGCGGAGATCTGGCAGCGGTACGGCCAGCAATCGGCGGGGATGTTTTTGATTGGGCATTCGATTGGGGGCATGATCGCCTTGCTGCTCGCGGCAGAAAAACCGCACGAGCACCTGCTCGGCGTGAATATGACCGGCTCTGGTGGGCTCTATAACGAGCAGACCAAAGTCGCCTTTGCGTCTTTAGTCAGTGATGAGCCGACCGTGATGATGAATATCGCGATCAAACTCAGAGCCATGTATGGACCGGAGTGGTCCTATCCTGCAGAACAGGCTCAGTACGATCCACAGCGTGACGTTCCTACTGCCGCGATAGAACTTGCCGAGGCCCAGCTCTGGGGCGCGCGCATGCCCGGGGTAGCTGCGCAAGTACGCGTCCCTGTGCAGTTTATTGTTCCTGAATACGACCACATCTGGCGTTCTGATAATGAGGCGCTCAGCCCTGTGGCTGCTATGTTCTCTGCCGCGCCCTTTGTCGATGTCGGTGTGCAGCGCATGGCGGGGCATTCGGTAGAGCTGCATACCCTGGCGCGCGCATTCTACATGAAAGTCCTCGCCTTTGTCGAGGAGTGCATCCTTTACCATCAAAATCGAGCTAACATGTAGAGAGGAACAGTGTCATGCAACTGGTGAGTTACCGGCTTCATGCTGGCACGGATACACGCTGGTGTGCTGGCGTGGAACACGCAGGTCTGGTGGTAGATGTCACTCCACTCTGGTCGGAAAATGCTCATGAGGCAACAACCAAACACGTACTCATTGCCGGACCAGCAACCATCCAGCGTGTTTTCAACCAGGCTCGCGAGGTACTCGCAGCTGGTCCCGAGGCATCAGGCATCTTTGAGGCTGCATCTCTTGAACTGGGTCCACCAGTTCCCGATCCCGATAAGATCATCTGTATTGGTCTCAATTATGCCGATCATGCCAGCGAAGCCGGGCTGGCACAGACCGAGGTCCCTCTCTTCTTCGCCAAGTACCGCAACAGCCTGACCGGCCCGACCAGCCCGATTCTCTTACCTCGCGTGAGCCGTCAGATCGACTATGAAGGAGAGTTAGCGGTCATCATTGGCACGCGCTGCAAAGAAGTGTCTGAGCAAGAGGCACCTGGGTATGTGGCAGGCTACACCATCATGAATGACGTAAGTGCGCGGGACCTGCAAATGCGGACCAGCCAGTTTATCGCAGGCAAAACCCTGGATACCTTCGCACCCATGGGGCCAGGAATGGTGTTGGCTTCTGCTATTCCCGATCCCCAGGCACTTCTCCTGACGACCAGGGTCAATGGGCAGGTGGTACAACAGGCCAGCACCGCCACCATGATCTTTTCGGTGGCGCGCATCATCTCGTTTCTTAGTTCCCTGATGACGCTGGAACCGGGGGATATCATTGCCACGGGTACGCCATCGGGAGTGGGCTTCAAACGGACGCCTCCCCTCTTTTTGCAGGATGGAGATGTCGTAGAAGTCGAGATCGAAGGCATTGGGCAGCTCCGCAATCCCGTCGTAGGTACTCAGACGGAAGCAGAAAGAACAGGTAGAAGCAGCACAAAAAAGAGCTGAATTCATCTCATTACAAAGACACGTCTCGTAGAAGAGATGTCTCTCATCCCGCACAGCATGGAGGAGAAAAGTATGTCACAGGTATCTGAGAACACTACCACCATTCGGCCTACGTTGCATCACTTCAATCTGAAGACGATGCGCCTTCAAGAGATGATTGACTGGTACGGCCTGGTGGTCGGTATGAAGCCAAACTACTCTTTTCCAGGCGGAGCCTGGCTCACCAATGACGAGGCCAATCATCGCCTCGCGCTGCTGGTCTCACCGGTGTTGACCGACGACCCAGATAAGCTGATGCACACCGGCTTCCATCATAGTGCCTTCGAGTTCCCATCAATGGGTGACCTGCTCGACACCTATGTGCGTCTGAAGGCTCAGGGCATCGTGCCACACGCCAGCCTCGACCATGGTCTGACCACCTCATTCTACTATGAAGACCCCGACGGCAACAGTGTCGAACTGCAAGCTGACAACTTTGGAAGCTGGCAGGAGTCCAGCGAGTGGATGCGTACCTCGCCGCAATTTGCCGCCAACCCCATTGGAATACCCGTCGATCCCGATCAGATGGTGGCGGCACGCCAGGCTGGAGCCTCCTTCGCCGAACTGCACGAGCGGGCCTACCGTGGTGAGTTCCAGCCCTCTCGCCCTCAGGATTTGCATGTACCGTTGGGCGATCCACGCTCACCGATCTAGTACATTGAGGCTTAGATAGCTCCACGATCAGGAGAAAGCCCCGTATACGTCCATTTGATGGGTTTGGCCATGGTGCGATTATAGTAGTCAATGAAGGCCAGGATCTGGTCGCGCAAGTTATCA
>Ga0209810_1006573_pt1 | contig 10006 bp, 8 predicted proteins | sample Coa_R1_7_FD_187159 | JGI IMG/M metagenome (GOLD analysis project Ga0209810, IMG submission 187159) | Surface soil microbial communities from Centralia Pennsylvania, which are recovering from an underground coalmine fire - Coalmine... | ecosystem: Environmental > Terrestrial > Soil > Unclassified ...
CTCGTCGAAACCGCCGAGGTGCTGGTCGGCGGCAGCCGCCACCTCGCTTTCGTGCCCGACAGCGGGGCCGACCGGCTCCTGTGGCGGCGGCCGCTCGAAAGCACGCTGCCGGCCATCGCGGCGCTGCGCGGCCGCCGCGTCGTGGTGCTGGCGACCGGCGACCCGCTGTGGTACGGCATAGGCACCCTTCTCTCCCGCCACTTTTCCGGCGAGGAATTAACCATCCTGCCGCATCTCAGCGCCTTCAGCCTGGCCGCCGCTCGGCTCGGCTGGTCCCTTGCCGACAGCGCGATCCTGTCGCTGCACGGCCGGCCGCTCGACAGCCTGCGCCTGCACTTCGCGCCGAACCGCCGCGCCTTGGTCCTCTCGGAAGACGGCGAGACGCCGCGCGCCGCCGCGCGGCTCTTGACGCAGCTCGGCTGGGGGGAGAGCCGAATGACCGTCTTCGAGCATCTCGGCGGCCCGCGCGAAGCCATCGCCGCGGATACGGCCGAGGCCTGGGGCGAGCGCCGCTCGGCCGATTTGAATACGATCGCGCTGGAGTGCCGCGCCGGGCCGGCGGCGCGGCCGCTGTCGCGGCTGGCGGGGCTGCCCGATGATGCGTTCGAGCATGACGGGCAGCTGACCAAGCGCGAGGTGCGGGCGGCGACCCTGGCGGCGCTGGCGCCGCTGCCGGGTGAGTTGCTGTGGGACGTGGGCGCCGGCTGTGGTTCGATTGCGATCGAATGGCTGCGCGTCGGCGAGGGGGCGGGGGCGGTCGCCGTCGAGGCGGATCCGGCGCGCGCCGCGATGATCGCCCGCAACGCCGCCGTGCTCGGGGTGCCGCAGCTGCGGATCGTGGCGGCGGCCGCGCCGCAAGCCTTGGCTGGCCTGCCGCCGCCGGACGCGGTCTTTGTCGGCGGCGGGTTGGCGGATCCGGGGATGCTCGACATCTTGTGGCGGGAATTGCGGCCGGGCGGCCGGCTCGTCGCCAATGCCGTCACGACCGACAGCGAACGCATATTGCTCGCCTGGCGGCCCGAGGACGGAAAGACGGCCTTGTCGCGCATTTCCGTCAGCCGTGCCGAGCCGCTCGGCCGCCGCCGCGCCTGGCGCTCCCTGATGACGGTGACCCAGCTTGTCGCAACAAAACCGTATTGATCTGGGTCACAAGGTCGGCTGGCTGGACGGCGGGGCGCGGAGCGGCAGCTGGTCGGCGCGGCTCCGGCCGCTCGCGCTGATCTGCCTCCTTTGTCTGCTGCTGGACGTACCGGGGCTGGTCGCGATCCCGCCGCTTGACCGCGACGAGGCGCGCTTTGCGCAGGCGACGCGGCAGATGCTGCAGACCGGCGACTTTCTCGACATCCGCTTCCAGAACGAGGAGCGCAACAAGAAGCCGGCGGGGATTTACTGGCTCCAGGCCGCCTCGGTAGCCGCCTTCAGCGATCCCGGAAGCCTCGCGATCTGGCCTTACCGGCTGCCGTCGGTGCTGGGGGCGACGATTGCGGCGCTGTTGACCTTCGTGCTCGGCGTGCGCCTGTTCGAGACGGAATTGGGCCTTTATCAGGCGCGCCGAACGGCGTTTCTTGGCGCCGTGCTGCTGGCCAGCGCGCTCGGCGTCGCGGTGGAGGCGCACATCGCGAAGAGCGATGCGGCGCTGCTCGCGGCGATCGCGGCGGGGCAAGGGGTGCTCGGCCTCGCCTATGTCCGCTCGCGCGGCGGTGGGACATTGTCGGGGCCGCTCGCGGCGGCGTTCTGGATCGCCGAGGCGGCCGGCATTTTTCTGAAGGGTCCGGTGGCGCCGGGGCTTGCGGCGTTGACGGCGGTGGTGTTGTCGGTCGCCGACCGCGATGTCCGCTGGTTGCGCGGTCTGCGGCCGTTGATCGGGCTCGTCTTCGTCGCCGCGGTCGTGGCCCCGTGGCTGGTGGCGATCGAGCAGGCGACGGCGGGACGCTTCCTCCAGGGATCGCTCGGGCAGGACCTGCTCGCCAAGCTCCTCGGCGGCCAGGAGGCGCACGGCGCGCCGCCCTTCTATTACCTGCTGCTGTCGCTGGCGACGTTCTGGCCGGGGTCGCTGTTCCTCGTGCCGGCGCTGGTGCGCGCCTGGCGCAGCCACGAGGCGCCGGCCGAGCGCTTTCTGCTGGCGTGGATCGTGCCGGCCTGGTTCCTCTCCGAGCTGATCCCGACCAAGCTGCCGCACTACGTGCTGCCGCTTTATCCGGCCCTGGCGCTGCTGGTCGCGCGTTCGATCGCGGCGGGGTTTTCTATCGAGCGCAAGACCTGGGTGTGGATCGTCGATTGCGGGGTAAGAGGGTTGTGGGCGGTGGTGACGCTGCTGCTTGCCGTCCTGCTCGTGGCTCTGCCGCTGCGCTTCGACGATGGCGTTCCGCTGGCGGCGGTGGCGGGCGGGGCAGCGGTGGTTGCGCTGGGCGCGATGCTGTGGTGGCGGAAGGCCGCCGCGGCGCCGACCGCGGCCCTGGCCGCGGCGGTATCGGCGGTCTTCGTCGCGGCGGCTGGTTGGGTGGTGCTGCCGAGCCTCGACAGATTGTGGCTCAGCCGCTCCGCGGCGGCAATCATCGCGCGCCTGCCGCCGCCTTCCGGTCTGCCGATCGTCGCGGTCGGTTACAGCGAGCCGAGCCTCGTCTTTCTCGTCGGCAGCAACATCGATCTGACTACCCCCGGCTCGGCGGCGGAGACATTGGCCCGCGGCGGCGAAGCGCTGGTCAGCGGCCGCGAGGACGCGATGTTCCGCCAGGCATTGTCGGCGCGCCATCTCGCAGCGCGGCGGCTCGACGAGGTGCGCGGCACCGACTACTCGAACGGTCAGCGGATGGTCCTGACCCTCTATGCCGTCTCCCCCGAATGATTTGGGAAGACATCGTCATTTGCGGGCTTGACCCGCGAATCTGCCAGACGGCGCCGAGATGGCCGGGCTAAGCCCGGCCATGACGATGCATGGCGAACCTATGGTCCGCGGTACGCTCTACGGCATCGGCGTTGGCCCGGGCGATCCCGAGCTCGTGACGCTGAAGGCGGTGCGGCTGCTGCGGGCGGTCGCAGTGGTCGCCTATCCGGCGCCCGACCGCGGCGAAAGCTTCGCGCGCGCCATCGTCGCCGAATGGATCGGACCGCATCAGCGCGAGATCGCGATCCGCTTTCCGATGCGGCCGGGCGCGCCGCCGGTCGCGATCTACGAGGCGGCGGCCGACCGGCTGGCGGGCGAGCTGGAAGCGGGGCGGGACGTAGCGCTGCTGTGTCAGGGCGACGCGATGCTCTACGGCAGTTTCATTCCGATCTTCGCGCGGCTGGCGCCGCACCACCGGGTCGAGATCGTGCCGGGCGTGTCCTCGCTCGCCGCCTGCGGTGCTGCGGCCGGGCAGCCCCTCGCCACGCGCGACGAGACGCTGACGGTCGTTCCGGCGACGCTTCCCGAAGCCGACCTGAGGCGGCGGTTGGCCGCCGCGGATGCGGCCGCGGTGATCAAGATCGGACGCCATTTGGGGAAATTGCGGCGGGTGCTGGATCGCCTCGATCTGGCCGGAGCAGCCGTCTACGTCGAACGTGCGAGCCTGCCGGTGCAGCGGGTCGCTCCGCTCGCCGCCGTTGATCCAGAGGCGGCGCCATATTTCTCGATGGTGCTGGTCCGCCGCGGCGGGCCGTTCTGATGCCGGCCCTGATGGATCGTCCGGCGATCGTCGTGCTCGGCCCCAGCGGCGCGCCGCTCGGACGGCGGCTGCGGGATGGGCTGCCGGACGCGGAACTGCATGGGCCGCGGTCGAACGGAGGAGAATGGGACGAAGGCTACGAGCGGGTCACCGACCACCTCGCCGCGCTGTTCGCGGCGGGGCGCGCGATCGTCGGCATCTGCGCCAGCGGCATCCTCATACGCGCGCTTGCGCCCTGCATCGTCGACAAGCGCGCGGAGCCGCCGGTCGTCGCGCTGGCGGAGGACGGTTCCGTCGCCGTGCCGCTGCTCGGCGGGCACCACGGCGCCAATGCTTTGGCGCGGCGCGTCGCCGGTCTTACCGGCGGCGTCGCCGCGATCACCACCGCCGGCGACGTGGCGCTCGGCCTCGCGCTCGACGAGCCGCCGCCGGGCTGCCGCATCGCCAATCCCGAGCGGGCCAAGTTGCTCACTGCGGCGCTGCTGGCGGGGCGCCCCGTGGCGCTGATCGAGGAATGTGCCGGCGGCGAGTGGCTCCGCCAGGCGAATGTCGCCTGGCAGGCTGACCGGAACGGCATTCCCGCCGTCGTCGTCACCGACCGGGTTCGGCCGGACTCGGGCGAGGCGCTGGTGCTGCATCCGCCGGTGCTGGCGCTCGGCATCGGCTGCGAGCGAGGCTGCGCAGCGGAAGAGGTCGCGGCGCTGGCGCGCTCTACCCTTGCCGAAGCCGGGCTGGCGGCGGAGGCGGTCGCGGCAGTGGTTTCCATCGACCTCAAACTGGCGGAGCCGGCGGTGCACGCGCTCGCCGCGGAGTTCGGCGTGCCGGCGCGGTTCTTTCCGGCGGAGCGGCTGCTCGCCGAGACGGCGCGCCTCAGCGAGCGCTCGGAGGCGGTCTTTCGCGCCACCGGCTGCTGGGGGGTGGCGGAAGGCGCGGCGCTGGCGGCGGCGGGCGCCGACGGCGAACTCATCGTGACGAAGCGCCGGTCGCGGCGCGCGACCTGCGCCGTTGCGCGGGCGGCGCGACCGCTCGACGCCGCCGCGATCGGGCGGGGGCGCGGCAGCCTCGCGGTTCTCGGCATCGGTCCCGGCGACCCCGCGTGGCGCACCGGCGAAGCCGGCGCCGCGCTGGCGCGTGCCACCGACATCGTCGGCTACCGCCTTTATCTCGACCTGCTCGGCCGCGCCATCGCCGGCAAGAACCGTCACGACGGCAGCCTCGGCGCCGAGGAGGAGCGGGCGCGCTTCGCACTCGATCTTGCGGCCGAGGGCAGGCCGGTGGCGCTGGTCTCGTCCGGCGACGCCGGCATCTACGGCCTCGCCGCGCTGGTGTTCGAGCTGCTGGACCGCGAGCCGAAACGCGAATGGCGGGCGGTAGAGATTTGCGTCTGTCCCGGGGTCAGCGCGATGCAGGCCGCCGCCGCCCGCGCCGGCGCCCCCCTTGGCCACGATTTCTGCGTCGTGTCGCTGTCGGACCTGCTGACCCCGTGGGAGGTCATCGCGGCGCGGCTGGAGGCGGCGGCCGCCGCCGACTTTGTTGTCGCACTCTACAACCCGCGCTCCGCACGCCGCGCGACCCAGCTTGCGGCAGCGGCCGAGATTCTGCTGCGCCACCGCGGACCGGAAGCGCCGGTGTTCCTCGCCCGCAACCTCGGCCGCGCCGGCGAGGAAAGACAAGTCATCAATCTCGCCGACTTGCCGACGGCGGAAGCCGACATGCTGACGATCGTAATCGTCGGGAACAGCCGCACACGTCGGGTGCAGCATGACCCCTCGCGCCTCTACACGCCGCGCGGCTATTTCGATCGGCACCGCCGATGACCGTGCACTTTATCGGCGCCGGTCCCGGCGCGCCCGACCTGATCACGGTGCGCGGGCTGCGGCTGATCCAGCATTGCCTGGTCTGCCTCTACGCCGGTTCGCTGGTCCCGGCGGAGGTGGTCGCGGCCGCTCCGCCCGGCGCACGGGTCGTTGACACCGCGCCGCTGACCCTCGACGAGATCGTCGCGGAGATGGAGCGGGCGCATGGCGAAGGTCTCGATGTCGCGCGGGTGCATTCCGGCGATCCCTCGCTCTATGGCGCGATCGGCGAGCAGATGCGGCGGCTCGACGGCCTCGGCATCTCCTACGACATCACGCCGGGGGTGCCGTCCTTCGCCGCGGCGGCGGCGGCGCTCGGCCGCGAATTGACCCTGCCGGAGGTGGCGCAGACGGTGATCTTGACCCGCACCGCGACCCGCTCGTCGCCGATGCCCCCCGGGGAGGAACTGGAAATGCTGGCGTCCAGCGGCGCCACGCTGGCGATCCATCTGTCCATCGCCAACATCGCCAAGGTCGTGCGGGCGCTGCTGCCGCACTACGGCACAGACTGCCCGGCGGCGGTCGCCTACCGCGTCGGCTGGCCCGACGAGAAGCTGATCCGGGGCACGCTCGGCGACATCCGCGACCGCGTCAAATCCGCCGGGATCACCCGCGGCGCGCTGATCCTCGTCGGTCGCGCGCTGTCAGGCGAGGCAAAGGCGGAGAGCCGGCTCTATGCCGCCGACCACCACCACCTTATGCGCCCGCGACGGGCCGGATAACGCTATGAATGGCGGCGGCTGGCGCCGCGCTTGAGCGCTTCGACGACGGCGGGGCGGTGGCCCTGGGCGGCCCAGCCGATGGCGTCGCGGCCGGTGAAGTCGGTCTTGTTCGGGTTGGCGCCCTTGGCGAGCAGCGCGCGCACGATCTCGAGGTCGCCGCGGCTGGCGGCGACCATCAGCGGCGTCATGCCGTTGCGGTTCTGGGCATCGACCGGCGCCCCGACATCGAGCAGCAGCTTGGCGACCTCGGCGTGGCCGCGCTCGACCGCGTAATGCAGCGGGGTGTTGCCGAGCTTGTCGACGGGATCGAGCTTGGCGCCGGCCTTGATCAGGATTGCGGCGATCTGGATGTTGCCGGTAATCGCGGCGACGTGGAGCCCGGTATGGTCGTCTTCGTCGGTCTGATTGGGGCTGTTGCCGCTGGTCAGGAGCTGGCGCACCTGCTGGGCGTCGCCCGCCGTCGCGGCCCGTGCGACGTTGTCCCAATACTTGCTGAATAGCGCGATGTCGGCGCGGGCCGGAAGTGCGGAAAGGATCAGCAGGGCCGCCACTCCGAGCCGGAGCAGCACAATCGTGCGAAACTTCATGATGTCCTCTCCGCTGCGAGGGAGGAGGTCTGTTCGGCGATCCAGTCGAGCGCGCCCTCGACGCTCTCGACCGCGGGGCCGGGTTCGGGCCGCGGCCGCCGGATCATGACGACCGGCAGGCTCAGTTCGCGCGCGGCGACGAGCTTGGCCGCGGTCGCGGCGCCGCCGCTGGCCTTGCACACGAGCGCTTCGATGCGGTGAAGCTGCAGCAGGCGCCGCTCCTCCGCCAGGTTGAAGGGGCCACGCCCCAGCATGACTTCGCAGGAGAGCAGCGGCAAGGGCTCCGCCGGCGGTTCGACCAGGCGAACGATGAAATGGACGTTCTCGACGGCCGAAAATGCGGCGACGCCGCGGGACCCGACCGTCAGCCAGACACGGCGTCCGACCCGCCCGACGATCGCGGCGGCGGCTTCGAGCGCGTCCGCCTCGATCCAGCGGTCGAGCGGGTGCCGCCGCCACGGCGGCCGGCGCAGCGTCAGGCGGGGGATGCCGGCGCTGTCGCAGGCGCCGCGCGCGGCTGCAGAGATGCGGGCGGCGAAAGGATGGGTCGCATCGACGACGCAATCGACGCCTTCGTCGGCGAGGTAGAAGGAGAGCGCCTCGGCTCCGCCGAACCCGCCGATGCGAACGTCTCCGGCAACGGGGCCGGGCTGCCGGGTGCGGCCGGCGAGCGCCGTGGTCACCCGCAGGCGCTCGCCGAAGGTCCCGACAAGGGCCCGCGCCAACTCCGCGGCTTCGCCGGTGCCGCCGAGGATCAGCACGTGGCGTGGCGTCACGCTTACACCCGCGCCAGGAGGTTGCCGTCGCGGCCGACGACGGCGACCTCCACGGCGGTCGCGCCGCTCAACGTCGCCAGCGCCACTTCGCGCGCCCGTGCCGCCACGGCCGCCGCGAGCGCGGGTCCGCGCGCGCCCGCAACTGCCAGTACTTCCGCAGCGCTGCCGGCTTGAGCGGCGTCACGCGCCTCGGCGGATCCGCCGATCTCGGAGAGCAATGCCAAGAGCAACGCGGGATCGACCCGGCTGCGGCTCGAATGCAGGTCGAGGTGGCCGACCGCCAGCTTCGCGAGCTTGCCGAAGCCGCCGGCCAGCGTCAGGCGCGGCACCGGGTGGTTGCGCAGGTATTTGAGGGTGCCGCCGACGAAATCGCCCATGTCGATCAAGGCGTGTTCGGGAAGCCGGTAGAGCCGCTGCACCGCCCGCTCCGAGGTCGGGCCCGTGGCGGCGGCGATGTGGTCGAGGCCGGCGGCGCGGGCGACGTCGATGCCGCGATGGATCGCGTGGATCCACGAGGCGCAGGAATAGGGGACGACGATTCCGGTGGTGCCGAGGATCGACAGGCCGCCGACGATGCCGAGCCGAGCGTTCATCGTCTTGGCCGCGAGCCGCTCGCCTCCCGGGATCGAGACCGTCACCTTCGCGTCGGGCGGCGGCGCGTCGTTGGCCTCCGCCGCGTCTCGCAGCGCCTCCGCGATCATCGCGCGCGGTGCCGGGTTGATCGCCGGCTCGCCGACCGCGAGCGGCAGGCCGGCGCGGGTCACCGTTCCGACTCCCTCGCCGGCGGCGAAGACGATGCCGGAGCCGGCGGGGAGGAGGCTCACTTCGGAAATGACCAGCACCCCGTGCGTCACGTCCGGGTCGTCGCCGGCGTCCTTGACCACGCCGGCGCGGGCGCTCTCTGCATGAAGCTCGGCCAGCGCCAGCGGAAAGCTCGGCGTCTCGCCGCGCGGCAGCCGGATCGAGACCGGATCGGGAAACCGTCCCGTCAGCAGCGCGGTATAGGCCGCGCGCGCCGCCGCCGCGGCGCAGGCCCCGGTGGTCCAGCCCCGGCGCAGCGGCTTGCTCTCCTGCCGTGCCATCGGGAAAGTCTATCTTCGGAAGAGCGGCTTTGCACCCGCGCGCCCGAGGGTGGCGCGGGGTTTCCGCGTCATGTAGCGTCGCGGCATGATCGACAGCGCAAGGCTTTCCCTGCCGGAATTCGCGCCCGGCAGCGTCTGGCTCGTCGGCGCCGGGCCAGGCGACCCCGGGCTCTTGTCGCTGCTGGCGCTGCACGCGCTGTCGCACGCCGACGCCGTGGTTTATGACGCGCTGGTCGATCCGCGAATTTTGCGGCTGGCGCGCGAGGGGGCGGCGCTCGATTTCGCCGGCAAGCGCGGCGGGCGGCCGTCGCCGCGCCAGCCCGACATCTGCGCCAAGCTGATCCGCCTGGCGCTATCGGGACAGCGGGTGCTGCGCCTCAAGGGCGGCGACCCGTTCGTGTTCGGCCGCGGCGGCGAGGAGGCGCTGGCGCTGGCGCAGGCGGGGGTGCCGTTTCGCGTCGTGCCCGGCATCACCGCCGGCGTCGGCGGCCTCGCCTACGCCGGAATCCCGCTGACGCACCGCGAAACCAACTCGGCCGTCACGTTCATCACCGGCCACGACAGCAGCGGCTCGGTGCCCGACGAGGTCGATTGGCGCGATCTTGCGCGAGCCTCGCGCGTCCTCGTGTTCTACATGGGCTTGAAGCATTTGCCGCGGATCGCCGAACGCCTGATCGCCGCAGGCCGATCCGCCGACGAGCCTGCCGCGGTCGTCAGCAAGGCCACCACCCCGGCGCAGCGGGTCCTCGTCTCGCGCCTCGGCGAGATCTCCGCCGCCGCGGCGGCAGCCCGGATCGAGCCGCCGGCGCTGGTTGTCGTCGGCGAGGTGGTTAGGCTGCGCGCCGCGCTCGGCTGGTGCGACGATGCCGCCGCTGTTTCGGGGCGGGCCGCGTGGCCGGCCGGGGGTTGATCGTCGCGGCGCCGGCGTCGGGCAGCGGCAAGACGCTGGTCACGCTCGGACTGCTGCGTCATTTGCGCCGGCGCGGATTGCGCGTAGCGGCGGCGAAGGCAGGGCCGGATTACATCGACCCCGGCTTCCTCGCCGCCGCGTCCGGCGCCGAGTGCGTCAACCTCGACGCCTGGGCGATGCGGCCACGGCGGCTGGCGAGTCTGGTGCAAGGGCTCGAAGACGCGGCCGACCTCGTCGTCTGCGAAGGCGTCATGGGCCTGTTCGACGGCGCCGGCGCGAGCGGCGACGCGGGATCGACCGCCGATCTCGCCCGCTTTACCGGCTGGCCCGTCGTTCTCGCGGTCGATGTTGCCCGCCAAGGCGCCTCGGTCGCCGCGCTCGTGCGCGGTTTCACAGAGCACGATCCCGAGGTGCGGATCGCCGGCGTCA
>Ga0209810_1006574_pt1 | contig 10006 bp, 7 predicted proteins | sample Coa_R1_7_FD_187159 | JGI IMG/M metagenome (GOLD analysis project Ga0209810, IMG submission 187159) | Surface soil microbial communities from Centralia Pennsylvania, which are recovering from an underground coalmine fire - Coalmine... | ecosystem: Environmental > Terrestrial > Soil > Unclassified ...
CGAGGGTGCGCGGTACGTCATCAACAAGGTCATCCTGCCGGTGCGCGATGGGGCCGGCCAGAGCGAGAACGGCGGTGTGGTGACCGGCGAGGCGAAGCTGTGCGAGCGCTGCGGCTACCTCCACCCACTCGGCGGCACCGAGGGCGCCGACGTCTGCGAGCGCTGCGGGGCCCTGCTGCCAGCCGCGCTCACCCAGCTCTTCCGGATGCAGAACGTGGCCACCCGCCGCCTCGACCGGATCACCTCGGACGAGGAAGAGCGCCAGCGGATCGGCTACGAGATCGGCACCGCCGTTCGCTTCGCCGAGCACGGCGGGCGCCCGACCCACCGCGCCGCGACCGTCGAACGCGACGGCGCGGCGCTGGCCACGCTCACCTACGGCCACGCCGCCACGCTCTGGCGAATCAATTTCGGCTGGCGCCGCCGCACCGCGGATAGCCGGCCCGGCTTTCTCCTGGACGTCGAGCGCGGCTACTGGGCCCGCAGCCAGCAAGAGGTTGTCGAGGACCCGGCCGACCTGGGCGACCCGCTCTCCCCGCGCCAGGCGCGGGTCATCCCTTACGTCGAGGACCACCGCAACTGCCTGCTCGTCGAGCCCGCCCAGCCGCTCGACGAGTGCCAGATGGCCTCCTTGCAGGCCGCGCTCAAGGTCGCCATCCAGACGCTCTATCAGCTCGAGGACAACGAGCTGGCCGCCGAGCCGCTGCCCGGCCGTGACGACCGCCGCCTGATCCTCCTCTACGAGGCCGCGGAGGGCGGCGCCGGCGCTTTGCGTCGCCTGCTCGACGACGAGGGCGCCGTGGCGCGCGTGGCCCGCCAGGCGCTCGAGCTATGCCACTTCGACCCCGCTACCGGCGCCGACCGGCGCCGCGGGCCGCGCGCCCGCGAGGACTGCGAGGCGGCCTGCTACGACTGCCTGATGAGCTACTACAACCAGCGCGACCACGACCTGCTCGACCGTCAGGTTATCCGCGAGCTGCTGCTCCAGCTTGCGGACGCGCGGGTCGTAGCGAGCCCCACACCCAGGACGCGCGAGGCGCACCTGGCCCACCTGCTCAGCCAGTCGACCTCGGAGCTGGAGCGCGACTGGCTGCGCTACCTCGACGCGCACAGCCACCGCCTGCCCAGCCACGCCCAGCCGCTCCTGCCGGCCGGCAACACACGGCCGGACTTCCTCTACGCCGACGAGCAGGCCGCCATCTACGTCGACGGCCCGTACCACACCTATCCCGAGCGCCAGGCCCGTGACGCCGCCCAGCAGGAGGCCCTGGAAGACGCCGGCTACCTGGTGCTCCGCTTCGGCCACGACGCCGACTGGCCAGCCCTGCTCGCCAAGAACGAGTGGCTGTTCGGCAAGGCGCGGGAGGCGGCCCCGCCGACCCTGCAGGCGCCCCCGCCGGCCGACGGGGACAGCGGACCGGACCTCGACCTGTTCGACCCGCGCTGGCACGGCCTGGTGCGCGCTCTCGCCGCCGAGCCAGGCGTGGGAGTCGAGCCCGGCGGCGACCTGGCCGGCCCCGACGGGCGCGTGATCGGCCCGTACGCCGCCGAGGTGACGCGCGACGGCCGCCGGCTGCGCCTCGTGGACGCCAAGGCGTCGGGCACCCCGACTGATGGCGGCGGGCTGGCCTACCTGCGCCTGGCGCCCGACCGAGTGGACGAGGCACTCGCCGCGATCCGGCGCGCCCTGGAGACCCGACCATGACCAGCGTGATCGTCTCCAAGACCCTGCAAAGCTCCGCCGGACGGCTGTCGGCCAACGACCGCGGCCACGTCTTCGACTTCCTCTGGAAGCTGCAAGACAACCCCGCCAACCCGAGCTTGAGCATGGAGCGCGTCCAGCGCGCCATCGACCCGAAAATCTGGTCGGCCCGCGTGAGCCAGGGGCTGCGCGCGGTCCTGCACCGCGACGGCGACACGTTCGTGGTCCTGTACGCGGGCCCCCACGACGAGGCCTATCGCTGGGCCGAGAAGCGCAAAGTGGAGCAGCATCCGGTGACTGGCGCCCTCCAGGTCGTTGAGGCGGCCGAGGTGGTCGAGCAGCAGGTCGCGGCCCATAATGCGCCGGTCGGGGCGCCCGGGTTGTTCAACGCCTACCCCGACGACTACCTGCTCGGGCTCGGCGTACCGCCGGACCTGCTCCCCGCGGTGCGGAACATTACTTCCGACGATGCCCTCGACGCCGCGCTCGACTACCTGCCGGAGGAGGCCGCCGAGGCGCTCATCGAGCTCTCGGCCGGCAAGGCAGTCGGTCCGGCAACCCGCCGCCCGAGTACCGATGGCGGCCCGTCCCGGCCTCCCCTGACGCGCCCGGCGTCCGCGCCGGATGGGCTGGACTACACCGCCAACCCGGACACGCGCCGCCGCTTCTTCCTCCTGGAGCGCGACGACGACCTGCAGCACGTCCTGGAGGCGCCGCTAGCGGCCTGGATCGCCTTCTTGCACCCGTCCCAGCGGCGCCTGGTGGAAGGCCACTTCAACGGCCCCGTCAAGGTGACCGGCTCGGCGGGCACCGGCAAGACGGTCGTCGCCATGCACCGCGCCCGCGAGCTGGCCCGGCAGGGCAAGCGCGTACTACTCACCAGCTACGTCACCACGCTCTGCCAGAACGTCGAGCAGAACCTTCGGCTGCTCTGTAGCTCCCAAGAGCTGGCGCGGATCACCGTCCGGACGGTGGACAGCCAGGCGCTCGCCCTGGCCAGGAGCGCCGGCGAGGACGTGTATCCGGCCGACAAACGCGACGTCGACAAGCTGTTCGAGCAGGCGGCGAGCGCAACCGACTGCCCCTTCGGCCTCGGCGCCCTGCGGGCCGAATGGGAAGCCGTGATCCAGACCCACGGCATCACCACCTGGGACGAGTACCGTGTCGCCAGCCGCGCCGGCCGCGGCCGTCCTCTCTCGGCGCGCGAGCGCAAGCAGATGTGGGACGTGTTCGCCCGCGTCCGCAACGGCTGCCAGGCCCGCGGCATGCTGGAGTGGCCGGACCTCTGCCGCCGCGCCCGCGAGCTGCTGGAGAACGACCGCGCCCAGCGCCCCTACGACGCGGTGATCGTGGACGAGGTGCAGGACCTCGGCCCGCAGGAGCTGCGCTTCGTCGCGGCGCTGGCCGGCGACGGCCCCAACCGGCTGATGCTCGTGGGCGACGACGGCCAGCGCCTCTACGCCCGGGCCTTCAGCCTACGCTCGCTGGGCATCGACGTCCGTGGCCGCTCATACGTGCTACGCATCAACTACCGCACCACCGAGCAGATCCGCCGCTTCGCCGACCGGGTGCTGGGCGACACGGCCGGCGACCTCGAAGGCGGCGTGGAGGACCGCCGCGGCTGCCATAGCGTGCTGCGCGGCCCGGCTCCCGTGGCGCGCGGCTTCCGCACCGAGTCGGAGCAGCACGCCTTCGTGGCCGAGCGGATCCGCCGCTGCCTGGCCGACTAGCTGGTCGCCGACGAGATCGCCGTCTTCGCCCGCACCAACAACCGCGCCGACGCCGTTCGCAAGGCGCTCGCGGCGCAGGGCATCCCGGTGACGGCGCTGTCGTCCAGCAAACCACCGCCCACGCCATCGGTGAGCGTAGGGACGATGCACCGCGCCAAGGGCCTCGAGTTCAAGGCCGTGTTCGTCGTCGACGCCGCCGACGACGTGGTGCCTCACCCCCAGGCGATCGACACGCCCGACGATCCGGCCGACCGCGCCGAGGCGCTCGCCGCCGAGCGGCAGCTCCTCTACGTGAGCCTGACCCGCGCCCGCGACGAAGCCTTCGTCACCTGGGTCGGCGCGCCCAGCCGGTTCCTCGCGCCCGCCCTCGCGGCGCAGCCCTCGCCCCCCGCCCTCACCGAGGGGGCGAGGGGGCTTTTTGGCCCGGCTGTAGTTACTCCCTCTCCGTTTGGGAGAGGGATGGGGTGACGGTAACACCCGGAGGCAGACAGCCATGAGCTACGCCGTGGGCTCGCTGGTGAAGGCGCGCGGGCGCGAGTGGGTCGTGCTGCCCGAGTCGGCCGACGATCTCCTCCTCCTGCGCCCGCTGGGCGGCACTGACGACGAGGTCGCCGGCATCTGCCTGGACCTGGAGACGGTCGAGCCGGCCCGCTTCGACCTGCCCGACCCCGCCCAGCCGGGCGACTACCGCTCGGCGCGGCTGCTGCGCGACGCCGTGCGCCTCGGCTTCCGCTCCAGCGCGGGGCCCTTCCGCTCCTTCGGGCGTATCGCCGTCGAGCCACGGCCCTACCAGCTCGTGCCGCTGCTCGTGGCGCTCAAGCAGGATCCCGTGCGGATCCTCATCGCCGACGACGTCGGCATCGGCAAGACGATCGAGGGCGCGCTGATCGCCCGCGAGCTGCTCGACCGCGGCGAGGTGGACCGCCTGGCCGTGCTCTGCCTGCCGCAGCTCGCCGAGCAGTGGCAGGACGAGCTACGGCGCAAGTTCCACGTCGACGCCGAGCTGGTGCTCTCCAGCACTGCCTCGCGCCTCGAGCGCAACTGTCGGCTGGGCCAGTCGCTGTTCGACCTCTATCCCTACGTCGTCGTCTCGACCGACTTCATCAAGTCCGACCGGCGGCGCGACGAGTTCCTGCGCACCTGCCCCGACCTGGTGATCGTCGACGAGGCGCACACCTGCGCCGCGCCCGACCAGGCGCGCGGCCCGCGCCACCAGCGCTACCAGCTCGTGAAGGGGCTCGCGGCCAAACCCGAGCGCCACCTGATCCTGCTCACCGCCACGCCGCACAGCGGCAACGAGGCGACCTTCCGCGCCCTGCTCGGCCTCCTCGGGCCGGAGCTGGCGCGCCTGCCGGAAGACCTCGGCGGCCGCGAGCACGAGCGGGAGCGGCGCCTGGTCGCCGCCCACTTCGTCCAGCGGCGGCGCGGCGACATCGTGCACTACCTCGGCGCCAATACGGTCTTCCCCGAGCGCTAGGAGCGTGACGCCACCTACAAGCTCTCGCGCGACTACCATGGCTTTCTCGAGCGCGTGCTGGCCTACGCCCGCGAGACGATCCGCGACGAGTCCGGCACGCGCTTCCGCCAGCGGGTGCGCTGGTGGTCGCTGCTGGCGCTGCTCCGCTCGCTGGCGTCGAGCCCGGTGGCCGCCGCCGAGACGCTGCGCAACCGCGCCGCCGCCGCGTCGGCCGACAGTGTCGAGGAGGCCGACCTGATCGGCCGCCACAGCGTGATGGACCTGCTGGACGACGAGTCGGCCGAGAGCGCCGACGTGGCGCCGGGCGCCGATCCCACGCTCGAGGACGAGGGCCGCCCCTCGCGCGAGCGGCGCCGCCTGCTGGAGATGGCCCGCGAGGCGGAGGGGCTCCAGGGTGCGAAGGACGAGAAGCTGCAGAAGGCGGTGGGCCTGGTCGCCGAGCTGGTGAAGGACGGCTACCAGCCGATCGTCTTCTGCCGCTTCATCCCCACCGCCGGCTACGTCGCCGAGGCGCTGCGGGCGAAGCTGCCGAAGGGCGTCGAAGTGGCGGCGGTCACCGGCCTCCTGCCGCCCGCCGAGCGCGAGACGCGCGTGCTCCAGCTCGCCCAGGCGGAGCGCCGCGTGCTGGTCGCCACCGACTGCCTCAGCGAGGGGATCAACCTGCAGGACCACTTCGACGCCGTCGTCCACTACGACCTGTCCTGGAACCCGACCCGCCACGAGCAGCGCGAGCGCCGCGTCGACCGCTACGGCCAGCCCAGCCCGAAGGTGCGCGTGGTCACCTACTACGGCGTGGACAACCAGATCGACGGCGTGGTGCTGCAGGTGCTACTGCGCAAGCACCGCCAGATCCGCCACTCCCTGGGCATCTCCGTGCCCGTGCCGCTGGACAGCGACCAGGTGATCGAGGCGATCTTCGAGGGGCTGCTCCTGCGCGGCCAGCCGCGCGGCGAGCAGCAGGCGCTGCCGCTATTCGAGGACCTGGTGCGGCCCCAGACCGAGGACTTCTACCGTCGCTGGGAGGGCGCGGCGGAGCGTGAGAAGCGCTCCCGCACGCTGTTCTCACAGGAGAGCATCAGCGGCCACCTCGACGCGGTGCGCCGCGAGTGGGACGCGGCACGGGCAGCGGTCGGCGCGGGGGCGGACGTGGCCGCCTTTACTCGCCAGGCGCTCGCGGCCCACGGCGCGACCGTGGGCGGGCGCGACCCGCTGGCGATCGACCTCGCCGAGGCGCCGCGCGCGCTGCGGGAGGTGCTCGGCCCGGCCGTCGGGGACCGCACGCGCTTCCAGGCGCGTTTCGAGCTGCCGGTGCCCGACGACGTCGAGTACCTCGAACGCACCCATCCCTTCGTCGAGGGCCTGGCGACCTACGTGATGGACACCGCGCTCGACGCGGCCGCGGGCGGCGTGGCCCGCCGCTGCGGCGCTATCCGCACGGGAGCGGTTGCGTGCCGCACGACGCTACTGCTCGTCCGCTGCCGCTACCACATCGTCACCCAACGGCCCCCTCACCCCCAGCCCCCGCGACGCTCGCAGTATTCCGCGCCGCGCCCACAAGGGGCGAGGGGGAGCGGAGCCGCCCTGGAGAGGTGCGCGAGCTGTTGGCGGAGGAGTGCCTGACGCTGGCCTTCCGCGGCGCGCCGGCGAGCGCCGCGTGGCTGGACGCGGCCGAGGCGGAGGCGCTCCTGGCTGCCGAGCCTGAGGGCAACGTGACGCCCTACCAGGCCACGCACTTCCTGCGCGGCGTGATCGACGGCTTCGACGTGCTGCGCCCTTACCTGGACGAGATGGCCCGTCGCCACGGGGAAGAGCTGCTGGAGGCGCACCGCCGTGTCCGCGCCGCCGCCCAGCAGGGCGGCGTCGCCCAGCGCGTCGAGCCCCAGCTCCCGCCGGACGTGCTCGGGGTGTACATCTACCTACCCAGGGCCTGAGGCGCGTGTTGTGGGTTGAAAGGGAGAAGCCTCCCATGGCAGAGAGGAAGTGTCCAGCTTCATCCTGCCAGGGAGGCCCCTTCCATGTTGCCGCTTGCCGATCTGTTTGTCGAGGTCTACGTGCGGATTGCTGACGCGATGGCGACGGGAGCAGTCCCCGTGCCGCCGCGCCCGGGGCCAGCCCCCGCCTGTACGGACGCCGAGGTGCTCACGCTGGCGGTGGTCCGGCACCTGCTGGCCCGCCGGAGCGAGCGCGCCTGGCTGCTCGAAGTGCGGCGCGAGTGGGCGCACTACTTCCCGCACGTGCCGCACCGCAGCGAGTTCAATCGCCGCGTGCGGTGGTTGTGGGGCGCCTTCGAACTGCTGCGCCAGCAGGCGGTTGCGCGGCTCCCGCTGGATCCGTGGCCACAGGTCGATACCTCCGCGCTGCCGGTCAAGCATCCGAGTCGGCGGCGCGGCGCGGACGCGTGGGACGGCCCCAATGGGCTCCACGCGGGCTTCGGGCGCGACGCCGCCCACGGCGAATGGTTCTACGGCTTCCGCCTGGGCCTGCGCACGGACCTGGGCAGCCGGCTGGTGCGCGCTTGGAGTCTGGTCCCGGCAGCCGTGGACGAACGGGGCGTGGCGGACGATCTGCTCCAGGGCGTGCGCTGCGTGGGCTTGCTGCTGGACCGGGGCTTTATCGGCGCATGGTGGGCCGCTAGCTACGCCGAGCGCGGCAGCCGCGTGGTGATTGCGCACTCGCATGCCGAGCGCCAGCGGCTCCCGCGAGCGGTGCGGCGCCCGGTCGCGGCCTTGCGCAATCGCATCGAGACCACTATCGGCGAGATTGCGGACGTGGACGGGCTGTGGCTGGTGCGTCATGGCGCCCACACCGTCTGGGGCCTGCTCACCCGCACCGCAGCCACCTTGCTGGCCCATACTTGGTTGCGACTCGCTTGGGTTTGATCTCACAACACGCGCCTGAGGAGCAGCGCGATGCAAACCCGCGGCCGCGACACCTTCACGACCGTTCGCAGCGAGGGCGCCATCCTGCCGCCGGACCTGCTGCGCCGCGTCGCCGACGGCGACCGCGAGCTGGGCGGGCTGCGACCCGAGGACTGCCACCTCGCGCGCGGCGAGCGGCTGAACGAGGCGATCAACCGCGCCTGGAACCGCCTGCAGGGCGAGTGGGCCCGCTTCCGCGAGCAGGTCGCGCGGCTCGACGCGAACGACCCCGCCACGAGCCTCACCCGCGACCGCTGGCTGCTGCCGCTGTTCCAGGAGCTGGGCTACGGCCGCCTCGCCCCGGCCCGCGCGCTCGAGGTCGACGGCCGGAGCTACCCGATCTCCCACGCCTGGGGCAGCGTGCCGCTGCACCTCGTCGGCTGGAACGTCGACCTGGACAAGCGCACGCCCGGCGTGGCGGGCGCCGCCCGCAACAGCCCGCACGGCGTGGTCCAGGACGCCCTCAACCGCTCCGACGCCTACCTCTGGGGCTTCGTCGCCAACGGCCGCCGCCTGCGCATCCTGCGCGACAGCGTCAGCCTGACCCGCCAGGCCTACGTCGAATTCGACCTGGAGGCGATGCTCGACGGCGAGGTCTACGCCGACTTCAGCCTGCTCTGGCTGCTCTGCCACCAGTCGCGCGTCGAGGCCGAGCGGCCGACCGACTGCTGGCTGGAGCGCTGGTCGCGCACGGCCCAGGAGCAGGGCACCCGCGCCCTGGACCAGCTCCGCAAGGGCGTCGAGGAGGCGATCGCGGCGCTCGGGCGCGGCTTCCTGGCCTACCCCGGCAACCACGCCCTGCGCGAGCGGCTGCGCGGCGGCGCGCTGAGCCCCCAGGACTACTACCGCCAGGTGCTGCGCCAGGTCTACCGCCTGATCTTCCTGTTCGTCGCCGAGGACCGCGACCTGCTGCTCGACCCCGCCGCCCGCGAGCGCTACACCCGCTACTACTCGGCCGGCCGCCTGCGCCGCCTGGCCGAGCGGCGCGTCGGCACCCGCCACGGCGACCTGTACGAGGGCCTGCGCCTGGTGCTCGACCGCCTGAGCCGCGACGGCTGCGCCGCGCTCGGGCTGCCCGCGCTCGGCAGCTTCCTGTTCGACGCCGCCGCCACGCCCGATCTCGCTGCCTGCGGCCTGGCCAACCACGACCTGCTCGACGCCGTGCGCGCCCTGGCCTTCACCGTCGACGGCAAGGTGCGCCGCCTGGTGGACTACCGCAACCTGGGCGCCGAGGAGATCGGCAGCGTCTACGAGTCGCTGCTCGAGCTGCACCCCGAGGTGAACCTCGACGCCGCGACCTTCGCGCTGCGCGTCGCCGCCGGCCACGAGCGCAAGACGACCGGCAGCTACTACACGCCGAGCAGCCTGATCCAGTGCCTGCTCGACTCGGCGCTCGACCCCGTGCTCGACGAGGCGGCGCGCGAGCCCGACGCCGAGCAGGCGATCCTGCGCCTGAAAGTCTGCGACCCGGCCTGCGGCAGCGGCCACTTCCTGATCGCCGCCGCCCACCGCCTGGCGAAGCGCCTGGCCGCCGTGCGCACCGGCGACGACGAGCCGGCGCCCGAGGCGACGCGCCGCGCCCTGCGCGACGTGATCGGCCGCTGCGTCTACGGCGTGGACGTGAACCCGATGGCCGTCGAGCTGTGCAAGGTAGCGCTCTGGCTGGAGGCGCTGGAGCCCGGCAAGCCGCTGTCGTTCCTGGACCACCACGTCCAGTGCGGCAACAGCCTGCTCGGCGCCACGCCGCGCCTGCTGGCCGCGGGCATCCCCGACGCCGCCTTCGACCCGATCGAGGGCGACGACAAAGCGGTCTGCAGCGAGTGGAAGAAGAAGAACCGCGAGCGCCGCAAGCGCGACGAGGCCCGCCGCGCCGGCCAGTACGACCTGCCAGCGGTCGACGGCCGGCCCTGGGAGCGCCTGGGCGACCTGGCCACGGCGATCGCCCACCTCGACGTGCTGGCCGACGACACGCTGGAGGGGGTGCAGCGCAAACAGGCGCAGTGGGAGGCGGCGGTCCACTGTATGAAGCCAAGCTCTTCTATCATTATGACCACCAATATGGCACGTGTGTTGAGCCCCCGATTTTCTGGATATGCGGCTGATGATAATCACGCGGCGACCTCCGTGAGGAACTCTGCCCGAACAGCGGCCGGGGAACGGTGAGCGTGGCGTGCGATCA
>Ga0209810_1006575_pt1 | contig 10004 bp, 9 predicted proteins | sample Coa_R1_7_FD_187159 | JGI IMG/M metagenome (GOLD analysis project Ga0209810, IMG submission 187159) | Surface soil microbial communities from Centralia Pennsylvania, which are recovering from an underground coalmine fire - Coalmine... | ecosystem: Environmental > Terrestrial > Soil > Unclassified ...
GTGAAGTGCATCACCTGGTCGTCCACGCCACTCATCGCTTCCCTCCACCGCCGACCCCGCAGCATGCCACCACCACACGCGCGTTCCCCTCCCCCAAAACGCACCCCTCAGCCCAGAAGACGGTGGCTGCAATGAGGGTCGTGGGATCGTGACGGTAGGCCGCTCGTGCCGTGGCGGACTCCCTGGGAGGCGTGCTACCGCATCACCGTCACCTCAGGGGCACGGCCAGGTTGCGAGGAAAGAGGTGCACCCGCGTTCCTTCTCCGCCTTCCCTCCGTGGCCGAGCCCATCGACTCGATGTGCGATGGCGCTCTCCGACGCGAGGTGGAGGGCGGTTCAACCGAGCCCGGTGACCCGCTCCGCGATCACCCTGACCGTGACCCTGCGCTCGCCGGGGCTGCGCCAGGGGTATTGGTCACGGCCCAGGTACTTGCGGGCCAGCTGGTCGATGTGGGCGTCGGCGCCCTCCTCGGTCATCTCGGCGCGGCCCCGGATCACCAGCACCGACCGGTAGGGTTCCTCGGGATCGATCATGGCCACGGAGAGCCGGGGGTCCCGGCAGAGGTTGCGCTCCTTGAGACGCCCGCGAGCCGTGTTGAAGCGCAGGTGCGTACCGTCGTGATCCACCCAGACCGAGGTGCTCTGGGGGACCCGTCGCGGTTGAGGGTCGTGACCGCGGCGAAGATCTTCTTGTCGATCAGCGCTTTCCGGGCATCGGTCAGGGCGGTCATGGCGAAGATTGTGCAGAACCCGAGGCCGCCGTTACCCGCGTGGCTGCGTCCGGCGGCCGCCGGAAGGCGCGGTGGCACCGCCTCGCATGAGGGGCGCGGCGACCGATACCCCGGGTCCGGGCTCGCCACACGATCCGGCCCTGGGGTCGATCGCGTCACCGGGCCGTGCCGGTGACCTGCCCGTGCTGCCGGACGCCCACTCGGGGAGGCCCGATGCCCGAAACGTCCGGTTGTGCCCTGAACCTGCGGTACCCGGATCCCCGGCTCGTCCCCGGCCGCCCTGCCAGATCGCCGGACGGGCCAGGGGGATCGTGGACTCCGACCCCGGCCGCCTGTTCCGCCGGCCACGAGCGTGGGCCCGCTCCTCGGCCCGGAGCGCCCGCAGCCGGCGGCCGATCTCGTCCAGCCGGCGTTCCACCTCCTCCGCCACCGGCCTCCGCAGCCGCTGCCGGACGACGCGGAACTCCCGGCGCAGGTCGCGGTGGGCGCCGGCCACCAGGCGCAGCACCAGCCGTCGGCCGCGCCGGTAGCTGCGCTCCGCCGCCCGCCGGCGGCGGCGCTCGAGCTCGATCCGGGCTCGCTCCGCATCCCGGTCGAGCACTTCCCGGACACCCAGGGCGATGAGCAGGGCGGTCAGCGGCCAGAGCGGCGCGCTCAGCAGCTGGGGCCAGGCCACCGGATGGGGCAGCAGCAGTATCCCGGCCGTCGCCGCCGTGGCCGCCGCCGTCGGCGCCATCAGCCGCTGGGCGGTGGTGAGGTCCCGCCAGTAGAGGACGACGAGGGGGCCGAACCAGATCAAGAAGAGCAGGGAGGGGAGCCGGACCAGGTGATCGGTGGCCAGGTTGCGCATGCCCAGGGTGGAGAGAACGGCGTCGGCCGTCCCCAGGGCCAGGGCCGCGGCCAGCACGGCGGGCCGCCCCTCCGGACCCCGGGTCGCCAACCAGCGGTGGGTCAGCCAGACCAGGGCCAGGGCCGCGCCAGCGGGGGGAAGGGTGAAGAGGAGTGGGACCGCCTCGAAGCTGGGCAGGGAGTGGGCGAGGGCGGCCATCGCCCCGACCACGAAGGCCAGGGGCCCGGGGTCGAGGGGCGGCGGGCCGGGCCGGGGATCCGGGGGCAGGGTCAGCCGCCGCCCCGAGACCCGCAGCCGTAGCTCGGCGCCGGGCCTCCCCCCGCGGAGCAGCTCGACCGTCACCTCGCCGCGGAGCGGCATGGCGTCGAGGGCCCGGGTCAGCTGCTCGACCTGTCGGGGGGACAGGAGCTGCGTGCCGGCGTCACCGGTGCATCGCACCTCGACGTCGGCGGAGAGGTCGTGGCCGGCGTTGCGTCGCCGCTGCCAGCTGGCCAGGGCCACCCCCAGATACGTCACCCGGCCCGTACCGGCGCGCGCCAGCGCCATCCGCCAGACCGTGAGCGGGGGCATGGGAGGGCGGCCGGCGAGGGAGAGCAGGGGTGCGGTGCGGGTGATCAGGTCCAGCACCGTGTCCGCCCCGAGGGCGATGCTGCTCTGACCGGCCAGCGCGGCCCGGCCGGTTTCCGCTTCCAGCTCCGCCCGCGTCCGCCGCCGCCAGCGCTCGGCCTGCCCGGCCAGGTAGCGGGCGGCCAGGGCGCTGCACAGCGCCGCCGCCCCCGGCCACAGGAAGGGCGCCGCCTCCGGCGTCCGTCCGGCGGCGAGCAGGACCGCCGTGGTGATGGCGGCCACCACCGCCGGCACCGCCGGGGCGAACCAGTCGCTGCCCATCCCGGCCTCGCACGCGAGTGGCGCCGCGACCAGGGCGGCGGCATCCGCCGGGGGGCCGATCACGAGCGACCAGAGGGCGACGTCACACCCGTCCAGGATCAGGCGCACCCACCGCGGGGGCCGGTCCCGGCGCAGGGCGGCGGCCAGCGACAGGTCCAGCAGGGCACAGCCGGCCGCGAGGGGGATCCAGGGCAGGTCGGGCGCCGGTCCCAGGGCCACGATGGCCGCCTCCAGCACCCGCACCGCCAGCCGGCCCCAGAGGAAGTAGCGTCGGCAGAAGAGGCGGCCGGCCTCGGAGATGCCGAGCGCCGGCTCAGGTCCCGGTGCCCTGGGCCGGGTCACGGGGGGCGGGTCGATGGCCGGTCTTCACCCGGGTCGCCCAGATGAGGAAGCGCGCGATCTGGGCCAGCGAGGGCAGCTCCTGCAGCCGGTCCGGTGGCCGGCCGTCCACGGTGACCGCCGTCAGCCGCGCCACGCGGTTGAACTCCCGCCGCAGCCGGGTCCAGGAGCGGCTCCGGGGGCGGGGCCGTCGTCCCAGGATCACCGGCAGGTCGCGTTCCAGGGCAAAGCGCACGGCCGGGTTGACCCGGGTCTCGTCGGTGACGCCATGCCGGAACTCGAGCTCGGGGTCGGCCGGCCCGGGCACCGTTCGGGGGACGCCGTCTCCGAGCACGGCCTCGCGCACGGCCTGGCCCGACCCCAGCTCGCTGCGATGGTAGAAGGCGTCGGCCCCCGCCTCCCGCATCCGGCGGCGCACGGCGTCGTCGAAGAAGTGGCCGGTGTAGACCACGACCCTGGTTTCGGCTCTCGAGCGTCGGGAGCGGAGTCGCTCGACCACCGTCACGCCCGGGAAGTGGTCGGGCTCGACGCGCTCGTCGGCGGCGTCGACGAGGAGCACGTCGACCTCCTCCCACTCCCGGTCCCAGGCCAGGGCCTGGACGTGGCTCACCTCGGCCACCACCTGCACCCGGCCCTCGTCCGCGAGCAGCGCCGCCAGGCCGCGACGGTTGACCTCGTCGTCGTCGACGATCGCCACCCGGAGCACGGTCGGGGAAGTGCCCTCGCAACATCCGTCGGGCACCCCGGTCCCGCGGACATCGACATCGGTCACGATCCCCACTCCGGACCACCAATGATGCCGTTCGGTGCGCGATCTCCGCCACCGGATCGCACGCCCCGCGGGGCTAAGTTTGGGGATCGCCAACGACGATGGGCACGGAAGGCACGGAGGGCACGACGGCGGTCGAACCCCGGGCGGTGGGGACGCCGCCGGTGGAGTGGGAGGCTCCCCAGGACGACGTCGGCCGGCTCTTCCAGGAGACGCTGGAGCGGCATTCGGGGAGGAGAGGGCGGAGCCTGCGGACGCTGCGGCTGGGCGCGATCCTGCTGGCCGTCCTGGTCTGCCTGGTGGCCGCCCTGGGCGTTGGCGCATGGCCGGGGCTGTGGTCGCACGTCCACGTCGATACCGGACGATCCGCCGTCGGCCAGATCCCGGCGGGCAGCGTGAATCGAGGTGCCGTGCCGGCCTCGCCGGGTCGGGCACCTGGGGTGGAGGCTCCCGGTCCGGTGGCATCGCCGGCGGTCCCGCCCCATCCGGCCATCTCACTGCCGGCCGGGGTCACCCCCGCCGCCGGCCCCTCGAGCACACCGCCTCCCGTCGGGGGGCCGGCGACGGCGACGCCCACGGCGACACCACTTCCGCCGGTCACCTGGGCACACCGCGAGTGGGCAGGCCCCGGGGCCGGCTGTTGCTACCAGCAGGGCGGCTCCTGGACCAACGGTTCTCGCGGCGGGGAGCCGAACTTCGGCGGTCCCATCCGCTGGACGACCAGCAGCAGCGCCTGGGCCGACTGGAGCCTGGGCAACCCGAGCGGCGGCCTGCGCTGGGATCAGGTGCGGGTCTACGTGTGGATCCCCAACACCATGGCCGGCGCCTGGGTGCGGTACACGGTGACCGCCACCCAGGGCAGCGCCAAGCAGCAGTACACGTTCGACGTGCCCCAGCAGGAGCTGCAGGGGCCGTACCTGCTCGGGATCTTTTCGGCCGGGACGCCGACCCAGCGCACGGGGTCGATCTGGGTCCACATGACCTACCTCCGTCCCTACACGGGCCCGGCCGCGGATGGGACCTGCGTCGGCGGGACGACCTGCACGGCCATGGCCGCGGCCCAGGTCCAGTTCCAGTGGAGTTGACCTCGAAGCGGGCGGCTCCTGACGACGGACGTTGAGCTGATCGGAGGAGAGCGAAGAGGACGATGGCGTTGCGAACCACCCCCCAGTCCGGCGGTTCGACCGGGCCGGTCGGCGATGGGAGCTTCAGGACCGACACCCATGTCATGCTCACGGCCGCGCAGTACGTCCAGCACGTGGCCAACGGCATGATCGACGAGGTGAACCGGCTCATGGGTCACCTCGACGCGCTGGATCGCTCGCGCTGGAACAGCGAGGCCGCCCTCGCCTTTGCCCAGGCGAAGGAACGGTGGGCCGCCGTCTCCCGACGGCTCCACCGCAGCCTGTACGACATCGCGCAGGGTCTGGACAACAGCCGCCGGGTCTACGACGAGGCGGAGACGGATGCCCGGCTGGGCATCACCCGCGCGGCGCAGGACCTGCCCTACTGATCGAGGAGAAAACCGGTGGAGATCGATGTCCATCCCCCCAGCCTCACCGAGGCGGCCGAAGCCGTGCATCGTTGCTACCGAACGCTGTATGCGCAAAAACAGGACCTCGATGCCTTCCTGGCCCGCCTGCGGGCCACCTGGCAGGCGGCCTCGGGGGAGAGCTGGCAGCAGGTCCAGGACGAGTGGAACCGCTCGGCCGAGGACACCTACGCGGTGCTGCTGGGGCTCTACGCCGCCCTGACCGGCGCCCACGACAACTACCTCTCCGCGGAGCGGCACCTGCAGCAGCTCTGGAGCTGAGGGAAGGAGCGGGGGCGTGACCGGCTCCCCCCGCCCCCGATCGCCGCCTCCTGCCGCCCGTCGGGCGGCGGTGTCCGCTCGACGGCCGTGGATGCCCGGGTCTTGCTAGGGTGGAGGGGCGTGCACGGCAGCGGTGAGATCCATCGGCGGGCCGGCCCGGATCGCCGAGGACCGGGCGGGCGGCGCGGGGCGGCGGAGCGGGATTTCCTCGATGCGTGGAGAGCTCGGGCCTCCCCCGTGAGGCGGCGCCACCCGCCATCCGTGAACGGCGGATGGAGACGGGGTTGAACCGCCGAGGTGGGAGGTCGGGGCGCCGGTTCGCGGCCATGGCCCTGGTCGTGCCCGCGCTCTGGCTCGCCCTCGGCGCCTGCCAGGCGGAGAGCTTCCAGCCCTCGCAACTGCCGGCCACGCTGAGCTTCGTCGGCGTCGACCGGGGTCGAGTGGCGATGCAGGATGGCATCCCGGTCCCCACCTTCGCCTACCAACCGGCCCGTCCCCGCCTCGACCTGGGCGCCGGCTGGCACTTCCAGCCGGCGCCGCTGGAGCAGCGGCTCACCTTCGCCCCCCGCTCGCGCTCCCTCGCCGCCCTGACCCGCCTCGCCGGGGGCCGGGAAACGCCGGGCTACGACGACCGCGGCTGGGCCGCGATCGCCGTCCCGGGCAGCTTCTCGCCGCCACCGTCGGGCTCGGTCCAGGCCGGCTGGTACCGGGTCGCCTTCACCCCACCGGTGGATTGGACCGGGAGGGCGGTCACGCTGAAGTTCGGCAGCGTGGACTACCTGGCCGACGTGTGGCTGAACGGCCACTACCTCGGCTACCACGAGGGCGGGTTCACGCCCTTTGCCTTTCCGGTCGAGCGGCAGCTCCGCCCGGGTCGCCGCAACGTGCTCGCCGTCCGGGTGGCCTCGCCCACCCCCGGCAGCCGGCTCGACATCGTGCCCTGGGGGCTGCTCGACTGGTGGCGTTACGGCGGGATCACGGGCCCGGTCTGGCTCGAGGCCACCGACCCGCTCTCGCTGGTGCGGGCCGACGTCACCCCCCATCTGGACGGCGCCGACGTAGCCGTGGTGCTCGAGAACCGCGGACGGAGCGCCGTGCCCGAGGCCCGGGTCGGGCTTCAGATCCTGCCCGCCTCGGTTGACCCGGCGAACCTGCTCGACCCGAGCCCGGCCGCCCTCGTCCCTCCCGGGGCCACAGCCGTCGCCGAGACGAGCATGGACGGGCTTCGAGTCGGGGCCGGGGGCGTGATCCGCCGTGATCTCTCCTTCGCGATCGCGAACCCCGATCTCTGGAGCCCGGAGCGACCGGCACTGTACGTGCTGGAGGTGTCGGTCAGCATCGGGGGAACGGTGGTGGACAGGCTCTACCAGACCTTCGGTCTGCGCCGGATCGAGGTCGACCCGGGCGGCCCCCGGCTCCTGCTCAACGGTCTTCCCGTCGCCTTCGACGGGGTGGCGATCCACGGCGAGCGGATCTGGCCCCCGCGCCCCGACGGCGCCCCCGGGGGCGGGCCGAGACCGTCGGGGGAGGACTGGCTCCGGGTGCTGGGGCAGGCACGGCTGGTCCACGCCGACCTCCTCCGGGTTGGTCACGCGCCCGCCGACCCCACCCTCCTGATGCTGGCCGATCGGACCGGCTTCGCACTCTGGGAGGAAATCCCGCTCACCCACAACACCCCGGAGACCCTGTCCCTGGTCATGGGCCGAGGGATCCCGCAGCAGATGCTGGCCGAGATGGACCTGCGCGACTTCGACCACCCCTCGGTGCTGTTCCACGGCTTCGCCAACGAATCAACCGGAGTGACCGAGCGCCTGGACGCCATGCACACCCTCCACGATCTCGACCACCGTATCGACGGAACCCGCCTGGACGGCCAGGCCATGTACGGCTCGGACCCCGCCGATCCCACCAGCCAGCCGCTGGACGTGGCCGGCTACACCTTCTACTACGGGGTCTTCTACGGCGGGCCAGCCATCGAGGCCGAGACCCAGCGGGCTCTGGCCCAGGCCCACGCCACCTATCCGGGCAAGCCACTGATGATCCTCGAGTTCGGCCGCTGGGCGGATTCGCCGGCCGAGGAGCCGGCACAGGTCCGTGTCTTCCAGGAGACCTATGCGGCCCTCGCCCCCCGTCGCGACGACCTCCCCGGAGGCTACGTGGGCTCGGCGGTGTGGTGGACGCTCAACGACTACTGGACGGATCGTCCCGGCATCGGCGTGGAGCACTTCGGACTCTTCCATCCCGACGGGTCGCCGCGCTCCGCGGCCCCGGTCGTCGCCTCCGCCTTCGGGGCCGTGACCACGGTGGCCGGCTCCGGGGCGCAGCAGGGGATCGTCTCCGGGGGCCGGGGAGAGGCCCTGCCCCGGCCGGACCCGCTCCGGCTCGTCGGCTACGTCGCCTACGCGCTCGGCGTCGGCTGCCTGGCCGGACTGCTCCTGGCCCTCTTCCTCGGCCTCGGCCGGGGTCGGATGCGAAGGAGGCGGGCGGGCCGTGCCTGACCGGGACGGCCTGGGGATGGTGGTGGCCCGGGGTGCGCTGGCCGGCTTCGTGCCCGGGGCCTTCCTGGGCGCGCTGCTGGGGGCCGGCGCTTCCTGGGCGGCGGGAGCGGCGGTCGACTGGCTGCAACAGCTGAGCTTCACCACCGGCATCCAGGTCCAGCTCCTGCCCTTCGGGGACCAGGTCGGACTCCTCCAGACCGTCCAGGACGGCTGGTTCTACGTGATCCCGGCGGCGGCGATGGGGGTGGGGCTGGTGGCGGCCCTGATCGGAGCCCTGACCGGGCTGGTACTGGCGGCCACCTACGCGCTCGTCCCACCCGGTCCACGCTGAGCACGTCCTGCTCCCGCCCACCCGCGCCGCCGGCGCTCCTCCCTCCAGATCGAACCCGGCCAGCTCTCCCTGAGTAGGGCACGATCTCCGGGGAGCGGGCGTCGTCGGTCGAGGCCGTCGGCACCGCCCTCGGCGGCTCGGGGCGCGAACGCCGGGGGGCGCGCAGTCGGAGAGGTGGCGCGCGGGGCGTGGCCGGCGGCCCTGTTCTACGGGGTGGCGGTGAAGCCACCCCCGCCGTGAGGGGAGAGGGGAGGACCTGTGGCCCATGGATCAGGGTGAGCCGCAACGCCGTCGAGATGTCGTATCGACGTCCTGCCTCCACATTGGCGAGATGGGCACCGTGACGAGGAACGAACGGCGCCACCGGCCCGGGTCAGCCGGGCACCCGGGCGTCGCCGGGCTCACCGGCCGCTTCCTACCCCAGCCGGCCGCTTCCTACCCCAGCCGGCCGCTTCCTACCCCAGCCGGCCGCGGCGGCGATCCCGACCGGCCGCCGGGACCTCGCTCGGCAGGACCGGCGACCACGGAGATCGAGGTGAGAGCCGCACGCCGGCGGCCTCCGAGGGCGGGGCCGGGCCCGCTCCCGGAGACCCGTTCACCCGCCGGCCGGATCGAGGGCGACGACCGTCCTCGTCCGCGAAACCGGCTCACGAAGGTCGGAACTGACCCATGAAGGTGGTGTCGCCGTGTGTCTCGAGCTCGGAGAGCACGGCCTCCCGGTCGCCCGCCTCGATCAGCTCCAGCAGCCGGCGATGTCGCTCGACGTTGTCTTGGAGCGACTCGTACCGCTGGTTGCGGATGGAGGTGTTGAGGGCCATGCAGAGCCGCATCTGCAGGTACAGGGAGCGGTAGGCTTCCTCCAGGCGGCGGTGGCCGGCCAGGGCCACCACGGCCAGATGGAAGCTGAAGCTCGCCTCCACCAAGGCGGCGCGGTCGCCGCGCCCGGCGGCGTCGGCCATGACCCGGAGCGCCTCCCGGCAACGTTCCAGGCGGTCGTGGTCGGACACCGGAACCCCGAGTTCGATGGCCAGTCGCTCATAGGCATGGCGGAGGGTCACGATTTCGTGCACGTCCTGCTCGCTGAGCGGGGCCACCATGGCCCCGCGACGGGCGGCACGAACCACCAGTCCCTCGCGCTGGAGCAGCCGCAACGCCTCGCGCAGCGGCGGCCGGCTGATGCCGAAGATGGCGGTCAGGCGTTCCTCCACCAGCCGGTCCCCGGGGCGCAGCTCACCGGCCAGGATCATGGACCGGATGGCGTCGGCGGCCAGCTGGACGACACTGGGCGGATCGATCGGGTGGGGGACCGGCTCTCGTGCCGCGACGTCCGTACCTCCCGTCATGGCCGCGTATTCTAAGCTCGTAAATTTGGTAGATTGTAGACAATAGTTCATATGGCGCGACGACACCAGTGGCCCCGCCCGGCGGGGCGGCTGGCCCGCGATCGGGCCACCCGGCTCGACCTGGCCGCGCCGTCCGCCCCTCCGTCCCATCGCCGGCAAGGGCAGCCGACGATCGGTCATGGTTGCCCGTCGGCCGTATCCTGCAGACGTATTGGGTCGCCGGCATCGGCGAAGTCGGTGCCGGCCGTCCTGGGGGTGGTGTCGTGGGGTTGAGGAGTCGGAGATGGCCGATGCACCGTTGACCGGCATTCGGGTGCTGGAGGTGGGGAACTACATGGCCGGGCCCTTCTGCGGCATGCAGCTGGCCGACCTCGGGGCCGACGTCATCAAGGTCGAGCACCCCGACGGGGGTGACCAGGTGCGCGGCACCGGGCCGTTCCTG
>Ga0209810_1006576_pt1 | contig 10004 bp, 10 predicted proteins | sample Coa_R1_7_FD_187159 | JGI IMG/M metagenome (GOLD analysis project Ga0209810, IMG submission 187159) | Surface soil microbial communities from Centralia Pennsylvania, which are recovering from an underground coalmine fire - Coalmine... | ecosystem: Environmental > Terrestrial > Soil > Unclassified...
GAGACAAAGGCGCGTGAGATTCACGAGGCAGTGCATCGGCAGGAAGTAGTACAATAATGGCTCTGGTTAGTCAGGCTTGAGCCATGAGCGTGCTTTTTAAAACAGAAAAATGGCAACCAGGACGAGCAGCAAAACTGCAACGCGCAAACCGGCCGCGCGCGCGACGGCCCGCAAGAGCGCTGCTCACAAGCCGGTTGCTTCAGCAAAAACAAAAGCTCTGAAGAAAAAGCCGGAGGCTCGCATTGCCCCGGCGCACGTTAAAGCAGCTGAGCCAGCCAAACCCACGCCGGCTGCAAAGAAAATCGAACCGGCTGCTGTGCCGAAACCGAGCCGCGAGACAACCAGCGTTTCGCTAATCGACAGAAAAGAATCTCGGAAAAAAGCGGAGGAAGGCCAGCCCAGGATCAGGCGTTCGGTTTTGCCTCCCATTTCGCGCATCCGCGTGGCGCCTGAGCCGTCCGTGGAGGTGCCTCCCGCGCCAGCGCAGCCGCCACCTCCAACTCCGCCCGCGCCAGTAACCGCAGCTCCAGAGTCGCCCGCTCCAGCGACGTCTCCTTCTGCCGAAGCCGAGGCGCCTGCGCAAAAGGTCATCCTTATAAAACCGCCCATCATTGTAAAGCAGCTGGCGACGGAGCTTGGCCTCAAGCCGCATCAGCTGATCGCCGAGCTGATGACCTATAACATTTTTGCCAACATCAATCAGACCATCGAACCGGAAATCGCATCCAAGATCGCGGAGAACCACGGGTTCATCCTCGAGAAAGAGCGTCGGGAAAAGGGCGCCGGCGTGCACAAGGTCGAGCAAGCGGTTGTCGCGCCGCCCCCGCCGGTCATCGAGAAAGAAGAGGAACTCAAGCCGCGTGCCCCTATCATCACTTTCATGGGACACGTGGATCACGGCAAGACGTCATTGCTGGATGCGATTCGCAAAACGCGGGTTGCGGCTGGGGAAGCCGGCGGGATCACCCAGCACATTGGCGCTTACAGCGTGGAGCACCAGGGTCACAAAATCACTTTTATCGACACGCCCGGTCACGCCGCGTTCACCGCCATGCGTGCGCGCGGAGCAAACGTGACAGACATTGTGGTGCTTGTGGTGGCCGCCGACGACGGCGTGATGCCGCAAACCGTGGAGGCGATCAATCACGCCAAGGCCGCGCCGCATGTGAAAATCATGGTGGCGGTCAACAAAATGGATTTGCCGGGAGCAAACCTCGATCGGGTAAAGAAACAGCTTCAGGAACACGGATTGACTCCGGAGGATTGGGGGGGCGACGTGATTGTTTGTCCGGTATCGGCGACCAAGGGTACCGGCATCGATCACCTGCTTGAGATGATGACGCTGCAGGCCGAGATCATGGAACTGAAAGCTTCGCCAACTGCGCGGCCGCGCGGAACGGTGATTGAGGCGCAGGTGGAACCGGGCCGGGGTCCTACTGCTACAGTGATTGTGCAAATGGGCACTCTCAGAACCGGCGACCCATTCATCTGCGGCGATTACCATGGCAAAGTCAAATCGTTGCTTGATGACCGCGGCCGCCCTGTGAAAGAGGCAGGACCTTCAACCCCGGTAAAGGTGCTTGGCTTCACCGGCTTGCCCAATGCGGGCGACGAATTCCTGGTTATGGAGTCGGAACGCGCCGCAAAACAATTGAGCGATGAACGCCTGGAGGAAAAGAGAGCCAGTAAGCTTCTGGCGCCGCGGCGCGCCACGCTCGAGAGCCTGCTCGAAACCGCCGAAGGCAAGAAAGTGTTGCGAGTCGTTTTAAAATGCGACACTCAGGGATCGGTTGAGGCAATCGTCAACGCGCTGAAACAAATCGAAAGCAAAAAGGTTGATCTGGAGATTATTCATTCCGCCGTAGGGCCGGTTTCGGAATCGGACATTTTGCTGGCCAGCGCCTCGGACGCTGTGGTTGTGGGATTCAATGTGAAAGTGGAATCGATGGCGGTGCCTGCTGCAAAGCGGGAGGGTGTGCAGATCAAGCTTTACAGCATCATCTACGAACTGCTCGACCAGATCCGGGAGGCGATGGCCGGCCTGCTGGAGCCGGAGCTGCGCGAAACAGTGATCGGCCACGCGGAAGTGAAACAGATTTTCCAGCTGAGCAAAGGCATCGTCGCCGGTTGCCTGGTCACTGATGGCCGCATTTCCCGGTCCGCGCGCGCGCGGGTGCTGCGAAAACGGCAACCGGTTTACGACGGCGGAATCTCCACACTGCGCCGATTCCAGGACGACGTGAAGGAGGTGCGCTCGGGTCTGGAATGCGGAATCAAGCTGGGCGACTTTGGCGAGTATCAGGTCGGCGACATCATCGAATGTTATCAACTTGAAGCCATCGCTCAGAAGCTGTGATCCAGCGGCGAAACCGCTAAAAGTCAAAAAGTTAAAAGCGTTGCAAGCTGCAAAAGAGAGATTCAGACGCGTCCATGGGCTCTAACATTTCACCCTTCGCCTTCTAACCTCTTACTGGGATGAAACACCGAATGCTGCGAATCAACGAAGTGGTCAAACGCGAGCTCAGCGGAATTATCGCGCGAGAGCTCAGCTTCGAAGGCCTCCTGGTAAGCGTGAATCACGTGGAGGTCAAACCTGATTTGAAAACTGCCGATGTGTTTGTGACCGTGCTCAACGCGAAGGCCGGCCAGAGCGTCATCAGCAAACTGACTTCGCACCGCGCAGCCCTGCAAACCCAGCTGGCGCGCCGCGTTACCATGAAATACACGCCACAGCTGGCATTTCACCTGGATGATTCCATCGAGCGCGGCACGCGAGTGATGGAAATTATTCGGCAGATGGAGACGGAGGAATCTCAAAAGCCGTGAGCCTTCCATCCGCCTTACGCCTGCGACAAACTCGAAAAAACGCGGCATTCGATTCCATTCTGGTTTGGAAGCAGGCAAAAGGTTTCGGGAGCGAACGATCCCGTCTCCCGCTTCCGCCGCCGAAGCTTGTTTGCCTATGACCGCAGCCACCTTCGAAGAAATCGGCCGCGTGCTGCGCAACGAACGGCGTTTTGCCATTTTAAGCCATGTGCGTCCCGATGGAGACGCGCTGGGAAGTCAACTCGCCCTGGCGTTGTCGCTCCAAAAACTTGGCAAAGAAGTGCGGGTCTGGAACGAAGACGGTATGCTCGAGAAGTATTCGTTCCTTCCGCGGGCAGAATTGCTGACCAAACCGCCGGCTGTTCCCGAAGAGTTCGACGCCGCCGTTGCTCTGGATACGGCGATCCAAAACAGGCTTGGAACGACCCGGGCAGCCGTCCGATCCGCGAAAATCTGGATCAACATCGATCATCATTCGAGCAATCCCGGCTACGGCGATCTGGTGCACATCGACACCTCCGCCCCTGCCACGGCAGAGATCATCTTCCGTCTCATCAGAAGTCAGGGCCTGCCGCTGGATCGCGATATTGCAACCAATCTTTACGCGGCGATTTCCACCGATACCGGTTCGTTTCAATATCCCAAGACCAGCGCGCGCACGTTCGAAATCGCCGCTGAACTGATTCGCACCGGGTTGGATGTAGGCCGGCTGAGCCAGCAACTTTACGAAAATTATCCACGACGCCGGCTGGAACTGTTGCGAGAATTGCTGGGCGTGATGCGTTTCTGCGCCGACGGCCGGGTGGCAAGCTTCAGTCTCTCGCTTCAAACAGCTTCGCGCCTCGGAGTTTTACCCGAAGATAACGAGGGATTAATCGATCATTTGCGAGCCGTTCGCGGCGTGATGGTCGCAATTTTTTTTGAGGAACTGCCCGACGGCAAAATTCGGGTGAGCATGCGTTCGAAGACCGACGCCATTGACGTCTGCGCCATTTGCCAGAAATTCGGCGGTGGCGGACACAAGCTGGCCGCAGGCGCGCGGGTGCCGGGAGCCTTGGCCGAAGTGGAGCAACTGGTTTTACAGGAAGTGTGCGAAAGAATCGAAGCCTTGGGCAACCCGGCCACTGCGGCTCGGTGTCTCACCGCTTGACTTTGCAATTTTCAAGCACACTAACTCCGTCCCATGTCTCAACTCAGCGGGCCTGACGGCGTCCTTCTCATTGATAAAGCCGAAGGCATGACGTCGCACGACGTTGTGGAGCTGGTCCGACGCAAACTTCGAATCCAAAAGGTCGGCCATTGCGGCACACTCGATCCGATCGCCACGGGGCTGCTGCTCATCACCGTCGGCCGCGGCACAAAAGTCCAGGATCTGCTCATGAGCGAGGACAAGGAATACACCGGCAGATTCGTCCTGGGCGTGACCACCGATACACAAGACCGGCAGGGCCAAGTGATTCAGCAGCGACCGGTCCCGGCGCTCGACGAGGCGAGCATCCGGGCCGCGTTCGAGAAATTCCGGGGCGATTTTTATCAACTGCCGCCAATGGTCTCGGCCAAGAAGCATGGCGGCGTGCCGCTCTACAAGCTGGCGCGGCAGGGGAAAGTAGTGGAACGCGAGCCGCGCATCGTGCACGTGTACCGTTACAGCATTGATCGCGTCGCGCTTCCCGAAATCGATTTCAGCGTGCTGTGCAGCAAGGGTTTTTATGTTCGCACTTACGTCCACGATATCGGAGAAGCGCTCGGCTGCGGCGCTTATCTGAAACGTTTGCGCAGGACGAAGTCCGGCCGGTTCGATGTGGCCGGTGCCATGACGGTCGAGCAACTCAAAAACGCCAGCCGCGAAGAAGTCCTCGAACGAATGTTAAGCCTGCCCGAGGTTTCCAGAATGCGTGGCGCGTAAAAGCATGGAGGCGAAAGAGAGGATCCAATACGCAATTCAATTCCAGACGGGCAAGCGCCGGATCCGCCGGTCTAGCGAAGCTCCGAGCTGCGCGGGCTTTTCGGGTTTCGTTCTCCCCGGCTGTTTGAAATTGCGGATTTCGATTTTTGTTTTTTCATGATGCAAATTCTGCGATCCATCCCGGAGCTATCTCAATTGCCCGGTCCGATCTTTCTGGCCATTGGCGTGTTCGACGGAGTGCATCGCGGGCATCAGGCAGTCATTTCCACTTCCGCAGCACATGCGCAGGCAAACAACGGCACGCCTGTTGTCGTCACCTTCGATCCGCATCCGGAGAAAGTGCTTCGTCCTCATCAGGCGCCACGCCTCCTCACCGCCACGCGGCACAAGATTGCTCTGATCCGCGCTTTAGGGGTAAGCCGGCTGCTCGTCCTTGCATTCGACAGAGAATTTGCCTCCACCGAGCCGGAGGATTTCGTGCGGCAATTGGTGGAACATTGCAAACCGCTACGCCAAATCTGTGTCGGCCATCAATGGTCGTTTGGAAAGAACCGGCGCGGAAATCTTGATCTTCTTCGCGAGCTGGGAAGGCAATGGAATTTCGAGGTGATTGGCATTCCCGCGGTGACTCTTCCCACGGGCGAGATCGTCAGCAGCACGGCGATCCGTCAGGCGGTCGAAGCGGGCGACCTGGCCAGGGCTGCGGAAATGCTCGGCCGCGACTACTCGATTCTGGGAACAGTTGTGCATGGAGACCATCTCGGAAAGAAACTCGGTTTCCCAACCGCCAACCTCGCAGCCCACAACGAGCAATTTCCGCCCGATGGCGTTTATCTCGCCGAGGCGACCCTGGAGGGAGAAACTTATCCGGGCGTCATTAACGTCGGTTACCGGCCAACAGTGAGCACTGGCAGGTCAGAGCGCGTGCTGGAAATTCACTTGCTCGATTTCCATCGTGATATTTACGCCAGAGATATCGAAGTGCGCTTTCTCCGTTATCTCCGTCCGGAGAAGAAATTCGAAAGTGTTGAGGCGCTCAAACGCCAAATCGAAAGCGACGTGCGCCTTGCGCGAAAAGCCTGCGCGCAATAGCAGAGGCCCCGGCGGTTTAATGAGGCACCGCACGGCAGAACGGCGTCACCGATTTCAAAACCGCAGCCGCGTAAGATCGCGCGCCTCGGGCGTTTTATGAACCATGGCAACGACCGCAAGAGCGCCCAGAACCAGGCCACAGCCAAAGGCCAACACGACCAATAACCAGATTGGGAAATTGGCCAGCTGGACCATTCCGTGGCGCACAAAAGCACCGGCGAGCATCCACGCCATGGCGCTTCCCAAAATTGTCAGCCCGAGCAATACCATTGCACGCAGCCACTGCGGCTGCCGCCGCGCGGCAGGCAATCGGGCCATCACGCGCGCAGTGAATCCGTCGTCGTCGATATAAGGCATCGCTTCGCGCAGTTGCCGGTCCAGGGTTTGGTCGTCCATCATGCTATTCATTTGTATCAACCGGGCGCCCAGGCGGCCAGCATCTTCTTCAATTTTTCGCGCCCGCGCAAAACATTCGTTTTCACCGTCCCCAGTGGAATATCCAGAACGCGGGCGGCTTCATCGTGAGACAGGCCGTTTTGACAGCAAAGCACGATGGCCGCCCGCTCGTGCAAGGGGAGCGCGTTCAGCGCGTGCGCCAGATCGTGTCTCAAACCGGGATCAACCGTTTGCGGGTCGTGTTCCATTTGCAGTTGCTCCTGATCCAAACCCACCACCTCTTTGCGGCGGCGAGCATCTTCGCGAAAACAGTTGTACGCAATCCGGTACAGCCACGTCGAAAATCGCGCCTCGCCGCGGAAACTGCGGATATTTTTATAGGCGCGAAGAAAAGTTTCCTGAGCCAGATCATCCGCCAAAGCCAAATCGGCGCGCGTGAGCTGCCGCAGCAACCCACGCACGCTGGATTGATGCCGGCGCACAAGTTCCGCAAAAGCGTGGTGATCGTCATCGACAAGAACGCGCGCGATGAGATCGGCATCAGTGAGCTCCACAACCGCGATTCTATGGCGCTGGCGGAGGCGGAGGAACGTCCTTTTTGCCTTCCAATTTCCATACTATGAGGTAGCCCAAGCCAATCAGAAATGGAATCAGGCCAAACGACCACGCCCCGCCCTCCCAGCCGCTGATCGCGCCGAGCCAGACCATCAGCCCCAGACCCACCATTGCCCAGGCGACACCCCGGCGCACATCCGAGCGCGGACGCGCTGCACGAGCGCCGGGACTGATCAATTCCACAGGCACAGGCTGACCTTTTTCCAACATCATTCGCACCGTTCGCTGGCGCATCCGGCCCAACAATAGCGTGAACAGCCCGATTAAAATCACAATCAATACCGGGGCGCCAAAGATCGACAGAAACACAACGGCCACGATGGGTAGAGCCCCCAGATCGTGCAGCGATTGTCGATCGGCATCCTCTTCGTCCCCTGTCTCGATCGTGATGCCATGATGTCCGCGAAATTTTTTCTCCAGCCTTTGCTGAATCCTATCCGCCAGGTCCGCTGGCGGCGCGCCAGCCGTCGCGACCGGCGAGGCGGTTGCTGCCGGCGAAGCGGCTGCGGGTTCGGCAGGTGTCTGCCCCCACAAGCTGATCGCCAGTCCCGCAGAACAAATACAGAGGATAAACAGGGTCTTCATATGAAATCTTTAACCTTTGGACGCGCTTGAAGCCCAGTTTGGATTCAACCATTTTTAAGCACTTCGGGGCAATTAAAAGGTTGCGCCTCCGGCGACGGTGGACATTATTTTGTTCCCGCTGGAAAACTGCGGGTGTAGCTCAGTGGTAGAGCGTCTCCTTGCCAAGGAGAAAGTCGCGAGTTCGAGTCTCGTCACCCGCTGATAAATTGGCTTGTTTTCGGCGCGTCCCGCATCATACAATCGCACGCTATGAAAACCCCTCTCCTGCTCGCGATGTTTGTACTGTTGACGGCCACCCAATTTCCTCTGCGCAGCGCAGAACAACCCAAAGACACCACGCCTTGGAAAATCACCGGCCAGCTCGAAGAAGCCTGTTCCTGCGACGCCGCCTGTCCCTGCTGGTTCGGTTCCAAGCCGACCAAAATGACCTGCGGCGGCGGACAGGTGCTTTTCATCGAGAAGGGGAATTACGGAAAGGTCAAGCTGGATGGACTTGCCGTCGGCAACATGGGCCAGAGCCCGGCGGGCAAATCAATGATGGAATCGTACGGCGATTGGAATTTCGCCTACACCTACATAGACGAAAAAGCCTCTCCCGAGCAGCGCAAGGCCCTCGAAGCCATCTCCGCGCAAGTGCTGGCGCCCGGGGCTTCCAAGAACGCCCAGACCCGCTACGTGCCCATCACGCGTAAGATCGTGGGAAAGGAACACCAGATCTCGCTCGGGCCATACGGCACTTTCCACGGCCACTTGATCGAAGGCGGTTTGGGTGGCAGCTCGAAAATCGTCAACCCTCCGGGCGCCGACCCCATTCACAAAGAATACACCCAGGGCCAGACCTCGAAGATGACTTACAACGATGCCGAGCAAAACTGGTCGTGGGAGAACTCAAACTACATGTTTGGGACGTTCACCGTCGATAACGTTCAATACCAGAAGTACGCCGCGGGTCTTGCGCAAAAGATGGCCCAGATGAAAGGCGAGAAAACACCAAAATAGTACACAATAGTACAAGCGGATCGAGCCTCTTTCCGTCGGCCGAAGTAGCCTGTCGCTCGAGCGCTCTGCCGCAGGCGCTCGCGAAAAAGTTTGGCGGTCGCGTTGAAAAACTGCCCCGCGGCTGGCTAAGGCGATTTTCCAACGACGCGAAAAATGAGCCGATCAGAGTGGGAACACGCCTGATCATTGCGAACGCGGTTCGCGGCAAATCGGCAGCTGCCTCCACTGCATCGCAGCTCCTTGTCATCCCCGCGGGCGCGGCATTTGGAACGGGCCAGCACGTGACTACCGCCATGATCCTCCGCGCGCTTGAACAGCTGACCCGCACATGGAAAAACGGCTGGTCGCTCATCGATCTCGGCACCGGCAGCGGGATTCTCGCATTGGCCGCGAAACGCCTCGGCGCCGGCCGGGCGGCAGGCATTGACAATGATCCCGCGGCAATTTCCACGGCAAAATCAAACGCGCAGCTGAATAGAATCGGCGGCGTCGTTTTCAAAGCCGGCGATGTGCGCCACTGGAGAACGACGCGGGCGGTCGATATCATCACCGCCAATCTGTACAGCGACCTGCTGCTGGAGATTCTGCCAAAACTCAAGCGCGGTCGCTGGGTGATTCTCTCCGGCGTGTTGCGCAGCCAGGCAAAGGAAATCATGGCTGCAATGCGACGAAACCAGATGGCAATCGCCAAGGTCAAACGCCGCGGAAAATGGATTCTCATTGTCGCGCGGCGCGCCCGCCGGCATGAGGCGAATACGGCGCGACCCGCGCGATGATTCAAACTTGGGCAGATGCAACGGCGCCCGGAGAAGATTTTTGCGACCGGAGGCGACCCCCGCTAAACTAACAAGCAATGCAAAACGAACAACTTTCCTACGTTGCCGTTACACCGTACTCGATGCGCAAATCGCGCACTGGCGGAATCGTGGGCCGGCTGATTTCGCGCACCGGCCTCGATCTGGTGGGCGGACGCATGTTTGCGCCCAGCCAGGAACTGGCGAGGCGTTACGCCGAAACCATGGTTACCGAGACCGATCCCAGTCATCGCGCCACCCAGAAATTGCTCCGCGATTACATTCTCAAAAATTTCACCGGCGAAAAAAACGGACAACGGCCGCGGGTGCTGGTTCTGGTTTTCCGCGGACCCGACGCGGTCGAGAGAATGCATCGCACCGTCGGGCACATCGTGCACGAGCGCACCAGCGGCGAAACCATTCGCGATACCTATGGCGACTACATCACGGACGAATCGGGAAAGGTCACGTACTTCGAACCCGCTGTCGTCACGGCCTTTGATCCCAAGGCTGTGGAACGCGATTTAAAGCTGTGGGCGGAATTTTCCGACAGTGACGGCGGCATTCTCGATAAAGCGATCAGTTTCCCTGCCGGCGCAAAGGTCGAAACCACCCTGGTGCTGATTAAACCGGATAACTTTAAATTTCCCAACCTGAGGCCGGGCGGCGTCATCGAGGTTTTTTCCCGTTCGGGGCTGAGCATCATCGGATTCAAGGTGCACTGCATGAGCGTGGCCCAGGCGGAGGAATTCTACGGACCGGTCCTGCCTGTTCTGGAGAAAAAGCTGGGT
>Ga0209810_1006579_pt1 | contig 10002 bp, 6 predicted proteins | sample Coa_R1_7_FD_187159 | JGI IMG/M metagenome (GOLD analysis project Ga0209810, IMG submission 187159) | Surface soil microbial communities from Centralia Pennsylvania, which are recovering from an underground coalmine fire - Coalmine... | ecosystem: Environmental > Terrestrial > Soil > Unclassified ...
GCGAGCCAAGTCGGGAAGGCGCCCGCGTACCGCTCGATCAGGTAGGCGATCATCCGCTCCATGGCCCCGAACGCGCCCCGGTGCACCATCACCGGCCGCCGGCGGGAACCGTCCGGGGCCACGTACTCGAGGCCGAAGCGCTCGGGCATCTGGAAGTCCACCTGCACGGTGCTGTTGGTGAACTCCCGGCGCTGGGCGTCCCGGACCTGGAAGTCGATCTTGGGGCCGTAGAAGGCCGCCTCCCCCCGTCCCAGCTCGTACTCCGCGCCCAGGGCCCGGAGGGCGCCCACCAGGGCCGCCTCGGCGTTGGCCCACTCCTCGTCGCTGCCCACGTACTTGCCGGTCCGCTCGGGGTCGCGAACCGAGAGTCGATAGCGATACTCGCTCACCCCCAGGGTCTCCATGAAGTACCGGGCCAGCTCGATCACGCCCACGATCTCCTCGTGCAGCTGCTCCGGGGTGCAGAAGATGTGGGCGTCGTTGAGCGCGAAGGAGCGCACCCGGATCATGCCCATCAGCTCGCCCGACTTCTCCCAGCGGTAGTTGGTGCCGATCTCGGCGATCCGCAGGGGCAGGTCGCGGTAGCTGCGGATCTCCTGCTGGTAGACCAGGATGTGGTGCGGGCAGTTCATGGGGCGGAGCTCCAGCTCCTCGCCGCGCTCGGTCCGCATGGGTGGATACATGCTCTCGCGGTAGCGCTCCCAGTGCCCGCTCTGCCGGTACAGGTCCAGGCGCGCCACCACCGGGGTGACCACGTGCTGGTACCCCCGCGCCAGCTCCTCGTCCACGATCCAGCGTTCCAGCTCGCGCCGGATGGTGGCTCCGTTGGGCAGCCAGATCACGTTCCCGAGCCCGGTGCGCTCGTCCAGGGCGAAGATCTTCAGCTCCCGCCCCAGGCGCTTGTGGTCGCGCTTCTCGGCCTCGGCCAGGGCGTGGAGGTAGTCGTCCAACTCCTCCCGGGTGAACCAGGCGGTGCCGTAGATGCGGGTCAGCTGGCGGTTGCGCTCGTCGCCGAGCCAGTAGGCCCCGGCCACCCGCATCAGCTTGAAGGCCCGGATCTCGGCCGTGGAGGCGACGTGCGGGCCGCGGCACAGGTCGAAGAAGCGCCCCGTCCGGTAGCAGCTGACCAGCTCGTCGTCGGAGGCCTTCTGCTCCAACCAGTACAGCTTGTACGGCTGGTCCAGCTCCCGGAAGCGTCGCCTGGCCTCGGCGTGGGAAAGGACCACCCGCTCGAAGGGCTCGCCCCGACCCACGATCTCGGCCATCTTGGCCTCGATCTCGGGCAGGTCGTCCTCGCCCAGGGGCCGGGGCAGATCGAAGTCGTAGTAGAAGCCGTTCTCGACCGGAGGCCCTCCGGCGTAGCGGGTGCCCGGGTAGAGCTCGGTCACCGCCGCCGCGAGCAGATGGGCGGTGGAATGCCGCAGGATGAAGAGCGGGTCGTCCGAGACCTCCGTGTCGTACTCGGCCATGGAGCGTCCAGTATATGGGCGTCGCCGCCGTCCGCCGGAGCGGCTCAGCCCCCCTGATCCCTGAAGATCCAGCGCAGCCGGCCGGCCAGGACCAGCCCGGCCATCACCAGCAGCACGCCCAGGCTGGCGATGACCTTGTGGATGCCCAGCCAGTCGGAGAGGGCGGCCGCCGCCAGCACCGGCAGGGCCGTGACCCCATTGATGACCATGAAGAGCAGGGCGAAGATCCGGCCCCGCACCCCGTCCGAGGTGTGCTCCATGAGGTAGGCGAGCGCAGGGATCATCAGGGCGCCGAACTCCAGGCCCAGCAAGAGGCTGATCGCCACCGCGAAGGCCCGCACCCCCCCGTCGTCCCCCCCGGGGGGCAGGACCAGCGCCGGCACCACGGCCAGCACCACCAGCGTCAACCCCATGGCCGCCAGCCCCCCCACCAGCAGCTGTGCGGGCCCGAGGCGACGGCCGAGCTGGCCGATGGCGGCCGCGCTCATCAGGGCCCCCGCCGTCGCCGGCACCAGGATCACGTAGCTGTCCTGATCCTCGAGCCGGAGCACCTGGCTGACGTAGGCCGGCGCCAGCGTGAACATCATGAACATGACCAGCACGGTCAGGGAGACCTCGGAGAAGGCCAGCATCAGCACCCGCGAGCGCCGCAGCACCTCGAACCCCTCGTGCACCTCCACCGCCAGCTGGTGGAAGGGATGGCGGCGGACGGGCTCGGTCCGGCAGGCGGGACGCGGGATGCGGGCCATGGCGATGAGGAGACCGGCCAGCCCGAAGAGGACCACCGCGATCCAGTAGGGGGCGTAGATCTGGGCCCGTGAGGCCACCGGCGCCAGCGCGCCCCCCAGGACCAGGGTCAGAACCATGGTCCCCAGCACCATCGAGTTGGCGGTGATCAGCACCCCACGTGGGATGACGCTGGGGATGGCCGCCGCCTCGGCCGGGCTGAAGAGCTGACCCACGGCGGCGAAGGCGAAGGTGATCAAGAGCAGGTGGGCATAGTCGTGGGCGAGGGCAGGCACGAAGCTGGAGAGCGGGATCAGGGCCACCAGGCCGGCGCGGACGAGGTTGGTGCCGACCATGATCAGCTTGCGGTCGTGACGGTCGGCGAACACCCCGGCCAGGGGGGCGATCACCACCGCCGGCACCGTGTAGGCCAGGAGCGTGATCGCCACCGGTGTGCTGCCCCCGGCGAGGCCGTAGGCCAGGATGATGAGCGAGAACATCAGGAACTTGTCGGCCAGCTGGGCGGCGACCTGCGCGTACCAGATCAGCCGGAAGTCGCGGTGGCGGAGCAGCTGACGGAACCCGGCCCGTCCCTCCTCCACCGCCGCCGGGGCCGAGGCCGGCGGCCCCTCCGTGTCCGGGCGGCGACGGACACCCGGGCCGCCGGACCGATCCCAGCCCGGCCCGGACCTCACCGCCCCCGCTCCCCGGCCAGGCCGAACAGCCGCTCCCACTCCGCCGGGCCGAGGGTCTCGGCGCGGCGCTCGGGGTCGATCCCGGCTCGATGGAGGAGGTCCTCGGCCCGGGCCGGGGGAAGGCCCAGGGCCCGGGCCAGGGCAGCGCGCAGCTGCTTGCGCCGGAAGCGGAAGACCCGCTCCGCGAACCCGAAGAAGGCCCCCAGGTCGGTCACCTCCACCGCCGGCCGGGGTCGTACGTCCATGACCACCAGGGCCGAGGTTACGCCTGGGGGCGGGGCGAAGGCCTCCGGAGGAAGCTCAAGCTCGATGCGGGGCCGGGCCAAGACCTGCACCACCAGCGTGGACAGGCTCCAGCCGTCGAGCCCGCACCAGCGCCTGGCCACCTCTCGCTGCACCACCAGACTGAGACGGCGGGGACGCGGCGCGGTGTCGAGCAGGCGCCGGATCAGCGCCCCGGTGAGGTAATAGGGGATGTTCCCCACCACCACCTCGCCCCCGGCCGGGAACCAGCGGGCCAGATCCAGCCGCAGCACGTCATCGTTCACCACCTCGGCCTCGGGCACCGCCGCCCGCAGCCGCCGCGCCAGCCGGGGGTCGATCTCCACCGCCACCACCCGGCGCGCCCGCCGGACCAGCTCCCCGGTCAGCACCCCGGGGCCGGCCCCGATCTCCAGGACCTCGTCCTCGGGCTCGATCCCGGCTGCCTCCACCACCCGCCGGCGCAGGGCCGGATCGACCAGGAAGTGCTGGCCCAGGCGGGGCCGCCGCGCCCTCATCCCCCTCACCGGGCTCGCCCTGCAGCGGGGGCCGCCGCCTCACGCCCACCGGCTCACCCCCCCAGGCCCGGGAACAGACGGCAGGCGTTGGCCCGCTCCAGCTCGGCCAGCTCGGCCACCTCCATCCCCCGGATCTCGGCCAGCGCCGCCACCGTGTCCAGCACCCAGGCCGGGCGCATCGGCCCCTTCCTCCCCCGCGGGGTACCCCAGGGGGCGTCGGTCTCGACCAGGAGCCGGTGAGCGGGCACCCGGCGCGCTACCTCGCGCAGCTCGTGGCGGCCGGCCCGGGTCAGGACCCCGGAGAAGCCCAGGTACATCCCCAGGTCCAGGAAGCGGCGGGCCCACGCCCAGTCGAGCGTCCAGTAGTGCATCACGCCCGTGATGCCGGGATGATCGCGCAGCGCCTCGTACACCTCGCCCACGCTGCCCCGGACGTGCACGCAGACCGGCAGCCCCAGCTCCACGGCCAGGCGGCAACAGGCGTGGAACCACTCCAGCTGCGCCTGGTGGGGCCCGCGGTGCTCGTCCTCGTGGTCGAGCCCGACCTCGCCGATGGCCACCACCCGGGGATGGGAGGCCAGCCGGCGCAGCAACTCCAGGTCGGGCCCCTCCTGGTTGAGCGGGTGGTGCCCGACCGCGGCCCACACCCCGGGCAAGGACGCCGCCCAGGCCACCACCTGGCGGCTGGTGGGACCGTCCACGCCCATGCCGATGACGTCGGTGACACCGGCGGCACGGGCCTCGGCCAGGTCCCGCTCCAGGTCGGGCAGCTCCTCCAGATGGGCGTGGGTGTCGACCAGCCTCATCTCCACCGCCCGGATCAGGCCCGGGCGCGCATGCGGTCCAGCTCCTGGTCCACGACCCCGGGATCGAGCTTCCGGTACAGGGCCGTGGGCCGTGGCAGGGGACGGCCGGCCGGGATGCGGCTCGGCCCCCAGCGAGGCGTCGCCTCGTAGTCGTCGCCCAGCACCCGGTGGACCTCACCCTCGTCCTCCACCTCCCGGACCCGGGGCTGGGGGGCGATCACGTCGTCGTAGCCCAGCATCTCGTGCAGGCGTTGGCAGGAGAAGGGCAGGAAGGGGGTGAGCATGGTCTTCAGGTCGTCGACGCAGCGGATGGCGACGAAGAGGGTAGTGGCGGCCCGGGTCCGGTCCTCCTTGACCCGGTGCCAGGGCTGCTCCTCGGCCAGGTACTGGTTGACCTGGGAGGCCAGCCGCATCGCCTCCGTGATCGCCGCCTTGAACCGGGCCCGCTCCAGCAGCCCGCCCACCTGGGAGAACCCGGCCTCGACCTCGGCCAGCAGCCGGCGGTCGCGGGCGTTCAGCTCTCCCGGCTCGGGCACGGCGCCGAAGTTCTGGTGGGCCTGGACCAGGACGCGGTGGACGAGGTTGCCCCACGTCCCCACCAGCTCGTCGTTGTTGCGGCGCACGAACTCGGCCCAGGTGAAGTCGGTGTCGGTGGTCTCGGGGCCGGCGATGGTGAGGTAGTAGCGCAGGGAGTCGGGGTCGTACCGGGAGAGGAAGTCGCGGACCTCGATCACCCGGCCCCGGCTGACCGAGAAGCGGGCCCCCTCCATGGTCAGGAACTCGCTCGCGACCACGTCGAAGGGCAGGTTGAGATCCCCCACCCCGAGCAGGATGGCCGGCCAGAGCACGGTGTGGAAGGTGATGTTGTCCTTGCCCATGAAGTAGTAGGCCCGGGCCCCGGGGTCCTGCCACCACTCCCGCCAGGCCTCGGGCGTGCCGCGGGTCCGCGCCCACTCGATGGAGGCCGAGAGGTAGCCGATCACGGCGTCGAACCAGACGTAGATGCGCTTGTCGGGCCGCTCCCGCCAGCCCGGCAGCGGCACCGGCACACCCCAGTCGAGATCGCGCGTGATGGCCCGGGGCTTCAGGTCGGGCAGCAGGTTGAGGGAGTAGCTGCGGACGTTGGGACGCCAGTGCTCCTGCCGCTCGATCCACTCCCGCAGGCGGTCGGCGAAGGCGGGCAGGTCGAAGAAGAAGTGCTCGGTCTCGCGGAACTGGGGCCGTTCCCCGTCGATCCGGGAACGAGGGTCGATCAGGTCCACGGGATCGAGCTGGTTGCCGCAGTTGTCGCACTGGTCGCCCCGGGCCTCGGGGTAGCCGCAGATGGGGCAGGTGCCCTCGATGTAGCGGTCGGGAAGGGTCCGCCCGGTGCTGGGCGAGACCGCCCCCAGCTGGGTACGGGTGAAGACGTAGCCCTTCTCGTACAGCCGGAGGAAGACGTCCTGTACCACCCGGTAGTGGTTGGGCGTGGTGGTGCGGGTGAAGCAGTCGTAGCTCAGCCCCAGCTGCCGGAGGTCCTCGACGATGATGGCGTTGTTGCGGTCGGCGAACTCACGGGGAGGAAGCCCGGAGCGGTCGGCCTCGTAGGTGATGGGCGTCCCGTGCTCATCGGTGCCGCTCACCATGAGCACGCGTGCCCCGCGCAGGCGCTGGTAGCGGGCAAAGACGTCCGCCGGCACCCCGAAGCCGGCCACGTGCCCGATGTGACGGGGCCCGCTCGCGTAGGGCCAGGCCACGCAGATCAGGATGGTCGCGGGTTCAGTCGCTGACGACACCGGAGATGACAACTGTAACCTCGCCGCGCACCGGCTCGCCGACGGCATCCAGGAGCTCGGCCGGTGTGCCCCGGAGAATCTGCTCGTGGCGCTTGGTCAGCTCCCGGGCCAGGGCCAGGGGACGGTCGGGCAGGACCTCGGCCATGACCTGCAGGCTGCGGCGAAGTCGGTGGGGGGACTCGAAGACGACCGTGGGCCGGGGAACCCCGCGCAGGGACTCGAAGAAGCGCCGCAGCTCCCCCTGGCGCCGGGGTAAGAAGCCGGCGAAGCAGAAGCCGGCACCGCCGAAGCCGGCCACGGAGAGCGCCGCCGTCACCGCGCTCGGCCCGGGCACGGGCACCACCCGGTGACCGGCCTCCCAGGCCGCGGCCACCAGCCGGCGGCCCGGGTCGGATAGGGTGGGGGTGCCGGCGTCGGTGACCAGGGCAACGTCGCCCCGGCCCAGCGCCTCCAGGAGCCGGGGCAGGCTCCGCGCCTCGACCGGCGCCCGATGGCTCACCATCGGCCGGCGCAACCCGTGGCGCGCCAACAGGCGCGCGGTCACCCGAGTGTCCTCGGCCGCGATCACCGACGCCTCCGTCAGCACTCGCAGCGCCCGTGGCGAGAGGTCCTCCGGGTTGCCGATGGGGGTGCCGACCACGAACAGCGTCCCCACGCGTGCCTCACCGCCCTCCCGGCGGCCGGGGCGAGGGCTCGGTCGGGCCGGAGGCGAGCCAGTCCTGGATCCGCTGGCCCAGCCCGGCGGCCGGCCCCAGGTAGCGGGAGGCGGGCGGCAAGGCCTGGAGGAAGGCCCGCCCGTAGTCGCGCTCCACCACCCGCCGGTCCAGGATCACCACCGCGCCCCGGTCGCCACGTCGGCGGATCAGGCGCCCGAACCCCTGCTTGAGGCGCAGCACGGCCTGGGGCAGGGCGTACTGGAGGAAGGGATCGCGAAGGCGCTCGGCCCGGGCCGCGTACACGGGTTCGCCCGGCACCGGGAAGGGCAGGCGCACGATGATCACGCAGGAGAGCCGTTCGCCCGGGATGTCGACGCCCTCCCAGAAGCTGGCCGTGCCCAGCAGCAGCGGGCGCGCGCTCTCCTCGAAGGCCCGCAGGACCTGTCGCCGCTGGCCATCGATCCCCTGACCCAGGATCAGGACCTCGTCCAGGTCGTCGCGGTGCTTCAGGGCCTGGTAGACCAGCCGGAGCTGGTGGTACGAGGTGAAGAGCACCAGCGTCCGGCCCCGCAGACGCCCGGCCACGTCGGCGATCACCTCGGTGACCGCGATCTCGAACCCCTCCGACTGGGGGTCGGGCAGGTCGGTGGGCAGGCAGACCAGCGCCTGCTCGAGGTAGTCGAAGGGCGAGGGCAGGGTGAGGGTCTCGACCTCGGGCCCCAGGCCGACGCGCGAGCGGAAATGGTCGAAACGGCCGGCCACGACCAGGCTGGCCGAGGTGAGGACCAGGCTCTCGACCCGGGCGTAGACGCGCTCGCGCAACCGCTCCCCCACCTCCAGCGGCGCGGAACGAACCGCCAGCGCCTCGGAACGGGGGTGCCAGGCCAGCCAGTAGACCCGCTCCGGGTCCGGGTCCCGGAACGCCTCCTGGAGCAGCCCGCAGGCCCCGGAGAGGGCGGCGCGCGCCGACTCCAGGTCGCGCAATTCCTGGTCGGGCTCGCCCCCGCCCGACCATTCCCGGGCCGAGGCGATCACCCGGCGCAGCTGCGCCTCGAGCGCGGCCAGGACCGTGACCGCGTCCTCGGCGGCCGCCAGCAGCGGCCGCCAGTCCTGGCCCTCCCGGTGCTGGGGCAGGAGCCGCAAGGTCTCCTCCCGCCGGGCGGCGTTCTCCCCCAGCTGGCCGGCGACCCAGGCCAAAGCCAGGTCGAACAGCCGCAGGCACGTCTCCCGGGCGCGCAGGGCCGTGGTCTCCACGGCCTCGAGCAGCTCGGGGGACTGGCCCAGCCGCGAGCGCAGCCGCGGCACGAGCCCCGCCCGGCGGAGCTGGCCGTTGCCCGGTTCGGGCCGGACCAGACGCTCGAGCAGGGCCGAGAGGGCCCGGCCGTCGACCTCCCGGCGCAGGGCCTGCGTCGCCGCCTCCTCCAGGTGATGGGCCTCGTCGATCACCAGGTGGTCGTGGGCCGGGATCAGGCTGCCCTCGGTCTCGGCGTCGGAGAGGAGGAGGGCATGGTTCACCACCACCAGATCGGCCCGCTCGGCCCGGGCCCGGGCCCGGTGCACGAAGCAGGTGGCGTCGCCGCACCGGACCCCGAGGCAGTCGAAGGCGTCCGAGGCCACCCGGGCCCAGAAGGCCTCCTCCGAGCCCTGGAGTCGCAGCTCGGAGCGATCGCCGGTCCGGGTTCGATGGAGCCAGACCAGGATCTTGAGCTTGAACTTGAGCTCGTCGGCGTCCAGGCAGGGCTCGGCCAGGTACCGCCGCCAGCGGCGCAGGGAGAGGTAGTTGGGACGGCCCTTGAGGAGCGCGGCCTCGAAGTCCCACGGTAACCAGCGGCGGAGGGCGGGGAGATCCCGATGCACCAGCTGCTCCTGGAGCGTGTGGGTGTGGGTGGACACCACCACCCGCTCGCCCCGGCGAGCCGCCCTGGCCAGGGCCGGCACCAGGTAGGCGAGGCTCTTGCCCGTCCCGGTCCCGGCCTCGACCAGGAGGCGCCCGCCCCGCCGCATCACCTGGGCCACGGCCCGGAGCATCTGCTGCTGTGCCTCCCGGTACTCGTAGTCGGGCAGGGCGGCCAGCGGTCCCTCCGGCCCCAGCAGCGCCGCGAGCCGATCGGGGTCGTCGCACACCTCCTCCCGGCCGACCGTCGGGCGTTCGGGGGGCGGCTCGGGCGGCGGTGAGTCCCGGGGCCCGGCCGGGGCGGTCAGGGCCTGGGCGAAGAAGGAGGCGATGGCCCAGGGGTAGGGCGCCACCAGGGACAGGATCGAGGCCTTCAGGTCCTCCTCCAACCCGGCGGCCAGCTCTCGGAGCCGGAGGAAGAGCTGGCGGGTGGCGTCGGCGTCGTCCAGGGCCCGGTGAGGGCGCGCCTGTCGCAGGCCCATCTCCGCCGCCAGCGCCGGCAGGCTGTGGCTGGGGGCGTCCGGCATCAGGATGCGGGCGATCTCCAGGGTGTCCAGGACCTCTGCCCCAGCCGGCCACAGGCCGACCGCGGCCAGGAAGTCGAGGTCGAGCCGGGCCCCGTGACCGACCGGCTGCCGGCCCTGCATGAACTCGGCCAGCGCCCGCATCGCGCTCTCGGGAGGCGGAGCCTCGGCGACCAGACGGGGGTCGATGCCGGTCAGCTTGAGCACCGCCGCCGGGATCGGCCGCCCCGGGTTGGCGAAGCGCTGGAGCCGATCCACGGCAGCGTCCAGGGTGAAGGCCACCGCTCCCACCTCGATGACCCGATCCCGCTCGGGATCGAGGCCGGTGGTCTCGAGATCGAAGGCCACGTACTCACCGGCCGAGGTCCTGGGCTCAGTCACCGTGGACCGCGATTCTAGCCCCCCTCGCCGGCGGTCGCCCGCGCGGCGGGGGCCGGCTCCCAGACCCCGCTCAGCCGCTCCCGGAGCGCCTCCAGGTCGGCGTAGGCGCCGCGGGCCTCGGGGGGGAGCTGCTCGGCGATGGCCAGCATGATCGCGTCGGCGGCCTCCTGATTCTCGACCCGCCGGCCGTCGGGCCGTCGCTCGCGGATCCTGATCAGGGCCCCGTACCGGATCTCGACCCGCACCCGCCGCGGCAGCCGGCTCCCGCCCGGGAAGCACTCGCGGGTGCCGGTCAGG
>Ga0209810_1006581_pt1 | contig 10001 bp, 10 predicted proteins | sample Coa_R1_7_FD_187159 | JGI IMG/M metagenome (GOLD analysis project Ga0209810, IMG submission 187159) | Surface soil microbial communities from Centralia Pennsylvania, which are recovering from an underground coalmine fire - Coalmine... | ecosystem: Environmental > Terrestrial > Soil > Unclassified...
GCGGACACCGGAGTGGCGGAAGCCTTTCGGATCGCGTGTCACGATCCAGTGACATCCGGCAGAGTCGGCCGCAGCGGCGGTCACGCAGTCCTCGAAATCGGCGCCGCGCAGCGTTAGGGCGCGCTCCAGCACACCGTGATCTACAGGCGCGACACGGAATACCTGCAGGAGTTTCGCAATCGTCCGCCGGGCTTGCGCGGAATCCCGCGCCTTCGAGACCAGATCATAAATCGTCGTGACGGCGTGAGCAGCCAAGAGACCTTCGGCGGAACCCGTCTCGGCCGCTTTCCAGACGGCAGCGCTCGCCGCAGCATGGGGGGCACGGTCCAGCAGCACATCAAGAATTACGTTGACATCGAGCAGAACCCGATTCATCGGTATTTTTCGCGCAGGTACTTCCGATAGTCCTCGATGTTTGCATGCTTCAGGCTGCCGCGCAGTTCCTTGAGAATCGGCGGCGCATCGTCCTGGCGAGGCGGCCCGGTCACCGCGGTGAGGTAGGCCTCAACCATTCGGGAAACCGAAGTGCCCTGGCGCTTGGCATAGCGCTTCGCGCGAGAGGCAACCTCGGCGCGCACGCTCAGTGTCAGTTTCGACATCCTATACGTATTCTACCAGTCGGACGATACGTATCGAGGCCCGCTTTACCGGATCCACGCCATGCCGTCCGGGCCGGTGCCGGTTTGCAGGCGGTCCGTGAGTTCCAGGGTCTTGAGGTCGATTACGGCCACATTGTTATCGCCGGTCACCGCGACGTAGGCGCGGGCGCTATCCGGGGTGATGAGAATGCCGGCGGGCTGGCGGCCGAGCTTCATGCGCTTCAGCTCGCGGCGGGTCGCGCGCTCAAGGACCAGCAACTCGCCGGCTTCGAGATCGGAAATCAGCACCAGGCGGCCATCCGGCGAGAACTTCAGGCGATTGGAGCGCTTGGTCTGCACGCGGAAGGTGTTGATCACGGTTTTCGTCGGAAGGTCGACGACCGATACCGTGCCGTCCTGCGAATTGGCGGCCCAGAGCTGGCGGCCGTCGGGCGAGAGGTCGAAGCCCTCCGGGCCTTTGCCGACGGGCACCACGGTTTCGTTCCAGTTGCCGACGCCGGCGCGGTCGATGATCGTGATGGTGCCGGACCCGATATTCGAGGTGAAGATGCGGCTCTCATCGGGCAAGCCTTCGACCATGTGGGTCGTGTTCTGGCCGGTGCCGATGATCTCATCGATCTTGTTCGTTGCCGGATCGTAGCGGCCGATCACCTTATTTGCCTCAGCCGTGAAGTAGCACTTGCCGTTGACCGCCCAGAGGCCGTGCGGGCGCGAGAGCGGCGTGAGGTCGACGCGGTGGATTTCCTTGCGGCCGGGGATATCGATGACGGAGAGCGTCTTACCCGCGCCCGCTCCGCCGCCGCCGTAATTGGAGACGAACGCCAGCTTGCCATCGTCCGAGGCCGCGACTTCGTGGGGCTGATCGCCGGTGCGGACCGTCGCCAGCACCTTGCGCGCGTTGGGATCGACAATGGCGAGCGAGCCTTCCTTGTTCAGCACCAGCAGCGTCTGCGCGGGCGCCAGCGCGGCGAAGAGGGCGAGAATCGAGGCAACCTTCATGAGTGAAATGGTATCGTGAACCCGTGGCGGACGGAAATTGCGTGCTCGCTCCGGGGCGGGTCAATCTCATCGGCGAACACATCGACTATCACGGCCTGGCGGTGCTGCCGATGGCGCTGCGACGCGGCGTGCGGGCTGTGTTCCGGCGGCGCGCCGACCGGCGCATCCGCGCGGTCTCGCCGGGGTACGGCACGCGCGACTTCGAATGGACGGCGGACCTTGCGCCGGTGGCGGCGGGCGACTGGGAGAATTACCTTCGGGCGGCCGCGCTGGTGGCCAGGAAATTCCGTGGAAATCCTGTGGGTATCAATGTGGAAATCCTCTCGGATCTGCCGGCCGCCGCGGGGCTGGCGTCGTCCTCGGCGCTGCTGGTCGCGGTTACGTTAGGATTACTGCGCGCCAACGGTTATAATCCGCGGTTCGAGGAATTGATGGAAGTATTGCCGGATGGCGAGCAGTTCGTCGGGACGCGCGGCGGCGGCATGGACCATGCGGCATCCCTCGCTTCGCGAGCCGGCTGCGCGTCGCTGGTGAGCTTCGAGCCGCTGGCGGTGCGGCATATCGCAATCCCGGAGGACTGGGCGTTTCTGGTTGCCGATAGCGGTGTGCGCGCGGAGAAATCGGGCGCGGCGCGCGAGGATTACAACGCCCGGCGGCGCGGCGGCGTGCGCGCCCTCGAAAGGCTGGGCTTGCCGTCATACCGCGAAGCGAAGCCGGAGGATGCGGCGCGCCTCGAGGTTCCCGAGGAACGCGATGCCTTCCTGCACACGGCCACCGAAGCGGCGCGCGTCCAAGCGGCAGTGGAGGCGATGGAAGCGCGCGACCTCGCGGCGTTCGGCGAGTTGCTGGTGGAATCGCACGCCAGCCTGCGGGACCGCCTGCGGGTGAGCTGCGCGGCGCTGGATGCGCTGGTGGAGCGCGCGCTCGCCGCCGGCGCGGCCGGTGCGCGGCTGACCGGCGCGGGTTTCGGCGGCTCGGTGGTGATCTGCTGCGAGCGTGCGCGGATGGGCGCGATCCGCCGGGCGCTCCCGGAGGCGATCGAAGCCGAACCCGGGCCGGGCGCGCTGGAAGGGGCCTTCTGAACTCTCATGCAACTGCACACTCTCGACTGGATCATTGCGTTCATAGCGGTCGCCATCTGCTTCATTCCGGCGCTGTTCTTCGGAAAGCGCTCGGGTAAGAACACGGCGGAATTCTTCGCGTCGGGCCGGTCCGTGCCGTGGTGGCTGGCCGGCCTCTCCATGGTGGCGACGACGTTTTCGAGCGATACGCCGAACCTGGTGGCCAACTTTGTGCGCACGCAGGGCGTGGCCGGAAACTGGCAGTGGTGGGGCTTCACGCTGACCGGCGTGGCCACCGTGTTCTTTTACGCGCGGCTGTGGCGGCGCTCGGGCGTGCTGACGGATCTGGAATTCTACGAGCTGCGCTACTCGGGCAAAGCGGCCAGCGCGGTCCGCGGCTTTCGCGCCATCTATCTCGGGCTGGTGCTGAACTGTTTCATCATGGCGACGGTCAACCTGGCGGCGGTCAAGATCGCCGCCGTGCTGTTCGGCTTTAACCGCTGGGAGACGCTGCTGGCGGTGGGGTTGCTAAACGTCGTTTTCGCAGCGCACTCCGGTCTTTGGGGCGTGCTGGTGATCGACATGGTGCAGTTCTTCATCAAGATGTCGGCGGTGATCGCGGCGGCGTATTTCGCGGTGATGCTGCCGCAGGTGGGCGGCATGCACGGGCTGGTGGACAAGCTCTCGCACGTCCGCGGGCCGAACGGGCTCAATTACCTCAACATGCTGCCGGATTTCCACAACAACTGGAACCTGGCGTTCGCCGTGTTCATCATGCCGATCGCGGTGCAGTGGTGGGCGGTGTGGTATCCGGGAGCGGAGCCGGGCGGCGGCAGCTACATCGCGCAGCGCATGCTGGCTTCGAAATCGGAAAAGGATGCCCTGGGCGCCACGCTGTTCTTCAATGTGGCGCATTATGTGCTGCGGCCTTGGCCGTGGATCCTGGTGGGCCTCGCGTCGCTCGTCGTGTATCCCACGCTGGCCGATTTGCGGCAGGCGCTGCCCAATGTCGATCCGAGCCTGGTAGGGCATGACATCGCGTTTCCGGCGATGCTGCGCTTCCTGCCGGTGGGGTGGATGGGGCTGATGCTGGGCGGACTGGTGGCGGCGAACTCCTCGACCATCCTGACGCATCTGAACTGGGGGGCATCGTACCTGGTGCACGACTTTTACCGGCGGTTCGTGAACCGCGACGGCAGCGAACGCCATTACGTTGTGGCCGGGCGCCTCGCGACGATTCTGCTGTTCATCCTCTCCTCGGCCGTCGTATTCCTGCTGCAGACGGCGCAGGAGGCGTTCGATGTTCTGCTGCTGATCGGCGCGGGAACGGGCCTGCTGTACCTGCTGCGCTGGTTCTGGTGGCGCGTGACGGCGTGGTGCGAGATCGCGGCGATGGTCAGCGCGTTCCTTACGTCGATGGCGCTGCTCTACGCGGAGCGGCAGGGGGCGGCGGTGGGGACTGCGGAAGGACTGCTGATCACCATCGCGGTGACAACCGTGTGCTGGATCGCGATGGCGTATCTGGGACCGCAGACGGACCCGGAGACGCTCATTCGTTTCTATCGCAAGGTCCATCCGGCAGGACCGGGCTGGGAGCCGATCCGGGCGAAAGCGGGCGCGGTCGAGGGTGAGACGGCCGGCCACGTACCGCTCGCGATGGTGGGATGGCTGTGCGGCTGTGCCATGATCTGGTCCGCGCTGTTTGCGGTCGGGAATTTCCTTTACGGGAGGATGGGGTACGCGCTGGGGCTGCTGGCAGTGTTCGTGGTCACGGCAGCGATCGTGGCAATGGTGGTGAAGCGGCTGTGGCGGTAGACGACAGACACCGTGCCGCTCCGGCGAAGCTCATGCCGAGTCCCGCCGCAAGCGGGGGCTGGACCGGACGGTGTAGCGCGGGCATCGCCTGCGCGCGGCCCGGCGGTTCCAGGGGCCGCCGCAGCAGCCCGCAGTCACCGCAGGCCGTCTGACGTTCCGGCGGCCCCGCGAAACAGGCGCAGAAGACGCGCAGTAATCCTTTATCGATTCGTAGTTCTTTGGTATTTGTTACGAACGCGCCGCCGCCGCATTCACGCGCTTGCGCCGGATCAGGTATGCCAATCCGATCAGCCCGGCGCCGCTCAGCAGCATCGCGCCCGGCTCCGGCAGTTCCAGATCGAACCCGTCGAGGTAGAAGCCCGTCGGGTCGCTCGTCGAAACAGAGAAGCTCCTGTACTGGCCGGTCGGATTAATGGCGACGAATGGCGCGTTATTGCAGGGCGTTGGGGCCGTGGTGGGCGAGGAGGAAATCAGTCCGGAGCAGTTTCCACCGTTCGTGAGATTGTAGGTAAGAATCTCCGCGGGAGCGCCCGTGCCGTTGGCCGAAGAGAACAGATCGACCGTCAACTGGAAGCTGGTCATCGTCACGGCGGAGATGCGGAAGCCGAACATGGTCAGCGGCTGATTGGCGGAAATGACCAGCGGCGCCGCCGACCCGCCGCCGGACGGCTGTGCACTGCCGACCAGATAGTCGCCGGGGCTGCCGGAGCCCGCATCGGGTTGCGAATTGAACTGGCCCGTGAACGAGTAGGGCGAATTCGCAACGCTGCTTGAGGGCACCCAGTAGGTCTGGCTGTTGTAAACCTCCGGCATGTCGGCATAGTTGACCGCCACGCGCGCATCCTGGCCGGTCACCTGAATATTGACGCCAGCCAGCGAGGTGTCCCATGGTGCCGACGTCGTGTTATACGTCAAGCCGGTGGAGAAATTGACGGGATCGGATGGATTCGTTGCGTAGAGGGTGTTCCACTGAACCGTTTCGAAAGTATTCAGATAGGAGGCGCTACACGCGTTCGACGTTGCATTCGGGTTGGGATTGCAAGAGACGATACCACTCGCCTGCAACACCCCCGACACTCCGATTACCCAGCCTACGCACTTCAATATCCGCTTCACACAAATCCTCCGAGACTCTATGTTCTCTTTTCGCTAATTCTGCATGTACCGGTCGAGCCGGAAATATCGCTGAAGCTGCAAAGTACCGTATGGAAGTTTAGTACACCGCGCGGAGGAACTCAAGGGAATCCGGCACTGTATTTGCTATACGGCGGCGTCCATAGCCGCTCGAAGTTTGCCAATACGCTGATTCTATTGGATTTGTCTATAAAGTACTACAGTACTAAATGTCAGGGAAATATGGGCTGAACCTCCCACTTACGGCCGTACCAGAGGGTTGAGGCGATCCAGACCGCCGCGCACGGGAGAATCAGCCACCGGCCGGTAAACGCGACCGCGCCCCAGGCGGCGGCCATCGCCACGACCTGCACCACGCCATAGGAGAGCGAGACGCCGCCCGAAAACCGCCACCGCGCCTGCTCGCGCGGCTCGCCCACGGCCGGCGAGTGGCCCATCGCCAGCGCCACCATCCCGCCGGCAAGGCCTGAGAGCGGGTCGAGCGGCAGCATCAGAACCAACAGCACCGCCAGGAACGCGGCGCCCTTCGCCAGCAGAATCTGCCAGCCGCGCAGCGGCAGGAGCCGGTAGCGCGCCAGCCCGCCTCCGTCCAGCCCGAACAGGCACTGCGTGTAGGTACACAGCGCCAGCAGCACGAGCAGCCCAAGATCGCGGTACGCCTCGGGCGGCAGATTCAGGCGCGCCAGACGGTAAAACAAACCTGTCAGGCTGAGCAGCAGGGCCACGTAAAAATCGAGCGTCGAAAGGATCTCCCGTATGTTCTTGCGCGCCAGCTCCCCGGCGACGCCCGGAAAACGCGGAACCCACCGGAAGAAGAATGGCCGGCCGCCAGGCAGAAGCTCCGAGAGCAGGAACCCGGCCGCCACCAGTCCGGCCGCGAGGCCCCATAACCCCACCGTCAGGCGCCCGCGCACCGCCCAGATGGCCAGCCCGCCCAAAATCCAGGTGACCGGGTTGAGCCACGGGCTCGCGGCGCGCAGCGCGATGCGGTCCCGGCGGTCGAGTGGCCACAGAGCCAGCCGAGAGCGTGGGATCTTCCGTAACGGGTCCGTGCTCGCGGGAAACAGCATCACCAGCCCGATCAGCAGGTAAATGAACCCGCCCGCTCTCCCCAGCATCAGCAGCGTGGCGGGGAAGAAAATGTTGACGCCAATCGAACCGACCGTCTTCCAGTCGCGGCGGAACGCCGTCCCGAGCGCCTTCAGGATCGCCCGGGTCCGAGCCATTCCAGTTCCTCCACAACGGGCGCTTCCACCAAGTCGAAGTAGTGCTGTTCGAGCGATTGCGGCAGCTCTCCCACCGGCGAATCCCAAACGACCTTGCCTTTGCGGATCATCACGAGCTGCGTCGCGATCTGCTCCACCACGGAAAGAATATGGGAAGTCAGAAACACCGTGATGCCGTGGCGCGCCGCCTCTTCCAGCAGATCCCGCATGATTTTCGAGGTGACCGGGTCGATGGCCTCGAACGGCTCATCGAGAAACAGCACGCGCGGATTGGGCAGCAGCGCCATCGCGAAGGCCGTCTTTTTGCGCATCCCGTGCGAGCAGGCTGCCGCGAAGGTATGGCGCCCGTGCTCCAGGCTGAGCGCGTGCAGCAGTTGCGCCGTGCGCGCCCGGGTTTCCGCGCGGCCGACGCCGTAAACGTCGCCCGTGAGCAGCAAATGCTCTTCGACGGTGAGATCGTCGAACAGCCCCAGGTCTTCCGGCAGGACGCCGATCTGCCGCTTCACCTCGAGCGCATGCCGCGCCACATCGAGACCGCACACCGTGACCGTCCCCGCGCTCGGCGCGAGCAGGCCAGTCAGCATCTTGACCGTCGTGGATTTGCCTGCCCCGTTCGGCCCCAGGAAGGCGCAGATGGCGCCCGGCGCCACTTCGAGATTGAGGCGGTCCACCGCCGTAAATTCTCCGAAGCGGCGCGTCACGTCGCGGCATGAAATCATACATCTCACTTTAAACCGCCGGAGGCCAAGCGCTGGAAGCGAAAAATCCCGTCGAAACGAGCCGAGAGCATCAATTCTGCGCTTCGACACAACCGCGCTGTTCTGTCATCATTGTGATGGTATTCGGACAACTCTGGATCTCGATGCCGATGTTCTCGAGGCGGCGCGTCACCTGGCGGAAACCCGCCGGACGTCGATCGGTAAAGCCCTATCGGAGCTCGCCCGCCGCGGAGCCGCCGCCCATAAGCCCGTGGTGCTGCGCGATGGTTTCTGCATCTTCGAGGCGCCTTCCGGCACGGGCCAGTTCGGACCCGGTGAAGTCCGTGCCGCCCTTGACGAAGAAGACACCGCATTCGCGCTCCGGTTTGCGGATCGGCCCCAGCATTGATGCAGGTCGCCCTCCTGGACATCAATGTCCTCCTCGCGTTGGCTTGGCCATCCCACGTACATCATGCCGCCGCGCGGCGCTGGTTCGCCTCCCATCGCAATGCAGGGTGGGCAACCTGCCCTCAAACGGAATGGGCATTCCTGCGTCTCTCGATTCAACCCACTGTGGTCAAGGCCTCGATCACCTTCGCTGACGCATTCAGCGCGCTCGCCGCGAGCCTGAACACGCCCGAACATTACTTCTTGCCTCTGGACTATCCAGCCACTCAGATCATTTCGGAAATTCGCCACCGGCTGGTGGCACACCACCAGTTAGGCGACGCGCTGCTGCTGGACCTTGCCATCCGCCGGTCGGGGCGCCTCGCTACGTTCGATCGCCGCCTGGCGAACCTACTGCCGGCTGACTCGCCCCATCAGCGCTCGATCGAGCTGTTGCCGGATTAGCGCGTCCGTAGCTGCCACCCCGCCGGGCTGCACGTCCGCCCGCACGCCGGCCGGCGCCGGAGCTGGCCCGCGTTCTGGCCGCGCACCGGCGATACCGCGAGGGGCCCGCCGCCGGCTCGATGACGCCGTTCTCGACCGCGGGCACATTGGCAGGGCTGAACCTGCCGGCGGACCATCATGACCGCGCCGCTGCGAAGCAGTTCGCCGGACACGAACTGGAGCGTGTGGATCTGCGCGGCGCGGATTCGCGGCAGGTGAAGGGTCTCACCCGCCCATGATGGAATTGCCGTTTTCCCCGCGACAATAGGGCCTTCCGCGCACGTACGCCCGCGCCGCAACCCGCTCCCCGCCCCGCGCATCGAAATAGTATCGGGCACTCCAAACCACCCCTTTGCAATCTCGTAGAGCACTCTGGTACTATCGAGATGGCAGATCGGAATCCTCTCCCTTGAAGTGCCTACATCCCACCGACGGAGTAAAAAAATCAACTGAATGAGCTTTACCGTTTTTCTTGGCAATCTCCCCACCTGGGTCACCGCCGACGACATTAAGCAATGGCTAACCGCCGAAGATCTGGTAGCCGATAGCGTGAAGGTGATCCGCAACCACGAAACGCAGGAATCCAAGGGCTTCGCTTTCGTCGAAGCGCCCACGGCAGATGAAATGGCCGCGATCATTCGCCGCTTCGATCGCGCGCCGCTTGAAGACCGGCTGCTTCGCGCCAATCCCGCACAGCCCCCCAAGGGCAAGGACGGGAAGAGCGCAGCGCCAGCAGCAACCGCCAATGCCAATCGCAACCAGGCCCGCAGCAAGAAGCGCGGACGCGACCGCGAACCGGCTGGCCGCAGTGCCTTCGCCAACGAACTGGCCAAAGTTCTCTGACTCCGCGGCGTGGGTATCCGCCGCGGCCTCGGGTCGCGTTCCGCTGTTTCCGCCCGCGCCGGCCGCCGCTCTCCACACCTGTGACGCGGAATCACATCGGACTCTTATCCAACCTGTTGAGTTTGCAGCGTCCGCGAGTGGCACCTGGCGTGCCTATCGGGGGCGCATGAAATTCCTCTGGCTCGGCTGCATGGTGTTCGCCGCCTCCCTGTTTGCCGGTACCCAGGATTCCGAATTCAACGTCAATACCCGCTATACGGTGGAAACGGTGGTCATCTCGGCCGACGGCTGGAAAACCGATCTCGCCCGCGACCACGACCAGGACGGTAAGCTCAGCCCCGCGCTGCGCAAGGATGTGTCTTCTTTGATCGGCGAAAAGCTCAACCCGAGTCTGCTGGATGAAATCGCGCGCCGCCTGCGGAAGGAATTTCATGCACGCGAAGTCGAGCATCGCGTGCTCCGCGGCACGAGCCCCGATTACGTGCAGGTGGCCTTCGATGTGCGGCTCCGGCCCGCCCGCTTCGATGTCTCCGTACCAAAATTTCTGTATCGCAACGACCAGGGCTGGAACGGAGCCGTGGAAGGCACCGCCACGCTCGGCCACAACGGCTTCACCGCCGGTCTGGTGAGCGATTCCGACGAGCTCGTCGAGCGCTACACGGGCGCGGTCGCGCGGTACGAAAGCACGCGCCTCGGCACCGACCGCCTCCGCCTGCGTTTCGCCTTCGAGGATTA
>Ga0209810_1006586_pt1 | contig 9998 bp, 8 predicted proteins | sample Coa_R1_7_FD_187159 | JGI IMG/M metagenome (GOLD analysis project Ga0209810, IMG submission 187159) | Surface soil microbial communities from Centralia Pennsylvania, which are recovering from an underground coalmine fire - Coalmine... | ecosystem: Environmental > Terrestrial > Soil > Unclassified ...
CCTGGAGCGGGTGCAGCCGCCCGTCCTGCGCGAGCCCCTCGACCGTCAGGATCTCTGCGCCGTCGGCCTGCACGGCCAACAGGAGGCAAGAGCGGATTCCCTCCCCGTTGAACAGGACGGTGCAGGCGCCGCAGACGCCGTGCTCGCACCCCACATGGGTGCCGGTGAGCCCGCAGGTCTCACGGAGGAAGTCCACGAGGCTCTGGCGCACCTCGACCGTGGCGGTGTAGCGCCGGCCATTGACAGTGACGGTGATCTCCCGCTGCTGCGCCACAGCCCCCCCGCGCTGGCGACGTCGCTATAGTCTAGCCCACCGCCGGACCGCCGACCAGGCACGGGCCCAGCGCGCTGCCGCTCGCGCGGCCAGGCTGCGTTACGGCAGGCGGAAGACCGCGCACGGGTTCGTCTGCAAGATGCGCTCCTGCTCCTCGGCCGCCAGCCCGGCCTCGCGGACGACGCGCTGGGGGTCGTCGGGGCACATCTCGAACGGGTAGTCGCTGCCGAGCAGCAGGCGCTCGCTGCCGGCCACGCTGGCCAGGTAGCGCAGGGCGGGCGGGTAGTAGAGCAAGGTGTCGTAGTAGAACCAGCGGAGGTAGTCCAGAGGCGGGCGGGCGAGGAAGCGCCGCGCTTCCGCCCGCGCATGCCAGCCGTGGTCGAGGCGCCCGATCTGGTAGGGGAAGTGGCCGCCGCCGTGCACGAGGACGACCTTCAGGTCGGGGAAGCGGTCGCACACGCCGCCGAAGACCAGAGAGGCCGCCGCGATCGCCGTATCGTAGGGATTGCCCAGCAGGTTGAGGAAATGGTAGTTCGCGAGCCGCGGCGTCTCCACCACAAAGGCCGGATGGATGATGATCGGCACGCCTGCGTCCTGGGCCGCGGCCCAGAAGGGATCCAGCTCGCGCGCGTCGAGGTTGCGGCCATTGACATTAGTGCCGATCACGACCCCACGGTAGCCGAGCGTGCCGCAGGCGCGCTGGAGCTCGGCCGCGGCGGCGCGGCCGTCCTGGAGCGGCACGGTAGCTACGGCCGTGAACCGCCCCGGTGGCGCGGCCTGCAGGTCCTCCGCCATCGCGTCGTTCAGGAGCCGCGCCCAAGCCACGCCCTGCTCTGCCGGCAGGGAGTAGCCCGTGAGGTCGAGCCAAGTGCTGAGCACGGCGTGGTCGATGCCCTGGCCGGCCAGCGCCTGCTGGCGCTGCCCGAGATCCTGCAGCGCGGGGAACAGCGTGCGCCAGGCGCGCTGGCTGCCGACCTGCAGCAGCGGCTCCCCGTTCCGCGTCTCGACCACACGGGCGCCGTAGCGAGCGCCCTCGCGCTGGACCGCTGCGAGGACGCGGGGCGACACGTAGTGGTTGTGGACGTCGACGATCATCGAGCACCCTCCGCGTACTTGCCCCCGCCCGTCTCGCGCAGCCGGAGCAGGAGCCCCAGCGGCACGCTCATCAGGACGAGGCTCACGATAGCGAGCGACGGCAGCCCCGCGAGCGCAACCAGGGGGCCGGCGAGGAAGGGCAGCGCGATCGCGGCGGCGCCGCTGAACGTGTCATTGGTCCCGATCACCCGGCCGCGCTCCTGCGGGCGCGTCGTGTCGGAGAGCAGTGCGACGGCCGCCACGTTCACGCCGGACCAGCCCAGCCCAACGAGGAACGTCCCTATCGTCACCAGCCAGTATTCGGCGGCAGTCGGAACAAGGACGCCGCCCACGCCGGCGGCGACGAGCCCTGCCAGCATCATCGTCCGCCGGCCGAACGCGTCGGTCAGGCGCCCGAGGGGGAGCGAGAACCCGAACATGCCGATGATGTGGATGGCGACGGAGAGCGAGATAGCAGGCAGCCCGTGGCCATGGTGAGCCAGCGCCAGGGCGTTCATCGCCATCATCATCGTCATGTTGCCCTGGACCGCGAAGCTCGCGACGAACGTGGCCAGCTTGGGGTAGTGGCGGAGGAAGGCCGCGGGAGAGCCTTCGCGCTGGGGCGAAGGGCTAGCCGGCTGCGGAGCGCGGTAGCCGGGATAGTAGCGCTCGAGGTTGGCGGCGATCTCCTTCGGGTCCGGGCGCAGCTGGAGCACGAGGCCGAGGCTCGGCAGGAGGACGAGGGGCACCAGCAGCCAGGGAACGGCGAGGGGATCCAGCGCCAGCCGGGGCGCGAGCAGCTGGGCGACGCTGATCAGCGCGGGGCCGCCCATCGCGCCGATCAGCGAGCCCGTCAGCACGTAGCCGAGGCCGGTCGCGCGGCGGCCCGGCGGGTACATATCGGCGGCCGCGAGGCGGAGCTGCTGTACCGCGCCCACCCCGATCCCGAAAAGCACGAGGCCGCTCAGGAACACGGTGAAGGACGCGAGGAGCAAGGCCCAGCCCACGATGAGCGCGCCGGCCAGGCTCGCGAGGAGGCCCAGCAGGAGCCCGGCCCGCCGGCCGTAGCGGTCCGTGACGAGGCCGATCGGATAGGCGACGATGAAGCGGCAGCCTCCCAGGATGCTCGTGGCGAGGCCGGCCAGCGTCGGCGAGCCGAGGAGCTGTACCACCATCAGCGCCCCGAGCGTGGGCACCATCTGGTTCCCGATGCCCACGCAGGCCTGCGCGATGGCGAGGAAGAGCGTGTTGCGCTTGATGAGAGGCGGGATCGTGAGCGAAGGGGCTACTCGGTCGATGGCTTCTGGTGGGCCACCATGCGGCACTACGACGCTGTGCATTCTTCGCCCTTCCGGTGCGCCATGCCTTCTAGAAACGGCGCCCGCTCCAAGCGTGCCGGCTAGCCATTGTTCCCGTCAAGGGCTGCCGCTGCTCCCCCGGCCAACAGCCCCTGCGACGAACTACGGCGCTTTGGCCGCGCTGCTCATAGCCGGCCCGTAGCGCGGGCTACGGATCCCACACCGGAGCACTGGGCGCGCGATCGGTAGCAGGGGTTCGATAGCACGTGCAAGCGTTGGCGCGGTAGACCGCCCGGCGGCTGCGGCCCGCTAGCGGTCGTCCGCGGGCGCTAGCTGGGCCAGCGCGCGCTCGTGCGCCCGCGCGAGGCCGCGGCGGGTGAGGACGCCCACTAGGTGGCGGCGGTACTCAGCCGAGGCGTGCACATCGGAGTCGGGCTCCGCCGCCGCCTGGGCCAGCTCGCCGGCGCGCGCGAACAGGGCGGGCGAGGCCACCTCGCCAATGAGCGCCGCCTCGGCCGCGCGGGCGCGCAGCGGCGTTCCCCCCACGCCGGTGAAGGCCAGGCGCGCCGCCGCGATGTGGCGGCCATCAGGTTCCAGCGCTAGCAAACAGGCCACGCCCGCGAGGGCAAAGTCACCGTGGCGCCGGCTGACCTCCAGGAACGCCCAGCCGCTGCGCGCCGGCGGGGACGGCAGGCGCACCTCCACCAGCAGCTCCGTGGGCTCCAGCGCGGTGGTCAGGTAGGTCAGGAAGAACTCATCAGCAGTCAGCGTGCGCTCACCCTGTGTGCTGGCCACGCGCATCACGCCATCGAGCGCAGCAACCACCGCTGGGATCTCGGCCGCGGGGTCGGCATGGGCCACGCTGCCGCCGAACGTGCCCCGGTTGCGGATCTGGCTGTGGCCCACCTGCCGCACGGCCTCCACCACCAGCGGCCAGCCGGCTTGCACCAGGGGCGAGCGCTCGACGGCGCGCTGGCGCGTGAGCGCGCCGATGACGAGGGTGTCGCCCTCTCTACGCAGGTAGCTCAGCGCCGCCACGCGGTTGATGTCGATCAGGTAGCGGGGCTGGGCTAGCCGCAGGTAGAGCAGCGGGAGCAGGCTCTGGCCGCCCGCCAGGATCTTCCCCTCCTCCCCGTACCGGGCGAGCAAGTCCAGCGTCTCGGGCAGGGAGGTGGGGTCGAAGTAGTCGAAGCGCGCGGGCTTCACAGCGGTCTCCGCGTCGGTTCCAGGCCTGGCAACGCATTCTACGCGCCAGGTACGATGAGGGCAAGCAGACGGTTTCGGGCTTGCCCAGCGCCCCAGGCGGCGCGTTCCCGGAGGGCGCGGGCGCTGGTTGTTGGCCCTGGCGCCGCGCCTGAAGTACACGAGGCGGCCTCGAAAGGGAGAGGCGGTGCACATCGGGCTGAACGCACAGCTCCTCGACTTCTCGCAGACGTACCGCAGCGGCGGCATCAGCCGCTACATCTACCACCTGCTCACCGAGCTGCGGGCGCTCGCAACGGATGACCGCTTCACCGTGTTCGTCGGGCAGGCGCCGGTGGATGCAGCCCTGGCCCCCACGCCCAACTTCCGCCTGCAGCCGGTGGGCCTCCCCACGCAGCGGCCCCTGGTCCGCATCTTCTGGGAGCAGGTGCTGCAGCCCGCCGCGCTCCGCCGGGCCGGGGTCGACCTGCTGCACTCGCTGGCGTTCGCGCAGCCGCTCCTCTGGCGCGGCCCCTCGGTCGTCAGCTTCATGGACCTCAGCTTCCTGCGGTTCCCGGGCGCGTTCAACCGCGGCAACCGGCTCTACCTCGCCAGCATGGCCCGCGTGGCCGTGCGCCGCGCCTCCCATCTCCTGGCCATCTCCGAGCACACGCGGCAGGACCTGATCCACCTGCTGGGCGCACCGCCCGAGCGCGTCACCGTGACCTACTGCGGGGTGGACGCCTCCTTCCGCCCGCTCGATACGGCCACCGTGCAGGCCTACCGGCAGCACCGGGGCCTGCCCGAGCGCTTCATCCTCTATGTCGGCACGCTGGAGCCGCGGAAGAACATCCCGCGGCTCCTGGAGGCCTACGCGCTCCTCCGCCGGCGCGGCCAGCCGCCGCCGCTGGTGCTCGCGGGCCCGCGTGGCTGGCGCCATGCCGCGATCGACGCGTGCGTGGCGGCGCTGGGCCTGGGCGATGCCGTCCGCTTCCTGGGCTACGTGCCGGCCGCCGAGCTGCCCCTCTGCTATAATGCCGCCGACGTGTTCGTGTATCCGAGCCTGTACGAGGGATTCGGCCTGCCGCCCCTCGAAGCGCTAGCCTGCGGGACGCCGGTCGTGGCCTCGAACGCGGCGTCGCTGCCGGAGGCGCTGGGGAACGCTGCGCTGCTGGTGGATCCCCGCAACCCCGCTGCGCTGGCCGAAGCGCTCGAGGCCGCGCTCACCGATACGGCCTTGCGCGAGCGCCTGCGGGCGGCAGGCTTTGCGCAGGCGCGGCGCTTCTCCTGGCGCCGCACCGCCGAGGAGACGCTGGCGGTGTACCACCGCGTGCAGCAGGGGCTATGGAAGCCGTTGGCGACAGCGTGAGCCCCCCCACGGCGACCGGTCCGGGCCTCTCCACGAGCGCCCCCGCCAGCCAGGGCGCCGGCCCGCGCCGGCGCGGGCGCCGGTACGCCCTGCTGGCCCGGCTGTCCGTCTTGCTCATCGATGCCCTGGCGGTCAACGCGGCGTTCTTCCTCGCCTACCAGGCGCGCTACGTGTTGGGGCTAGGTGGCGAGGTGGCCGACGAGAACTTCGTCGAGTACGCCGAGTACTGGCCGCTGCAGCTCGCCCTGGTCGGGCTAACGCTCCTGTTCTTCCACCTACGCGGGTTGTACAAGCTGGCGCGGGGAACGGCCTGGTTCGACGAGGTGCTCTCCGTGGCCGGCGGCTCCCTCTACGCCGTCGGGCTGCTGTTCGCCGCCGTCTCGCTGGTCCGCTACCCCGCCACCTCCCGCCTCACGTTCATCTACGCCTGGCTCCTGATCGTCCTCCTGGTGGCCGCCGGCCGCTCGCTGGTGCGCGGCCTCCGCGCCCTGGCGCGCCGCCGCGGGCTGGGGATCGCGCGCGTGCTGGTGGTGGGCGATAACAGCGCCGGGCGCATGATCATGCAGAGCATCGCCGATCAGCCCCACCTGGGCTACCAGGTGGCCGGGTTCGTGGCGCTCGAGCCGGGCCCGGACTTCGGCCGCTTCCGGCGGCTAGGCACGCTCGCCGAGCTGCCAACGGTCTGCGCTCAGCACGCCATCGACGAGGTGATCATCGCCCTGCCCGCCGCCTACCACCACAAGGTGCTCGAGGTGCGCGACTACTGCCAGCGCCAGGGCCTGAGCTTCAAGCTAGTGCCCGACCTCTACGAGCTGAGCCTGAACCGTGTGGAGCTCGATGCCATCAACGGGATCCCGCTCCTGAGCGTGAAAGAGACCGCGATCCACGGCTGGAACCTCTTCACGAAGCGTGCGATGGACGTCGTGATCGCGAGCATCGGGCTGACGCTGTTCGCGCCCCTGTGGCTCCTGATCGCGCTGGCCATCCGCCTGGACTCGCCCGGGCCGGTGCTGTTCCGCCAGGAGCGGGTAGGGCGCGGGGGCACGCGGTTCTACCTGCTTAAGTTCCGCTCGATGCGCCAGGACGCCGACCGGATCGTCCAGGAGCTGCTGGCCTACAACGAGGCCACCGGCCCGCTGTTCAAGATGCGCAACGACCCGCGGCTGACCCGCGTGGGGCGTGTGCTGCGCCGCTGGAGCCTCGACGAGTGGCCCCAGCTCTGGAACGTGCTGAAGGGCGAGATGAGCCTGGTCGGCCCGCGGCCGCCGCTGCCGCGTGAGGTCGAGCAGTACGAGCCCTGGCACTACCGGCGGCTGGAGGTGTCGCCAGGGATCACCGGCCTGTGGCAGGTGAGCGGCCGCAGCGAGCTGAGCTTCGATGAGATGGTGATGCTGGACCTCTACTACATCGAGAACTGGTCGCTGGGGCTGGACCTGCGGATCCTGCTGCGCACCATCCCTGCCGTCTTCCGCGGGCGGGGCGCGTACTAGAGCCTGCCGTGAAGCTCGCGCTGGTCCACGACTACCTCAACCAGTACGGGGGTGCCGAGCGCGTGCTGGAGCAGCTCCACGCGCTGTACCCCGCCGCGCCCATCTACACCTCGATCTTCGCCCCCGCGCGGCTGCCGCCACACTACCGGCAGCTGGACGTGCGCCCCTCGTTCATGCAGCGCCTGCCCGGCGTACACCGCCACCACCAGCCGTACCTGCTGTGCTACCCCTTCGCCTTCGAGAGCTTCCACCTGGCGGAATACGACGTGGTGCTGAGCAACAGCTCGGCCTGGGCCAAGGGGGTGCTCACCCCGCCCGAAACGCTCCACATCTGCTACTGCCTCACGCCTATGCGCTGGGCCTGGAGCTACCGCGAGTACGTGGAGCGCGAGCGTCTCGGCGGGCTGCTCCGCCGCGCCCTGCCCCTCGTGATCCACTACCTCCGGCTCTGGGACGTGGTCTCGGCCCAGCGCGTCGACCGCTTCGTGGCCATCTCGCGGGCGGTCGCCGCCCGCATCCGGAAGTACTACGGGCGCGAGGCGACGATCATCTACCCGCCGGTGGAGGTCGAGCGGTTCACCCCCCGCCGCACGCCAGACGACTTCTTCCTGATCGTCGCGCGGCTCGTGCCCTACAAGCGGGTGGACCTGGCTGTCGAGGCATTCAACCAGCTCGGCTGGCCGCTCAAGATCGTCGGCGACGGCCGCGACCGCCCGGCGCTCCAGGCGCGGGCGCGGCCGAACATCGAGTTCCTGGGGTGGTTGCCCGACACGGCCGTGCGCGACCTGATGGCGCGCTGCCGCGCGTTCATCTTCCCGGGCCTCGAGGACTTCGGCATCGCGCCGGTGGAGGCTCAGGCGGCCGGTCGGCCTGTCGTCGCCTACGCCGGCGGGGGCGCGCTCGATACGGTGATCGATGGCGTCACGGGCGTGCTGTTCGCGCCGCAGACGGCGGAGGCGCTGGCCGAGGCCGTGCGGCGCTGTGCTGACCTCACCTTCGACCCGCTCGCCATCCGCGCCCACGCGGAGCGCTTCAGCGCGGCCACGTTCCGCCGCGCGCTCGGCGCGTTCGTGGAGCAGGCCTGGGCCGAGCACCGCCAGCGCGGCGCAGCCCCTCTCCCCCCGCTACCCGCGAGCGCTGCCGAGCCCGCCGCGCGCTGAAGGCAGCCGCGCCGCGCGCCGGAGGAGTCCAGGGGAGCCAGACTCACTCGCCCCGCCGCCGGCGCAGCTCCGCGAGGATGAAGGGGTTGCTCTGCCGCTCGTGCCCGATGGTGGTCTCCTGCATGTGGCCCGGCAGGACGATCGTCTCGTCGGGGAGCTGCAGCAGCCGGTCCACGAGGGTCGTCATGAGCTGTTCCCAGTTGCCGCCCTCGAGATCCGTGCGGCCGACGGAGCCCCGGAAGAGCGTGTCGCCGCTGAAGAGCATGCCGGCGGTGTACAGCGAGATGCTCCCCTGGGTGTGGCCGGGCGTGTGGAGCACCCGGAGCTGGATCCCGGCCACCTCCACGTCATCTCCATCCTGGAGCAGGGCGTCCGGCTGGGGCGGCGGTGGGAGGATGCGGCCGAGGAGCACGGCAGCCTGCTGGGGCACCTTGGCCGCGATACCCAGATCGTGCGGGTGCAGGAGGAAGGGTGCGCCCGTGGCGGCCTTGATAGGGCCCACGGCCATCAGGTGGTCGAGATGGGCGTGAGTGCACACGATCCGCGTGATCCGCACACCTAGATCGCGTGCCAGGGCCAGTATCTCTTCCGGCTCGTCGCCGGGATCGACGACCACCGCCTCGCGGGTGCGGCGCGAGCCAATGATGTAGCAGTTCTCGCGGAACAGCCCCACGACCACCCCGCGGACGATCAGCTCCTGAACTTCCATGGGTAGCGCTCCTCAGTTGCAGCCTCCGCCTGAAGGATACACAGCAGCGCCGTGCTTTCGGCCAGGCGCCATTTCCGCTACTATGGGAGCAGGGCGAGCCAGGGGGCGCGGCGATGCACTGTCCTACTTGCGGCGCGACGCTTGCTATGCGTGTGCAGCGGTGTCCCCACTGCCACACGGCGGGCAGCGCTGCCCGCGCGGCCTACCTCGAGTTCCCCGATGGACGCCGCACGGCCCTGGAAGACAAGGAGGTGGTGACGCTGGGCCGCGGGCGCGACAACGACCTCGTGCTGCCGGACCGCGCGATCTCACGGCGGCACGCGCGGCTCCAGCGCCTACCCGACGGCTGGCTGCTGATCGACCTCCACAGCCGTAACGGCACTTGGGTGAACGGCGAGCGGGTAACCGGGCCCTACCTGCTGCAGGACGGCGATCTCATCGCCCTGGGCGAGCAGCGCCTTACCTACCGGGTGGAGCGGGAGCCGCTGGCCAACCCCGCGCGCCGGGTCGAGGCCGAAACCATCCTCGGGCGCGCCGCGTTTCGCCTTCCCCCACGTCCTGCCGGCAAGGATCAGCATCCGGCGAGTAGCGGCAACCCCTCCCGTTAGCTTCGCCCCTGTCGGCCGGTCCACGGCTACCACGCTCGCTGCACCTTCGCGGCGTGTTCGGTAAACCCGCGGGCAAAGCATGGCCGGGCAGCGCGCTGCTTACTGCTCGCCCGCGGGCCTTTTCCTTCTCCGACTCTGGCGGGTGAGGCCGAAGAAGCGCGGGGCGCCCAGAGCCGCGTTGCCCAGAAAAACGCGGGTCTGCTACGATGCAGCCATATCGAGCACCGTATTTCGCTGTCAGCGACGCCGGCAGTGCCTGGAGAGCTGCAGCGCACCACGTGAGCGCCAGGTCTCGCTAGCGAGCTGCCTGTAAGCAGCCCGGCAGAAGCAGCGAGAGCTACATACCATGCCTTTCGTAGTCCTTGGCTCGAGGTTCCGAGAGGCGTTTGGCTGTCAGCACGATGGGCCTGCTGGCGCCCCGCGGCATGAGGCCGATCTGACCCCGCCGCGGGGGCAAGCGTAGCTGTGATCGCCTGGGAGCGGGTCGAGGGACGAAGAGCAGCTTGCAGGTCGCCGTACATGAGAGGTGCACCCGAGCCGCGTTCTGGGAAGGTGCCCAGGGCTTGAAAGCCGGGGCTTCGGCATAGTCCGCCGGGAGCCAGCTCAACGATCTGGGGGTTAACAAGGTGAGCTAGGCGGGCACGGCGCGGCGGCACGAGCGGCAGCGCGAGGAGCGGGCCGTGGAACCCCCAATGCAAGCCACGCGTATCAGCGAGCTGGAGGGGCGCTGGCTCGGCCCCTACCAGGTGGTCGAGCTGCTCGGCCGCGGCGGCATGGCCGTCGTCTACAAAGCCCTCCAGCCCACCCTCCGCCGCTACGTCGCCATCAAAGTCC
>Ga0209810_1006587_pt1 | contig 9997 bp, 8 predicted proteins | sample Coa_R1_7_FD_187159 | JGI IMG/M metagenome (GOLD analysis project Ga0209810, IMG submission 187159) | Surface soil microbial communities from Centralia Pennsylvania, which are recovering from an underground coalmine fire - Coalmine... | ecosystem: Environmental > Terrestrial > Soil > Unclassified ...
CCACAAATGGCGTTCAGGAGGGTGGTCTTGCCGGCGCCATTGGGCCCGATCACGCCCACGATCTCCCCGGGCTCGACGGTCAGGGAGACGTCCTCCAGGGCGGTCAGACCTCCGAAGGTGACCGTCACGTTGGAGACGATCAGTCGCGCCTCAGCCGACATCGCGACCCGGCGCGGCAGCGCCTCCCCGCCCGGTCGGTCCCCCGACGGCCGGCGTCGGCCGGGTGCCCCTCCACCTCACGCTCTCTCCGCCCGTCTCCTGCCTCCCTCGCTCCGGCTCCGAACCGCTCCTAGGATAGGGCAAGGGGTGGGAGGGCGGTCGGGGTCGGGCTGGGCGCCGCTCAGCCGATCGAGGCCACGGCCCGGGCGATGAGCCCGGCCAGGTCGTGGTGGCGGGGATGGACCCGGAGCAGGTCCCGGTAGTGCGCCTCCAGCTCCATGGCCGTCGCCACCAGGCCGATCGCCTCCGACGCCCGGCAGCCGAGCATGTGCGCCCCCAGGATCTCGCCGAACTCCGTGTCCACGATCAGCTTGAGCCATCCCCGCTCCCCACCCGGCGCCGGCTCCCCGGGGTCGGGCCCGAGCCGGCCGTGCCCGACCCCCAGCCGGGCGCCGCGGGCGGTCGCCTCCTCCTCGGTCAGGCCGACCGCGGCCAGCTCGGGGCGGGTGTGAACCGTGCGGGGGACGCGTTCGGGCCGGAACCGCGCCCTGCCGCCCAGGGCGCAGGTCGCGGCCACCCTGCCCTGGGCCCGAGCGCGCCCCCAGAGCCAGGGCGGACCGGTCAGGTCGCCGGCAGCGAAGACGCCCGGGGTCGAGGTGGCGCAACGGGTGTCGACCGTGACCTCGCCGCTGGGACCGGTGGCCACGCCGGCAGCCTCCAGGTCCAGCCCTGAGCTGCCGGGCAGGCGCGAGTCGGCGAAGAGCACCACCTCGGGCTCGAGCTCGGCCTCGGCCCGCTCCAGGGCTCCCCGTCCCGAGAGGAAGCGGAGGCCGCGCCGCTCGAGGGCGACCCGGAGCGCGTTGGCCATCTCCGCCTCCTCCCCGGGCAGGAGGCGGTCCCCGGCCATGGCCACCGTCACCCGGGAGCCCAGTCGGCTGAAGAGCGTGGCCCACTCCAGGCCCAGACGGCCCCCGCCGGCGATCAGGAGCCGTGAGGGCACCTGGTCCAGGGTCATGACCTCGTCGCCGGTCACGACCCGACGGCCGGGTCGGGGCGCCCCGCTCCGCTGGGGGACGATGGATGCGGCCCCGGTCGCCAGCACCACCGGCATCCGTTCGAAGACCAGGCCGCCGGCCTCCATCCGACCCGGTCCGAGGAAGCGCGCGCCGGCTGCCACCACCTCGACGCCGGCCGCCCGGAGGGCGGCCCGGGTCCGGGCCGCAGCCGCCTCCGCCGCGGCCGCGGCCGCGGCCCGCATCCGGCCCCAATCGGCGATCGCGGGGACGACCCGCACGCCCAGCTCCTCCGCCCGGCCGATCTCCTCCAGGAGGTCGGCGAGGTACCGCAGCCTCGCCGCCGGGACCTCGCCGCGCTGGACGTGGGTCCCGCCCACCTGCGACCGCTCCACCAGCGTGACCCTCGCTCCCAGGCCGGCGGCCGTGATCGCGGCCGCGACCCCGGCCGGGCCGCCTCCGACCACCAGCAGCTCGGCCATCCTGGCCTCACCTCGGCGGGCGGGGCGCGGCCCGGGCTGGCGCGGCGCCAGTGCCGTTGCGCCCCGCCCTTCGCGAGACCGGGATCGCCGCGCCTCCGCGTCGGACCGGACCGCTCACCCGGGTGGAGGGCCTGGCGGCGCCCATCGGGCCGGGCTCATTCCGCCAGACGCTCGGCCAGGGCGCACAGGAAGGCCGCCGCCGAGGCGTCGTCCACCCCGCTCCGGTCGAAGCTCAAGGAGAGCCAGGCGACCGGTCGGGCTTGGATCTCGCCCTCGATCACCACCGGCCGGTCGACGATGCGTCCCAGGCCCAGGAGGGCGCACGGGGCCGACTCGACGGCGGTCGCGAGGAGGTCGACGCCGTGGGCGCCAAGGTCGGCGAGGGCGAGGACGGCACCCTCGGCCTCGCCCGGGGCCAGCGTCCCGGCCCGGGCCCGCGCGGCCAGGGCGGAGCGCTCGCGCGCGATCTCCGCCAGGGTCTTGGAGCCGGCGTCGCGGACGACGGCGACCACCGGGCCCCGGCCGGACGCCACCGTCACCCCCAGGTGGAGGGCGCCGCCGTCCCCCACCGGCCGGGCCATGAGCCGCGGGTGCCCGGGGAGGAGCCCGGCCACCGCCTCCAGCAGGAGGTCGATCGGAGCCAGCTCCACCCCGGCCGCCTCCAGGCCGGGACCCAGGCGGCGGTGGCGCTGGACCAGCCCTCCCACCTCGGCCTCCCGGGCGAGGGTGACGGGAGCGGGGCTGCGGAGGGCCGGGTGCGGGGACTCCGCCGGCCGTCCTCCCCACGGCCGGGTCCTGACCTCGACCGGGGCCGGGCCGGAGGGCGGGGCCGGGCCGGCAGCGAACGCCTCCACGTCCTCGCTCGTGATCCGGCGGCCGGGCGCGGAGGGGGGCACCAGGGCGAGGTCGACGCCCAGCTCCCGGGCCAGCCGCCGGGCGGCCGGGGAGGCCGGGGAGGCCGCCACCTCCGGGTCGTCGGGTCCTCGACGCGCCTCTCCGCCGGGCCGGGTCGGGCCGGCGCGGGCGATGCCGGCGGCGGGGCCCGCCTCCCGGATCCTCCCCAGCACCGCCCCCACCGGGAGCACGGCTCCGGGCGCGGCCAGGACCTGGGCGAGGACGCCGGAGGTCGGGGCCTCGATCACCCACGTCGTCCCCTCGGCGGCGACCTCCAGCAAAGGGCGGCCGCGCTCCACGGCGTCGCCCTCGGACACCAGCCAGCGTTCGACCCTGAGCCGCCTCGCGGCGACCTCCAGCTCGGGCATCCTCACCTCGCTCACCATGGGGTGCTCCGCTCGACGCTACAGTGTCGTCCAACGCCGGCGCCGTGGCGACCCACGATCGCGGACGGGGAGGGCGTGCGGCGCCTCCCAGCCGGGGCGGTACCTTCGCCTCATGAGCGCAGCCAACACCGATCTCGAGTTCGAGCTGGCGGCCGCCCGGGCGGCGGCGTGGGTGATCGACTACCTGGGCTCGGCGCACGACCGCCGCGTCCTGCCCGAGGTCACCCCGGGCGAGGTGCGCTCGGCCCTGCCCCCCGCGCCCCCCGAGCGGGGCGAGCCCCTCGACCACCTGCTACAGGACTTCGAGCGCCTGATCGTGCCCGCGATCACGCACTGGAACCATCCCCGGTTCTTCGCCTACTTCGCCACCACCGGCTCCGAGCCCGGCATCCTGGCCGAGCTGCTGATCGCGGCGCTCAACGTCAACGCCATGCTCTGGCGCACCTCGCCCGCCGCCACCGAGGTGGAGGAAGTCGCCTGCGACTGGCTGCGGCAGGCGGTCGGGCTGCCCGATCCCGTCTTCGGGTGCATCAACGACACCGCCTCCTCGAGCACCCTGTACGCGCTCGCGGCGGCCCGCGAGGCGCTGGGCCTGGAGGTCCGCCGGCGGGGCCTGTCCGGGCTGCCACCGCTGGTCCTGTACACCTCCGAGGAGGCCCACTCCTCGGTGGAGAAGGCCGGCATCGTGCTGGGAGTGGGCCAAGAGGGCGTGGTCAAGGTGCCCACCGACGCCGAGCTGCGCATGGACGTGGCCGCGCTGGAGCGGGCCGTCGCCGCCGATCGGGCGGCGGGGCGCCGGCCCTTCGCCGTCGTGGCCACGGTGGGGACCACCTCGACCACCGCCGTCGACCCGGTGCCGGCCATCGCCGACCTCTGCCAGCGAGAGGGCCTCTGGCTGCACGTGGACGCCGCCTACGGCGGCGCCGCCGCGGTGGTGCCGGAGCTCCGCTGGGCGCTGGACGGCTGCGAGCGGGCCGACTCGCTCGTGATCAACCCCCACAAGTGGCTGTTCACCCCTATGGATTGCAGCGTCCTCTACTGCCGGCGCGAGGAGGTGCTCCGCCGGGCCTTCAGCCTGGTGCCCGATTACCTGACCACGAGTGAGGGGGACCAGGTGCGCAACCTGATGGACTACGGCACCGCCCTGGGCCGGCGCTTCCGGGGCCTGAAGCTCTGGTTCGTGCTCCGGGCCTTCGGGCTCCAGGGGCTGCGGGAGCGGATCGCCGCCCACGTGGCCATGGCCCGGGAGCTGCGGGGCTGGGTCGAGGCCCGGCCCGAGTTCGAGGTCCTGGCCCCCACCCCCTTCAGCACCGTGGTCTTCCGCCACCGGGCCGGGGACGAGGCCAACCGTCGCATCGAGGAGGTGGTGAACCGCTCCGGAGGGGCACTCATCTCCCACACCACGGTCCGTGGCCGCTACGCGCTGCGGGTGGCCATCGGCAACCTGCGCACCACCCTCGACGACGTGCGGGCGGTCTGGGAGCTGATCCTGCGGGCGGCGGCCGAGGTGGTGCCTTGAGGGCACGGCCCCGCCAGGCCCCGCGCCGGGCCGATCCTGGACCGGCCGCGGGTGAGGACGAGGACCCCGGTCTCTGCTCCGGCTGTCGCCACGGCCGGCGGGTCCCGGGGGCGCGCAGCATCTTCTGGCTCTGTGAACGGTGGCGGAGCGACCCACGCTTCGACCGCTACCCGCGCCTGCCGGTGCTGACCTGCCCTGGCTACGAGTCCGCCCGGGCGGTGGAGGGTGGGAGGGACCCCTCGCCGGCCGGGTGAGCGCGGCCCTGGCTCCGTCCGACCCTCGGCGGCTCAGGTGCGCAGGCGGGGGTCGAGGACGTCGCGCAGCCCGTCGCCGACCAGGTTGAAGGCCAGCACGGCGAAGAAGATGCAGAGGCCGGGGAAGGTGACCAGGTTGGCGTCGCGGAAGATGTAGTTGTGCCCCTCGCCCAGCAGCTCGCCCCATTCCGGAGTGGGCGGCTGCACCCCGAGGCCGAAGAAGCCGAGGCCGGCCGCGACCAGGATGGCCAGGCCCATCTGGAGGGTGGCGAGCACGATCACGGGCGCGAGGACGTTGGGGATCAGGTGGCGGAGCAGGATGCGCGCGGAGGGGACGCCCAGCGCTCTGGCCGCCTCCACGTAGGGGAGCTGGCGCACCTTGAGCGCCTCGCTGCGCACGAGCCGGATGAAGTTGGGGATGGAGCTCACGCCCACGGCGATGACCACGTTCTTGAGGCCGGGGCCGAGGGCGGCGACCAGGGCCAGGGCGAGCACGATGTTGGGGAAGGCCAGCATGATGTCGGTCAGGCGCTGGATCAGGAGGTCGGCCCAACCCCCGAAGTAGCCGGAGGCCGCGCCCAGGGGCACCCCCACCCCCACCCCGATCACCACCGCCAGCAGGCCCAGGCTGAGGGTGTAGCGAGAGCCGTAGACCAGGTCCAGCAGCTCGTCCCGGCCGTAGTTGTCGGTGCCCAGGAGGTGATGGGGTGAGGGGGGCAGGAGCACTGCGTTCAGGTCCTGGTGGGCGGGGTTGTACTGGTGGAACACCACCGGCCCCAGCAGGGCGGCCAGGGCGTAGACCGCGAGCACGACCAGCCCGGCCACGGCGCTGCGGTGGCGCAGCAGCTGTCGCCAGGCCGCCTCGTGGACGGCCTGGATCTCCCCCTCGGCTGGCGGCGCCAGCTCAGTCGTATCGAATGCGGGGATCGACGTACGCATAGAGGAGATCCGTCAGGAGGTTGATCGCGATGTAGGTCACGGCGAAGAGCAGGACCAGGCCCTGCACCATCGGGTAGTCGCGGAAGAAGATCGAGTCCAGGAGCAGGCGCCCAACCCCGGGCCAGCTGAAGACGCTCTCGGTGAGCACCGCCCCCCCGAGCAGGGAGCCGAACTGGAGCCCGATGGTGGTGATGATGGGCAGGAGGGCGTTGCGAAGGGCGTGCTTGAGCACCACCCGGCGGAAGGGGGCGCCCTTGGCCCGGGCGGTACGGATGTAGTCCTGGTTCAGCACCTCCAGCATCGAGCCCCGGGTGATGCGGGCGATGAGGCCGACCGAGAACACGGCCAGGGTGAAGGCGGGCAGGATGATGCTGGTGGGGCTGTCCGCGCCGGCCGCCGGGAGCCAGTGGACCTGGATGGCGAAGAGCACGATCAGCATCAGGCCCAGCCAGTAGACCGGCATGGAGATGCCGAACACCGAGAGCGCGGAGATGACCAGGTCCAGCGGGGTGTTGCGGCGGATGGCGGCGCCGATGCCCGCCGACACCCCCAGGATCACCGCGATCGCGATCGCGGTCACGGCCAGGGCGACCGTGTAGGGGATCCGGCTCGCGATCTCGGCCGCCACCGGAGAGCCGAAGTGGGCCGAGACGCCGAGGTCGAGGCGGAGCAGCCGGCCGATGAAGTCCAGGTACTGGACGTAGAGTGGCTGGTCCAGGCCCAGCTGGTGGCGGATGTGCTCCACCTGCTCCGGCGTCGCCAGCACCCCGGCGATGACCCGCGCCGGGTCACCGGGGAGCAGGCGGGCCATGATGAAGACACCCGTCGCCACCCCCCAGAGCGTGGGGATGGCGACCAGGAGCCGGCGCACGACGTAGGTCAGCACGCCGGCTCCACCTCAGATCGCCTTCGCGAGCCGCACCTGACTACGCCGGCTGAGCGTAGACGGTGTTGAAGGACTCGTTGGGGACGTAGCTCACACCCTTGACCTTGGCCGAGTACACGATCGGGAAGCGCTGCACCCAGAGGAAGATCCAGGGGGCGTCGTTCCAGACCATCTTCTCGGCCTGGCAGTACTCCTGGGCCCGGGCCTGGCGGTTGGTCTCGGTGGCCGCCTTCTGGAGCAGGGCGTTCACCTGGGGGTTGTCGTAGTAGGAGGTGTTGAGGCCCTTCTTGGGGATCTGGCTGCCGTCGAAGATCGTCATCTGCTGGCTGGCGTCAAGGTAGCCGGGGGCCCAGCCCAGCAGGTGCGCGTCCACGGTGGCGTTGGCCGGGGGCACGTTGATGGTTGCCAGGTAGGTGGGCCAGTCCATGGTCTGGGGACCCTGCACGTTGACGCCGACCGCGCGCAGGTTGTTGGCGATGTCCTGGGCGGCCTGGAAGTCCTGGGTGTAGCGGCCCGTGGGCGAGATCAGCTTCAGGGTCATGCCGGCGGCGCCGGCCTGCTGCAGCATCTGCTTGGCCTTGTTCGGGTCGTACTGGTAGGCCGGCTGTTGGCAGTAGCCGAAGAGGCTCGGCGCCATGGGGGCGGTCATGGGATCGGCGGCCCCGAAGAGCGTGCTCTTGATGATGGCGTTCTTGTCGACGGCGTAGTTGAGGGCCTGGCGGACCTCGGGCTTCTGCAGCAGCGGCTGCTGCTTGTCGGTCGTGTTCAGGGCGATGAAGATGGTGCGGTCATCCGGCGCCAGGAGCACCTTGAGGTCCGATTCGTGCTGGAGGGCCGGGATGTCGGCCGCCGGTGGGCTCAGGATCACCTGCGCCTGGCCGGAGCGCACCAGCGTCTCCCGGCTGGCGGCCTCCGGCACCACCTTGAAGACCTGCTGCTTGTAGGCCGGCTCCTTGCCCCAGTAGTGGTCGTTGCGGGTCAGGGTCACGTGGTCGCCCTTCACCCGCTCGCTGTAGACGTAGGGGCCGGTGCCCACCGGCTGCTCCTGGTCCTGGTAGCCGGGGGTGCCCTTCTGGATGGTCTGGGGAGCCAGGAAGCCGAAGGTCACCTCGCTGAGCAGGCCCAGGAAGAGGTCGGAGGCCAGCGGCTCGCTGAGCGTGAAGCGGACGTGGTTGGCGTCCACCGGCTCGACGCTCTTCACCGCCTTGGGCATGATGCCGCAGAGCGGACAGGTGTTCGAGGGATCGAGCGCCCGGTTCATGTTGGTCTGCACGGCCTGGGCGTCGAAAGCCTCGCCGTCGGTGAACTTCACCCCCTGGCGCAGGGTGAAGGTCCAGGTGAGGCCGTCGGCGCTCTGCTCCCACTTGGTGGCCAGCAGGGGCTCGATCTTGCCCTGCTGGTTCACCTGGACCAGCGTCTGGACCACCATCTGGACGATGTTCTGGACCGTGGTGGTGGTCTGCCGCATCGGGTCCAGCGTGTCGGGGTCGATGCCGATGGCCACGGTCAGGGTCTGCCCCTGCTTGGGGGCGCCGCCGCTGGGGGCCGACGTCGCCTGCCCGCAGGCCGCGAGCAGGAGACCGGCCGCTGTGAGGCAGGTGAGCAACCTTCTCTTCATGCGTCTCCAAGTCCCCCTCGGTTCGTGCGGTGTGAGCTCAGCGCGAGTGTAAGCGATCCCACCCCTGTTGCACCTCCCGCTCTTGGATCGGGTCGCCGGACGGATTCTGTTGGTATTCTATTAGTCCAGCAGACCACTGATCCACAGGTCCGAGGGATATCTTGACGGATAGCGGCGGAATCTTCGACCCCACGCGTTTGGATCGCCTGGCCACCCCCCCGGCCTGGCAGCTCGTCGCCGACAGCCTGCGCCGCAAGATCGCGCTGGGGCTCTATCGTCCCGGCGACCTCCTGCCCTCGGAGCGCCAGCTCGCCCAGGGCATGGGCGTCTCGCGCATCACCGTACGCGAGGCCTTGCGCGTCCTCCAGGGGGAGCGGCTGATCGAGGCCCGCCGCAGCAACGCCGGCGGCGCCCAGGTGTGCACTCCCCGGAGCCGGCCGGCGGACGAGGTCCGCGAGGAGTTGCGCCGGGAACGGCAGCGCTTCCTGCACATCATCGACTGCCGGATCGCGAACGAGGGGCTGGCCGCCCGCCTGGCCGCCGTGCACCGGACCCAGGCTCACCTGGAGATGCTGGCCGCGACCGTCCCCGCCCTCGCCGAGGCCTCGGCCGAGCTGGAGCGGCTGGCCGGCGACGGCGGCCCGGGCGGAGGCGCCGGCCAGGCCGCGGTCGAGTTCCGGCGCCAGGATTCGATCTTCCACCTGACCATCGCCGGCATCCCGGGCAACCCCTATCTGTTCCGGACCGTGGAGTGGCTGCGGACGGAGTTCTTCACCCCGCTCGACCTCCTCTACCGGAGCCGCAACCGGCAGGACTCGGCGGGCGAGCACGCCGCCATCCTGGCCGCGATCCGCGAGCAAGACCCGGACGCGGCCGCCGGGGCCATGCAGCGCCACATCGAGTCCACCCGGCTGGTCATGGACCGGCTCCTGGAGGGGGACTGAGCGGGGCGCCGGCGGGAGGGGAGGTGGCCGCGGGACGCGCACCGGAGGTCCTGATCCTGGAGGACGATCCCTGGCAGTGCGCCACCCTGGTCGCGACCGTGCGCGACCTCTTCCTCTCACCGCTCGGCACCCGCACGCCGGACCAGGCGCTGGCCGAGCTGGAGCGGCACCGGCCGGTGCTGGCCCTGGTCGACCTGGACATGTCGCTGGTCCCCGAGGGCCAGCACGGCGTCGAGGCGGTGCTCCTCGCCCTGCACCAGGCCCGGGGAGGGTGCTGCACCCTGGTCTACTCCGTGTGGGCCGACGACCTCCGGGTGCGCAAACGGGTGGAGCGCGTGCACCCGCTGGCCGCCTTCCTCTCCAAGCGGGAGGGTGGGGGCGCGCTGGTCGAGCGGGTGCGCCGGATGGTGGGGGTGCGCTTCGGCGACCTGGCGCTCCGGCGCGGGGTGGTGTTCCATGGGCCGAGCCGGCGCAGCTTCGGCCATCGGGTGGCGGTCTCCCTCCTGCTGGGCGCGGCCGGCGGCCATGAGGTCGTGGTCGACGAGGTCGAGGCCAGGGCGGTGCGGCGTCTGGGCGCCTGGCTGACGGCGGTCGGCTCCGGCGTCCGCGTGGTCGACTACGGCCGCCGCCGCTACGGGCTCTGCCTGGCGGGCGGCGGGCTGGGCGCCTCCCGGATCGCGTGATGATGGTCGCTCGACGAGGCGGCTGACGCCCCGGGGCGGCCGCCCCGGGGCGTCGAGGGGGTCCCTTCCCGGGCTACGCCGCCTGCTGCTGGGGGACGGGGATGGGAGGGAGCACGAGCACCTGCCCCGGATGGATCAGCCGGGGGTCGGCGATGTGGTTGCGCTTGACGATCTCCCAGTACTCGATACCGGCGTTCGGTCCGTACTCGCGGGTGGCGAT
>Ga0209810_1006588_pt1 | contig 9996 bp, 5 predicted proteins | sample Coa_R1_7_FD_187159 | JGI IMG/M metagenome (GOLD analysis project Ga0209810, IMG submission 187159) | Surface soil microbial communities from Centralia Pennsylvania, which are recovering from an underground coalmine fire - Coalmine... | ecosystem: Environmental > Terrestrial > Soil > Unclassified ...
GTTGCGGGCCACCGCCAGCATGGTGCCCCCACTCACACTGCTCAGCCGGAAGTAGAAGCGCGTGTAGCTCAGCGTCTGCGGGCTGGAAATGGCCGTGTTGATGTAGCTGTACTGCCCGCTGGCATTGGTCAGCGCCACCGCATAGCTGCCGCTGTTGACCACCGCCGTCTGCACGCTGATCTGGCCCGTGCTGTCGCTGTTGGACAACGTCCACTTGCTCAGGTCTCCGCTCTCAAAGCCATCGCTGAAGTACACATTTGATCCACCGGTCACACCGGTACCAGTGAGAGCTACGCTCTGCGGGCTATCTGAGGCATTATCGGCCAGGGTCAGACTGGCGCTACGCGAGCCGGTGGCGCCGGGGGAGAAGGTCACATTGATGGTGCAGGAAGCGTTAGCCGCCAGCGTGCTGGAACCGGAGGGGCAGTTGTTCGTCTGCCCAAAATCGCCTGCATTCGTTCCCGTGAAGCCGATGCTACTGATGCTCAGAGGCAGTGTGCCGCTATTTGTCAACGTCACCGCCTGTGACGGAGTGCTTGAGCCAACAGCCTGGTTGCCAAAGCTGATACTGGTCGGACTCAGCGTGGCGGCAGGCGCATTCGTATAGCCGGTTCCCTTGAGGGCAACATTTTGTGGGCTGTCGGGGGCGCTATCAGTGATTGTCACACTGGCGCTACGACTGCCATTTGTGGTCGGCGTAAAGGTCACGTTGATCGTGCAAGAGGCACCAGCAGCCAGGCTATTTGGACAATTGTTGGTCTGCGCAAAGTCGCCCGCGTTGGTTCCGGTAATGGCAATGCTACTGATGCTCAAAGCACTCAAACCATTGTTGGTCAGCGTGACAGCCTGCGCGGCGCTGGTGGTGCCTGGCGCCTGATTGCCAAAGGTCAGGCTGGTAGGACTCAAATTGACAGCCGGTACCAGACCTGTCGTGAAGGCGTTGAGAATATTGGTCGTCATCTGCTGGATACCGGCATTGGCGTAGGTATTGCCCTGAATATTCGCCAGTCCCCAGCTCCACTGGATAGTTCCGGCAGCAAAGACCCACGCCCCACTGGCCGCTTTATAGATGGTCGCGTTAGAAACGGAATTTCCCACGCCGCAGCAAGCGACGACAGGAGAATTACCGAGGACAGTTAAACCGGATGGCGTAAAGCCATTATTCCACACCCTGTCATATTCATAACCAACAATACCCGGTACCGACGAGCCATTGACAAAACCGGTTCCAGTATAGACCCAGTTTGAGGCATTCTGTACGACAAAAGGATAGCTCTGGCCCACCTGTTCCTCGTACATCACCCCCATCAGCGCGTTTTCCGGCTGATTCACCACAGGATCGCGCCAGTTTGTCGTCACAATTGAATTGTTGACATTTAGCTCAGGGTCGGGACCGGGTGGATCGGACAGATCAGCAAAATCCTTGTAGCCAACCTCAACCCGATCCGGCACCCCTGCCGCGTTCGCTTCAAAGCGAATCTGCCAGTACACGGCATTTCCTGAGAAGAAAGCGACATTCACCCCGGCATTGATGGCATTCTGGACATTCTGTCTCATGCCAGCCGACCAGTATTCATCATGGCCAACCGAGAGAAATGCCTTATGGTTGGTCAGAGGATTCACATTGGTATCGGTATCCACGTCAGTTGTGTACGTGAGATCGAAGCCCTGGGACTCGGCCCAGTAGACGAACTTATATTCCCAGAAGAAATAATGGCCTGCGCCGTTGCTATCGCCGGAATTGAAAGGACGATCAAAAGAAACTTTTGTCGCGTGTGCGTAGGGATAGATCTTTCCATTCGTGTTGTTGTTGTACAAACTGGTTCCACCCCAGACATTGTACGCCTCATAGGTGGTAACGCTGGTCTGAAAATCAATGGCTTCGTGCCCACCATCATCACGAACCACAAAAAAGATGAAGCTCGAATCCCCGTTGGCATCGGTCAATTTCGCCAGGTAGACGCCTGTGACCCAGTTCGAGGGGACATTCAAGGTCGCCGTTTTTGTCCAGTTGCACGAAATCATTCCTGTTTTTGGATCGGGGGTTGGTATCGGCTGCTGCACACCCGGAAAGGTACCAAGAGAAGTAAGCTTGCGCGCCCCGACCCCGCCATAATAGCCGGTGCGATAAATATCTATAGTTACGCTGCTCGATGTGGTGGTGACATAAAAATCGATGGAATCGCCATGATTCACACTGATCTTTGAACCATATCCTGAAAGCGTTGTGTCATTGAGAACCGCGTTAAAATCATTCCAGCCAGGCGTACCCGGATTGCTGTTCTCGATTTGAATGGCATTCAAACTGGCTGTGTGCGCGTGGGCGAGAATCGAGGAGGAAGGGTCTATAAAGGATTGCGGGAGAATCGCTGCGAGCATTCCTGCTATCAGCATCATCACAGGGAGCATAGATCGAACCAGGCGAGTAGAAACCCTCATGAATGGAAATCTCATTGTATTCCCCCTATCGTTGTTCAACCATCTCAAGCGACATCGCGTGAAGCACTACTGTGTAATCAGGGGGCATCTCATCCTCTTTAAAAATACTGCTCCCTTTTATCTACTAACTTATTATCGTATGTAGCTGTAAAGGACATGTCTCTATCCAGGCATCGATTGAGTATTCGGAGCGATACATCGGTGCAGAAAAAGTTTTCTCAACTGTAATAGAGACTGTAGCTACTCAGAGAACAGAAGTGATTACAAAGAAGTCAACGTTACACAAACTAACAGAAAGTATGGACAGCAGTTTTTTTGTGTTTTCATTGCTTGATCTCTCAAAGCCCTTCCTGAGAGAACAAAACAGGATCGACAATCCATCCTTCATCACTATCACAACCACGCGGGATACCATAGCCGTTGGCGCGCTCTGTCCAGGCCCACGCGGCCTGGATGGCGCAGAGGAGGGCGTCGAGCCGGTCGGCCATGGGGTCGGCGATGAGGGTTTCAGCGAGCGGATCGGGAAGGGTGAGATGAAGACCGTAGTCGGCGAAAAGATCGGGTGAGCGCAGGGCCTGCACGAGCGCGCGACGCGCTGACCGTTGCTCCTCTGTCTGCCTGGCGCGCTCGTCGCTTTTGTAGCTGCGCGAGGCGAGCCAGCGGCGGGCGACGAGGGCAGGATAGCCTTCGAGGGCGACGCGGCTGTCATTGTTTGGACGGCAAGGCAGGATGTTGACGCCCGATTGTAGCAGGCGCGTGGCCCCCTGAAAAAACATTTTGCCAACGGGGACGCGATGCAGCATCATAGGACTGCGGGACTTTGCCAGCGCATCCGTCGTCCGCAGCAGGTGTTTCTGACCAGACGGCTGGCCGACACAGTAGCGAGTAAGGCTTTCCTCAAAGCCCGCTTTTCCCAGAGCGGCAATGTGCTGCACATAGTTTTCCCAGCGTTGCGGCCAGCCGAGATTTGCCAGCAGCGGGCGTGGCAGGCCAAAGGGGAAGTCGAAGGCGGCGCACCAGGGGCCAGGCCGATGGAGAAAGGTCTCAAACGCTTCAAAAGTGGGCAGGCTGAGACATTCCAGCAGGGTGAGCCGGTCATCGTGCAGGACGCAGAGGGCGCAGGTGATGGGCTTGCGGCGAGCGGGCGCGCTGGTGAAGTCAACGCCGAAGATGTGCATGGCCCACCTGGCTACAGTTGCGCCATGACGTTCTTGCTGATGGCACGCAGGGTGGCAAAAACGCCCTTGCCCTCGGAAGCGATGGCCTCGAAGGTCGGGACATGGCGGCGATTGAGGTAGCGATCCAGCACGCCAACGGGCAAGGCGGTGGGCATGTCACGCTTGTTCCACTGGATGACATAGGGAAAGGTGTTCATGTCTTTGCCCAGGCGGCGCATATTCAGTTCCATTTCGGCAATACTCTGCACGTTTTCCTCAAATTTCTCGGCCTGCGAATCGACGACGAAGACGATGCCGTCCGCGCCGTTGAGAACGGCCAGGCGCGTGCGCTCGTAGAGAATCTGGCCGGGAACGGTATAGAGGTGGAAGCGGGTACGGAAGCCATGAACGGTGCCGAGGTCGAGCGGCAAAAAGTCAAAGAAGAGCGTGCGTTCGGTCTCTGTGGCAATGGAGAGTAACTCCCCGCGTGCCTGGGGGTTAATGCTCCTGAACACGTACTGGAGATTCGTTGTCTTCCCACAGTAGCCAATGCCATAGTAAACGATCTTACAGTGAATCTCGTGTGCGGCAATATTGATCAGTGCCATGCATCAGAACCTTTAGTCACGGAAGAGTAGATCGATCGTATCCTCAACCGAGGAGCGGAACTGCACATTGATGACGGAGGACTTGGTGCGGGTCGTATCGGCTCGCACGCGCTCCAGAATGCGGCCCAGTTCGTCGGAAGCCTTCTTGGATAGCACTTTGACGAGGCCGATGTGCGTCAATTTATCGAAGACGATCACCAGCAGCCACTGCTCCTCCACCATCGTCGTATAGATATTTTCGTGGACGCCCTGCTGAAAGATGGTGCGGAAATCTTTCTCGCCAAGCAACTCGGCCACGTGACGCGACGAGGAGAACGCGCCGGCCAGCAGCGCGCCCAGCGTGGTTGCGTTGCGTCGAGTCCCGCTGCCTTGTGTGGCGATCACCTGCCCACTTTTGTCAATCAGCATGACAGAAGTCGCATTGGTATCGCTCATCAATTTATTCAAGGAAGTGGTGATAGTGGTCAGTTCGCGATCTGAAATAACCAGATTAGTCAGTTGTTCCATGTACCTCGACCTCTCAGTGTACAGGTTTGCCAGTTGTTATCTACTATTTGTTTCGTTCGCATGTTACGCGATATCCAGGGCTTCAAGAATTTCGTTGCGGCTCGCCTTCACGACATGGCGAATGCGAGCGATATTCGAAGCATTATCAGAAAGAGTGACCATCAGGGCGAAATCCCCCAGCGGGTCAACGCTCACCAGGCCATTTTCAAACTCTACCAGCACACCCACCACACTGCCGCGCGAGATCTCCTGTCCCAGGGCATCAGCGGTACTCAGGCCGGTAGACATAATAGCGCCGATGGCCTCCATATCGTCCTTGCCATCACGGGTCAGCCCTTCAATTAATAAACCGTCGCGACCAACCAGAATAGCCTGTCTAACCCCTGGAATAGCTAAAAATCGGCTTAATGTTTGTTTCAGATCGACCATAGACTTCCTCGTTTTCCTCGCTCGATACTGCCGCACCTGACCTGATCTGTGAGCGTTGGACTCGACTCGATGGACAGGATATAACCGTTGCTATTCTAACCCATCTAAGCAAACAGCGCAAATGGGATGGGAAATCATGGCTAATCCTTGCAGGAATTCAGTTTCCTCTTCCAGATTCTTCACTACCAGCCGGGTGAAAACCCCATCAGCGGCGCAGTTTTCACCCGGATTGATTATCCTGCGCTACCGTGATTGAGCGAAGGCGATGTCGCGCTGTTCGTGGGCCTGGACGTAGTCGCGGGCGCTTTGCGTGCTGTCGGCGGGGGAGACGCGCCAGAAGAGGCGGTGCATGCGCGTCCATTCGGCGAGGAGCTGGGCGGCACGCCAACTGCGTGTCTTTTTGCGGTGCCAGGAAATGATGGTACGCAGGGCATCCAGTTCGTCGGCGTCTTCAATGCGCTGCAGGTCGACCAGTTCGGTGTTGCAGCGCATGGGGAAGGTGCCATTGGTGTCGAGGACGTAGGCGACGCCAGATGACATGCCGGCAGCGAAGTTTGGCCCCGTCTCACCGAGGATGACGACCAGACCCGCCGTCATGTATTCACAGGCGTGCGCGCCCGTGCCTTCGACGACGGCCAGCGCGCCACTGTTGCGCACGGCAAACCGCTCGCCCGCGCGTCCTGCCGCGAAGAGTTGGCCGCCGGTCGCCCCGTAGAGCGCGGTGTTACCCAGGATGGTGTTTTCGTGGGCGGCGAAACCGGCATCGACGTGTGGCAGCAGAACGATCTGGCCGCCGGTCATGCTCTTGCCCACATAATCGTTGGCGTCACCATGCAGGATGAGGCGCATGCCGGGCAGGCAGAATGCACCGAAGCTCTGGCCCGCCGAGCCGTGGAAGGTGCAGGTGACACTGACCCCCGGCAGTCCGGCGTTGCCATAACGGCGCGCTATCTCCCCGGCCAGCGTGGCCCCGATGGCCCGATCGGCATTGGTAATGGTGTGCTGGATCAGGACGCTGCGCTCGCCGGAAAGGGCCTCTTCCGCCCCGGCAAGCACCTCTCTGGCAAGCGAAGATGGCGCCTGTGAGGCCGATCTGTCCCGCGTCGGTGACGATTTGCCGGGGGCAGAAACGAGCAGGGGCGTGAGGTCGATAGCCGGAGCGTTTTTGCCATCAGACACAGCCTCTCTATATTGCAGCAGGTCGGCGCGACCAATCAGGTCATCCAGGCGCGCAAAGCCGAGTTGGGCCAGCAACTCGCGCACCTCTTCGGCGATGAAGGTCAGGTAGTTGATGAGATAGTGCGGGGAGCCGCTGAATTTCGCGCGCAGGTCTTCGCGCTGCGTGGCGATCCCGGCAGGACAGGTGTTGAGATGGCACTGGCGCGCCATATCGCAGCCCAGCGAGACGAGCGCCGCCGTGCCAAAGCCAAACTCTTCAGCCCCCAACATGGCAGCGATCACCACATCGCGCCCCGTCTTGAGGCCGCCATCCGTGCGCACTGTGACGCGGCGGCGCAGGCCGTTGCGTAACAACACCTGCTGCGTCTCCGCCAGTCCGCGCTCCCAGGGCAAGCCAGCATGCTTGATCGATTGCAGCGGAGAGGCGCCGGTACCGCCATCATGGCCGCTGATCAGCACATAGTCGGCGTGGGCTTTAGCAACGCCTGCCGCGATGGTGCCGACGCCGATGCTGGAAACCAGTTTGACGCCGATGCGCGCGCCGGGGTTGACCTGACGCAGATCATAGATCAACTGCGCCAGGTCTTCGATGCTGTAGATGTCGTGGTGCGGCGGCGGCGAGATCAGCGCCACGCCGGGGCTGGTATGGCGCAGGCGCGCGATAAACGGCGTCACCTTGTGCGGGGGAAGCTGACCGCCCTCGCCTGGCTTCGAGCCTTGCGCCATCTTGATCTCCAGTTCCTCGGCACGCACCAGATATTCCGTCGTCACGCCAAAACGGGCCGAGGCCACCTGCTTGATCTTGCTGCTAACCGGAAAACCGTTCAACTGCTCCGCGTACCACTCAGGCGCTTCGCCCCCCTCGCCTGTATTGTTACGACCGCCAATGCTGTTCATAGCGGCGGCAATGGTGCGATGCGTCTCCGGGCTGAGCGCGCCAATCGACATGGCCGAGATGACGAAACGCGCCCGGATGCTTTCCATTGGCTCAACTTCCTCCAGCGGAATCGGCTCGGCGGGCGCGAAGGTGAGCAGGTCGCGCAGTGCGGTAGGCGGGCGCGAGTAGACCATCTGAGTGAAACGCCGGTAGTCCTCTTGCACTCCGCTGCGCGCCGCCTGCTGTAAAGCGCGCACCAGCAGGGGGTTGAAGGCGTGATATTCGGCGTCACGGCGAAAACGAATGCGTCCGAGGTCAACCAGTTTACGTTTGCGCCCGACGGCAGGTTCTTTGACAGGGACCGGATGAGCCGACGCAGGATCGTCGCCGGTGAGAGCCGTAACGGTACGGCAGTGGGCCAGCGTTTGTTCGGCGATCTGGACAAGGCCGATTTTTCCAGGATGGAAGGGGGAACCGGCGAAGCAGCGTTCGACCAGCGCCGGTTCAAGCCCGATCACCTCGAACTGGCCGGCCCCGATGATGTTGCGCACGGTTGAGATGCCCATACGCGCCATGATCTTGCGCAGACCATCCTCAATGACGTGCAGGTATCGCTCCTCAGCCTGCTCCGGCGTGATCTCTTCAAGATGGCGCGCCCCGGCCAGGGAACGCACGCTTTCCAGCGCGAGATACGGCACAACGGCCTCCGCGCCATAGCCAAGCAGGAGAGCAAGCTGGTGAACATCCCAGGCTGAGGCGGTCTCACAGACCAGCGAGACGCAGGTGCGCAGCCCCTGACGCGCGAGGGAGCAGTGAACGGCCCCAACCGCCAGCAGCATGGGAACAGGCGCTTGCTCCACGCTGGCCTCGCGATCACTTAAAATGAGTAACCCGGCGCCATCGGCCACTGCCGCGACGGCCTCGTGTTCCAGACGGGCAAGGGCCTCCTCAAGCCCCCGCGAGCCGTGCGCGGCGACAAACGTTGCGCTGAGCAGGCGCGCGCGGAAGCCCTCCGCCTTCAGGTCACGCAGGGTTTGTAGCTGCGCCTCCGTTAAGATTGGCGTTTCCAGGTGCAGCAATTGCGCGTGCTGCGGCGTCTCCGCGAGCAGGCTCTGCCGCCGACCCAGATAGCAGTCCAGCGACATGACGATACGCTCGCGCAGGGAATCAATCGGCGGGTTGGTGACCTGGGCGAAACGCTGGTGGAAGTAATCTGAGAAAGAACGGGACTGCACGGAGAGCGCGGCCAGCGGCGTATCATCGCCCATGCTCCACAGCGGCTCCTTGTTCTCCGCCAGCATGGGGCGCAGGACAAACTCAACATCTTCGTGGGTGTAGCCGAAAAGCTGCTGGCGCTGGAAAAGCGTCTCGCTGTCGAGCGCAGGAACTGAGAGAGTCGCCAGCGGCAGATCAGAGAGACGCAGAAGATGCGCGCGCAGCCATTGCCGGTAGGGCTGATGCGAGGCCAGGGCGGCTTTGATATCACGGTCGCGCAACAACACGCCATATTTGAGATCAACGGCAATCATCTTGCCCGGCCCAAGCCGCCCCTTTTCAACGATATCATGAGGCTCGCAGGAAAACACTCCTGTCTCCGAGGCGACGACCAGCAGACCGTGCGAGGTAAGCAGATAGCGCGAGGGACGCAGGCCGTTGCGATCAAGCGCGGCCCCGACGAAGCGGCCATCGCTGAAGACAAGTGCGGCTGGCCCATCCCAGGGTTCGATCTGCCCCGCATGGTATTCGCACCACGCTCGCTGCTCCTCGTCCAGTTCGGCATCGTGTTCCCAGGCAGGGGGAATGAGCATCTGCATGCTGTGCAGCGGGTCGCGCCCGGATTGTACCAGCAGTTCCAGCGCGTTATCCAGTTGCGCCGAATCGCTACCCGCCTGAATGACGGGCAGCAGGTCAGGAAGTTTGCTACCCCAGTGTGGAGAGAAAAACGTCTTTTCGCGCGCCGCCATCCACTGCCGGTTGCCCTGAATAGTGTTGATCTCGCCGTTGTGCGCCAGCATGCGCATCGGCTGCGCCAGCGGCCACGACGGCAGCGTATTGGTGCTATACCGCTGGTGAAAGATGGCAAAGGAGCTTGCATAACGCGCGTCGGCAAGGTCGCGGTAGAAGCACGCCAGTTGAGCGGGGGCCAGCAAGCCCTTGTAAACGATGGTGTTGCTTGATAACGAGACAATGTAGCAATCGCTGATGCCAGCTTCCTGCAGGCGGCGTTCGATCACACGACGGGCGTGGTAAAGACTGCGCTCGAATTGTTTCGGGGCCATGTTCTGCGGTCGCGCCAGCACCACTTGCGCAATGGTAGGAGCAGTGGCACGGGCGCGCCTGCCGGGAACGCTGTAATCGATGGGAGGGTCGCGCCAGCAGAGCAGATGGAGGCCCAGTTCGCTCAACGTCAGCTCGATAAGCTGGCGACTGCTGGTGCAAGCTTCCGGCTCGCGCTCCTGAGGGGGTAAAAAAATCATCCCTACAGCAAGGTCATCAGGACGAGCTAATGTAATGCCTCTTTGAGAGAGTTCTGCCGCAAACAAAGCGTGCGGAATCCGGGTAAGCAGACCGGCGCCGTCGCTGGTCTCCGCGTCTGCATCCTGCGCCCCACGATGCGTGAGCCGTGTCAGTGCCTCAAGGGCGGTTTCAATCAACGCATGGCTGGCCTCGCCCGCGATCTGAGCAACGAAGCCAATGCCGCAGGCGTCATGTTCCCAGCGCGGGTCATAAAGAGGATAAGGACTTTCGGTTGACTGGTGTACATCCATAGCGTACCCTCCCGCGTACATGGTAATGCGTT
>Ga0209810_1006589_pt1 | contig 9995 bp, 4 predicted proteins | sample Coa_R1_7_FD_187159 | JGI IMG/M metagenome (GOLD analysis project Ga0209810, IMG submission 187159) | Surface soil microbial communities from Centralia Pennsylvania, which are recovering from an underground coalmine fire - Coalmine... | ecosystem: Environmental > Terrestrial > Soil > Unclassified ...
GTCCCGATAACGACACCGGGGACAGCCGACAAGGAAGCGTGCGAGGTGGGAGTGGCAGGCCCAGACAGTCGGAAAATCCTGAACCATTCGCTCCAGCTCATTTTGGGCCAACAGATAGGCTCTATCCGCTTCGCTGGCCTGTCCCATCCGTTGATATAGATCGCCGAGTGCGCCATGGGTTATACCAATGCCGGGGCGATAGATCACCGAATCCGGGAAATCCTCAGCGAGTCTCGCATGGATCTTCAGTCCTTCCTTCAGGGCTTCTTGTGCTGCCACAAACTCTCGGCGTCTACCCAGATTGATCCCTAATTTACGGTAGCACGAGCCAAGGTTTAGCCACTCGTAGGTGGATAGATGGTGCCCGTACACTTGACCTCTGCTTGGGTTGACCAGAAGTCTATGAAAGGTCGCGATTGCTTTACGGTAATACACTTCCGCTTCAGAGAGCTTGCCTGCTACCTCTCGGATCTCACCCAAGTCGGAATACGCCGTGGCCAGCGGTCGAAGGTTTTCTGTCTGCGGGCCGAAATCCTGGAGGATTCTCTCATGAAGGACCATACTTCGCCATCGTAACTCATCCGCTTGCGGCAGATCACATTCCATAAGGGGGTTACTCAGGTTACCGAGACTCTTCGCTAGCGCCACCCGGAATCGAACCTCTGCAGGGAAGCGGGAAGCCAGCGATTCAAACAGGGCGATCGCCCGACGATCGTCCTCAACTCCCTGTTCAAACGATCCTTGGCATATAGCACGCCAAAAATAGCACTGACCGAGTTCATATGAATACTCCCGGTCATCGGGGAACTCATCGATCAACCTCTGAAAGATGGCGATACCATGCGCGCAGTTTTCCAGTGCCACGTCCCTCCGACCCAGGTTATAGCTGATCCTGGCGATCCGCGCATAGGCCTTGCCTGCCTCGGCTCTGACATCAGGATCTCTGGTCGTCACGTTGGCAAATTCTTGATAAAATTGCAGCGCTTCCTCTAAAAACTGCACCTGTAACCGCTGCATGTCCGGCTGGTTGGCCAACCACTTCTCCGCTACCTCACTGTACATCTTGTCTACCGCCGCCCGCGCCAAACGCCGCTGTTCCTGGGCCAGATCGCGTTGGCGGGTTGCCTCCTCTGCCTGCTGATGCTCGCGCCACGCCGACTCCTGGAGTTGGAGGTTGTACCACAGCAGTCCACCGAGATAGCCCAGAATCGATAGGACCGTGACGAGCATCAGCGCGGCCAGCGCAGGCCGAAGTCGCACCCATATCCACAGGCTTTCCCATGCGCTACGTCGCCTGGCCCAGATCGGCTTCCCTCCCAGCCACCGCTCCAGATCCTCCGCCAGCGCCTGGGCCGACTCGAAACGCCCCTGTGGTTCCTTGTACAAACACTTGAGACAAATGGTTTCCAGATCGCGGTCCACTTTGGCGTGGATCCGGCGCGGCGGTTCCGGCTCGCGCTCGCGCACTTGCTCCAATGTCTCCAGCACCGTCTCGCCCTTAAACGGCGGACGACCCGTCAGCAGCGCATACAGCACGGCCCCTAGCCCGTAAACGTCCGTCGCGGTCGTCACTGCCCCCTTGCGGCCGCTGGTCTGCTCCGGGGCCATGTACTGCGGCGTACCGACGATGGCGCCCGTCTGCGTCAGGCTGGCGTCCGCTTCGATGCGCTTGGCCAGCCCGAAGTCGCTGACATGCGGTTGTCCTTCGCGATCAAGCAAGATGTTCGAGGGTTTCAGATCGCGATGAAGGATGCCGCGTTGATGAGCATGATGGACGGCCCGCGCCACTTGCGCCACCAACCGGGCGGCCCGGTGCGGATCGTCACGGAAGCGATCCGACTGCTCGTTCAACCCGCCGCCCTCAATCAGCTTCATGCTGAAGTAAACCCGCCCCTCATGCTCGCCTACGTCGTGGACAGGAACGATATGCGGGTGATCCAGTTGAGCCAATACCTCCGCCTCATTGCGGAAACGCTGGACATCGCCCGCCTCCGACAGGACATTGGCCCGCAGCATCTTCAAGGCCACCAGACGCTGCAATCTCCGGTGTCGCGCTCGGTAGACCAGCCCCATGCCTCCCTGCCCGATTTGTTCCAGCAAATCGTATTCGCCCACGGAGCGTCCGATCATCGTCTCCGCCGGCAAGACGCCCGTGCTTTCCTGGGACATGAAGCGAGGCGTATCGCCGTTCGAAGGGGCGACGGCTGCCAGCGTCCGCACGGCTTGATACAGCGGTTTGGCTGCTTCTTGGAGTCGTGCCCGATTGGCAAGGAACTCCTTCAGCTCGTCTGCGAACTCCGCATGACGAGCGAGCCACTCGGCGCTATCGGGCGTCTCTCCCCGTTCGGCGGCCTCGATCCACGCGGCAAGGATCTCGCCGAGTCGTTCGTCTCGCTCCGGCAACATTGACGGTTCTGGGTTCATGGCTCCTGCCCCTCGTTGGATTCCAGCAGGGTCCGCAGTTTCTGGAGCGCTCGATGCAACAGCGCCGCTACCGCTCCCTTGCTCCGATGCAGTCGTTTGGCGGTTTGCTCCAAGGACTGTCCCTGGAGATGATGCCATTCCACCGCCCGCCTTTGGTCCTCAGGCAGCTGCTCCAATGCCTCTGCTAGGTACAGCAAGCGCTCGTTGCGAATCGCCCGTTCGCTGGGCGAGTCGTCTTGGCTTGCTAGACAGGCTTCCAGTCGAGCCGAGGATTCCTCCAGGGCCGCTTCCAGCGAGTGCTCGCGGGCAACATCCCGTGCCGCAGTCCGCAGTTTGCGGACCTCGTCGGTCAGGTTGCGGGCCAGGGCCGTGCGCAGCCAAGCCGCCTGCTGAGGCTCGCGCCAGTGACGCAGCTGATCCCAGGCTTGATGGGCCTCCAACAGCGTCTGCTGCACCACACCGGACAAATCGACCTTGCCCTGCAAGGCTGGCTCCAGCTGCGTTCGCGCCAGCAGCCGCAGGTACGCCCGAAAGCGTTCCAGTTGCCGGCTCGCATCGCCGGTGTCGAGACTCATGACAGTGCACCTATTAATGAAGCGTGCAAAACGAGGGAAGATTACGCGCAGGCGAAAGATTTTCCGTTAGCAATTGCCCTAGCACACGATTGGGATCTCCCACCAACCGGCGATGATATTATCAACCGACTGACAGACGCAAACAAGAAAAAAGCAAGTTGCACTGGACTAGTGGCTCATTGCAGCTGAAGTGTTCGATAGAGGGCGAGCGGGGGGCGTAAGCCCCCTGTTGATTCCCAACAGGGGGCTTACGCCCCCCGCTCGCCAGGAACGTAACACCTCACCTGCAATGGACTACTAGTCCAGCGGAGCTTAGTGCAAGAATCATCCGATTCGAGCGCTAGTTGACACTTTCCCATCCGCATGAGAAACTGCAATTCCCGACCTGCCCTGGTGGAACATCGCCTGCCTGAATTTGCATTCCGAACCAACCCTCCCTGGAGGCTTCCTATGCGTTTGCGATCCGCCTCGTTTTCGCTCGCCTTTGCCGTTGTGATTCCGCTTGCGGCTATCCTGCCGTGGCTGCCGGCTGCGGAGGACAACGCGGCGCCGGGAGTGGTTGCCACCATGAAAGGGCACACCGAGGCCGTTTACAGCGTCGCCTTCACGCCCGATGGCAAGTACGTCGTCAGCGGCAGCGGCGATCACACGCTGAAAGTGTGGGACAGCGCCACCGGCAAGGAGATCAAGAGCTTCGGCGGGCCGACGGGCCATCAGAATCTAGTAATGAGCGTGTCCATCAGTCCCGATGGCAGTTTGATTGCTTCGGGCGGCACCGACAACACGGCGAAGATCTGGGACTTCCCCAGTTCTACATCGTTGCGCTCCCTGGCGAAGAGCGAAGGAGCGAGCATCCTGGCCGTCAGCCCTGATGGTGCCAAGCTGGCTGGCGGCGATAAGGATGGGCATGTGAAGATATGGAACAGCGCCGATGGCAAGGAATTGTTCCAGCTCAACGGCCACCGCGGCCCCGTCACCGGCCTAGCCTTCACGGGCAATGGTCAATTCTTGATCTCCTGCGGCAAGGACAAGACGTTGCGTTTCTGGAACCCGGCCAACGGCCAAAATCTCGGCGTCATCGGGGCGCATACGACGGAGGTTCGGGGTCTCGCCGTCAGTCCGAATAACAATGCGGTCTACAGTGCCGGCTCGGACGGCAGCTTGAAATTCTGGGCGCTGCTGCCGGTCGCCTCGAAAACGCTTGGTGGGGCTTACGGCGATGCAGTGACGGCCCTCGCTTTGTCCGGCGACGGCAATGCGTTTGTCTCCGGCAGTGCCGATAAGAGTGTGCGCCTGGCCAATACGATGAACGGCCAGCTGATCCGCGAGTTCAAGGGAGGAAACGCAGGCGTCGAGGCGGTGGCGTTGTCGCCCAACGGGGCGTTGATCGCAGCAGGGACGGCGGACAAGCGAATGCTCATCTGGCAGGCCAATGATGGGCGACTGCTCGCCAATGTGGCGAGCGGGGTTGCGTTAGCGTCCCGAGAACTTGGGGCGCTAACGCAACCCCGCTCGCCGATGAGCCTCGCCTTCCATCCCAACTCGAACCAGCTTTTGACGGGCGGCAGCGATGGTTCGCTCAAGCTATGGGCCATGCCTCCGGCGCCGGAGCGAACCCTGGCGCATCCCGACGCCGTGCGGGCAGCGGTCGTCAGTGCCGACGGCAAACGGATGTTTACCGGCGGGGCCGACAAGATCGTCCGCGCCTGGAACTTGCCCGATGGCCAGGCGCCGGAGCGGCAGTATTCCGGCCACACGGCCGCCGTCAACGCCGTCGCCCTGAGCGCGGACGGCAAGTTCCTCGCCTCGGCCGGCGACGATGAGATGATCCGCTTCTGGAACCAAAGCAACGGCCAGCAGACGGGTTTGATTGGGGCGCACTCCGGCCCGGTGACGAGTTTGGCGTTTCACAGTAGCGGTCAGGTGCTCTCGGCATCGACCGACGGCAGCATCAAGCTCTGGCAGCAGCCCGGCGAGGGCAAGCTGCTCGCTCACCCCGGCCAGGTCACAAGCGCTGTCCTCAGCCCCGATGGCTCGCGTCTGCTGACGGGTTGCAGCGACAAGCAGGTGCGCCTGTGGAATTTGACCAACGGGCAAATCGAGCGGCCTTTCTCCGGTCCCTCGCTCGGCGTCCTATGCGTGGCCATGAATGCGACGGGCACCCAGGTCGCCGCCGGCAGCGCCGATAAGACGCTGTTCGTGTGGAATACGGCCGATGCGAAAGAGATCCGCAAATTCACCTTGGCCGCCGCCGTCAACAGCGTGGCGTTTTCACCTGATGGTAAGTTGCTGGCCGGCGGTCTGGCCGATAACAGCATCCATCTGTTCGATCTGGCGATGGGCAAGGAGGTCAAGACAATAACAGGACATTCGGGAGCCGTCAATGCGCTTAAGTTCACGAACAAGAACGATCATCTCATCTCGGCCAGCGCGGACAAGACGGTGCAGATATGGAACATCGCGAATGGCAAATCACAGATAAAATTGGAGCACAGCGGGACAGTTCAGACGCTCGCGTTGAGCAAGGATGGCACCCGTATCGCCGCCGGAGGTGCGGACAAGACGGTTACAGTGTGGACGCTGGCCGGCCAAACGACAATCACCACACCGGCCGACGTGCTGAGCGTCTGCTTCAGCCCCGATGAAACCCGGCTGCTGGTTGGCTGCGCGGACAATAAGGCGCGCGTTTACGGGATCGACGGCCAGTTCATCGAGTTTTTCCCACACGAGGGGCCGGTTCATGCGGTCGCCTTCCACAGCGACGGCAAGCGCGTGTTCACGGCCAGCGCCGACAAGACGGCGCGGGTGTGGCCCTTGTCGCTGCTATGGCAAGCGCAACACGCCGGTCCCGTGCGGCAAGCCACCTTCAATGGTCGATTGGATCGCATCATTTCCTGCGGCGACGACAAGACCGTAAAGATTTGGAATGCCGCCGACGGCAAGCTCGTCAAATCGCTCGACGCCCATGCGGGGCCCGTTACCGGCATTGCTACCAACGCCGACGCCACGCGCATCGTCTCCTGCGGCGCGGACAAGACGGTGAAGATTTTCAACTTACCAGCCAATCCCGGTGCCAAAGAAGAGAAGCCGCTCGTCGTTAACTTACCGGCGGCCGCTTCCGCCGTGGCTCTCAGCCCTAACGGCCAGCGCATCGCCGCTGCCATCACTGGGGAGAAGATAGCGCGCGTCCACGTCTTCGACTCCAACGGCAAGGAGTTGTGTATCTCCGCCGAACATACGGGCGCGATCCCGTCGCTGAGTTTCCTCGCCGACAGTCGCACGCTCGTTTCGGCCGGCGCGGACAAGATCGTTCGCTTGTCGGATGTGAACATTCTCGCAACCTTTGATGCGCATGCGGGAGGCGTGACGAGTGTGGCGTTCCACAGCAACGGCACACTGGCGCTATCAGGCGGTGCGGACAAGACCGCCAAACTGTGGGAAATTGCCAACCAGCCCGGAGCGCCAGCGACGGGTCGCGTTGTCAAGACGTTCGGTCCATTGCCCGAGGCTGTTCGCACCGTCGCCTTCAACCGTGCCGGCACGCAGGTCGCGGCAGCCGCCGGCAAGACGGCGATTGTGTGGAACATCGCCGATGGCAAGGAAGTGCGCAAGCTGGAACATCCGGCCGAGGTCGCCGGCCTGTCTTTCAGTGCCGACGGCACGCGCTTGGCGACGGCCGCTGCCGACAATGAAGTGCGTGTCTGGGAGCTGGCCACCGGCCAGGAGTTACAAGCGTTCCTCCACAACGGTCCCGTCCGCACGGTTGCCTTTCATCCCAACAACAACGGACTCCTCATCTCCGGCAGCGCCGATAAGACCGTTGCCTTGCACACGATGACGGTGGCGCGCGTGTTGTCCACGGGCGCACCGCTGCGAAGTGTGACGGTCACCGCCAACGGCTCGCACGTCGTGACGGCGGGCGACGACGGCAAAATCAAAATGTGGAACGCCGGCAATGGCGCGAACGAGCGCACTTTCGAGGGCGGCAAGGACATACAGGCCCTGGCCGTGTCGAAAAACAACGTACTGCTCGCCAGCGGCGGCGCTGATCGCAGCGTGCGCCTCTTCACGCTCGGAGATGGCAAGCCGCTCGCCGAGATCAAAGCGCCCGGCATCGTCCGCAATCTGTCGTTCGCGCCGAACAGCCAAATGTTGGCCGTTGCGTGTGCGACACCGGAGGGCACCGGCATCCTGCAAACGTGGAACGTCGTTTTCAATCCCGGTCAGGCGCTGCCGGCCGAGTTCGGCAAGCCGGTGCAGACCTACTCCGACGCCGGTGCCGTCGGCGATGTCGTCTTTCATAACAATAGCAACATCTTTTACTCCGGAAGTGCGGATAAGCCAATCCAGGTATGGAAGCTCGCCGCCGACATGCCGGTGAAGAATTTTGGGCACCCCAACCTTGTCGATGTGGTGGCGTTCAACCCGGCAGGCACGCTGCTGGCAACCGGCTGTCACGATGGCCGGATACGTCTTTTCGACGTAGCCAAGGGCAACGTGGTCCGCGAAATTCAGGCGCATGTCACCATGCCGCAGCCATCGGCGGTGTACTGCCTGGCCTGGAGCCATGATGGCAAACAGATCCTCTCCGGCAGCTACGATCGCAGCCTGAAACTGTGGAACGCAGAAAACGGCCAATTGATCCGCGAGTTCAAAGGCTACGAGGACAAAAAGTTTGAGAAGGGCCATCGCGGCAGCGTGGTGACGGCGGCGTTGTCGCCGGACGGCAAGACGCTGGCCTCCGGCGATTGGGACCACGCCATCAAAATCTGGAACGTCGCCGACGGCAACGTGCTGCACGAACTGGTGAATCCTAAGCTCAAGGCCGCTACGGGACAGCCGCCGGCGGCACATCCGGGCGTGGTCTACGCGCTGCGATACACTCCGGACGGCAAGAGTCTCATCAGCGCCGGCGCCGCGCCGCGTCTGCGGAGCTATCTGGCGATCTGGAGCGCCGCCGACGGTAAGATGCTGTACGGCAGTGAACAATCACTGGGCACGCTGTTTTCGCTGGCGGTGTCTGCGGACGGCAAGTATCTCGCCGTCGGTGCCGGCGGCTCTAGCTCCGGCGGCGAGGAGAGCAACAAGAACAATGTGTATGTGATGAAGTTGCCGGCAAAGTAGGTTTCGGCCTCAGAAATCGAGCGTGAAGTATCCACCGGGTCCATCAAGGAGCAGCCGGCAGTCCAGGAGAATGTCCAAACCGATCAGCACCTCAACATCTTGAGGAGGATCGTTCAATTCCATAACGAGCAGATCATCGCGCGTCAGCATAGGCCCGGGCCGGTTGCCTGCGGGTGGGATGCTCAGGCTCACGCGGAACAGGCGGACGGGAATGGGGCCAGCTGCCGTCTGTGTACGGGTTTGGCCCGCTGGCGGCGTCCCTAATCTCCGGATTACATCGTAGGTGATAGCCGTGATGGACGACCCGGTATCGATAACTCCATTTGCCCAAATAGGGGCAGGGGGCGAAAGTCCTGCTGCCAGTCGATCAACCATCGCCTGATGATGAAGACTGAGTACGACAGCTAACTTCGGTTCTCCCGCTTGGAGCGGAAACGTCAACTGGCTCATATAGGATGATGGATCTTGGACAGCAGAGGCTCGCGCTCCCGAATCTGCTGAATGAGAAAGGGCTGGAGAGGCGATCGTTGATCGGCTGCCGCCAAAGCCTCCTTCTGCGTGTCCCCGATCCCGACAATCTCTCGACCCTTAATCACAACGTACCGCCCTTCATTGCCCTCAGCGAGCAGCCGGCCAACTTCCCGGCGATAGGTTTCCCATTCCTCAGCAAGTTCCTCACCGGGTTTTGCTGGCGGCAACTCGGTGTAATGGATGGTCGGTCGTTCGCGGGGCGGCGGCGGGGGTTGTTGGCGATAGCGCTCCCATGCTTCTCGATGCAGCCGCGCCACGAGATCATGTCCGTCTTCATTCATGGCAATTCCTCCTTCGGAAGCGGAGCGTACCAGATTGCCGAATGCCGGACAGCGCCATTTACGAAGAGGGCCGCTGGCGACCTAGCGACGAGCGCGAGGTCGCCAGCGGCTCAAACCAAAAGCATCGGACGTACCACTACCGATTTCGCTCCATTTCTTGGAGACGGTTTTCGAGCTGTTCGATGCGCTCCTCTAAGCGCTCGTAGCGGCGATCACGAGCGCCGTAGCGAGAACCGCCTTCCAGACGAACATTGAGCATCATCTGCCGGCTGCCGCGCAGGACTTCCAGCGTTGCCTCCTGGCCAGAGCCGATGCGCTGCAAGGCTTGGCGCAGCTCCTGCGGCGAAGAAACGTCGCGATCATCCACGCGGGTGATAATGTCGCCACGGCGCAAACCGGCCTCGGCAGCGGGCGATTCCGAATCGATGGCCGTCACCATCACGCCTTCATCGGCGGAGCCGCCTTGCCGGCTGTCGGATTGCCGTCGCCATTGCCGCGTCTGAGCGCCCAGCGTGACGCCGGAGTTGTTGCGGCCATACTGGCCCGAACGACGCTCTTGCTCGACCCGCTGCTCCAGCTCTTGCAAGCGCTTATGCAGCCGTTGCATGTCGCGCGGCTGTTCCTCCGAATCGCCACGAGCTTGTCCGTACCGGCCCGACCGTTCCATTTCTTGCAGACGCTCCTCTAGCCGGCGGAAGCGACGTTCCAGCCGCTGCCAGGTCGAGTCGTCGTCATTAGCGTGGCCGTAGCGATCTCGACTGCCGCGCTCTTCGTCATCGCCATCGGACAGGCGGGACATCAAACGCAAGTTCCGGAACTGTCCCTCGCGCTCCACTTGAATGTCCAGACGTTCACCCTGCTGCCGCTGAAGGAGGGCGTTGGCCAGGTCGCGGAATTCGGAAAGGGTTCGCCGACCAACGCGCCGAATGACATCGCCTTCCCGAAACCCGGCTCGCTCTGCCGGGCTGTTCGGCACCACCTTCAAGACGGTAAAGCCCTCGTCTTGATCGCCGCGGGATGACGATTCGACGACCAGCCCAAAGTTCGAGCGCAGCTGGCG
>Ga0209810_1006590_pt1 | contig 9992 bp, 10 predicted proteins | sample Coa_R1_7_FD_187159 | JGI IMG/M metagenome (GOLD analysis project Ga0209810, IMG submission 187159) | Surface soil microbial communities from Centralia Pennsylvania, which are recovering from an underground coalmine fire - Coalmine... | ecosystem: Environmental > Terrestrial > Soil > Unclassified ...
GCGGGCGTCAAACAAGGTTACAAGCAGCAGTCGAGCACGGTCTATCAACATCAAAGCACGCTCCGTCTGGCTCTCCAGGAATTGGGAGTTTCGGTTTTTCCGGGAGGTGCTGCGAGCGCCCCGGACATGACCGAATTCTTTACGGCGGTGGGCAGCGGCCCTCCGCAAATTACCAGCGCGGGAACGGCAAGCGGTACGGTCGGAACGAGCTTTCAATATCAAATTGCGGCTACAAATAGCCCTACGAGTTTTAACGCGACGGGCTTGCCGTCGGGGCTCGCAATCGACACATCTTCGGGTTTAATTTCGGGTACCCCGATCCGCGCCGGAACGTCCAGCGTGGCCCTGAGCGCCACCAACGGCAGCGGTACGGGGACGGGCACGCTGACCCTTACGATCAACCCGGCCGCGGTGCCGGCCATCACGAGTTCAGCCAGCGCGACGGGGACGGCGGGTGTGGGGTTTCAGTATCAGATTACGGCCACCAACAGTCCTACCAGCTTTAATGCATCCGGCTTGCCGGCCGGCCTCAAGGTGAACACTTCGTCAGGTTTGATCTCCGGGACCCCCACGGCGGCCGGCACGTCCAGCGTGACGTTGAGCGCCATGAATGCCAGCGGTACGGGCACAGCCACGCTGACTCTCACAGTCAATCCGGCGGCATCACCAGGGTCAATTGCGTATCTTCAAGGCGCTTCGTTGGCCAACGATGCGTCTGCGGCCACCACTTCGGCGCCCTTCCCCGGCAACACCGCGGCGGGAGACCTGATCGTTGTGGCGATCTCCTGGGATACGAGCGGCGCTGCTCAGCCGAGTGTTTCGGATTCGCAGGGCAATCTATTTTCACTGGCTACCAGCACCAGTAATCCCACCACCTATCAGGCCCTGGCAGTCTTCTATGCGGCGAATATCAAAGGCGGGGCCGACACGATCACGGTCACATTGACTCCTTCCGCTGGCTACCGGAGAGTGGAGATCCAGGAGTACTCGGGAATCGCTCTCGATAATCCGGTCGACGTGATGACATCTAACGTTAACCTGTATGGCGACACAAGCCCGAACAGCGTCACGAGCACTAACGCCGCAACTAGCAACAATGGGGATCTTATCTTTGGCGTGGTGGCGGTCGATTCAGGGACAGACTCGATTAGCGCCGGTACCGGGTTTGCGGCGAGAGTGGCGGTGAACAACGGGTCGGACAACCCGATGCTGTCTGAAGATATGGTGCAGGGCACTGCCGGGCCAGTTGCCGCGACGTTCACTCTTGCGTCGGGAAACAGTTATCAAGCCCACCTGGTGGCGTTCAGGCCAGCGGGAAGCGCCGGGTCGCCTGCATCTCCCACGATCACCAGCTCAAACACCGCCACGGGTACGGTGGGAACGGCTTTCCAATACCAGATTACGGCTACGAATAACCCGACCAGTTTCAATGCGACTGGCCTGCCGGCAGGTCTCAGTATTGACACGTCTTCGGGTTTAATTTCAGGCACGCCCACCGGCACTGGAACCTATAATGTGACCCTGAGCGCCACTAACGCCGATGGTACCGATAGCGGCAATTTGACGCTTACAATCAGTTCGCGTCACCGGCATGGGTTCAGGTAGCTTGGCGGCGTGCCCGGTATGCCAAACAACGATGCGGCGCATTGATAAAGCTTGATAATCCATCGAGGCCGTTCGTGGCAGGCAATGTTTTAGGAATTCACTCATCGCGCGTCGCAGGGAGTCCTCACCGAAGAGAATCAGTTTCGAGCGGCACTCGCGCGTGACGGAGCGCACCCAGCGCTCCGCGAAAGCACTCAGGCCGACTGCGAGCCGGCAGCATGAAGGGTTCTAGTAGTGCAGAATTGCAGCATCGCTCGGAGCGAGATACAGAACTTCGCATCGCGATCATGCAAAAGAAAGCGGACCGGGCCTAGGGCCGTGGACGCTGTCGACCGCAATGCCAGCCATCTGCAGCATCCAGTCCACGTTGATGCAGGCCCAGGACCTGGCAGACTCTTGCCCAATCGCGGGTCCTGTTGAGCGCGGATCGATCAGAGCTTGCGGCCCATAGCGCACGCCCTCACCGTCGATTCGTTCGTAGTGAATTGGGCACCGGTTCCTTTCCCGCGGTTTGGGCACACAGGGCGAAAGATGTTCAGCACGGAAGTACACCGCCTAAGCATCTCACCTAGAAATTTACGCGGGACCTTAGTCAATCTGTAGGGATACTGATATCTAAAAGGCGTAACTTGGTGGAGGCGGCGGGAGTTGAACCCGCGTCCGAGAAAGCCCATCATGCAAAGCCTACGTGTGTATCCGGTTCTGCCGTTTTCGGCAGCTCCCTAAAAAACCGGCAAGAGCGAAAGCTGCCTAGTCCGATTGATCTCAGCCCTTAAGCTCCGGACCGAAGCTCAGGGCCCATCCTGCAAAATGACGCTCGCTAGCTAACGCGCAGGCTCATTAGCCGGAGCGGCCACCTAAACTGAATTAGGCAGCGTAAGCAAACTGCTGATTATTGGCAGTTATGGTTTTCCGATCGTTTTACGGGAGCTCGGAACCCGACACGCCTTCACACAACGATTCAATCCCGTCGAAGCCGTTGCGCCCCCTATATGGAGAGGATTTACACTCATATTATAGCGTATCTGGACCGGCGGCGGTCCATGGATGTTCGCTTCACTGATGCAGAGCACGGTAGCTGTTCCCACAACCTCTCCGTTAACCAGAAACGACCAGCAGGACGAACACGAGTCTCTGTTCCACGTGGTGTTGCTGGACGATGACGAGCACACTTACGATTACGTTATTGAGATGCTTCAGAAGCTGTTTTTGCTGCCGTTAGAAACCGCACTTCAGCACGCAATCGAAGTGGATACTACCGGACGCACGATTGTGATTACCTGCGAGCGCCCGGCAGCCGAATTTGCGCGGGATCAGATTCACGGCTTCGGAGCCGATCCAAGAATGCCGAAATCGAAGGGGCCGATGTCGGCAGTGCTGGTGCCCGCCGATAAGAACGGCGCGCGATAAATTGAGCCTGGTAGGTCTAAAAAATCGTCGGGAACGTGCCGGACATGTGGTCGTGCCAGGTCAACCCGTCTTCGTCAACCAGCGACCAGATCATTCCCATGCCCGCCGCCAGCAGGCTAATAAAGCACCCGAACAAACGTTGATAGCGCCGCTCGAGCGACGGCGGATGGCCGTCGAAGTCCACTAATTGGATGCCAGCGTACTTCATACCGATCGTGTCTTGACCAGCCAGAGCCCAGAGCGCCTTATAGAAAACCGGAACGGCCAGCAGAGCCAGCGCGAAGAACGGAAGCAGATGCTTGTCGAAAGAGAAGTGACCGCCTGCATAAGCAAACAGCCCGATTCCGAACAGGCATCCGATTGCCATAAGAACCGCGTCGATTGCCGCCGCTTCCACGCGCAGCGCCGAAGGAGCCACAGGCGCATCGCACAGAATGCTCGATTGGGGACGATGGACTCCCTGTTCCGGTGTCAGAAATTCTAGCTGTCCCTGATGAGAGGGCCGGGATTTGCGCCGGCGAGTGGGCCGCACTTCGACTTTTCCGCTCTTCACGGGTTCGGGCCGCAACAGGTCGGCCGCGCGGGCTCGAATGGATTCCCGCTCCGCCGGCGTTGTCAGCGAATCGAAGGGAATCACCCTCGGATCGGCGGCTGTATTGGAAAACAATTGCGGTTGGCCTGCTTCGGACGCCTTCTTCTCTGGCTGGACCTCTTCCGCCTCGTCCACCTCGGCTTGGAAGTCGTAGGCCCGTGCCGTGGCCGTGGCGGCAATCGGATAACTTGCCGGCGAGATGCGAGAAGGCGTGCTTCGGACACGGCGGCCGCAACGGCTGCACCGGTGCTCCCCGTCTAAAATCCAAGTCTGACAATGCTGGCAAGTCATCTGTATTTGATCGCGATCATTTACCGCTCGCTGGCGAAAGCCTTGCGAGCCGATGATGCGGCGTGCTACGGTTTTCGGTTGAAGCTCCGTTCTCCGCTGCCGTATCTCCCAGATTTCCTATCTACCAGAAACAGTGACCGCTGTCCAGAACATTTCTCGCGTGTCGCATTCTTTTTCTTTGCGGCGCTGATTCTTCACGCGATCCCGGTGTTCTGCCAGACCGCCGCTCACCCCGCGCAAGCGAATATTCCCTCGCGAAATGAGATCTGGATGTCGGGGCTGAAGCAGGAATCGAACAGTGAATGGAAGTATTTTCGCGGCGACGCCAAAATCGAGACCTCGGAGATTTTGATTTCCGCGGATCAAATTGACTACAACTCCGACACCGATTGGGCCTACGCTCGCGGCCACGTCCATATGGAGCACTTTTCCACAAGAGATAAAATCAACGCCGATCATGCGGAATACAACCTGAGGACCGAGGAAGGCAAGTTCTACGTGGTGGACGGCACGGCGCCGGCCAAGATTATGACCAGCCCCGGCGTTCTCACCACCACCAATCCGTTCTCTTTTAAGGCCGATTGGGCGGAGCGCATTCAGAACCGTTATATCCTGCACCACGGGTTTGTGACCGACTGCAAGATGCCAAAGCCGTGGTGGACTTTCGAGGCTCCGGCGTTTGACATCATACCGGGCGACCGCGCGATCGCGCGGCACACCATCTTCCGGCTAAAGCACGTGCCCATACTCTATCTGCCCTATTTTTTTCGTCCGCTTGGACGGAATCCGCGGCGGAGCGGATTTCTCACTCCGAATTTCGGGCACAGCTCGTTTTATGGCTACATGTATGGCGCGGGATATTACTGGGCGGTGAGCCGCAGCTACGATATGACGGGCGTTGTTCAGTATTTCACCCAACGCGGGCCCGCCTTTACGTACGATTTCCGGGGAAAGCCAAACGAGGTGACAGATTTCAATTTCAATTTGTACGACGTGAACGACCGTGGGATTCCAGCCGCCGGCGGACAGATGCAAAAGCAAGGCGGGCTTGAATTTGAAATCACGGCCAGGACGCAAATTCTGGGCTTCACCAGCCGTCTCGACTACAATTACCTGAGCACCTTACTCTTCCGTCAGGCCTTTTCGTATTCCTTCACGAGCGCCATCTCGAATCAGCTAACGTCCGTAGGCTTCCTGCAGCGCCACTTCAAACACGATGTCTACGCGCTGGATATCGATATGGAGCGCGAACAGTTGTATGAGTCGATTACGCAACTCAATCAGAATCAAAATCAGGTGATTATCCAGCACCTTCCCTCGGTAGAATTTTTCGGGCGCGATCAGCAGATTGTGAGCGGGCCGCTACCTGTCTGGTTTTCGTTCGATGCCACCGATGGCCTGCTCACTCGCAGCGAGCCGACGGGCACAGAGACGCTCGGCAGTCCGAGCGAGTTTTTCCGGACGGGCGCCGTAAACCGATTGGACCTGCGTCCCAGAGTGGCCACTGCATTTAATTTCAAGGGTTTTTCGCTCGAGCCAAGCGTGACTTTCGGAGCGACCGCTTACGGCAATTCGTATGCGGTCAACAGCACTTCCTATACTCCGGTTGGCGGCTGCGGCGGGTATCCGAGTTGTCCTCCCAACCCCACGACTACTGCATCGCTCGCGAATGCGAATCTGTTCCGCAAAGACGCCGATTTCATGCTGGATCTCCGACTTCCTTCAATAGAACGTGTGTTCACACCGCCGCAGTGGATGCATTTGGGAGCAAAACTCAAGCACGTCATCGAAGCCGAAGCCACATACGAGTACATGACGGGCATCGACCAGTTCGAGCGGACTATCCATTTTGATGCCACGGACATCCTTTCGAACACGAATCAGCTTACTCTGTCGCTGACGAACCGGCTGTATCGGAAGGACAAGAACGGAAATGTGAATGAGGTGTTGACGTGGCGCCTGTCACAGGCTCGCTACTTCGACCCGACATTTGGAAGCGCGGTGATCCCAGGCGCCCGAAACGTACTGCTCGCGACCGACGAGATCACGCCTTTCGCCTTTTTAGACGGCCCTAGAAACTATTCGCCCGTTGTCTCGTCGCTCATTATGAATCCGTATCCCTTTCTCTCGTTGGAGTGGCACGCGGACTACGACCCTTTACGCGGCAAATTTGTCGACAACGCTTATAGCGCCAACGTGCGCCACGGCAAGTACTTCGGCTCGCTGGGTGAGACATCCATTTCGACCGACCCGGTCCTGGTGGCTCAAGCAAACCAGATACTGTTCGGCGGAGGATATGGCAACGCCAACCGGAAAGGCTGGAATGCGGCGATGTCTGTCGATTACGATCTGCTATTGAACCGCCGGCTATATGAATTCATACAAGCTTCTTACAACACCGACTGCTGCGGTTTCAGTTTCCAAATCCGCCGCATCAATATAGGTATTCGCGATGAAAACCAGTACTTGTTCTCTTTTTCCGTTGCAAACCTGGGCACCTTCGGCAGTCTGCAAAAACAAGAACGGCTCTTTTAGACTAATATTCCGCTACGACTACCGTTAATTCATCGGCGAAGTCGGCGCCAGCGCGATAGCGGCCCAATTTGAGATCGCGCTCATCGGGCTGTATCGGCGATACTTCGTCGATGTCGGAACCCGTAAATTCCTCAAAACGGAAGAAACAGGATTTTTGCGGAACCAGATATCGATAAGCGCCACGGATCGACACCACAATGGGCAACGGCTGACCATTCCAGAACCCTTGCGCCCGCCAGGATTCATCCATCAAATAGCTGGAGAGCGCCAGCGGTGTCCGGCTAATCGCCAGCACTTGTCCGCCGACGGCCAGGCCTTTGTGCGGAGGAAGGAGTTCGATGGGTATCGTCGAGGGAACGATCAAGCAGGGATCCGCCTTACCAATATCTTTCAATTCAGCCGAACAGGGAATCACGGTCTTGGGAGGCGATAATATCTTGCGCGTTAGTTTCAGTTTGACTGCCTGCTCGTAGAGCGACTGACCGTTGCCGTCGCGCATCACCAGGTCATACTTGCTGCGCGCTTCAGCAAGCTGTTTGCGCGATTGCTCGATTAACTCGGCTCTACGGCTCTTCAACGAAACCTCCTGATTGGCGAACCTACGGAATCAATTATGAATATGCTGGGAATTGGCCTGATTTTATCATCGATTGCGCGAAGCCGTGCTGGACATCTTTTATTGTGACCATTACGATTTCCCGCTTACGCCGGGGCACAAGTTTCCGCTCGCGAAATACCGTCTGCTGCGAGAAGAGCTCGAGAACGATGCTCGTTTTGCGCTGCAGGCCGCCGCGCCCGCCGAGCCCGCGCCGGTTTTGAAGATACATACGCCGGCCTACGTGAATGAATTCTTGACGGGAACATTGCCCGGGTCCGCCCTGCGCCGCATTGGTCTGCCGTGGTCTCCAGAGTTGGTCCAACGGACACTGGCGAGTGTCGGAGCTACGCTTCGCGCCACGGAATCAGCGCTGGCTTGTGGATTCGGTGGAACGCTAGCCGGCGGCACACACCACGCGTTCCGGAATGAAGGAGCAGGATTCTGTGTGTTCAACGATCTCGCGATTGCCATCGAGTGCGCCCGCGAGAACGCAAGTATACGCCGTGCCGCAGTTATTGATCTGGATGTACACCAGGGCGACGGGACGGCGGCAATCTTTGCGGGCGATCCGGAGGTGTTTACGTTTTCCCTGCACGGCGCGCGCAATTTCCCGTTTCGCAAACAACGGAGCGCGCTCGATATTGAGCTGCCGGATCGAACTGGCGACGATGCCTACTTAGCCGTCCTCAAGACCGGTTTGGACCGGGTGTGGGATTTTACGCCGGACCTAGTGCTCTTCCAATCGGGCGTAGACGGGCTCTCTACGGACCGGCTGGGACGTCTATCGCTCTCTCCGGAAGGGCTAAGATGCCGTGACCAGCTTGTCATCGGGCAGGCACACGCTTGGGGAGTGCCGCTAGTAATCACGCTGGGCGGCGGCTATTCGGATCCGATTCAGAATACGGTTTATGCGCATGCGAATACGTTCCGAACCGCCGCGAATATCTTTTGTCATTGAACTCCGCCGGCGCGCCGATAAGAATCACAAGCCATGATCCAATCGGAGAGCATTCGGAAGCAAACACTTTTGCACTTAACACGGCTCATTTCGGACTACGGCGAGATCGCACGGTTATCGAAGCTCGGCCCCGCTGCTCGGGCCATTCGATTGCGCTGGAACCGCACCATGAAGGCGGTTCGATCCGGCACGTACCGCGTCGACGCAATGCAGCTAAGCCGCCGTATTGTGAATGAGCTGCTGGGGTTCAATTAGTTGCGAGCGTCAGTTGATACGTGCAGAAAACCGTGTCGCGCCTCCACCCGGCTTTTTCGTAAAGGGATTGAGCAGCTTTATTGTTTAACTCGGTGGAAAGCGCGAGCCGCGCCGCGCCGGCGCGCCGCCCGTGTTCGGTTGCGGCTTGGAGCAGTGCAGCGCCTCCACCGCGGCGGCGCGCTTCGGGCGCGACAAACAGATCGTTGAGAATGAAAATGCGCGCCATGGCGGCCGAAGAGAAACTCGGGTACAACTGAGTGAATCCAACGGCCGCAGCTTCGACGAGCGCCAAAAAGACAATCGACTCGTTTTGTTCCAAACGGTCCCGCAGAAACCGTCGCGCCTCGGTGGGTGCGCTTGGCTGGCGATAGAATTGACGGTACGCATCGAAGAGCGGCACAAGGGTGTCCAGGTCCTCGATAGTTGCCCGCCGGACCTCAACATCGCCAGTTTGCGCGATTGTTTCCATATCTGTGTAGAAATACTACAGAGCCACGCCTGTTGGCAAGTGGTCAGGTTACATTGAATCTGGCGGAAGCTAATGGGAGTCGAACCCACCCGTGACAACAAAAGTGCCGCACTCCGGTTTTGAAGACCGGGCCCTGCACCGGCAGAGTCTAGCTTCCGACTGCGATTGTATCTTTTTCGCTTACATCGAATAGTTGCGAGCTCATGGCGTAAACCAGTTCTTCAATTCCCGCGCCGGTTACGCTCGAAATTGCGAAGAATGGTAATCCATGTTCTTGCGCTTTCGTTCGCACTGCTTCGATGCGTGATGAATCCTGGCAGGCATCGATCTTGCTCGCCACGACAATCATCGGCTCACTCGCCAAAGCTTCGTTGAACTTGCGCAGTTCGGAGAGAACGATATCAAAGTCGTGCGCCGGGTCGCGGCCAGAAAAATCGGAGATGTCCACCAAGTGCACCAGTAGGCGCGTACGCTCGATATGGCGCAGGAACTGATCTCCCAGTCCATGCCCTTCATGCGCGCCTTCGATCAACCCGGGAATGTCCGCCACCACAAACGTGTGATCGCCGGCTTGGACTACGCCCAGATTGGGTTCAAGCGTGGTGAAAGGGTAATCCGCGATTTTGGGCTTTGCGGCGGAGATCCGCGAAATGAGAGTCGACTTTCCGGCATTCGGAAATCCTACCAGGCCGGCATCCGCCAATAGCTTCAATTCCAGCCGCAGCCTGAAAGATTCGCCCGGCTTGCCTTCTTCATGCTCGGTAGGGGCTTGGTGCGTCGAAGTGGCAAAGCGCGCATTTCCGCGTCCTCCCCGTCCGCCGTGCGCTACGGTAAAGCGTTGTCCGGGCGCAGTGAAGTCGAACAGCTCCTCGCCGGTATCGGCGTTGAAGATCGTTGTACCCACGGGCACCGGCAACTCAACGTTCGCCCCATCGCGGCCAGTGCGGTTGCTCCCCTCTCCGTGTCTACCCCGTTCGGCCGTATGTTCCGGATTAAAGCGGAAATGGAGCAGTGTGTTGTAGTGTTCGCTGGATACGACAACAACGTCACCGCCGCGTCCGCCGTCGCCGCCACTAGGTCCGCCTCGGGGAACGTACTTTTCGCGCCGGAACGCCAGACAGCCGTTACCGCCATCGCCGGCCTTCACGGAAATGGTTACTTCGTCGATGAACACAGGTGCTGCGGGGCGCCGCCCCACCTTTTAGATCACGCCTGCTCGGCCAGGATGTTGATGAACTTACCCAGTCTGCCGCGGTCCCGAAACTCGACCGTACCCGGG
>Ga0209810_1006592_pt1 | contig 9987 bp, 8 predicted proteins | sample Coa_R1_7_FD_187159 | JGI IMG/M metagenome (GOLD analysis project Ga0209810, IMG submission 187159) | Surface soil microbial communities from Centralia Pennsylvania, which are recovering from an underground coalmine fire - Coalmine... | ecosystem: Environmental > Terrestrial > Soil > Unclassified ...
AGTTGCTATGGTTAATTGGTCATAGCGATCGCTCCGCAAACATATACTCACCACAACTGCCCTGTTGCCGAGGGGCTGTGTCTCTGTTACGAGTCGAGATACAATGACGCATAATGACAGTAATACTGATGAATACAATTCACCCGGCCAACGTTGCCGGATGACGACGGTAAATAATTCCGCCCCCGCTAAGGGGATTGGAAGAACTACGGTTGACTTCAGTATAGCCTAGAATGCCTTTCGTTGCAAGCTTTTCACCCCTTTGGGGCTGCCTGCTTCAGTGTGGCCAGCTCTTTTCTTACGAAACGCCCGTCTGCTTCTTTGCTCTGGTTGCCGCCTGCGCCTTCGCAGGCGTGGGAGCCGGTTCATCGGCTGGCAAGGTGGCAATGAAGGCATCCAGCGCAGCCCGATCCTCGTCTGAAATCGTGGTTTCAAATTCCTGTTCAAGCCGCTTTTTTTTCATCGCGGTCTCCCAGCAGGAGCGGCGAGCGCACAGATAGGCGCCGCGACCAGATTTTTTGCCGGTTGCGTCCAGCACCACATGCCCATCGGGCGTGCGTACCACGCGCAGCAATTCGCGTTTGGGCTTCGTCTCATGACAGGCGATGCAGGTACGCAGTGGGATATGCTTCTGACGTTTCGGTTGCTTCGCTGTCTTTGCCATCTTTCGTTTCCTGTAATGAACCCACTCTACAGGCGCGCGATCAATCGCGCACCTGTAGAGACTTGATCTTTAGCGGCCACGATGGTGCGAGCGTCGGTCGCCGCGTTCGCCCCGTTCATAACGGTCTCCGCGCTCGCCGCGTTCCCCGCGCTCATGTCGCCCACCGCGCTCACGGCGCGAGTGGGATGTGACGGGTTCGCGGGCCTCTTCCTGAAGTTCGTCATAGATTTCGCCCTCAGCCGGTTTGGTGACATCAACGCGCCAGCCGGTCAGTTTGGCGGCGAGGCGAGCGTTCTGCCCATCTTTGCCGATGGCAAGCGAAAGCTGCCGCTCCGGCACTGTAACGAGCGCGGTGTGGTCAGATTCGCGCAGTTCCACCTTCAATGGCTTCACCGGGCTGAGCGCGTTGGCGACGAAGGTGGCCGTGTCAGGACTCCACTGGATGATATCGATTTTCTCGTCGTTGAGTTCGCGCACGATATTGTTGATACGCGAGCCGCGCACTCCGACACAGGAACCGATGGGGTCAAGCCCTTCCTGGCGGGCGACAACCGCCACTTTGGAGCGGCTGCCCGGCTCGCGGGCGATGGCCTTGATCTCAACCGTTCCCTCGTAGATTTCCGGTACTTCCGACTCGAAGAGGCGGCGCACGAGGTCGCGATGGGTGCGCGAGACCAGGATTTGCAGCATGCGCCCCTGCACGCGGCGCACGTCATAGACATAGACGCGCAATCGCTGCCCTGGCCGGTAGTGTTCGGTTGGCACTTCCTCGGCGACCGGCATCAGCCCTTCCACCTTGTCGACCTTGTCCAGGTCAAAATCGATGGACCAGCCGCGAGTGGCGTCTTTGCGCGTGAGCGTGCCGAGCCGAATCTCACCCACCCAGTTCTTGATCTGGTCGTAGAGATGCTCGTGTTCCGCTTCGCGAATGCGCTGCAAAATGACCTGCTTGGCCGTCTGGGTCGGGATTTTCGAGAAGATGTTGGACGAATCGACGTCGATCTGCTGCCCCAGCGCCGCGTGGGGATAGAGCCGCTGTGCCTCCGCGAGTGAAATCTCCTCGTTGCTATCCTGCACCTGTGCGACCACACGCTTCGAGGCCCAGACGCGGACTTCTCCGTTTTTATCGACCTCGATGCGCACGTTCTCGCCGCCGCCGAAGCTTTTGCGGTAAGCAGACAGCAGGGCATTGGCTACGGTTTCCATGACCACTTCGCGGGGCAGCCCCTTCTCGGCAATCAACTGTGCGATGGCCGCTTGAAATTCGCTTCTCATATGCCTTGTTCCTCCCGCTGGCGCCTGGTAGACATTCCATCGTTTTTTCTAGTGTACTACCGCTGCTGCACGCAGCGGCATTCATGAGTAAGAAAAGGTCCAATCAAGCAGAAAAGTGGGTGAGATACCCACTTTTCTCAACAAGTTTTCTCAATTCTGACAATATTATACCATATTCCTATGTGTATAGCAACGCTACGTGAAGTGTTTGATCATATACCATTTCCTGGCGGGGGTTTGATTGGCCTAATCATCGGTTATGTTTAAGCCTTCAACTTCCTCGATTTCTATCCTGCGACCAAGTTTTTGGCTCAATAGAGCAAGCACTTTTCGCACAGACAAGCGTGATGTAGGATGACCGTTGACCATGCGGGAGATTGTTCCAGGGGATAATCTGGTTTCATCGGCAACCTCTTTTTGCGTCATGAGCGCCTCTTCAATTAGTCGGTCTAATCTCATAAATACATTCCTCGTGGTCATTTTGGTTAATATTAGCACTTTGGTTTGCAATTTGTCAATCATGAAAATACAAACCATTGAAAAGCATCTAAACGCATCTAAGCGCATTGTATTTAAACTAATTATATGTTAAAGTTAGTTTAGTAGTGTCTTGTGAATATGATGAGTCATGAAGGGGGTGATACTGAACTAGCCTGTCATGGAGCGACAGGCTAGTGAGTGAGAACATCTGTCACTGTTGTTAGCGTAGCTTTGTTCTCGTAGAGAGTATACCACGCACGCGATACTCAAACAACCAGGAAAGCGAGTGTAAGGCATGTCTGACACCTTACGACCAGGTGACACGACCTTCCAGTGAATAACTTAATTGACACTCCCATCAGAACAGGACAAAGAAGGAGAGAGCAATGTTTGGCAAGGACAAAGAAAATCAGAGTCAACGTGGTATGGTTGCAGAAACTGCTGTACTTAACCGACTTGTTGAACTTGGTTACGAGGTGCTTATCCCTTGGGGTGGTTATCTGCCTTATGACCTTGCATATGTTCAACCTGGAAAAGATGGCTTATTCTCAAAAACACCGCCAGAACTTATACGGGTGCAAGTGAAACTTGCTCATATGAGTGCAGATGGTACTTATATTGAGTTTCATACATCTACAAAGGATTATAATAGAAAGCGGGTTGGATACAGAGGAAAGATTGAAATGTTTGCAGTTTACTGCGCAGAACTAGGGAAGGTGTATTTAGTAAATGTAAATGATGCCCCTACCATGAAAATGACGCTACGTCTAAAGAAAGTTAAGGTAGGCGAGGAACGAAAATATATTAAGTGGGCAAAGGACTACGAGTTATAATCCCTGTTTTACCAGTGGGAAATACCCGTATCTGCTCCCTTACGTGCAAGGCGCACTTCTACACTAGATTAAACACCGCCTTCCCTGAATTTATTCCTTATTCTACAATCGAAAACAGGAATCCCGTAGGCGCCGATTGATCGCGCGCACCGCCGGTTGATCGGCAGGCTCCGCAGGCCGATCAACCGGCGCCTACGTCTACTCAGTCCCCAACACTCATCCCGGGAAGCTTTCGCGCCGCGTTCGTGTTTGTATATGTGGGTATGGTTTCGTTCGTATGTATGCATATTTCATCTGATCGGAATAATTTTGTATAGGATGGAGAGGAATAGAGATGCATGAATTTTTGCGTTTGTTACTGAGCGGCCTCTTCCTGCGCTGCCCGTACTGCGGCAAAGGGAAGCTGTTCCGCCGTTTTTATAGCATGTATGACTGTTGCCCCGTCTGTGGCTGGCGCTACGAACGCGAGGAGGGCTACTGGACAGGGGCGATGGCTCTCAACCTTGTCGTCACCGAATTGCTGATCGCCATTGTGACGGTGCCGGTAGTCATCTGGCTGGCCGTTTCCGGGCTGCCGATCTGGCCGCTGGTCGCCATTGGCCTGCCGATGTGCTTCATCCTGCCCCTGCTCTTCTTCCGCCACGCCAAAAGTTTCTGGATGAGCCTCGATTTTATGATTCACCCCGTCGACCCGGAGGAGCAGAGAGCGATATAATGAGCGTTAACAAAAGAATGGGACAATGGACTCGTCGGCGCGCGATAAACTCGGCGCCGACGAGTCCATTGTCCCATTCTTTTGTCAATGTTCATCATCCCCCTTCATTTTCATGTGGTATACTCACGTATAATTGCATAGAAGTGGTTCATTTCACAGGTATATCAGAGAAACGAAGGAGCAGATCGATGGCAGTGGCTCATGTCAGCGAAGATGAACGGGCGTTAATTGAGGCGATTGCTGAGATTGCGCGCGAGCGGGTTGCGCCGCGAGCGGCGGAGATTGACCACACAGGGGAATTTCCCTGGGATATGAAGGAGTTGCTGGCGCAGCAGGACATTCTGGCGATGCCGTTTCCATCCGAGTATGGCGGCATCGGGGCCAGCGAACTGGCGGTGGTGATGGCGATTGAGGAACTGTCGCGCCACTGCGCTACGACAGGTTTGCTGCTGGCGGTGCAGCAACTTGGCTCGCTGCCGATTATCCTGGCGGGCAACGAGCAGCAGAAACGCAAATATCTTCCCCGGTTGGCGAGCGGCGAATGGCTGGCGGCGTTTGGGCTGACAGAGGCCGGGTCCGGCTCAGACGCGGCGGCGATGCGCACGACAGCGGTGCGTAAGGGCAATAAATATATCCTCAACGGCTCCAAACGCTTCATCACCAATGGCGGGCTGGCGCAGGTCACCTCCGTCTTTGCTTTGACCGATCCGGAGAAGGGGACGCGCGGCATCAGCGCCTTCATCGTCGAGAAGGACTTCCCCGGCTTCTCCGTCGGGCGCATCGAGGATAAAATGGGCATCAAGGGGTCGCAGACCGCCGAACTGATCTTCACCGACTGCGAAGTGCCTGTTGAAAATCTGCTTGGCCGCGAGGGCGAGGGCTTCAAGATCGCCATGATGACGCTGGATCGCACGCGCCCCGGCATCGGTGCGCAGGCCCTGGGCATCGCACAGGGCGCGCTCGACCTCGCCGTTTCGTATGCCAAACAGCGCATTCAGTTTGGCAGGCCCATCGCCGAGAATCAGGGCATTCAGTTTATGCTGGCGGACATGGCGACAAAGGTAGAAGCCTCGCGCCTGCTGGTCTATAACGTCGCTGAAATGATCGACCGGGGGGAGCAGCACTTCAGCATGTATTCCTCTATGGCAAAGATGTTCGCTTCCGATAAGGCGATGGAGGTGACAAACGACGCCATCCAGATTCTCGGCGGCTACGGGTATATGAAAGAATATCCCGCCGAACGCATGATGCGCGACGCCAAAATCACGCAGATTTACGAAGGCACCAATCAGATTCAACGTCTGGTGATTGCCCGCGAACTACTCAGAGAGTAGTTTCGTCAGTCATGGAACTGGTCATCTTCACCGGCCTGCAGGCATCAGGCAAAAGCACATTTTACCGTCAGCGTTTCGCTGCCACGCACGAACTGGTCAGCAAGGACCTGCTACACAAACACAAGGGGCGCAGGCAGGCGCAGCTTATCGAGGCTGCGCTCTCTGCCGGGCGCTCCGTTGTTGTCGACAACACCAACCCCTCGCCCGCCGAACGCGCCGAACTGATCCTGCTGGGCCGCGCCTATGGAGCCGAGATCGTCGGCTATTTCTTCGAGCCACACCTCGGCCAATCGCTCAAACGCAACGAGCGGCGCACCGGCAAAGCCCGCGTCCCCAACATCGGCCTCTTCGCCACCGCCAGAAAGCTCGTGCCACCAACATATGCCGAGGGCTTTGATAAGCTGTACAGGGTGCGTAGTGCGGAGAAGTATGAAGAGATAGGAGCCGAGAATTTTGAGGTGGATGAGGTGGCACGTGAAGAGCCTTGACAGGCAGCCTGTTCATTCATATACTTCCATGTAAGAGTAAGCTGATCCTGTATCTGCTGCTCTGGTCGCTGTCGTGGGGCAGCCATCTCAAGGGGCATACTATGCTTCGCAGACCCGCATCAGGGGAATAGTGTCCTTTTTCCCACAACAGTGAACCTGCGCGACCCTCCGATGTTCCTCTTACTATTTTTGCACAAAGGAGTTGCACGATGAAGAAGGTTCTTGTTCTCACGGCGGCCCTCTGTCTCCTGGCCGGTTTTCTGGCGGGGATGACATTCAACCTGTACCGTAGTGCTACAGTACACGCAAACACGGCCACGACGATTACGGTGGTTGAGCATGCCATTACCGACACGGTGGGCGATGTACCGCCGAAGGGCGATTCGATGGGCGATCAGCTGGCGTTCCACAATCCTGTGTATGACTCTACCGATAAGAAGCAGGTGGGGCATGACAATGGCGACTGCGTGCGCACGGTGGTCAGCACCAGCACGACTCATCCCAATGGCGTCTGGGAGTGCTACTGGACGGTCTTCCTGAACGCCGGGCAGATAACGGTCGAGGGTCCATACTACGATAACGGTAATGACTCGATGCTCGCCATCACCGGCGGCACGGGCGCTTACCAGGAAGCTCGCGGCCAGATGAGGCTGCACGCCACCGGCAACCCTGTCGGCTCCGAGTACGATTTCATCTACATGCTGGCCAACTGAGAATAACAGGCACAGAAAAGCTCCTTGCCAAAAGCCCGGCTTTTGGCAAGGAGCTTTTCTGTGCCTGTTATTCCGCTTCTATGGCGCGGGCGACGAGTTCGGCGATGTCTTCGATTTGAAGCTGATCTTCGGCCTCGACGCCTTTGACGCCGTCATCGAACATAGTGATGCAGAAGGGGCAGGCGGCGGCCAGCACTTCTGCGCCGGTTTCCAGCGCCTGGTTGACGCGGCTCTGGTTGACACGCTTGCCGATACGCTCCTCCATCCAGGCGCGCCCGCCGCCGCCGCCGCAGCAGAAGCTCTTGTTGCGGTTGCGGCGCATCTCCGTGATGCCGTTGCTGTCCAGCACGTTGAGGACGCGGCGCGGCTGCTCGTAGATGTCGTTGTAGCGTCCGATGTAGCACGGGTCGTGATAGGTCATCCTGCGCTTATCGAACCCTTCGGGCAGGCTGATCTTCCCCTCTTCCACCAGTTTGTCGATGAAGACGGTGTGGTGGACAACCTCATAGTTGCCGCCAAGCTGCGGATACTCGTTTTTGATGGTATTGAAGCAGTGCGGGCAGGCAGAGATGATCGTGCGCTGCTTCGCCACGTGGCCCGCGACGCCGTTGCCGGGGGCGTGGCCGTTCTGAGCATGATGGTCGTTCTGCTCATCGACGTTGAAGCCGTAGGTGTTGAGTGTCTCAATGTTCTGCTGCGCCATCATCTGCCACAGGTACTCGTTGCCGATGCGGCGCGCCGGGTCGCCGGTGCAATACTCTTCCGGGCCGAGAATGGCGAAGTTGACGCCCGCCGCCTGCAAGATTTTGACGACGGCGGTGGCGACTTTCTGGTTGCGCTGGTCGAAGGAACCCATGCAGCCAACCCAGTAAAGGACGTCCGCTTCAGGATTTTCGGCCATCAGCGGCACGCCGAGGCCAGCCGCCCAGTCTGCCCGTTTGTCGTTGCTGACGCCCAGCGCGTTGCCGTTGCGCTCAATGCTGTTGAAGAGCGTTGTCACTTCCGAGGGGAATTCGCTCTCCTCCATCACCAGATAGCGGCGCATATCCACGATTTTCGGGATGTGTTCGATGGCGACGGGGCAGATCTCCATGCAGGCGCGACAGGTGGTGCAGGCCCATAGTGCATCGGTGCTGATGATGCCGCCAACCATTGGCTCGTGATGGGCGGCTTTCTCTTCGACCGTCTCGTCGGCTTTGACGCCCGCGATGCCCAGCCTGCTGTAGAGCGTGTTCTCGCCCAGAATTTCGCTGCTGCGCACGAACAGCGCCTCTTTGACGCCCAGCACGATCTCTTTTGGCTTCAACGGCTTATCTGTGTTGGTGGCGGGGCAGACGGTGTTGCAGCGCCCGCATTCGGTGCAGGCGTAGCCATCGAGCAACTGTTTCCAGGTGAACTGCTCGGCGCGGGCTACGCCGTAGTCTTCGCGCTCCTCCAGATTTTCCACCAGCGGCAGCGCGCCTTTAGGTTTGTAGCTGCGGAAGAAGACGTTGAAGGGCGTGGCCATCAGGTGCAGGTGCTTGGAGCGCGGCAGATAGATCAGGAAGCCCAGCACGGTCAGAATATGCACCCACCAGAAGACGCGATAGAGGGTGATGGTAGTAGCGGTTCCCAGGCCGCTGAACCACGAACCCAGCCAGGAGCCGATGGGCGACCAGGTGGCCCCGCCGGTAGCCGCGTACTCGAAGCCCTCGACCAGCGAGAGCGTGACGATCACGGCCAGAATAAGCAGCAGGATGATGTAGCCGTCCCAGGGGCCGTGCAGGTCGCTGGAGAGTTGTTTGGGCCGCACGATGCCGCGCCGGATGGCGAAGAGGATCAAGGCAAGGGCGACAAAGATCATGAAGGCATCCAGCAGAATGGCGAACCAGCGGGTATCGCCGACGACCGGCAGGACGGCGCCGAACGCTGAAAGCATCAGGTTAAGCAGGCCAAACTGGATGATGATGAAGCCCCAGAAGGTGAAGAAGTGCGCAATGCCGGGAATGGGGTCGCGCAGCACGCCACTCTGCCCCAGCACGACCAGGAAGAATTCGCCGATACGATCCTCGATGTGATCGGTGCGATCTTCCCGCCGCGCCTTCACGAGCAGGGCAATCAATTCTCCGACCCGCATGCCGAAGATGGCAAGGGCCGCTAAAAAGATAATGACAAAGATGGCTGTGCCAATCCATCCCCCGGTCGGTGAGATCGGTGGGGGTGACATATGAACCTCCAATCAAGAGAATCAGGAGCCTATTCGCAATCTTCCATTATTGCTCGTCCTATCGCTTCGACATCTTCAAGCGACAACTGAAAGCCGATAAGTGCTTTCCCTGTAGTGCCTGATGGTGGTGTACTTTTTGGCAGAGACCGGAATCTCTTATCTGTTTGGATAAGCCCCTGAACGAATTCTAGCACCCGTCGTTGGTAGTCTGGCGAGAGTTGCTCAACGATCTCTTGAATCTCTTCGGGTACAGTTGCCATGTGTTCCTCCTGATTCTGTGATAACCTGCTGCTCTATTATAGCAGATCAGGCTAGCTACTGAGACTATCCACCCGCAGGCCACCCGCAAGGGGTGGCCCTACTATAGACGTCCCCGGCCCCACCCTCATCGGTTGCGAGCGAACCGCGTATAGTAGGGCCACCCCTTGCGGGTGGCCTGCGGCGGTGATCGGCGCCGGGGTCGGCTGGCCTGGCCTGCGGCGGTGATCGGCGTGTTGGGCGGCTGATCAGAGCTATTGTGCCTTGCGTCTCTTGACCTCCGCCGTGAGTTGAGGCAGGATGGTCAGGGCATCGCCGACGACGCCGAAATCGGCGACGGAGAAGATGGGCGCGTTCTCGTCTTTGTTGATGGCAACGATGTATTTGGAGCCTTTCATACCCGCGAGATGCTGGATGGCTCCGCTGATGCCGACGGCGATGTAGAGCGTGGGCTTGACGGTTTTGCCCGTCTGGCCGACCTGATAGCTGTAGGGCAGCCAGCCTGCATCGACGATGGCGCGTGTGGCTCCGGGCGCGCCGCCCAGCGCGGCTGCCAGTTCCTCAACGAGCCGGTAGTTCTCCGGCTTGCCGAGGCCGCGACCGCCACTGACGACGACGGTGGCGTCTTCCAGCGCCGGGCCTTCGCTCTGCACCTCCACGCGGTCAAGCACTTTGATTTTCTGAGAATCGGCGCTGATGGTATTGCTGAGGTTGACGACTTCGGGCGTGATGCCCTCGTAGCGTTCGAGCGGGAAGGCTTTGGGCCGCGTGAGAATGATGCCCGTGCCTTTCGGGAAGGTCGCGGTAACGACATTTTCGCCGCCCCAGGGAACGGTGACGCGCACAGTGTCGCCGTCAAAGGAGAGATCGGTGGCGTCGGTGATGATACCCAGGTTGTTGCGAATATTCAGGCGCGCGGCAATGTCGCGCAGGTCATAGGTGGTGGCGAACATGAGCAGCGAGGGCGCGTTCTGTTTGAGCAGCTCGCTGATGGTATCGACGGCGGGCAGGGTCAGGTAGT
>Ga0209810_1006594_pt1 | contig 9986 bp, 9 predicted proteins | sample Coa_R1_7_FD_187159 | JGI IMG/M metagenome (GOLD analysis project Ga0209810, IMG submission 187159) | Surface soil microbial communities from Centralia Pennsylvania, which are recovering from an underground coalmine fire - Coalmine... | ecosystem: Environmental > Terrestrial > Soil > Unclassified ...
GCATCCCATTTGTCGCCCGCGCCAGTCTCGACCAGCAGCGTGCGGCCGGCGGCGCGGATCAGCCAGCAGTTCAGCGCCAGCCGGATGCGGTTGCGGTCGTCGGGCGGCATCCGCCGCTCCCACAGCGTCCGCGGCACCACGCCGAACATGGCGCCGCCGTCGAGCCCGAACAGCCCGTCGCTCACCAGCTCCAGCTCGATCCCGCCCAGATTCATCGCGCCTCCGCGCGTGCCAGCAGCGCATCGGCCGCCGCATAGGGGTCCAGTTCCCGCGCCGCCACCGCCCGCGCCAGCTCCTCCAGCCGTTCCGGCACCAGCTCCTGCTCGACGCGCTGGCGCAGCCGCCGCTCGACCAGCTCGACGATCCGCTGTTTCCAGTAGGCCACGCGCCGCGCGGCGCGCCGACCGGCGCTGTCGGTCTGCTGGCGAAACTGCTCGATCGCCCCGGCCAGCTCGGCCGTGCCGCGGTCCTCGATCGCCACCGTGCGCACCACCGGCGGCCGCCAGCCGCTGTGCGCCTCGGCCAGCGCCAGCAGCGCCCGCAACTGGCTCTCGAGCCGGTCGGCCCCCTCGCGGTCGGCCTTGTTCACAACAAAAATGTCGGCAATCTCCATCACGCCGGCCTTCAGGTTCTGCACATCGTCGCCCAGGCCCGGCACCAGCACCAGCAGCGTGCAGTCGGCCAGCCGCGCCACCTCGATCTCGTCCTGGCCGACGCCCACCGTCTCGATCAGGATGATCTGCTTGCCGGCGGCGTCGAGCACCAGCGCGGCTTCGGCGGTGGCCTGCGCCAGCCCGCCCAGCCAGCCGCGCGTGGCCATCGAGCGGATGAAAAGACCGCTATCGCTGGCCTGCGTTTGCATCCGGATCCGGTCGCCGAGGATGGCGCCGCCGGTGAACGGGCTCGACGGGTCCACCGCCAGCACACCGACCGTCAGCCCCTGCCGGCGGTAGTGCGCCGCCAGCCGGTCCACCAGCGTGCTCTTGCCCGTGCCGGGCGCGCCGGTGACGCCCACCATGTAGGCGCCGCCCGTGTAGGGAAACAGCGCGCGCAGCAGCGGCTCGGCCTCCGGCGCGCGATTCTCGATCGCCGTCAGCGCGCGCGCGATCGCCCGCATCTGCCCGGCGCGAATCTGCTCGACCCAGTCCTGCATGCCGCCGAGCATGATACCCGGGCCGGCGGCGGAAACTCAAAACGCGCTCAGGCCGTCGCGGCCGCCTGCCGCAGCAGCTCGCGCGCGATGATCAGCCGCTGGATCTCGCTGGTGCCCTCGCCGATGGTGCAGAGCTTGGCGTCGCGGTAATACTTCTCGGCCGGGTAGTCCTGGATGAAGCCGTAGCCGCCGAGGATCTGCACTGCCTCGCCGGCCACGCGCACGGCCGTCTCGCCGGCCACCAGCTTGGCCATGCTGGCCTGGCGGGTGTAGCGGCGGGGCGGATCGCCTTCGGCCCGGGCGCGGTCGGCCAGCCAGGCGGCCTGGTAGGTGAGCCAGCGGGCCGCCTCGACGGCCACGGCCATGTCGGCCAGCTTGAACTGAATGGCCTGGAAGTCGGCAATGGGCCGGCCGAACTGCCGCCGGCTGAGCGCCCAGCTCCGCGCCGTCTCCAGCGCCCCCTGCGCCATGCCCACCGCCAGCGCGGCGATCGAGATGCGGCCGCCGTCGAGCACGGCCAGGCAGTTGAGGAAGCCCTCGCCGGGCCGCCCGAGCAACTGCGCGTCGGGCACGAAGCAGTCGGTGAAGATGACCTCGCTGGTCTCGCTGGCACGCATGCCGAGCTTGCGCTCCCTTTTGCCGGCACGGAAGCCCGGCGTGCCGCGCTCGACGATGAAGGCGCTGATGCCGTGATGGCCGGCGCTGCGATCGGTGACGGCCATGGCGACGCACACCTGCGCCGAGTGCCCGTTGGTGGTGAAGGTCTTGGCGCCGTTCAGCACCCAGCCGCCCGGGCGCCGCTCGGCCACCGTCTGCGTGCCGCCGGCATCGGAACCGGCCTGCGGCTCCGTCAGCGACCAGCAGCCGAGCCACCGCCCCTCGGCCAGCGGCACCAGGTACTTCTGCCGCTGCGCCTCGGTGCCGAATTTGTAGATATGGTTGGCGCAGAGCGAGGTGTGCGCGGCCACGATCAGCGCCACCGAACCGTCCACCCGCGCCAGCTCCTCGAGCGCCAGCACATACTCGATGTAGCCCAGCCCGGCGCCGCCGTAGCGCTCCGGGAACAGCATCCCCATCAGCCCCAGCGACGCCAGCTTCGGCAGCAGCGCGGCGGGAAACGCCTCCGCCTCGTCCCACTGCCGCACGTGGGGCCGGATCTCAGCCTCGGCGAACTCGCGCACTGTCCGCCGCAACTGCTGCTGCTCGTCGGTGAAGGCAAACTCCACGGCGCCCTCCATTTCATTTATAGCTGCCCGAAGTTCTGTTTATACCGCAGGCGGGCCGCTCTGTGCAGCGCCGGTCTTCGTCTCCGCTCAGCGCACCAGGCGCGCCGCTCGCGCCAGGTCGTTGACGCCGACCACCACCAGCGCGCGCTGCGCTCCCTTTTCGATGGTGCCGTAGAGGTAGGTCACCTGCAGGCCGGCCGCCGCCAGCCGTCGCAGCACGCGGCCCAGCGCCCCGGGGCGATCCGTCAGCCGCACCGCCAGCGCCTCCTCCTCCACCCACTTCAGGCCCAGCTCCGCGAGTACCTTCCGCGCCGCTTCGGGCTGCGCCACCAGCAGCCGCACCGCGCCGAGCGGCCCCGCCTCGGGCGCCGCGATCGCCTGAATGTTCACCGCCACGCGCGCCAGCGCACTGGCCAGCTCGGCCAGCGCCCCGGGCCGGTTCTCCAGGGTCACCACCAGTTGCCGCACCACCGCCATCGCCCCTCTCCTTTCCCCCGCTCTGCCCGCAGCGAGCTGCGGGAAAACCTCGGCCGAACGCTGCTCCGCTAGCGCCCGTCGCCTGGCCCGGCCCAGGAGGGCTGGCCGGGATGGGCGAAGCGGCGGAAGAAACTCGACGGCAGCCACCGCGGCGGCTCGGGCGCAGCCGCGACGCGGGCTGCCAGACGCGCGATCAGCGCCGTGAACTGCGCCGCCGCGGCGCGGTCCACCGGCTGCGCGGTGTCATCGTCGGGCCCGTGGTAGCGCTGCGCAATCCACTGATCAAAGATCCGCTGCTCGGGCGAGCCAAACGTCCAGCCGAACTTGAACGCCAGCGCCGGCACGCCGGCGCGCACGAAGCTGTACTGGTCGCTGCGGATGAACCGGTTGGCCGAGGGCACCTTGTCGGCCTGCACCACCACGCCCGCCTCCCGGCAGACGGCGCGAATGTCATCGCCCAGCGTGGACTCGTCGAGCCCCTGCACCTCCAGATACCGCAGCGGAAACAGCGGCAGGAACATGTCCATGTTGATGTCGGCCACCGGCACGCCGGCCGCCGGCGGCAGCCGTCGCACGAAGTACCACGAACCGAGCTCGCCCTGCTCTTCGGCGGTGAACGCGACGAACAGCAGCGACCGCGGCGGCCGCGGCCCCGCCGCCAGTTGCCGCGCCGCCTCGATGAGGGCGGCCACGCCCGAGGCATTGTCCATCGCGCCCGGGAACAGCACGCGGCGGCCGTCGCGCTCGATCACGCCCAGATGGTCCAGATGCGCCGAGATCACCACCGTCTGCCGCGCCCGCTGCGGATCGGCGCCCGGCAGCCGCCCCACGACGTTGGGCGACTCCACCGCGCGCTCCCGCAACGCCTGCCGCACACGGAGCCGCACCTTGAGCGGAAAACGCGGCAGCGGCCTGCCCGCCGCGCCCAGCGCGGCCAGCTCCGCCAGCCGGTGCCCGCTGCCCTCGAGCAGACGATCGGCCACGGCGGGATTCACCGTCAGCGCCACGCGCAGTCCCGTCCACTCCCGCAGCGAGCGATCCGCCAGCAAAAACAGCGGCCGCATCCCCATCCGCTCCCAGGGAATCTCCATCGTGCGCGGATTGGGAATCATCACCAGCCCCAGCGCGCCCGCCGCCCGCAGCCGCCGCCAGCGCTCGGCCGACTGATAGTGCGCGGCCACCGCCGAGGGCAGGCCCGCCGGCGTGCCCGCCAGATAGACCACCAGCCGGCCGCGCACGGGCAGGCCGGCAAAATCGTTCCAGCCGGCCTCGGGCACCTCGAGTCCGTAGCCGGCGAACACCGCGGGCGCCTCGAGCTCCGGCGCGGGATCGCCGCGCAGGCTGACGAGCACGTCGCGGCCCAGCGCGAGCGGCTGGCGGCCCGCGGGCGTCACCAGCTCCACCGAGGAATGCGCCGCATCGAGCTCGCGCACGACGAACGGTACCGGCTGCAGATAGCCCTGCGTGCCGGCCGGCTCGAGGCCGGCGGCGGCAAACTGCTGTGCCACGTAGGCGGCAGCACGCTGGTAGCCGGCACTGCCCGTGCCGCGGCCCTCGAGGGCCGGGCTGGCCAGATAGGCCACATGCGCCCACCAGCGCTCGCCCGCCTGCTGCCAGTCCTGCGCCGCCCAGGCGGCCGCAGCCGCCAGCAGCACCCACCCGCAGGCTCTCCAGCCCCGCCGACGCGTCGCCATCGCAAAGCCTCCCGGCTCGCCCGCAACCATTCGTGCCGGCGGGCGAGCTGGCCGTATCATGGCACAGGATGCAGGTCGAGCAAACCGTCGCCGCAGCCGAACGCGCGCTGCTGCGCGCGCTGGTGCAGACCGCCGATGCCGATCTGACTCGGGACGCCGCGCGCCGGCTGGCCCGCTACGGCTGGCAGGACCGCGAGCATGCGCTGATCTTCGAGGCCTGGCAGCGCTGCCGGCGCCCGGGCCGACCGACGCCGCGCGAGGAGCTGGCGGCGGCGCTGGTGCGACTGGGCTTTCCCGAAGTGGCGCTCGAGGACCTCTTCGTCCCGCTGGCCGATCCCGCCGCCGCGCTGCGCGCCGCGCTCGACCGGCTCGAGCGGGGCGGCCGCGTGCGCCGGCTGGCCACGCTGGCTGACATTGTCGGCCTGCCGGCCGTCATCCTGCTCTACATCTGGCGCTGGCAGGCGACGCACCCGCTTTCCTGGCTGATCTTCCCCGTCTGGCTCGTCGCCAGCATCGTCGTGCACCGCGACAGCCCGCGCCGGCTCGGCTGGCGCGCCGACAATCTGGTGGCCGCGACCGCCGCGGCGGCGCTGTTCTTCGTTCCCGCCGCGGCGGTGCTGCTGCTGGTGGGCTGGCTGCGCGGCGCCTCGCTCGAGGTCGCCTGGCGACTGTTTTCGCTCCGCCACGCCCTGAGCTACTTCGCCTTCTGCATGGTCCAGCAAGTCGCGCTCAATTCGCTGCTCACCAACCGGCTGCTCGAGTGGCTGCCGCCGCCGGCGGCCGCGGCCGTTGCCGGCGTGATTTTTGCCGCCGCGCACTGGCCCAATCCGGTGCTGGTGCCGGTGACGCTGGTGGGCGGCGTCGCCATGGCCTGGCTGTTTGCCCGCTGCCGCAACATCCTGCCGCTGGCCGCCGGCCAGGCGCTGGCGGGGCTGCTGGTCTGGTGGGCGTTCCCGGCAGGCTGGCACCATAATCTGCGCGTCGGCCCCGGCTACGGGCTCTGGAAACCGTAGATGCGGCTGCTGCTCGAGGCTCTGCGCTATTACTGGATCACCGCGCGCGGCTACCGCCTGCGCCCCTGGCAGAGTCCCTATCTGCGCTGGCGCATGGAAACCTACTTCGGTCCGGAAGCCGAGCCGCTCACCGCGCGCCGGTTCTGCGCGCTGCTGTGGCGCGAGCGGCGCCATCTGGTGGAGTTCCTGGCCTGGGTGGCCGAACGACGACGGCGGATCGAGCGCGGTTACTGAGCGCGGCCCAGCTCGGCGGCGACAGCGCGGAAGAATTCCTCGATGGTCTTGCGTGCGGCCGGCACGGCCATGCGCTGGCCGACGGCGGCCAGCATGCCGCCCAGGCGAAACTGGCCGCGGTAGCGTGCCCGGGTGCCGTTGCCGTGCGGGGCGAGCTCGATGCCGCCATCGCCCTCGACGAAACCGGGCGTGCCCCGCAGACTGACCTTCAACCGCAGCGCCCGCGGCGCCTGGCGCTCGGCCAGCTCGACCGTGCCCGTGTAGGTGCCCGAAACCGGTCCCAGCGCGTAGCGCACCCGCACGCGGTAGCGGTCGGCACCGGCCGGCTCGACCTGCTCCACACCCGGCAGCAGCCGCGCCACGCGTGCGGGGTCTTCGAGCAGCGCCCAGACGGCCGCGGGCGGCGCCGCCAGCTCCACCTGGCCTTCCAGCGTCACGCCACCCGGCCCTGCGCGCGCGCCAGCGCTGCCTCGAGCGCCTGCCGCGCGTAGGCGATGGCAGCCGCGCGGCGGTAGTCGGCCGAGGCGTGCAGATCGGCCAGCGGCTCGACACCATCGGCCACGTGGGCGGCCGCCTCGGCCAGCAGCTTCGCCGCCGGCCGCCGGCCCACCAGCACCTGCTCGGCCGCGGTGGCGCGGAACGGCCGCGGCCCGAGCCCGGTCACTCCGATGGCCACCTCGGCCAGCCGGCCCCGCTCGAGCCGCACACGCACCGCCACGCCCACCAGCGCGAAGCCTGAAGCCGGCTGGTGCAGCTTCCGGTAGGCCCAGCCGCTGCCCTGCGCCAGCGCCGGCAGCCGCACCTCGGTGAGGATCTCGCCCGGGCGCAGCCGCGTCGTCATCATGTCTACGAAGAAGTCGCCGGCGGCGATGGTGCGCGTGCCGGCGCTCGAGCTGGCGACCAGCTCGGCCTCGAGCGCGAGCACGGCGGCCGGGTAGTCGGCGGCGGGATCGGCATGCGCCAGGCTGCCGCCGAGCGTGCCGCGGTTGCGCACCTGCAGGTCGCCGATTTCCGCCGCCGTCTCGGCCAGCAGCGGGCAGCGCCGGCGGAGCACCTCGGAGGTCTCGAGGTCGCTGTGCGTGGCCAGCGCGCCGATGGCGACGCGCTCGCCCTCGTCGCGGATGTAGCGCAGCGCCTTGATCCGTCCCAGCGCCACCAGGTAGCGCGGCGCCGCCATCCGCAGCTTCATCAGCGGCAGCAGGCTCTGCCCGCCGGCCAGCAGCCGCGCCTCGTCGCCGTGTCGCTCGAGCAGCCGCAGCGCCTCCTCCAGACTCCGCGGCGCCAGATACTCAAACGGTGCCGGAATCATCGCCGCCCTCCCCGCCGGGCCGCCGCGGCCCGCGCCCCGGCCACCGCCCGCCAGATGCGTTCGGGCTTGAGCGGCATGTCCAGATGCCGCACGCCCAGCGGCGCCAGCGCATCCACCACCGCGTTGACCAGCGCCGGCGTCGCCCCGATCGTCCCGGCCTCGCCCACGCCCTTGGCCCCGAGCGGATTGACCGGCGTTGGCGTCTCGGTCCGGTAGGTCTCGATCCGCGGCACATCGGCCGCGCGCGGCAGCGCGTAGTCGGTCAGCTCGCCCGTCAGCAACTGCCCCTGCTCGTCGTAGACCGCCTCTTCGAGAAACACCTGCCCGAGCGATTGCACGATGCCGCCCACCACCTGCCCCTCGACCAGCAGCGGGTTGATCACGCGCCCGCAGTCGTCCACGGCCACGTAGCGCAGCAGCTCGACGCGGCCCGTCTCGGGGTCCACCTCGACGACCGCCACGTGCGTGCCGAAGGGGAAGGTGAAGTTCGAGGGCTCGTAGAAGTGCGTGGCCTCCAGCCCCGGCTCGAGTCCCGGCGGCAGCTTGCGCGCCACGTAGGCCTCGGCGACGGCCGCCGTGAAGGCGACGGCGCGGCGGCGGTCGCGCGCCGCATAAATCTTGCCGTCACGGAACACCATCCGCCCGGGATCGGCCTCGCCCACCATCTGCGCGGCAATCCGCGCCAGCTTCTCCCGCAGCCGCTCGCAGCAGCGGTAGATCGCCGTGCCGCCCACCGCCAGCGTCCGGCTGCCGAAGGTGCCGATGCCGTAGGGAATCTGGTCGGTGTCGCCATGCACCACGCTGACATCCTCGAGCGGGATGCCGAACTGGTCGGCGACGATCTGCGCGAAGCTGGTCTCCTCGCCCTGCCCGTGCGGCGACGACCCGGTGAGCACGCGCACCTTGCCTGACGGCTCGATGCGCACCGTGGCGCTCTCCCAGCCGCCGGCCGGCATGGCGCTCGACGGCCCCAGCGCGCAGATCTCGACGTAGCTGGAGATGCCGATGCCGAGCAGCCGGCCCTGCCGCCGCGCCTGCCGCTGCTGCTGCCGCAGCCGCGCGTAGCCCACCTTCTTCAGTGCCAGCTCAAACGCCGCCGCGTAGTTGCCCGTGTCGTAGACCAGGCCGGTGGCCGTTGCATAGGGAAACTCCTCCGGCCGCGGGAAGTGCCGCCGGCGGAACTCGGCCGGGTCCTCGCCCAGCTCGGCCGCCACGTAATCCATGGCGCGCTCGATGAAGTAGGTCGCCTCGGGACGGCCGGCGCCGCGGTAGGCGTCGGTGGCCATCTTGTGCGTGAAGACGCCCATCAGGTCCACGCGCACGGCCGGGATGCGGTAGCAGCCGGCGATCATCAGCCCGGTCAGCGTCGGGATCAGCGGCGTCAGCAACTGGTAGTAGGCGCCCAGATCGGCCCACAGGCGCGCGCGCAGCCCCAGCACGGTGCCATCGCGTCCGATGGCGAACTCCATCTCGCAGACCTGGTCGCGGCCGTGGATGGTGGCCAGGAAGTTCTCCCGCCGCGTCTCGGTCCACTTCACCGGCCGGCAGAGCTGCCGCGCCAGATAGGCGGCCAGCGCCTCCTCGGGGTAGACGTTGAGCTTGCTGCCGAAGCCGCCGCCCACCTCGGGCGCCACCACGCGCAGGCGCGTCTCGGGCAGCCGGAGCATCGCCGCCAGTTGCGTACGCAGCAGGTGGGGAATCTGCGTCGAGGACCACACCGTCAGCCGGTCCTCGCCCGGCTGGTAGTCGGCCAGCACGGCGCGCGGCTCCATCGCCATCGGGATCAGCCGCTGATTGGTCATGCGATGGCGGATGACGCGCTCGGCGCGACGGAAGGCCTCCTTGAGGTCACCGCCCTCGAGCTGCCAGCGGTAGGCGATGTTGTCGGGATGCTGCTCGTGCACGCGGGGGGCGCCGCGGCGGAGCGCCTTCGCGAGCTCCACCACCGCCGGCAGCGGCTCGTAGTCCACCTCGACCAGCTCGAGCGCGTCGCGCAGCGCGTAGCGATCGGTGGCGACCACGGCGGCGACCGCCTCGCCGACGAACCGCACGCGCTCGCCCGCCAGCACCGGCCGCGGCGCCGGACGCATATCGGGAATCTGCGCCGCGCAGGGCACGGGCCCGATGGCGCTGCCCAGATCATCGGCCGTCACCACGGCCACCACGCCCGGCGCCGTCCGCGCCCGTGCCGTCTCGATCCCGCGGATGCGCGCGTGCGCGTGCGGACTGCGCACAAACCCGAGATAGAGCATGCCGGGCAGCGCCAGATCGTCCACGTAGCGGCCCAGCCCGCGCACCAGCCGCACGTCCTCGACGCGCGGCACCGGCTTGCCCACGTAGCGTCCCGCCGTGGCCATCGCCCCCTCCTAGCGCCGCCGCGGCTTCCGCCGCCGCAACTGCGCGGCCGCCCGCTGCACCGCGGCCACGATGTTCTGATAGCCCGTGCACCGGCACAGATTGCCCGCCAGCGCCCGCCGAATCTCGGCCTCCGACGGATCCGGCCGCCGCGCCAGCAGCTCCACCACCGTCAGGATCATCCCCGGCGTGCAGTAGCCGCACTGCAGCGCGTGCGCCTCGCGGAAGGCTTCCTGCACCGGATGCAGCCGCCCGTCGGCGCCGCTCAGGCCCTCGATCGTGGTGATGCTGGCCCCGTCGGCCTCGACCGCCAGCATCGTGCACGCCTTCACCGCCTGGCCGTTGACCAGCACCGTGCAGGCCCCGCACAGCGACGTCTCGCAGCCGATGTGCGTCCCCGTCAGCCCCAGCACGTCGCGCAGATAGTGCACCAGCAGCAGCCGCGGCTCGACCGCACTCTGACAGCTCCGCCCGTTGACCTCGACCCGAATCTCCACCGCCATCGCCCGACCCCCCGTAGCCGCC